>Ga0224508_10002882_pt1 | contig 14420 bp, 14 predicted proteins | sample SF_Jan12_sed_USG_4_FD_170157 | JGI IMG/M metagenome (GOLD analysis project Ga0224508, IMG submission 170157) | Sediment microbial communities from San Francisco Bay, California, United States - SF_Jan12_sed_USGS_21 | ecosystem: Environmental > Aquatic > Marine > Sediment | place: USA... | reverse complement strand
TATCCCGTGGATGGGTTATCACTATGTGCGGGAAATGAAATCGTTTTTGTTTCAGGGCCAGGAAGACGCCTTGATGTTAACCGCACGTGCCGTCGCCACGGTATTGAATGACCGGGACGAATTATTCAATCCCGAAACTGGCGTGCCTGAGATATTGGGCGATTCCAGAAATCTGTTAGCCCGTCCACTGGCAAGTTATTTGCGCATGGACGGCAGTGGTGATGATTGGGGACAATTACTCGATGAAGCACACAGTTACAGTGCTTCTTCAGACCCAAAAACGCTCTCATTCACTCATGTCGTAGGATACAAAGGGCGCTATCTCTACGCCTTATTTCAAGTCGATGATGATCGAATTGTTTATCGCCATCCAACCATGCGCCGTTTGGACAACAGCGATCATATTCGACTTATCGTCGAAGACCCCTACCGACAACTGCAACGTTATGTTTTAACGACGCGTCAAGCGGGTTCTATGAGTGTGTATTTAATGCAATCGGACTGGACTTATCCCGAAACCGGCGAAGCGGAACGCAATATCAAGGCCGTATTGCGCAAAACGGATTCCGGTTATACCGTCGAAGTACGCATTCCCAGAGTCATGATCAGCAGTTACACCGGCGTGGCATTTTCCATTGCCGATGTTGACGATGACGATGCGCGGGAAGTGTCCGAACTGGTCTCCACGATTCCGGACGCCAGTGAAACGGGGTTGGGCCGCATATTGTTGCATTCACCGGAGATCGCACAAATTCTTTCAGGACTCGAACAACCTTTTGCGCGCATCTGGGTATTGGACAGTGAACAACGAGTGCGTGCCGTGGTCGGTAGTTTGACTAACGAACTCGCATCGACCCGCAGCGAACGTCGAAAATTTTCTTTCCGGCGCTGGTTGGCCACACGATTGGATACACTCTACGAGCGTATATGGAAATCACCCGCAACAGAATTCGAAGATATTTCTACCGACGTGTCTCACCGCTCCGATGAAGTGTTAAAAGACGTTCTAAACGGAAAACCGCAGGCGCAACGTCGCCCTTCCCTGGATAAACGCGCGGAAATTTTAATGGCGGGTTACCCGATCTGGCTGGCGGATGATGTGATGGGCGCAGTCGTGGTTGAACAATCCAGCAATGAAGTGCTTGCCTTGCAGCACGAAGTCATTCAAAGCGTTACCACTATCACGCTGGTTGTATTTTTATTCGTCACGCTGGCTATGCTTATTTTTGCATCGCGGATCACTTTGCGTGTAGGTCGGTTAAGAAATCTCACCGAACTCGCGATTACACCTGAAGGTCGGGTGCGTTCTGACCGCATCCCGGCGGATTCACGCGCGGGAGATGAGGTTGGCGATTTATCGCGCAGTATCTCCAGCATGTTACGACGGTTATCGCAGTACACGCGTTATCTTGAAGCGATGCCCGACACCATGGCACACGAACTCAGCAACCCGTTGAATGTCGTCAATTCATCACTGGAAAACATGGAAACGGATATTCCACAAGCACGTGATAATAAATATTTAGTGCGCGCAAAAAGTGGAATTAAACGTCTGCGTTCGATCCTGACTAATTTGACCGAAGCGGCCAATCTTGAAGATGCCATGCATAGCGAAGACCTGGAGGCATTTGATTTAGTCAAGTTGATATTTAGTGTTGTCGATGGTTATCGAATCACGCATAAAGATCGCGAATTCAAAGTTGATGTTCTGGCACACCCGTTACCCATACGCGGCTCTCCAGATCATATTGCGCAACTCCTGGATAAGTTAGCGGACAACGCCGTGCAATTCGGCAAGGAAAACACGCCTATAATTATTCGCATCGACCGCTTGCTGGACGATGCACGTATCAGTGTATTGAACGAAGGTTCAAGGCTGCCCGACAGTACGATGCGTGACCGATTGTTTGACCCGATGATATCCGTCGGCACAAAAAATGCTAAACAACCTCATCTTGGTTTGGGTTTATTCGTTGTGCGATTGATTACAGAATTCCACGGCGGCTCGGTGTGGGCGGATAACCGCCACGACGTTGAAGGCGTTGTCGTAACAGTCTCCCTACCCTTGCGGCGGAATTAAACCACTGTTCAAGCCTTTAAATAAAGACGAACGTAACTCGAACGCCGGGAGTACAGCGCGGTACGAGAACAAATTCTGCGTACTACCCGTGTAGGATTTGTACACCGAAACCAGATCTTTAAGAAAAGACAAATGATTGCAATTTACTGGATTCGATTAATCATCGCGTGTTTGGGCGTCGTTTTTACGGTGACGAGTATGGCGGCACCGCCCTTGCCCTCATTTAACATTGACGAGAATTCAATTTCGGTATCCGGCGTTTCCTCCGGCGGTTATCTTGCACAACAATTCCATGTCGCCTACTCAGCAAGCGTGATGGGTGCGGCGATTATTGCGGCCGGGCCTTATCGGTGCGCCGGTACGGGTTATCCCTGGAATCTGTGGCGCGTGTTCAACCGCTGTATGAACGCACAAGACATGACCCCGTTTCTTGGTCCACCGAATGTGCAAGACAGCATTCAAGTTACACGGGATGAAGCCGATCTTGGCCACATCGATGATCCGGGAAACCTGCAAAATGATAAAGTATATTTATTCTCAGGTACCCGCGATGAGACTGTACCGTCGGCGGTGATGGGTACGCTCAATCGTTACTATGGTGAATTCGTTGATGACGTGAATATGGCTTATGTAAATGATATCGCGGCGGGTCACGGCATGATCACCGATGATGGGGGTAATGCACGTTGCGATGTAACGGAAACACCGTTCATTAATGATTGCGACTACGATACCGCCGGCGCGTTGTTAACACACATTTATGGGAATGAACTGGTACCGCCTGGCGACTGGGACAACAACGCGTTGTTGGCCTTTGACCAAGGGGAATTCAGCGATGATATCCGAACGGCCAGTCTTAACGATACCGGCTATGTCTATGTGCCCGAGTCTTGTCGTAATGGGCAACAGTGTCGCTTACATGTGGCCTTCCATGGTTGTCGTCAGCACTTTGCGGCCATTGGTAACATCTTTTATACCCAGGCGGGTTACAACGAGTGGGCAGAGACTAATAACATCATTGTGCTATACCCGCAGGCGGCGGCGCGCGGTAGCGTTTTTTTCCCCTGGCCCAATCCTCGCGGCTGTTGGGATTGGTGGGGTTACACCGGTCCTGACTTTTATCATAAAAGTGGTGCACAACTGGCCGCGGTGAAGGCCATGATTGATCGTCTCATCGGACGTTAATCTGCATTTGGTGAGCGGTTTTTAATCATTCATGACGTTTTGGGGAGATCGGTTATTTTTATAGGCACCCCGCTTAAAATATCCTATAGTTAGATCAATCTTTTCGGCATTCCCTGTCAACTTCAATTTCATTCGAAACCCATATTCTTCGTGGCGTAGACTTTTGTTTAAACATCAATAATTTTATTTTTAATGAGTGAATTTCCGGACAAATTGTTGCGTGGCTACCGAGATTTCATGAAAGGCCGGTACCTGGCTGAGCGTGAAAGGTATTCTGAACTAGCGACATCCGGCCAGAAACCGGAAACGCTTGTGATCGCTTGCTGCGACTCGAGAGCAGCGCCGGAGGTGGTTTTTGGCTCTGGGCCAGGAGAATTATTCGTCACGCGAAATGTTGCCAATCTGGTTCCACCCTATGCGCCGGATGGTGCTTTTCATGCCACTTCTGCTGCACTCGAGTATGCGGTGCAGTCTCTCCGCGTTAAGCACATCGTGGTGATGGGGCATGGGCGTTGCGGTGGTATTCAGGCCGCGCTGGATCCGTCGGCTGAGCCATTGTCTCCTGGTGACTTTATCGGTAATTGGATGAGCATGTTGAAACCCCTGACCGACCAGTTGCAGACATCAACCGCGCTAACCGAATCCGAACGTCAAATCGCGCTTGAACGTATTTCCATTCGAAATTCAATCGCCAACATGTTGACATTTCCGTGCATAAAAATCCTGTCTGATCGAGGGAAACTTAATCTCCATGGCGCCTGGTTCGATATTTCAACCGGCGAACTTTGGGTGATGAATGCTGAGAGTGGTGATTTTGAGCGACCAGATGTTGATTGAAAGGTTTCCTATGCAAAATGAGGTGAAGCCGCAGTGTAGGCGGTCAAAGTAGTGTGAATAAAACCCTCAAACAGGACACAAACCATCTAGAGACGCACCGAATAAACCCATTCTGGATTTCTTAAAACCCGCGCCTTCGTTTGCTCGTAGAATCGCTGACTTGGTCAGGGTATTAGTTGAGTTTTTCTTTTTCGACAGGCTTGGGAGGCATCTGCGCAACTGCAATACCTTCGTCTTTTAGTTCTCTCGCTTCATCGGTTGTTGCTACACCACGAATGCCACGTTCTTCGCTGTCGCCCCGGTGTATGCGGCGCGCTTCGTCAGCGAACTGATTGCCAACGTCGTCAAAGTTTTTCTCTACATAATCGTGTAAGGCGTTGGCGAATTCACGTGCTTTTTCGTATTGAACTAATTCTTTAGTAGCATCTTCGCTGGGAACAAGAGATTGAATTTTCGTTACTCTGTTGGCACTTGGAACATTACGCACGTCGGTTGACGCACAAACGGGACATGACAGCATGCCGGAGGCGAGTTGTTTTTCGTAGTCATCACGATGCTGAAACCATCCTTCGAAGCGGTGTTCACTGTCGCAAGTCAGGTCGTAAATAATCATGGGGTTTTCAAAAATTCACCAGACACAGGTATATTTTACCCTGATTAACTGGCGGGCGTAACTGTTGCGAACTAGCACCCTACGCGTTCGGATAAATCCTGATAGAGAGCGTCTGGAATCTCGATACCATCTGCTCGCGCCTGGTCCATTTTTTCGAAACGACTGGCGCCAGGCAAGCGAGTACCAGGTTGTGCCAGAACGTGTTCAATTAAAGCGTGAACATTTTCATTGAAAGATGATGAGAACTTGGCCGGATCAATTAGAACAAAAAATTGCCCGATGCCGGGTGAGTCGCCTTCAGAATCGAAAAAAGAGCTGGCTTGAAAGGCGAGGTTAGATCCGGTTAACCCGGCTGCCAAAATCTCGACCATAAATGCTAATGCGGCCCCTTTAGCACCGCCCAATGGTTCCATTGTGCCTTGCAACGCGCTGGAAGGATCTGTCGTCGCCTCACCGTTAGCGTCCCGCGCCCAACCGAGTGGAATGGACTCCCCTTTTGCTTTGGCTTGCACTACTTTGCCGCGAGCGACGGCACTTAAGGACAAGTCGATAACTAATGGAAATTCATTTTCTCGTGGGCAGGCAAAAGCAATCGGATTAGTGCCGAAGCTTCCTACACTACCGCCCCACGGTGCCATCGCGGCCGGTGAGTTTGAAAACCCTAAAGCCAATAATCCCGCGTTTCCAGCACGCTCAACGTGATGCCCTAGCACTCCGGCATGATGCGATCGCTGAATTCCGACACCACAAATGCCAGTGCTATGGGTACGATTTAATGAGGCATCAATTCCTCGTCGGATAGCGGGAAAAGCGAATCCGTTCGCGGCATCCACGTTAACCACTGATTTCGCCCGTTGCGTAACTTGCGGTACCGCCCGACCATTGACCTTTCCACTGATAGCCTGATCGGCGTAGAACGGCAAACGCGATAAACCGTGAGATGGAATACCACAGGCTTCTGCAGCCACTAATGCATCGCTTACATCTGCCGCATTACTCGCACTGGTTTTCGATTTCAGTAATACATCAACAGCAAGCTGTCTTAATTCAATCAAGCTTGATTTCATTTACGGGTGCAACACGATTTTGGGTGCTGCACAACGATGATTGAGTAAATCATCGAACGCCTGCGCACCCGATGCCAGCGAGCGTTGTTCTACCCAATCCAGCGAACCAAGTGCACCGCTAAATAATTTTTTCACAGTGGCTCTCAAGTCTGCCGTCGTGTAAGTGTATGTGCCGATGACGATAACTTCCGCTAATGTCATTTTACGCATGTCGAGTCCTTCGGCGTTGTCCGTCAACCCGATATGCAACAACACGCCACCGGGTTTAATCGTACTGGAAGCGAGTTTGCGTGTGATACCGTTGCCTACCGCATCAACAACAACGTCGAAATGGTTTTCGTTAATATCCGAGTTAACCGGATCGACAACTTCACAAACACCAGTGGCACTGGCCGTCTCACCACGTTGTTTGTTGGTCTCTGCCAGAACAATTTCTTCGCAACCCTGGTCATGTAACATCAGCGCGGCCAATAAACCCACCGACCCACCGCCGATAACCAGTGCGCGTGCTTCACACAATGGTCGTGCAGCAACCCGTGCGACAAGCGCAAGACCATGTAATGACGTTGCCGCGGGTTCGGTTAACGCGGCTTTGTGCGCTTCCATATCATATGGAATCGTCACTAGACAATGATCCGGAATCGATACTTGATCGGCAAAACCGCCTGGCCGCGTCATGCCGATCATAGTTCGGTTCTCGCACAAATTGGAACGCCCAGTTAAACAATAATCACAATACGTGCAGGTGATGAGTGGATTCAGAATTACGCGCTCACCTTGTAACTCGCCTGCCATGACCTTCCCCGCGACTTCGTGACCCAAAATCAAAGGCGGATTGCGTCGGGCATCGTGTCCTTGAAAGGCGTGCATATCCGAACCGCAAATACCGACCGCTTCAACTTCGATTATCGATTCACCGTGGCCAGCTTTCGCGTCGGGTTCATCGCGATAAGTGACTTCAAATGGATTCGTATAAACCAGTGCTTTCATTATTTTGCGGTGAATCCTCCATCAACGTAAATGGTTTGCCCCGTAATATAGTCCGACGCTGTCGATGCTAAAAATACAGTGACGCCATCTAAATCACATAACTCACCGTTACGCCCAATAGCCGTTTGTTGAGCCGTCCATCGTTCGCGTTCAGGATTGTCAAATACCGGGGCGGTCAAGTCGGTTGGGAAAAAACCGGGCGCGATAGCATTGCATGTGACCCCATCTTTTGACCAAGCTTCGGCCATGGCCCGTGTTAACTGCACGACACCGGCTTTGGATGCGCCGTAAGGAATGCTGTTGGGAAATGCACGGCTCGATTGCAGCGAAGCAATGTTAATGATTTTTCCCCAGCTTTGCGCCTGCATAACCGGTAGAAACTCGCGCGCTAGAAAGAACGGCGCCGCGAGGTTCAAATTTATAGTCTGATCCCACGAATCCAGAGAAATATCTTGGTAGGGTTCGCGCAGGTTTACTCCGGCGCAATTCACAACAATAGATGGAGCGCCAAATATGTTTGTAACCTGCGTGGCGATGTCCGGAATTGACTCGCGTTTCAATAAATCCGCTGTGACGTATGCCGCGCTGTCACCGGCGTTACTTATTTCAGCTACTGCTTCTTGTAATTGATTTTCCCGTCGCGCCAGCAACACCACTTTTGCACTTGCGGATGCCAGCGCTTTGCCTATTGCAAGACCGATTCCCGAACTACCGCCAGTAACGACGGCTATCTTGCCGGATAAATCGAATAAATCCTGTTCGCTCACACCTCTAGCTGAAATTCTTCATCGGGAAAATATTTGTATAAACGGTCATCGCCCGATAACGCATGACCGACCATGCCTTCCATGCGTGAGATACGGGCTGTCGCCGCGCCGACCGCGCGATTAGATTCACGATCCATGCGTTGATAGGTGACTGTTTTGATGAACTTTCCTACTGAAAGCCCGCCCGTGTACTTAGCCGAGCCTTTCGTAGGTAAAATATGATTAGTTCCCGAACACTTATCGCCATAAGCTACAGTGGTTTCTTCGCCTAGAAACAAGGAACCATAGTTAGTTAAACGACTCAACCACCAATCCAGATCAGCGGCCTGCACCTCCAAATGTTCCGGCGCATAACGATCACTTTCGATGGCGGCTTGCTCACGTGAATCGACCAGAATCACTTCGCCATAATCGCGCCATGCGGCGGTGGCAGCCGATTTATTCGGCTCCGGCAATCGCGCGACATAGCCCGGTACCTTTTCAATCACGGCTTGAGCCAACCCGCGAGATGTCGTGACTAACCACGCCGGTGAATCCGGCCCGTGCTCGGCCTGACCGGCTAAATCCGATGCAACAATTTCGGGGTCAGCGGTTTCATCGGCAATAACCAGAATTTCCGTCGGGCCGGCAAATAAATCAATACCAATCCGACCGAACAAAATTCGTTTGGCTTCGGCGACGAAGCGATTACCTGGACCAACCAAAATATCCGCCGCGTGGCCGGTAAACAAACCGAAGGTCAGTGCAGCGACACCTTGTACACCACCCAATGCCAGAATCGTGTCTGCGCCGCATAGATTAGCCGTATACAATATTGCAGGATGTACGCCACGGTCTTCATGCGTAGGCGAACATGCGATGACTTGTTTCACACCGGCAACTTTGGCCGTGGTTACACTCATTACTGCTGACGCAATATGTGCATAACGACCACCGGGAATATAACAACCTGCCGTGTTGACGGGAATCAATCGTTGTCCGGCAAACAATCCGGGGGACAACTCGGTTTCGAATTCCTGCGCGCTGGTCAATTGCGCTTCAGCAAAACCACGCACACGATCATAGGAAAACTGAATGTCGTCCTTCATTTGTTGCGGAACCAGTTCAGCAGCAGCTTCAATCGTGTCACGACTGACTACGATTTCACCGTTCCAACCATCCAGTTCTTTTGCGTAGTGTCGTGCACGATCTTCGCCACCCTGCTCGATGTCATCCAGCATGTTGGTGACAATTTTTCGCGTATCGTCTTCGCCGGTCTCCGGCGTCTTAATTGCACGTTTTAAAAATTCAACACTCATAATCGTTATGCACTTCGATACAGTTTAGTCATAACGAATTCACGGTGACCTAATGCTTCGGCCGCCGTCAATCGTCCGTTACAAGTTCGAACTACGATATCGAGTAAAGCATCGCCCGCTTCGTCGAGATTCATTTCACGACGCAATATGCCGGAAACGTCCAGATCGACATGTTCACCCATGGTGCGAACTGTTTTGGGGTTAGCTGTCAGTTTGATGACTGGTTCAATCGGGTTACCGATGATATTGCCCTGACCCGTTGGGAATGTATGCACGACAAACCCAGCGGCCGCTTGCAAGGTTACACATTCCGCTGCCGCCGAAGATGTGTCCATGAAATACAGGCCCGGACCTTTAACCGGTTCTTCAGCTGGTGTTAAGACATCGATGTACTTGGTTGTTTTTCCTATCTTTTGCAGATTACCTAAAGCCTTTTCTTCAATCGTTGTCAGACCGCCTGCGATGTTGCCTTTTGTCGGCTGACTCTCTGACAAATCACTGGTCTTGTTTGGTTCGATGACCTCATCCATGTAAGCTTTCCAGGTCGCGAACCATTTCTCGCCAATCTCAGGACTAATCGCGCGTTCTTTACACAGATGTTCTCCGCCAGTAATTTCGGATGTTTCGCCAAAACAGTTGGTGACACCCATCGCGTCAGTCTTGTCAACGAAATTGCCCACCGCGGGATTGGAGCCGATACCTGAAGTGGTGTCAGACTCGCCACATTTATGCGATACCCAAAGCTCGCCCAGACTACATTCTTCGCGACGCAACTCAGAGGCTTGCTGCAAATAGTCTTTTGCGACACGGCTGGCAGCGGCGATTGTATTGATGTCACCATTGCCTTCGATGGAGAAGCCTTGCACCGGCTTGCCGGTCTTGGCGATGCCGTCTACCACACGCTGGGTCCAACCGGGTTCAATACCGATGACAACGACAGCGGCTACGTTTGGATTCGACCCAGTGCCAATCAACGTCCGAAAGTGCAGCTCTAAATCTTCACCAAACTGCAATCGACCATAGTGATGCGGTAGCGCCAGCGTGCCTTTAATATTGTTCGCTACTGCCTCACAGGATGAGTTGGAGAGATCGTCCAACGGCAGAATAACGACATGATTACGTATGCCAACACGTCCATTTTCGCGTCTATAGCCCCAGAAAGTATTATTAGTCATGATTCACCACTTCTTTGTTTTGACGTTGTGTACATGCAGGTGTCGGCCTTTGCCGATATCCGCGACCGCACGGCCAATATGCTCACCGTACTTAATGACATCATCGCCATTGTTAATATCGTTTAACGCCACTTTATGGCCCAATGGGATATCGTCCAGGGCTGTGATGCTAATCGTTTCATCGTTATCCATTACCCAACCGGTCAATTCCTGACCAGCGCTAACTTCTTCAACGACGATGACTCCAACGGAGTCTTCTTTTTCATGAACTAAAAAATCAGGAGCGGAACTCACGAGACCTCCAAGTATGTTGAGATTTACTGTCTTATATAAGATATAATAGTAACATATACAAAATATGAAAATATAGTTTTTTTGGAAATGAATGATTCACAACCATCGCCTAATTTTCAGCCGTTATATCGGCAGGTTAAACAAGTGCTGATGCAACGGCTCGCAACGCATCACTGGAAACCGGGTGATTTGTTACCCAGCGAGCCATGTCTTGCCGAGGAGTTGGGCGTAAGCCCAGGCACGGTAAGAAAAGCGCTTGACGAAATGACTGCGCAAAACCTGGTTGTGCGTCGTCAAGGTAAAGGCACCTATGTCACCACCCACTCCCCTCACCGCGCCCTTTTCCATTTTTTTCACATTGAACGCGACGATGGAGCCCGTGAATTACCTGACAGTACGGTTCTGTCTATTCGGCAAGCCGCCGGAAATCGAAATGAACGTAAAAATCTGGCATTGCCCTCCTCCGGCAAGGTGATAAGAATCAAACGCGTGCGGGCGTTTGATGGAATCCCCGCGATTTTTGAAGAAATTGTGGTCAGTGCGAAACGCTTCACTGGCCTGGATAAATACCCTGCCGACGATCTCCCCAATACGATTTATCGTTTGTATGAGGAAAAATTTAGAGTGGTGGTCACTCGCGCCGAAGAACGAATTCGGGCAATCGCCGCGGATCGAACGGATGCAAAATACCTCAACATACCTGCCGGAAGCCCGGTGTTAGAGATTGATCGCCTCGCTTTCGGGCACGAGAACGATGTTATCGAATGGCGCGTCAGCCGTTGTTTAACGACCGAGCATTACTATCTCAGCGAACTCGACTAACTCCCGGTTTTCGCAGCCGCTAGTGTGGGTTCAAGATGTTGTATTACCTCTTCCAACCCTGAGTTTTTCCGGCCGATTTCTTCTACAGTCAAGTCTTTCAGTTCATGCGGAAATACGAGCCACTGATCAGTTTCGTGCAAATAAAAATCCGGAATAATTTTCGTTTTGTTATTGGTCGGTTTAAACCACGGCGTAGCAATGCGAATTTCATGTGGCGTGTTGCGTCGCGTACGCCGTGTTAATTCGTCAATAACCGCCTGCAAACTTAAACCGCTGTCAAACACATCGTCCACGATGAGAAGTGAGTCTTCGGCATTAAGGTTCTGCACCAGATAACCCAGACCGTGCACGCGCACCTCTTTGTCCTGCTCACCGATACCGGTATAAGACGAGGTTCGAATCGCAATGTGGTCGGTCTCGATTCCGAAATAATCCAATAATTCCTGCACCGCGATACCAACCGGCGTTCCACCACGCCAAATACCGATAATATAGTTCGGCGCAAAACCACTCTCGATAATCTTTGCACCGAGACGAAAAGAGTCTTGCAGTAACTCCTGGGCGGAAATAAATCGCTTTTCTACCAACTCAGGTAATCCTTTTATTTAACGCGACGGCCACGGCTATGATAACGATATAAACTGCCATTGGACATTTGACATCCACCCAACCCCGTCAATGATCGGGTATGCCAATAACCTTCACATTCCATCCGCGTGCCCTGATCGCCAAAGCCTGTCGTTATGAGACCCCTCGCATACTTCGTTGGTGTAATTCTATTCATCATGGACTGATGAATATCCGGCGCGATGCTGGTCGGCTCGTCCAGCGCGAATACCGAAGCGTAAATACCACTTAGCGCGAATGCATCATTCCTGATAGTAGACGACTCGCCTTTGATGTCTTCGCCTGACGGTAACGTCACGGAGAACTGAGCCAGATTTGTTCCTGCTGGCCCGGTCGCCTGTAGCGCTCCAATCGCACTTGCTGCATCGTTAACTGGATAAAGGTTATATGTCACCTCAATATGCCCCGGTCGCGAGACGCAGGCTGTAAGGGCTGTTACCAGACAAACTACAATTAGTTTCAACGCTTTCATAGTCCTGCTCCTCGCATATCAATCCAATCAAATCGTGTCATTTTTCACCGATTTTGAATTTATCATTTCCTGATAGCTTTTACATTGTTTAACACACAAATTCCAGAGTGATTGTTATATTAGAGACAGAATACCTAAACGAATTTTTAACCCCCCTTGCCACAACCCGAAACTTCCGACCCTGCCCACACCCGGCAGGGTTTCTTTTTTGTGCTTTAAAGTTTTTGCGTGGGTCCAATATTCTATTCAACGATTTATATTCGAGAATATAATTTTCAGAAATATTGCTGATTATTTCTGTAACGTTGTTTAACAATCATATTTATTGTTATAGCGGTATACTCACCTCAGTCGTTAGAACTTTCGGAACGACTGTTAGACGTTTTTGAGAAGCCCCGGTCCGCACAACCGGGGTTTTTCTTTTTAGGGAATTGTCTATTTTTTCGATACCCAACTTTCTAAAAGTATTTTGATGTTTTTGAACGCGTGTTTTACCGAATTGTTTGAATCTCATAAACCTTTTCAAATTCAGATCGTGCTTGTATAAAGTGATTTGAACATTTAACTAAATCAGGTTTTGGGTTTTCGTTCGATGGTTCGCATTCTGTTGACCTTGTATACCATTCTTCGAATGCCTCCTGTTTTGCTTTCACTGCGGCACTGATTTTTGTTTTTCGAGGTTTTTCAGCCATGATTCGTTCTTGTTTGGCTTTTTCTTCTTGCGCTTTCTTTATTTGCGTTTGCTGTTGTTGATTCTGGATAGTCTGTAAATTTCGTGTGTATGACTCTGATGCTTGTTGTAGCAATACACTCGCTATCAACACACTACCTCCCCAAACCAAGATGGCTCCCAAAACGATACCTAATGCAATTTGAATGATGAGCTTCATTAAATAGCAGTTTGCGGGATTTTCTTGATAAAGGTTTCTACCTTTTGGTGCCCGGGGCCGGACTCGAACCGGCATGGAGTCTCCTCCGAGGGATTTTAAGTCCCTTGCGTCTACCAATTTCGCCACCCGGGCATGTTGGGGTGGTCTTGCTTATCAGCTACCCTTTTCGCGATTAAAATCGGGTAGCTCAAAAAGAAATGGAGGCTGGGGTCGGAATCGAACCGGCGTAGACGGCTTTGCAGGCCGCAGCATGACCACTCTGCCACCCAGCCTTGGATGGGCCTAGCCCTTGTAGAGCGCTTATCCGCGCACGGATAATACCACCTAAACGAAAAACCCCGGCGGTTAGCCGGGGTTTTAGTTATTTGGAGCGGGAAACGAGGTTCGAACTCGCGACCTCAACCTTGGCAAGGTTGCGCTCTACCAGCTGAGCTATTCCCGCACGGCGGAGGCCCATTCTAGTCAGCCGCCGCCTAGTGTCAAGCGATGATTACGTTTGCACGAACTACTCCTTTGTTAGCGTCGCCCAGGCGGCACGCAGATACACGATCATCGACCATAAGGTCAATGCCGCGGCCACGTAAAGCATGAGTTCGCCCGCTTTAAAGGCGGATATGCCAAACAAAGGTTCGCGAAATAGCAGGAGAGAAATCGACGTAAACTGCAATACGGTCTTCAATTTGCCGACGATATTCACCGCGACAGTGGCTCGCAGGCCTAACTCCGCCATCCACTCACGCAACGCCGACACCACAATTTCCCGCCCAATAATAACCATGGTGGCCAACGCAAACAGTATTCGGCTGAACACGCTGGATAACACCATCGGATCGGTAGCGAGTAATAATAGAGCCGTCGCGACCATTAATTTATCCGCGACCGGGTCGAGAAATGCGCCAAAAGAGGATTGCTGATTCCAGCGCCGAGCCAAATACCCATCCAGCCAATCGGTAATGCCTGCCACGATAAATATGACTGTTGCAATGAGGTGATTGGAGGGAAAATTCAGGTAATACACCAGCACCAATACCGGTATCAGCACTATCCGGCCAGCAGTCAGAATGTTTGGAATATTCCAGTTCACGATTTTTTTTGGTGGTTGTTAGTGATGTAATTGCTCATGGATCAATTGCGCGAGTTTTGGACTAATGCCTGGTACTCGCGCCAGATCTTCCACACCGGCCCGCGCCACCTCACGCATACCACCCAGGTGTTTGAGCAAGGCTTGCCGTCGTCGTTCGCCCACGCCGGGAATTTCTTCCAGACGCGATGTGGTACGAGCTTTGCCACGTCGCTGGCGATG
>Ga0224508_10002881_pt1 | contig 14423 bp, 10 predicted proteins | sample SF_Jan12_sed_USG_4_FD_170157 | JGI IMG/M metagenome (GOLD analysis project Ga0224508, IMG submission 170157) | Sediment microbial communities from San Francisco Bay, California, United States - SF_Jan12_sed_USGS_21 | ecosystem: Environmental > Aquatic > Marine > Sediment | place: USA... | reverse complement strand
AGAACGTGAAGGGAGGCTCGATGGCGTCGAGGATTCTCCCGGCGACGACCTCCGCGTCCGCCTCCGTGATCCCGTATTCCAGCAGCACGCCGAACTCGTCTCCCCCGAGACGGGCGACGGTATCGCCCTCGCGAACGACGTTCATCAGTCTGCGGGCCACGGCCTGGATGAGTCGGTCTCCCGCTTCGTGCCCCATCGAGTCGTTGATGATCTTGAAGCGGTCCAGGTCCATGAACATCACGGTCATCTGGCCGCCGCTGCGCTTGGCCAGGGTCATGGCGTGACGCAACCGGTCGAGGAAAAGGCTGCGATTCGGCAACCCCGTGAGCGGCTCGTGCAGCGCCTGATGCGACAGCTGGGCCTCGACCGCCTTCTGTTCGCTGATGTCCCTGGAGCTCGTCTGGATCTGAACGATCGCGCCGAGGTTGTCGTAGATAGGCCTGACCGACATCTCGAACCAGGTGTAGACTCCTGTGCTGTTTCGGATCCGCAGGCTGGTTCGCACGTGACGGCCGGTGCGCGCCGACGCCATCGCCGCCTGGATCCCCTTCCAGTCTTCGGTGCTGCTGAGCTGATAGGGGTCCATCCCGACCAGCTCCTCCTGGGTATACCCGATCAGAGTCGTGCAGGACGGACTGACATAGGTGAACGTCCCCTCGAGATCGTGCACGCCGACGAGGTCGCTCGAGTTGTTCGCGAGCATGCGGTAGAGGTGTTCCTGCCGGCTGAACTCCTCCTCCGTCTGCTTGATCCCCGTCACGTCCTGACCGACACACGCTATGTGCCCGCCGGGATCGCTCGGCACATAGCTGGCGTGCCACAGGTAGACGCGCTCCTCCTCGCCCTCGACCGCCTCCGTTTCGAAGTAGGGCGTGGCCTCGAAGCTCTTCCGCTCTCGCGTGGAGAGCACGGACTGCAGCTGCTCCTCCACTCGATCCCTGAGCTCACCGGTGAAAAGCTGTAGGAAGTCCGTCTTGAGAACCACGTCGCGGTTACGCCCGAGCTGCTGCTCCGCCTCCGGGTTCCACTCCAGAATCCTGAAGTCGTCGCCGATGAGGACGAGGGCGTTCGAGCTTCCGTTCACGAGCGACTCGAAGCGCATCGGGTCGCCGTCTCCTTCGTCGGCGGCGGCCCGCCGGTTCCTGAGCACGAACATGTAGCCGCCGCGGACCGACGAGATGGAGACGTCCAGCGGGATGACCCCGCCCTTCCCCGTCTTCCCACGAAGCGAGCCGACCCAGCGACCCGTCTTCTTGAGAGTGGGGATCACGAGCGTCTCCATGCGCCCGGCGTCGGACTCCGCGATCAGGGCCCTCCAGGTCTTCCCGAACAGGGCGCTGGCGTCGCTGTATGCGAAGAGGGCCGCGCTCGCCGGGTTGGCGTAGACACAGCGGTCGCCGCCTCCCGTGACGATCAGCGCGTCGGCGGCGGACTCGATCGCATCGACGCGTTGTTGGAGCTGGCGCGCACCCGCGGCGTGCTCGTCGGCGAGGGCGCTCGCGTTCCGCCCACGGATGAAGAGCAGGATCACGGCGACGATCAGCACCGCGATCAAGCTCAATTCGACGATGTTACTCACCAACCAGCCCAGCGCCTCGCCCATCCCCGACCTCTCGCGACAGTCCTTCTATCTCTCTACGACGATCTCCCGGCTGGAGGAGACCGTGCCAATTCGTGCAGACTGCACGTGAAGCGTCAGAGAGTACTCGCCCTCGGCGAGATCCGGCAGCTGCATCTTCATCGCGCGCGGCGACTCCCCGGCCGGCCCAACATCGCTCCAACGTACGCCCGTCCGCTCGATCTGGCTCTCTGCTAACCCCATGAATTCCAACGCCTTACGCCAGAATCCCTTGTTCTCCCGAGAGAGTGTCAGCGTGACGGTCATCGGGTCCGCCGGGCCATACCACTCCCAGAAGACCACGATCGACTCGCCCGGCCTGACGACTCCGTCCGGTCGAACGTGCCGGAGCGTTGCATCGAGCGTGCCGGGAAGCGATTCGGATGGATCGAGCAAGAGCAGGTCGGACAGCCACTTGCCCACGTCTCCGATCGGCCCCCGGACCCTGAGCACCGCCGGATCGCCGTCGCATTCCACTTCGATCCCGACGAAGCGGGCCGCTCCCCCGTCCGGCTCGAGGAGCGCGATCGCGCGACGGCGTCTCGCGGCGGCGATGACGTGCTCGCCCGAGGAGAGAACCAGGGAGAACTCGTCCCCGCAGGCACGATCGGCCCCGGGGCGGACCGCCCCCACCACCAGCCGGGCCTCCCCCCTGCGAAAGACCGCGAGCTGAACTCCCTCGGGCGCGGCGACCGACCCCGCCGGGAGCGCCCACGTCGACCGTGGCTCCTCGTCATCGAGATCCCAGGTGGGTTCGCCCGCGACCCCGCGTACGGCGAAACGCTGCGCGTGGGGAGCACGGTGCGCCTCGATGCTCCGCTCCGTGCGAATTCCCGGATCGCGACGCCAGGCCACGTCCCAGCCGGCGGGCCACCCATACCTCACGGTGATCTCGTCGATGTCGTCACCCCAGGAGAGGCCATACCCCGAGGCCGCATCCGACTGGATCCCCCGCCAGACCTGCCGCGCCAGGTGTTCCATTCGCCGCTCTGGACCCGGGGTCGACCAGAGCGGGTCGGACAGGTGCCAGAACGAGCGCTCGAAGCTCCGTCGCGCCGGCGTGCCGCAGGGGATCTCCTCGTACGCATCCCGATCGTCTCCGACGAGAAGGGCCCTGAGGTCCTCCCCGCGGCAAAGCGTGTCCGTCGGCATGCGCGAAGCCGCGGAGTCGAACGCCCGCTCCGCACCGCGCGTCTCACCCCGGGCATGGTGCACCAACCCGAGCAGGGCGTCACACCACCACAGGTCGCCAGGGCACGAGGCCGCCGCCTCCAGCGCCCGGTCCGGCTCCTCCGCTTCGAGCAGATACTTCACGCGCTGCCCCGCGAGCCATGGTTCGCCGCCCTCGGGCGAGAGGGCGACCGAATCGAGGACCTGGATCAGGTGGGCGCGGGCCTCGATGACGGCAGGGTGCTCGGGTGTGGGCGACCAGTCGTCGTCGTCGTGAGTCAGACAGAAACGCCCGATGTGCTCGTCACAGCGGCCGCCATCCCAGTCGCCACGGGCGAAATTGCGACGGCGAACGCGCTCGAAGTCACGCTGCGCTTCCCTGGCCCGGTCGATCGCCGACTCCTGACCAGCGACCGGCGACGAACCCGTGACCGCGAGAGCGCAGGCAAGGAGCAGGCTCGCGACAGCCGGTCGGCCGGCGGCCCCGACCGCGCTCAGTTCACGACGATCGTGACGTCTCGCATGGTCGCAGGGTGAATGCTGCAAAAGAACTCGTACGTCCCCGGAGTGGTGAGTGTCTGAAGAAACGTCTCGCCGTTCGTGAGATTGTCGCTGTCCTGGGTCACGGCCCCGCTCGGCCGGCTGGAAAACACGACCGTGTGGAGGTTGATCCCATCGTGGATCCAGCCCGCCACCTGACCCGCGTCGATCGTGATCCTCGCGTCACCGTTTCGGTTGCCGTCGGGATCCACGAAGGCGTTGTCGACGATGTTGAAGCCCGCGTCTCCGGGCGGATTGGATAGCGGGGGCGGGGGCGGCGGGGGAGGCGGCGGGTTGCCCCCGGATCCCGTGGTGGTCCCGCACGCGGCTAGGACGCCGACCCCGATCGCTAACAGCCACTGCTTCTTCATGCTTCCCTCCGTCCAGGGTCTTGATCCCGGCCCGACGCGGCCGTTCGAGAGAAACGAACACGCCGTCGAGGAGCGGACAACCCGGTAAAGATGTTTCCATTCCTGCACCTCGTACCCACCCGCCCCTGCCGTCGCTCGCGTCGACCTCGGTGGGCCCCATGCACTTATGCCGACGCACGGGATTGGCACGCTACTGGCCCCTGCGTAACACCTGCGGCGCCAGATCGGTGCCGCCGACTTTGCTGCACCGGCTTCCGCGGCCGGCGCTGAACACCAGTGGGGGAGACATGACGCGACGGGTAGCGACGCGATCGACGAGGGCCGCCTGCCTCGCCGCACTCCTTATGGTCCTTGTGGATCCCGTGAGTGCGCAGACCCAGCGAGACGGTCAGTGGCTGGCCGTCGGGCTGGGTGCGGGGCTCGATCAGATCAGCTGCTCGATCTGTGAGGGGACCCCGAAATCGGGGATCGCCGGATTCGTTCGCTTCGGCGGGACGATCACGGACCGGTTGCTCATCGGGGCCGAGTTCGACGGGTGGACTCGGGGTGAAGAGGAGATCCGCCAGTACATGGGGTCGCTCTCGGCGGTCGCCCTTCTCTACGCGGGACCCGAGGCGCGCTTCCACCTGAAGGGCGGAATCGGGGCCGTCGGATTCCGGGCGGCCGAAGACGGTGACGCCCTGACCGCCCTCACTATCGGGGTGACCGGCGGAGTCGGGTACGACTTCCCGATCCGGGACAATCTCTCGCTGACACCGTTCGCCAGTCTGACACTGGCTCCGTTCGCGAGCCTGAAATTCAACGGCGAGCTCGCCGAAGACGGCGTCACGCTGGGTCTCCTGTCGGGAGGCCTCAGCCTGACCTGGCACTGATCAGATTGGAGGGGGAGGGGATGGGAATGCGTTCGAGAACTTCGTTTCCGCGTGGACGGTTCACTGCAGTGTGCCTGGCCACCGTGGCGTGGGCCTGTACGACCTCCGGTCCGACCTCGCCGTTCGATCGGCCGGCGCCATCCGGCGAGCTGTCGGTCGCCTACGGGAAGTGGACGCCCGGGGCGTTCGACACCTGTTCGAAGGCCATCCACGACTCGTATTCGACGGTCGGCCCGGACGGCAAGCTCTATCCCACCTGGCACCCCCCCATGGACGATGCCACGGGGTGTTCGTTCGGACACGAGCACGGAGCGGATCCGAGGACATCGGAGATCTATGACGAGATCGGCGACCTCCCGCTGGGTCTCGCGAACGAGATGCTCGACATCTTCAACCCGGGGATGCCTCGACACGAGGACCATTTCGGGCACAAGTACGAGGTGGAGAACAACGTCGAGATGAGCTTCAACGGACCGGCGGGGGCGGTCTTCCAGGCCACGTGCCACTTCCTGATCAAGATGCACCAGGGGTCGCACTCGAAGGACGCCTTCACGAACAACATGCATGAGATCTCGTACCACGCACGGTGCAGCGATGGCACGGGCGTGAGCATGACGTTCATCACGAACATCGGCGATGCGGGCGAGTTCGTGGACACGTGCACGGGCGATCATATCCGTGCGGGTACGGCGTCCCCCCCCAACTCGCCGGACGGCAGTGGGAAGCGGATCATCCCCACGCGGGCATGCGCCGAGTCCCGCATTCTCGTGCACGACGGCGATCGTTCGAACTTCAGCAGTGGGCTCCGGGAGAGCTGGCAGGTGTCTGAATCCCTCCGGACGGCGGATAACCGCACGCTCGTATCGATCAACCCGTACTTCAACGTCTCGCGTCCGTCGCGCTTCTACGACGCGTCGAAGTCGAATCTCACGGGACGGCCGATCGATCTCTGCTACTCGGACCTCAACGGTCGCCGCGCTCGAGGCGGCGACTGCGAAGAGGCGACGGGCGAAGGGGCGATTCCAGGGGTCACGTTCGACGACCCGCGCTCGCCGTTCGACGGCGTGCGGCGTGACTTCGACATCAACTCGCTACGCGTGAAGAACGGGGACGGCCCGACGGTCTGGTACACGGACCCACTCGGGCTGAATGCCAGGACCGAGCCGTTCCCGGGCTCCATCAAGCAGTACATCTCCTCGATCGACAACACGCGCGGGGGCGCCAACATGCACGGCCCGCGCATCGGGAAGTCGAAGGACCATGGCGGGCCCGCCGTCCACGCCCCGAACTGACGGCGGGGTCGGGGGCCGGTCGGGTGCGACGGTTGACCTCGGCAATCAGTAGGTGTCGAGGTCGCGTCCGTAGGCGACCGGCCCGTCGTACCCGGCGGCGCGAATCTCGTCGATCATCTCTTCTGGCGTCGCGCCCCAGTGCAACTGGTGGTAGAGCACGAGCATGCCGGGGCGGGCGCGGCTCGCCACGTTCGCCAACTCGACTGTAGAGGTGTGTGACTGCGCGTGGTAGGTCTGCCAGACGTCGGGACGAGTCTGGAACCGCTCCGCCGAGTACACCTCGTGGACCAGTACGTCGCAGCCGTCGCAGGCGTCGATCACCGCCTCGCTCGGCGTGCCATCGCCGGAGATGACGATCGAACGGTCCACCGTTTCGAACCGGTAGGCGAACGCCTCCTCCCAGCCCGTGTGGGGGACCCTGAAAGCCGTGACCTGGACGCGGTCGTCCTCGAATACCACGCCTTCGTCCGCGTCGGTGGCCTCGATCCGCCACCCATCCGGGGTCCCGGGCTCGCGCCCGGCCGTGCGGTTCTCGATGTCCGCACGGAACGCGGCCGTGAGGTGCTCGGCGAAGTCCTCGGTTCCGTCGGGCCCGATTAGTCTGAAGGGCGCGGCGCGTTCCTGCACCCAGGTCGTGTGAACGAGATCCGGGACGCCCACCGTGTGATCGCTGTGGAGATGGGTGAGGAAAGCGATCTCGAGATTCTGAGCCTCGAGCGCGTCCCCTCCGTACTGCCGAGCCGCCTCCGCCGCCCGGCGGACCACGCCCGCCCCCGCATCCACGATGTAGGCCTTGCCGTCCACGACGACGGCGGTCGCGGGCCCGGCGGACTCGGGTTCGGGATTGGGCGTACCGGTCCCGAGGAGCACCACATGGGTCCCGGTCGAGAGATCGACGGACGGCGCTTCGGCGGCGAGAGCCGCCGCCGCGCTTCGAGCCTCGGCCACGGCGACTCCGGGCTCGTCACCGCGGCTGGGCAGATCCGAGCTGCTCACCAAGGCCAGCAGCACCGCGGAGCCGGCACCCAGCGCGACCCACTCGGCCGTCCCGGTGTGGTGCTCGACGGCCACGCTGTGGCCGAGGCCTCGCGCGGTCAGGGCCAGCGAGAGGATCGGACCGATGAGCGCGAGCGCTCGCCAGACGATGCCGAGATCTCGCCCAAACGGCATGTCCATGGCGACCACGGCGCTGCTCGCGTTCGGCCCGATCAGCCAGACGATGATCCAGGCAACCGCCGGACCGAGCGACAGCACCATCCACACTCGGGGACGTGGGGTGACTTTCATGATCGCAAGATCGCGCGTGACGCCTCCCGATTCAACGTCGACCCGCTTCGGAAGCGCTTGACCCCGGCGGCATCCGCGGACCTTTTCCGGGATGGACGATCGAAACGGCGTTACCGATCCGGGCGACACCCGCGGGGCGAGTCCGGCGACAGAGGGAACACCAGGCGCGATGTCGCGAGGCCGACGGGTTCAGGCCGGCGTCTCGATCTTCTACATCCTGCTCTTCTTCGCGTTGATCTGGCCCGTCTATCCGCGGTTCGCCACAATCGAACCCCGGGTCCTGAGCGTTCCGTTCTCGCTCGCCTACGTCGTGGGGGGACTGTTGCTCTCCTTCTTCGTGCTCCTGGCGGTGTACTTCTGGGACGAGGCGCGGGGCGCCAACCGCCCGATCGAGGATGACGACTGATGCCGGACTGGCTGATCGTCTTTCTCGTCACCATCGGCTACCTGATGCTCTCGCTGGCGATCGGGCTGGCATCGGGACGACGCGCGTCGACGAGCACCGAGGGGTACGTCGCGGGCGATCGCTCGCTCGGGTTCGTCGTCATGTACTTCATCATGGGCGCGTCGGTGTTCAGCGCGTTCGCGTTCCTCGGAGGACCCGGCTGGTCCTACAGCCGCGGGGCGGCGGCATTCTACATCCTCGCCTACGCCGCCGTCGGTCTCGTGCCGTGGTATTTCTTCGGACCACGGGTTGCGGCGCTCGGACGGAAGCACGGGTACGTCACGCAGGCGGAGCTTTTCGGGCACCGGTTCCAGAGCCGATCCATCCCGGCGATTCTCGCAGTCCTGTCCTTGTTCGCGTTCATCCCCTATCTGGTCATCCAGATGAAGGGGGCGGGGTACGTCTTCAGTGTCGTCACGGAGGGTCGAGTCCCGGAGTGGGCCGGGTCGGCGATCGCCTATGGCGTGGTCCTCCTCTACGTGTTCCGGAGCGGCGTTCTCGGGGTCGGGTGGACGAACACGTTTCAGGGGATCTTCATGATGGCGCTCGCCTGGGGTCTGGGACTCTACCTGCCCTGGCGCCTGCACGGCGGGGTGGGTCCGATGTTCGACGCGATCGCGGCAGAACTCCCCGACATGCTCCGTGGGCCGGGACTCGGCGCTGACGGACAGCCCTGGAGCTGGGGGGCCTATTCGAGCTCGGTCGCCATCTCCGCGCTCGGGTTCAGCGTCTGGCCGCACTACTTCATGAAGATCTATACGGCGCGCGACACCCGGACGCTGAAGCGCACCGTCGTCTTCTACCCGACCTTCGCTCTGTTCCTCATCCCCATCCTGTTCATCGGGTTCGCCGGCATCCTCGCGTTTCCGGGTGTGAGCCCCGCGGACGCGATCCTCCCGACGATCGTCACGTCGGCCGAGATCGGGCTGCCGCCCTTGATTGTCGGGCTGTTTTGCGCCGGGGCGCTGGCGGCGTCGATGTCGACGGGGGACGCGCTGCTCCACGGTGCCGGTTCGATCGCGGTCAAGGACTTCTGGGACAACATCCGACCGGGTACGCTCGATGACCGAGCGCGACGCGGCTGGATCCGCATCATGGTGATAGTGGTTGGAGCGGTCGCCTACCTCTTCGCGCTGATCCCCGGCCTGAGCCTGGTGAATCTCCTTTTGCTCTCCTACGGCTTCATCGCTCAGCTCTTCCCGCTGACCATCGCGACCCTCCTGTGGGGACGGGTGACCAGGGAGGGGGCCCTGGCGGGACTGGTCGCCGCCGGCGCGGTCGTGGTCCTCCTGAACCTCATCCCGTCACTCGCGTGGGGCGGCATCCACCCCGGGATCTACGGGGTGGCCGTCAACGTCGTGGTGATGGTGCTCGTGTCCCTCGCGACCCCACCCATGGATGAGGCGCACGTCAGGCAGTTCACGCGCCGTTGACCCGACATCCGGCGGCCCCTAGCGGCACCCGCTCACCGCACGGCTCAATCGGACGTGTGGTGCTCGCTCAATCGTCGCCGGGCGTAGATCGCAAGCGAACAGCCGAGCGCGAGTCCCACGACGCCGATGAAGACGATCGGAAGGCCCCAGAAGAGCATCGATCGGTCCGGCTCACCCGCCTGTCCGATCGCGATGTCCCACACGTACCACTTGAGCGCCAACGCTCCGACGACCAGGGACCCGCCGGCCACGACGGCGGCGAGGAGCCCCTTCGTCCGCAAGCTCAAGCCCGCAGCGCCGCGTAACGCGCCGGCCATTCGCGCGCCAGCGCCTCGTTCCCGCGCAGCCCGATCTCGAGCTCGGAAATCGGGATGTGCTCGTTCACCGTGTGAGCGAGTCGATCGTCGCCCGGCCCGAAACCGACCACCACCATGCCCGCCTCGGCGAAGTGGCCGCCATCGGTCGCGAACTGCCACACGTCGACGGGCGGCTCATGACCGAGGGCGGGGGTGAGCGTCTCGACGGCGGTTGTGAGGGCCGGATGGTCCGACGCGATCGCGTGCGCCGGGTTGTCCGCCGGATAGGTCATCTCGTATCCCGCGTAGCTCACCCGCTCGTGTCGGGGGATCAGGATCTCGCCCGATGTCCCCTCGATCTCGCCAGCCTGCAGGAGTGGCAACAGGTCATCCCGAAGCGATTCCGCGCTCTGCGAAGGCACGGTCCGGCAATCGAGCGTGAGGTAGACCTCGCCGGGGATCACGTTCGCGCTTGTCTGGTCGGTCCGGATCAGGGTGGGGGCGATCGTCGCGCGACCGAGCTCCGGGTGGTCGGGTCGATCGATGTCATCGAGCGCCGACAGCAAGCGTCCGACCACCGTAAGGGGGTTCCGGCCGATGCGGGTCATCGACGCATGCGCCATGCGACCGCGCACATGCACCACCAGCTCGACTCGCCCGCGGTGGCCTCGGCGCACCTCGTTCCGACTCGGCTCGCCGACCAGGGTCAGGTCGGGCCGTAGCGTCTCGGCCATATACCGCGCCCCGAGACCGCCGACCTCCTCCTGCACCACGCCCGTCACGTACACGTCGCCCGCGGGCCGATCGCCTGACTCGATCAGGGCCGCGACTCCATGCACCTGCGCGGCGAGAGGTCCCTTGATGTCGACGGCTCCGCGACCCCACACCATGCCGTCGTGCACCTCGCCTCCGAACGGATCGTGCGGCCAGTCGGCCGGATCGCCCGCGTCGACGTGATCGAGGTGCGTGTTGAACATCACGCTCGGAGCGTCTCCGCTGCCCCGCACCAGACCGATCACATTGCCCGCCTCATCGGTCCGAACCTGGTCATACCCGAGACGCTCCATCTCGGCCGCGACGAGTGCCGCGATCTCGCCTTCCTCGCCGGGCATGGAGTGCGTCCGGATCAGACGCTGAAGGAACTCGACACAGTCATCGACAGGCGACATCGGGCGCTCCGCGCAAAGGGGGGATTCCGGGCAGAGAACAGGATGCGGGTCCGACGCCGCTGCCGCGAGCGCCCGTCGCGGGTTATGGTTCCATACCGCCCACAGGGGAAACCACCCTGGCCTTCACACGGGGCCGCGCATGTCAGACCCACCGCAGGACTCTGGATCCACGCCCGACCAGGGCCGCTCGCACGGCCAGGCGCATGGGCACTTCGAGATCGTCGAACCGATCGGTCAGGGGGGCATGGGCGTCGTGTACAAGGCCATCGACACACAGCTCGATCGCACGGTGGCCCTCAAGTTCCTCCCGCCGTTTCTGAGCCAGGACACCGTGGCCGGTGAGCGCTTCGTGGCCGAGGCCCGAGCCGCCTCCGCCCTCGATCATCCAAACATCTGCACGGTGCACGAGATCGGACGATCGGATGACGGCCAGGCGTTCATCGCCATGTCCTACTACGACGGAGAGACGCTCGACCTGAAGATGGCCCGGGGCCCGCTCCCGCTCGACGAAGCGGTCGGATACGCTCGACAGATCACGCAGGGCCTCGCCAAGGCCCACGCGGCCGGGATCGTGCACCGCGACATCAAGCCGGCCAACATCATGGTCACGAAGGACGGGATCGTGAAGATCCTCGACTTCGGTCTCGCGAAGCTCGAAGACGCAGGACTCACCAAATCGGGTGAGGTGCTCGGAACGGTGAAGTACATGAGCCCCGAGCACACGGGTGGCGACAAGGTGGATCCGCGCACTGACCTCTGGTCCGTGGGGGTCCTGCTCTACGAGATGCTCGCCGGCCAGCACCCCTTCGAGGATGCTCGGGCCGCCGCGATCATGTACAGCATCCTCCATAGCGACCCGGAGCCGCTCTCGACCCTCAACCCGCGCGTCCCCGAGCCCGTCGAGCGTATCGTCTCGGGCTGCCTCGTCAAGGACCGGGACCGCCGGTATCAAAGCGCCACTGAGCTGCTCGAAGACCTCGACCGGCATTCCGACGCCGTGGACCCCGTCACGGGACCGCGCCACCCCGCCGCGTCGGCTCGGCAGCCGTTCTTGCAGCGCCGAGGCCTCCTGATCGGTCTTGGCGCCGTATTCGTACTCGCCGTGCTTCTGACCTTCCCGGGTGTCCGGGCGAGGCTTACGGGCGGAGGCGGAGGAGCGGAGCTGATCGGCGAGACCCGCTACATGGCCGTCCTGCCGCTCACGAGCCGAACCGGCGAGCCCGACGATGACGTCCTCGTCGACGGCCTGACCTACTCGCTCACGGCGATGCTCGTGAGCCTCGAGACCGAGCGAGAGTCTCTGCTCGTCGTGCCCGCGAGCGAGATCGCGAGCCAGGAGATCCGGAGCGCCGGCGAGGCGCGTCACATCTTCGGCGTGAACGCCGTCCTCTCGGGAGACTTCAGCCGCGACGACACCGGTCGAGGCGTCGTCCGGCTCGAGCTCGTCCAACCCGACCCGATCGCGGTCGTCGACGACGCCACGCTTCCGGGACCGGAGGAGGGCGATTTCCAGATCGAGGTCCGGCGCGCCCTGGCACGCTTGCTGGGGGTCCAGGAGGGCCGCGTCGACGAGGCGCTCGCGGTGAACGAGCCGGCCCGGGCCGAGGCGTACGCGCATTATCTCCAGGGACTCGGGTATCTGCGCCGCCAGGATGTCGCCGGGAACCTCGAACGGGCCGTCGGCGCGTTCGAGCTCGCGACCGATGAGGATCCGGAATATGCGGTCGCCTATGCCGGGATGTGCGAGGCCGAGTACGAGCTCTTCCGTGCGACCACTGACACGCTCCTCAGCAACCGGGCGATCGAACATTGCGAGACGGCCGGAGATCTGGCGAGCGACCAGGCATCCGTGCTCACCAGCCTCGGGGCACTCCTGCTGCAGACCGGGGAGCCCGATCGGGCTCTCAGGCGACTGCGAGAGGCGGAGGCACTCGAGCCAGAGGACGCGGACGTACACCGGTGGCTGGGCCGCTACTACGAGTCCCGCGCCATGGTGGAGGAGGCGGAAGCAGCCTACAGACGGGCGATCGACCTGCAGCCCAACATGTGGATCTATCACAATGAACTCGCCGTCCTCCACGCATATCATGGAGAGCTCGGAGGCGCCCGCGATCGGTTCGAGCAGATGCGGACGCTGACTCCGGACAACTACCTGGCGTATAACGGTCTCGGCTTCGTTTCGCTGTTGGCCGGTGACCTGGAGGACGCGAAGGACTACTTCGGACAGTCACTCGAACGGCGCGCGAATCCGATTGCCTACCGGAACATGGGCTACCTCCACATCCGTGAGAATCAGTGGCAGGACGCGATCGACGCCCTGGAGAGCGGCATCGGGATCACCGACACCGATTGGTACACCTGGCGCTGGCTCGGGCACGCGCGTCACCACAACGGGGAGTTCGAGCTCGCCCGGGCAGCCTGGCAGAGGGTCATCGATCTGGTCACACCGCTTTCGGACGTAAATCCGGACGAGGTCGACTACCGGTTGGGACTCGCCGAAGCGAACGTGATGCTGGGCGATCTCGACGAGGGTCAGCGCCACCTGCAGATCACGCTCCTGCGGGATTTCAACTGGAACTATCAGCCCTACTTCGCCGGCCGGATCTTCGAGATCCTCGGTCGGCGCGCGCCGGCGCTCCAGTATCTGCGCGAGTCGCTCGAGGAGGGATTCGATCCGCTCATGTTCGAGCGGGACCCGTGGCTGGAGGAGCTTCGCGCCGACCCCGGCTGGGCCGCCATCCTGGAAGCGCAGCCCCGCTAGCCAGCGGCTACGATCCCCGCAGCAGCCCTCTGACGAGCTCGAGCCCCCTCACGAGCTCGTCACGATCGGCCGCCGCCGTAAGGCCCAGTCGGACTCTCGAGGGGGCGTGACCCCGACCCGACACGAAGACCTCGGCGGGCGTGATCGACACCCCGACTGCCCGCGCGGCGCGAACGAGCTCATCGGCCTGCCAACCGACCGGGTCGAGCCAGAGGTGGTATCCGCCCGGATCCGCCAGGTAGGCGAAGTCGCCCAGGATGTCTGCGGCGATCAGCTGGCGTTGTCGCGCTTCGGATCGTCGTGAGGCGAGCACTGCCTCGGCCGTTCCGTCCGAGATCCACGTGCTCGCCGCTTCGGCCAAGAACGGCGAGGCCATCCACATCGTGGCCCGGATCGCGTCCTCGAGCTGGGCTACCGCGGCCGCAGGCGCCCGGACGAATCCGACGCGAATTCCCGGCGCGATCGTCTTCGAAAGACTCGTCACGTAGTAGCACGAATCGGGTGCGAAGGACGTGAGAGGGGTGATTCCGTCCCCCGGCAGGAGGCCGAGCACGCCGTCCTCGATCACGGCGACCCCGTGGCGGGACGCGATCGTGGCGATCTCTTCCCGACGCTCGAGAGACATCGTCGCCGTGGTCGGGTTGTGGAGCACGGGCATCGTGTAGAGCACGCGCGAAACGCCCAGCCGGCACGCGGCCTCGAACGCCATCGGAAGCAGGCCGTGCGCGTCGCTTGGGAGGCCGTGGGTCCGAAGAGGCATCCAGCTCGCGATGTCCTTGAAGCCGGGGGCCGTTAGCGCCTCGGTCATGACGATGTCACCCGGACGGGCCACGACGCTCAACACGCAGGTCAGCGCGTGCTGACCCCCGGCGGTCACCACGACATCGGACGCGTCCGCCACGAGTCCCGACCGCCCGACCCAGCTTGCCCCGGCTGCCCGATGTCGTCGAGCTCCGGCGTGCGGTTGATACCCAAGCGCCTCGTCGAGATCGATTCGGCGCGCGTGCTCGACGAGACCCTGACGCAGCGGTTCGGCCGCGTCGGAGCCGTCGATCGGAGGGGCGAACAGGAGGCTCAGGTCCACGATTGAGCGATCCGGCGCGGCGCCCAGCGCCCACCGGGTGTCCTCCCGATCCCGGTCCCGCACGAAGGTGCCTCTACCGACCTCC
>Ga0224508_10002880_pt1 | contig 14426 bp, 10 predicted proteins | sample SF_Jan12_sed_USG_4_FD_170157 | JGI IMG/M metagenome (GOLD analysis project Ga0224508, IMG submission 170157) | Sediment microbial communities from San Francisco Bay, California, United States - SF_Jan12_sed_USGS_21 | ecosystem: Environmental > Aquatic > Marine > Sediment | place: USA... | reverse complement strand
GCCGTGTCAGCATTTTTCAGCAATGATTGCACATCGCAGCCGTCGTCCGGGAAACGACTGACGCCCACACTTGCCGTAATGAAAACTTCGTGTTGACCAAGCTGGAAAGGCTCCGCCAGTGAACTCAGTATGCGTTTTGCTACCTTGTCTATGTCATGCTGAGTGCTGATGTCGAACAGGCAAATAATAAATTCGTCGCCACCCAGTCGTGCGACAAAGCTCTGGGCGCCAGTCGGATGGCTTGTTGCCAGCAAGTCGCACTCGCGGACACAGTTACGCAAGCGTTCCGCTACTTGCGTCAACAATACGTCACCGGCGCTGTGACCCAACGTGTCGTTGATACGCTTGAAGTGATCCAGATCGATAAACAGCGTGGCAACAGGGATATTCTCGGCCGCTGCGATCTCCAGGCAGTGATGCAATTGTTCGTTCGACTGCGCGCGGTTGGGCAGACTGGTCAGGTCATCGAAATAGGCCAGCTGGCGTATCCGGTCTTCGGCCCGTTTTCGATGCGAAATATCGCGCAGGGTATAGACGAAAGCCACCGGAACCCGATAGCGGTCACGCATGACCGAAGCACTGAGACTAATGGTCGTCGGCTCGCCGTCCGAACCGGTCACCACCGATTCGACGTCGCGCAGTGGAACGCCCTCTGATAACGGTTCGAGATGAGCGCCAAATTCGTCGCCCAGGCAGGAGGCGATCGACGTGCCGACCAGCGTGTCTTCTTCGCGATCCAGTAACCGGCAAGCAGCTGCGTTCGTAAGGCGGATAATGCCGTCGCGATCCATCACGATCAGAGCGTCGGTCATGGTGTCGGTAATCTGTTGTCCGACGAAGGCCGGCGTCAGGTCGACCAGTCGATAACGCCACGTAACGTACGTGGTGATAGCGAACAGGCATAGCATCGTTATGCGGCCGAACGGGAAAACGTCGAAACCGTACATCGGCAGAAAATCGACGATGCTGGCGGCGCCAACGCAGGTCGCGACCAGGAATAATTTTGAGCGACGATGTAGCGAAGTATCTTTCGGCGTGTTGCGCAGTGACTTCCAGAATAACCCGATGCAAGTGGTTATTAGCAGAAGTAGAAATACGATGAAGGTACTCCCGATCGCGCCATAGCGGGGATAGGGCCCCCACCATTGTTGCTGAATTCCAATGATGAATTCGGGCGAGATGTATACCAGCGCCAGATACATTGCGGATACCATCGCCGAAAACGTCAGGCTGCGGCCGGGACTGAATGTCTCTTTCCCAACGACTCGCGCGGTAAAGTACAAAGCGGTAGTTGGAACAAACACGATGCCGGAGTGCGCGAATTTTGCCCACCAGATCGCGACATAAGTATTCTGGGAACAATACATAACGCCAAATCCGGCCAGCCACAGTGATATTGCGAGTGCCATCCAGAACAGGGGAACGGCAACACGTGAGCCGCGCTCATGGGTCAGCGTCAGCGCAGACATGAAGAGTATCAGCGCACCGGCCGCAAACAACGGCAACGCGTGACTGTTGAACTGATAGGACTCGAGTTGAATCAGCTGGCCGAGCATTGTGTCTCCATTTGCGAGTTCCGTTTTTCATAATCAACGTCGTTCTCGCGAAGGAAGTCATGCTGACATTTCACCGCGGTTTTTTCTTTGCCCCTTGTCTCATTTCATCGGTGCAATAAAGTTGTAGTGACACTTTTGACATATGCGCGTGTGTTCCTCATTATGACCGGAACGATGCAATCTGTTACTTTGTGATCGATCTCATGGCGGCCATTGGAGTAATGAACTAGTGTTATCGCCTATGGCAAAACGAAACAGACAACGCGCGTTTGCATTAGCGGTACACAGTTCGGATCATCTAATTGCCGAACGACACTATGAGGCCGCCGCGAGAATTCTTGAGCGCTACCTCAACATCCATCCTCCACACAGCAGTGTTTTGCGCCGCCTTGGTCGCATTCGGCTATTTCAGGGTAGACCGCATGATGCGGTTCCCTTGCTTTCCCGCGCTCTCGAGTTAGAGGTTTCTTTAAAAGCCGCCTGACACCGCTCCCCGTTTTGACAGATTCTTAGGCCCGTGAGTGGGCCGGTGCTAACATTCGGCCATCATGACCGGGATGAAAAAGCCCGTGCCTCAGGCGGTGGAAATAAATCGGCGTGTCTGGAGCACCGTCCAGCAGATTCCTGAGGGCAAAGTAGCGACCTATGGGCAGGTTGCCGACCTCGCCGGTCTCGGCCGCGCCGCGCGGCGTGTTGGCCGCGCGTTACGTGAACTACCAGCCGGTTCCGAGGTGCCGTGGTACCGGGTTATTCGCGCCGGCGGACAAATCGCGTTTCCGACCGGTAGCAGCGCTTTCAATCGCCAGCGCAAGTTGCTTGAAGCCGAGGGTGTCAGTTTGATCAATGGTCGGATCGATCTCGGCGTGTATGGATGGCAACGAACTCTCGACGAACTGCTCTGGAAGCCGGATTAATGAGCCGCATCAGGTCCGTGATGGCATCCCTGCTCATCAGCCCGGTCACCAACCGCATGATGCGGCGATGGCACGAAACCAAACGGCGCCTGCTACGCAGGCCATATCGCGTGGTCTTTTATCATCGGGTCGCCGATGCATGGTCATTATTGCTCGCCCAGGTCTTGCGCCGGTTGCTGGATGAATACGATGTCGAGCTCGAAATTCGTCTCGTTTCCGCGCTGCCGGTCGATTGCGTTTCCGATCCCCAACGGCTGGACCGGTATGCCGCTTACGATTCCATGCGCCTGGCACGCGCATGGGGACTGAATTTCACCGATGGTGCGCAAGTCCCCTCACAGTCGCTGACACAACTGGCCGAGCGAGTAATTCTCGCCCAGCCGGGTTCGCTTGAGCGGCTGGTTGCCGTTACAACTGCCGCCTGGGTATCGGATAACGAAGCGCTCTTAAAAATGGAGCGGGATCACGGCGCAGTCGATGAGCCAACGGCGACGCGAATGTTGGCCGAGAATTTTCGCGATCTTGATCGCAATCGTCATTATCTCGGGGGCATGCTGCGATTCCATGGCGAGTGGTTTTGGGGTCTGGACCGTTTGTACTTGTTAGAGCAGCGACTGCGCGATTACGGGCTGAATCGCACCGAACAAACGCTGAGTTCCCGTTTGTTTCGCCCCATTGAGCGAAACATGACGGGCAGTGCGCTGCCCCTGGATCTTGAATTCTACTTTTCGTTTCGCAGTCCATATTCGTATCTGGGAGCCGTCCGCGTGGTCGAGCTTGCGGACCGCCTCGGCTTGAATCTTGTATTGCGACCCGTCTTGCCGATGGTGACTCGTGGCATTCCGGTGCCCATGCGCAAATTGCGGTACATCGCCAGGGATGTTGCGCGCACCGCAAGACACGATGGCATACCTTTTGGGCCGTTACGCGATCCATTGGGAAAAGGGGTGGAGAGATGTCTGGCGGTCTTTCACTTGGCGAACGCAAACGAGATTGGGCGGAAATTCATGCTCGCTGCAATGCGCGCAATTTGGTGCGAAGCCGCCGATCTGACGCGCGACAGCACGCTATGCCGGCTCGGAATTGCCGTCGGGTTGAGCAAAACGCAGGTCGATGAGGCGCTGGTATCGGGCAATTGGCGCGCACAGGTCGAAACCAATGCCGCTGCGCTTGCGGTCCTTGGACTCTGGGGCGTCCCCGGCATGTGTTTGCGCGGACCGGACGATCGGCCGGTGAGCGTGGCCTGGGGTCAGGACCGGCTGTGGGTCATCGAGCGGGCTGCGCTGGGGGTCGATGTAGCCATGCCACCCCCTCGTCTGGTGCAATAAGCAAATCGAAACAACGGAGACTAGCTCATGACCGATTTCACTGACCGGGGCGTGGTGCTCACCGGCGCGGCAAGCGGCATTGGCCGTCTAATGGCCCTGCGCATCGCTGCAGCTGGCGGCCGGGTGGCACTCTGGGATATTGACGAAGCCGGTATGGAATCGGTACGCGGAGAAATAGTTGCACAGGGCGGTCAGGCGATCACCGTGCATTGTAATCTCGCCGATCGTCAATCGATAAAGAGTGCGGCGGCGCAGACGCTGGGTGCTTTCGGTGCGGTCGACATACTAATCAACAATGCTGGAATTGTGTCCGGTAAGAACCTGCTGGAAATTACCGACGAACAAATCGAGCTCACGTTCGATGTCAACACACTGGCATTATTCTGGACAACGCGCGCATTCCTGCCGGCAATGCTCGAGCGTAACAGCGGCCATGTCGTTACCATCGCTTCCGCTGGCGGCATCGCCGGTACTGCAAAACTGGTCGACTATTGTTCCTCGAAGTTTGCCGCAGTGGGCTTCGACGATTCTTTGCGGGCAGAATTGAAACGTCTGAACAGTAAGGTTATGACGACGGTTATCTGTCCTTATTACATTGATACCGGCATGTTCTCCGGCGTATCAACACGCTTCCCGTGGTTGCTGCCCATACTCAAGCCGGAAAAATCGGTAGAACGCATTCTTGGCGCCATCAATAAGAACCGGCGGCGTCTTATCATGCCCTGGTTTGTCTATACAACATACATGATGCGTCTGGCGCCGGTCGCGCTGTCTGACTGGATGCTCGATTTTTTTGGCGTAACTCACAGCATGGATCGGTTTACCGGCAGAAAGTGAGAAGCGCATGACGCTCGATCGACATTTGCGGATCGTGTTGGCCATCGCAATCGTGGTTGGGATGGTGTTGTTGCTGTTCGCGGTGTTGATGTTGACTGAGTCGGCGCTGGAAGTCTGGCACCGTTTCCGGGAGGCGCCGCGCTGGGCGACAGCATTATGGCTGGGTGCGCTCGGTACATTGACATTGGCGACCGGCTGGGCGGTATGGCGCCTGTTATTTCCAGCCAGACAACCGGCCCGCGAACCCGAAGCGCTGACCGAGGAAGCCCTGCAGGAGCGTATGGCGCAATCGGAACAACTGGGCATCGATGTCGATAGTGCGCGTCAGGAACTGGTGGGACTGGCGCAGCGCAAAGCGGCGGGTGATTTCAGGATCGCCCTGTTTGGCGAAATCAGTGCCGGCAAGAGCGCGTTAATCCGCGCGTTGCTGCCGCAGGCCGATGACATCACTGTCAGCGCCAGAGGTGGATCGACGCGCGAGCTATCTGATTACATTTGGACATCTCCGGCCGGCGATCGGCTGATCGTGACAGACGTGCCGGGCCTCAACGAAGCCGACGGTTTGCTGGACCAGCCCGCGAAAGACGAAGCGTTGCGCGCGCATGCTGTGGTTTTTGTCTGTGACAACGATCTGACCCGGGCGCAACATGACGCCGTCGGTGCCCTGCGCGAACTGCATCGGCCCATGATCGTCGCGTTGAATAAGACCGACCGCTTCACCGATGTCGAGCTGGAGCAACTGCGCACCAGTTTGCGACAGCGGGTTGAGCAACTTGGCGAAGAACAATTGAGCGTGGATCAGGATGACAGTATCGATATCGTTGCTATCAGCGCAGCGCCGCTGGAGAAGATTGTACGCCAGCTTCCTGACGGTACGGAACAAGTGGAAACGCGCGCGGTGATACCGGAAATCGACGAGCTTGGTGACGCATTGCAACGGATGATGGATCGCGATCCGGTGATGATGGAAGAACTCCGCGATGCCAGTGTGTTTATCCTCGCGAGACGTAAACTGGATGTGGCTGAGGCGCAATACCGTAAAGAGCGTTCGCAGGAGCTTATTAGCGAATACACCCGCAAAGCCATGGTCGGGGCGCTGGCCGCGGTGGCGCCCGGTACCGATATATTGATCCAGGGTTATCTGGGCGCCAATTTTGTCCGCGAACTGTGTGAACTCTACGACGTCAGCCCGCGTGATATCGATGTGCAGCAGTTTCTAAAACTCAGTCAGATGCACATTGGCAAGGCGCTGCCGCTGCTGATGGCCATTGGTGGTAACGCACTAAAGGCTTTTCCTGGCGCCGGCACCGTTGCCGGTGGTTTGATGCATGCCGTGGCCTATGGACTGATCTTCGATGCGCTGGGTAGTTCACTCACCCGGACACTCAGCGAATCAGGCCGCTTGCGGCCGGCACCGGCAGCCTCCCTGTTCAGGAAACAACTCAGTGAAAATCTGGAAAAACGTACAGCTCGCGTGGCAAAACTTGCTTGGGACGCGCGACGAAAAACACGCGACTAAGCGGGGCGATTCCGGCGGCGGTCATCTCGAGCTGGCGCGGGAGAGTCTGCGTGACTTGTTGCAGGACCAGCGTGTACCGGTGCCTGTGCGTGAGGCATTGTCTGAAGACTACGCTCAGGTAGAGCGCATGCTCGAAAAACTCGAGCATGGTCACATCCACATAGCTGCGTTCGGGCGTGTGGGCGTTGGCAAGTCGTCGATACTCAATGCACTGCTGGGCGAGGATCGGTTCTCGGTAAGCGCGTTGCACGGCGAGACACGCACGGCAAATACTTCCGCCTGGTCTGCCTACGAGGGATCCGGTGTCTATCTCATCGACACACCCGGTATTAACGAAATCGACGGCGTGGCGCGCGAGGAGCTTGCGCGTGATGTGGCATCCCGGGTCGATCTGGTGCTGTTCGTGGCCGACGGCGATCTTACCGACACGGAGTTGGCAGCATTGCGCACGCTGGCGCAGCAGCAGCGACCGATGCTGTTGGTTCTAAACAAGTCCGACCGGTATTCCGACGACGATATTGCGTTATTGAGCCAAACACTGGCAGAGCGCACCCAGGGCCTGGTTGAACCAAGAAACATAGTTACGGCATCGGCAAATCCGGCGACGCTAACTTACGTACGCGTCGACGCTGACGGTAAGGAGCAGACCAGTCGCGAACGGCCGCCACGCGACGTTGTCACTTTGAAAGAGCGGCTTTGGGAAATACTCGAGGCCGAGGGGCAAACCCTTGCGGCATTGAACGCAAGCTTGTTCGCCGGCGACCTCAGCGATCGTGTGGCGGAGCGAATCCTGAAAACCCGACGGGTCCTTGGCGAACGTCTGATTCGGACCTACTCAGTCTCAAAGGGGGTTGCAGTGGCATTCAACCCCGTGCCGGTCGCCGATCTGTTTGCTGCGGCCTTTGTCGATGGGGCCATGATCTGGCACCTGTCCAAATTGTATGACCTGCCGCTGGGGCGTGGGGAAGCCAGTCAGCTGGCCGGCACCATCATCACTCAACTCGCCGTCCTGATGGGAACGGTGTGGGCGATGCACTTCGTTTCATCGGCGCTGAAAGTGAGTACTGCGGGACTGTCGACAGTGGTCACCGCAGGTGCGCAGGGCGCAGTGGCTTATTACGCGACATTCGTCGTCGGCAAAGTGGCCGAGCGCTATTTGGCGCAGGGCAAATCCTGGGGTGATGGCGGACCCAAGCAGGTTGTGCAGGAGATCCTCGACAGCATCGACCGTGATTCGATACTCTCCGAGGCACGGGCTGACATAAAGGCCCACCTGAGAGGTATACGCTCATGAGACATTTAGGCCCCCTTCTTTTTGCCAGTATAGCGATCGGCCTGATCGGAGCCTGTGAACCAAAAAAGGTCGAGGAAACGGTGTGGGACGACCAGATAAAAACAATGGACAAGGCGCGCGAGGTCGAGGAGACACTGATGAATCGTGCCGAGCAAATGGGTAAAGAACTCGACCCGAATTACAAGCCTGAGGATGACGAAGAGGATCCGCAGCACTAGCCGGATTTGTTGTGACTAAGATATTCCGTATCGGCGCCATGGCTGTGCTGGCCGTGGCGCTACTGAGTGGTTGTCGCGCGGTCAGTGACAGCCTGGTCGATTCCGGCCGGGTGATGCTGCGCGGCTTGTCCGGTGTCGAAGTCGCAGTGTTCGAATCACAGGGCGCCACTATTTCTTATCTGGAGCGGGATGCTGCCGGCCCCACGATCGTGTTGCTGCACGGATTTGCGTCGGAAAAAGATTCCTGGCTGCGATTCCTGAGAAAAATCCCCAAGAATTACCGAATTATCGCACTTGATTTGCCGGGACACGGCGGCTCCAGTCGAGACCCTCAGCGCAGCTATACGGTCGAATCCATGGTCAGCCTGGTGGAGGCCGCGATACTCGCGTTGGCAGACCAGCCGGTGCACATGGTCGGTACTTCGCTCGGTGGCATGATTGCGACTTTATATACGGCACGAAATATCAAACGCGTGCACACGCTGACCCTTTTTGCGCCAGCCGGTGTCTATCCGCCGAATCCAAGCGAGTTTCAGGCGATGCTTGACCGTGGCGAGAACCCGCTTATTGCTGCGTCCCGGGACGACTTCGATCGCCTGATGGACCTGGTTTTTTTCGATCCGCCACCGCTAATGTGGCCGGTGGGACCCTCGATACGCCGCTACGCGCTGTCGCGCGCACCGTTTCACCAGAAGATCTGGAATGACCTGTGGCCGGGACATCCGACCGTTGATGAACACCTGCCGAACATCAAGATCCCGGTATTATTGGTCTGGGGCACCAACGATCGTATCCTCGATGTGTCCAGTGTCGAAGTTTTTGAAAATCTTCTCCCCGATGTTGAGACAGTGCTGGTTGAGCGGCTGGGTCATGCGACGGTCAACGAACGACCTGCCGACATGGCGCGCCTGCAGCGGGATTTTCTGGCGCGTCACACTGGTCAGGTTGCAGCCGGTTCGCGTTGAACTATTGAGGCCAGGCCCAGGAGCGCAGGCGTCGGATGTATGATCACCGATGTCGGTATCGCGCTTAAGTAATCGGTGTAGCGCCCCTTGTCTTCGAAACGGGTGCGGAAATCCGATGCAACCATCGCATCGAGCGATGCCGGTGCGATACCCCCGGCGATGAATACGCCACCCATGGCGCCCAGTGTGAGTGCCAGGTTACCGGCGACCGAACCGAGCAAAGCGAAGAACATATTGAGCGTTTCCCGGGCGATCGGATCGCCGGCCATGGCGCGGGCCGATACATCGCGGGGCCTCAGGTTGTCGTCGGGATAATCGGCGAGTCGCCGCAGCGTGTTATAGAGCGTTACCAGGCCAGGGCCGGACACAATACGTTCTGCGGAGCAATGGCCATAACGCGCGCGCAGCGCGTCGATTACCTGCGCCTCCCGCTCCGTACCCGGAGCAAGAGTGACGTGACCCCCTTCGCCTGAGATTGGCGTCCAGCCGGTACGGCCGGAAATCAAACCCGAGACACCCAGTCCGGTACCGGGTCCCAATGCCGCCATCGCGGCGCCGCTACGCGGCGCACCGCCGCCGATATGAAACAGGTCATTGCCTTCCAGTTTCGGTAAAGACAATGCAACGGCAGTAAAATCGTTGATGATCTCAATGCGATTCATGTCAAGTTCAGTGCGTAATTCGGACGCAGCGAAGTGCCAGTTGCGATTCGTCATTCGCACTTCATCACCTGTTACGGGTGCAGCGACAGCGATGGCAGCGGCAGTCGGCTTTGCAGAGTGGTTGCGAAGGTAGTCTCCAAGCGCAGCGCCCAGTGTCCGATAACCGGCATTGACAAAAACACTGATTTGTTCCGCCGTGCCTTTGTCATCGACCAGCGCGCAGCGGGTGTTGGTGCCGCCTACATCGGCAATAAGGTTCATGTTGGTCCTTTCCGGGCCCGGGCAAAAAGGCGATTGTAGCTGCCGCCGGCCGGCGGTACAGCGTTTTCCGGTACAATCCGCCGCGGCGCGTTATGGGGTGAATCGTGCGGTCAGAGTCACTATTTTCAGACTGGCTGGGTCTGGGCCCGCCAATGCGTTGGCTGGGCCGCAAGCTACTGTTTTTGTGGGTGCGTACCCAGGTACTGCCTGGCGAGGTTGGCACAGAGCGTGTCACCCCCGGCGTGCCGGTCGTTTATGTGTTGGCAAATAACGCTTTGTCTGCGCGACTCGTGGTCGAGGAGGTCTGTGCCAGGCAGGACCTGCCACCACCGGCAGATCCGCCGCAGGGTTTTGATGACGAGTACCGCTCCGTCGTTTTTGTGCGCAGATTACGCGGCTGGTTTCGTCGACGTCTGGAACCCATTCAATCGCCGCGTTTGGCCCGAATGATCGAGGCGGTCCGCCGAAATCCGGATCTGGATGCGCAGGTTATCCCGGTATCGGTTTTCTGGGGCCGTTCGCCGCACAAAGAAAAAGCGCCGATGAAATTACTGTTCTCGGAATCATGGGCCCCGGCCGGGCGCATCCGCAAAATGCTGATCATTCTCGCCCATGGTCGGCAGACATTAGTGCAGTTTAGCCAGCCGGTGTCTTTGCGTGACTTCGTCAACGAGGCAACTGCGGACGGGCTGGATAATGAACGTACAGTCCGCAAGTTGTCACGCGTATTGCGGGTTCACATGCGGCGACTGCGGGCCGCAACTATCGGGCCGGACCTGTCGCACCGGCGCATACTCCGGGGTCAGATACTGGGATCTGCTTCGGTGCGCCACGCGATCGCGCGCCATGCTGCGCGTCAGGGTATCAGTGACGAAGCCGCTGCGTTCAAAGCAGGAGAATTCGTTGACGAAATAGCCGCCGATTATTCCTATGTCTTTATTCGCTTTATGGACAGGTTGCTCGGCTGGCTGTGGAACCGGGTTTATGACGGTATAGAAGTCAATCACATCGACACAGTAAAAACTGATGCCGAGGGCAAGGAAATTATCTATGTGCCTTGCCATCGCAGTCATTTCGACTATCTGCTGCTGTCCTACGTACTCTATAACGCGGGGTTGGTACCGCCGCATGTTGCCGCCGGAATAAACCTCAATATCCCGTTTGTCGGACCCTTCCTGCGTCGCGGTGGCGCATTTTTTCTCAGACGCAGTTTTGGCGGTAACAAGCTGTATACAGCCGTATTTCAGAAATATCTTTCGCTGAATCTGTCCAAGGGTGTGCCGATCGAATATTTCATCGAAGGCACCCGCAGCCGCACCGGACGCCTGTTGTTACCCAAATCCGGGATACTGGCAATGACAGTGCGCAGCTATTTGCGTGATCCTGATCGGGCGGTCGTGTTCGTTCCGGTTTACTTTTGCTATGAGAAACTGCTCGAAGGCCGCAGCTACATCGGTGAATTGAGTGGCAACCCGAAAAAAAAGGAGAGTTTCTTCGGCTTTATCCGGTCGTTAGGCGCGTTGCGCCACAAGTTTGGCAAAGTGTATGTCAATTTTGGCCAGCCGTTGCCGCTGGACGAAGTGCTCGATGTGCACAATCCTGACTGGCGCGAGGAAAAGCAAATTGCGGAGAAACCGGCTTGGCTGGCGCCGGCGGTGGATGATCTGGCCGATCGAATTATGCGTCAGATCAATCTGACGGCAGCCGTGCCGCCGGTGAGTCTGCTGTCATTGCCGCTGTTGTCGGCTTCGCGGCAAGCCATGCTGGAGGACGTGCTGCGTGAGCATCTTGATTTGCTGCTGTCTATTTTGCACCAGGCCCCCTATTCGGATCGGGTGACGTTTCCGGCCTCAGACGGGCGCGCGATTATCGATTATGCATTGGACATGAACCTGATCCGACGTCGCAAGCATGCGCTTGGAGATGTGCTGTCGGCGCACGGCGTTAACGCGATCATGCTGACTTACAACCGTAACAACGTGATGCATTTGTTTTCGCTGCCTTCGATGATTGCGTGCTGTTTCCTGAACAACCGGCAAATGCGCGTGGAGACGATTGTCCGGCTGGCGAAAACGGTCTATCCGTATCTCCGTGCCGAATTATTCCTGTACTGGCCCGTGGACAGTCTGGACGAGGTACTGCGGCGGTTCCTGGGGGTATTGGTCGATCACGGGTTGCTGGAATGGGACGCCGATGGCGAGTCCTGCCGGCGGCCGGCGGCCGACAGCCCCAGGGCTGTGCAGCTGTCACTGCTCGCGCATGGTGCACTGCAGACGCTCGAACGCTACTACATGACAATCGCGCTGCTGCTCAAACACGGTCCGGGCCACATGACCCAGCCAGACCTGGAAAACCTCTGTCAGCTCATGGCGCAGCGCATGTCCATGCTCTATCAGTTCGACGCGCCGGAGTCCTTTGCCAAGCCGCTGTTCAGGGACTTTATCCAACGTCTGCGCGACTCCGGCGTGGTGTGGCTCGATGCCGATGGCCTGCTGGCATTCGATGACCGCATACGCAGCGTGGAAGACGATGCGAATCTGGTCCTGGGCGAGCAGATTCGCCACAGTATTCTGCAGGTTATCCATGTTTGATTATCAGCCGATGTCCCTGATAACACGATAGAATCGCTGTGTTGCAGCGCAGCGTGTTGTCTGCTGCGCCGCGGTGTATTTTTCAGCCGTGACCAGGGCGGTGCGGCGGTGGCGTGTTCGCCGGCCTACGGGCAGAATCAATTAAATAAGAGTGGGGAAAGCAATGCGATTGAATCTCCGGGTCTACTTGACCTCCTTTGCGGTGTGCGCGGTGATGGCAGCACCCGCTGTATTTGCTGTCAGCTTCGAGAACGAGCAGGGAACTTTATACGGGAGCTGGGATACGACAGTGTCCCTGGGTGCCGGATGGCGTATGGAAAAGAGAGCGCCGGACCTGATCGGCACGATCAATGGCGGCACCAAATTTTCAGTCAACGGTGATGATGGTGACCTGAATTTCGATCGCGGTATTTACAGCACGGCGCTGAAGATAACGACCGAGTTCGAGTTGAACTATACACCCTGGAACATCGGCCTCTTTACCCGTGCTTTCGGTTTTCGCGATTTCGAGCTGGAAAACACCAGACGCGCGCGAACCCGGTTGAGTGAGGCATCCCTGAAACGATCCGGAACAGATTCAGACGTGCTCGATGCTTTTCTTTTTTATAAGTTCGAATTGGGCAAGCTTCCGGCCGAATTCAGAATTGGCGAGCAGGTCATTAACTGGGGCGAGAGCACATTTATCCAGGGCGGCGCTAACGTCATCAATCATTTCAACGTCTCGGCCCTGCGGGTGCCGGGGGCAGAATTGCGTGAGGGCCTGTTGCCACAGGATTTGGCGTGGTTTTCAGTGGGTCTCACGCCGAATACCGAAATCGAGCTGGTCTACCAGTATGACTGGGACGACACTGAACCGGATGCGGTCGGTACCTTTTTCTCGACCAACGATTTTGCCCCTGATGGCGGCACGGGGGTTCGCCTGGGTTTTGCCGATACACCGGACTCGCCGAATCCTGAGTTTTTTAGCCCGCGACGCGCGTTCAATGCAATACCACGTGGTCCCACGCGCGAACCGGCAGACGACGATCAGTACGGGGCGGCACTACGCATATTTGCACCGGACTTCAATAATGGCACCGAGTTTGGTTTCTATTACTTCAAGTATCACAGCCGGCTTCCGGTGATCAGCGCACGTACCGGTTCTTTCGCCGGGCTGCAGGTTGCCGCAGCAATCGGTGCTGACGGGGGCGCGGCGGATATTGCGACTGCGGCAGGCACCTGGCTGGCCTTGAATCCAGGCGATGTCGATGGTGCTTTGCAGGCCGGCGTCGATGCGGCGAATGCACTGGTTCCGCTGGATGCGGCATTAGGTATTTCCGATGCGGCAATCACCGGTGGCAACGTTTCTGTTGTTGGGACGGCCTATGCGACAGATGCATTTGCCAACACCCCGTCGGTTGAGGGCAACGCCTTTGGTACGCCGGCGGGGCAAACCGCTCAGTACTTCACCAGCTACCCGGAAGACATCCAGATGATGGCGTTCAGTCTCAATACTACGGTCGGCCAGTTTGCGTTGCAGGGTGAAATTGCACACCACAAAGACCGTCCACTTCAGATCGACGATCTGGAATTGCTGTTCGCCGGTTTGAGTCCGCTACGGGATCCGTTTGCGCAGTTTGGTCAACTCGGCAGTTTTTCATTCGTTCCCACCAGTCCGCAGTTTAATGTCGATACACCGCCTTTGACCGAGGTTGTTGGCTTCAGGCGGATGGACTATACCCAGGCCGATTTCGCTTTGACCCGGCTGTTTGGCCCGGTCATGGGAGCCGACCAGGGCGTCCTGCTGTTCGAAGCGGCGCTCAATCACGTGCACCGCATGCCGAACAAGAATGTTCTGCGCTTCGATGGCCCGGCGACGGTGGTCAGCGGCAACCCCAACCTCGCCGAATTCGCTCACGCGGGCAAGCCAATGGAACCCGCGGATCACTTTCCGGATCCGAACTCATACGGCTACCGGCTGGCCGGGCGGCTGGATTTCAACAATGCGGTTGGCCCGATCAACATGGCAACCCGGGCTTCCTGGCAGCACGATGTACGCGGAATCACCCCTGGGCCGGGCGGGGCCTTCATCGAAGGCCGTAAGGCACTGACTCTCGGGGTGAATTTCAATTATCAGAATAAATGGGAATTTGACACAAGTTTTACAACTTTCCATGGGGCAGGCCGTCAAAACGAGATACATGACCGTGATTTCATTGGCGCGAGCCTGAAATTTACGTTCTGACACACTTTTGGAGAGCAACTCTGATGCGTAAATCTCATATTGGCTTTGTGGCCGGGC
>Ga0224508_10002879_pt1 | contig 14427 bp, 13 predicted proteins | sample SF_Jan12_sed_USG_4_FD_170157 | JGI IMG/M metagenome (GOLD analysis project Ga0224508, IMG submission 170157) | Sediment microbial communities from San Francisco Bay, California, United States - SF_Jan12_sed_USGS_21 | ecosystem: Environmental > Aquatic > Marine > Sediment | place: USA... | reverse complement strand
TCCGCCGCCGATTCCTCGTCCCGCACCCACCGCGTGTAGCTGGCGCCGCCGTGCCACCCCTCCCGGTTGTCTCCGGCCCAGATGGTCCCCATACCGCGATCGTGCTTAGTCGATGCCCTCGCCAGATCGTCCTCGGTCGCCACCACCACCGTCGATGGCGACCGGGCAACGCCGGCCGCATCCCACAGCTCATCGACACTCAGCTTGTCCTCGAGCTCTGCCCAGGCCACCGGCCGCGTCCCGTAGCACGCCCTCTTCGCCACGGGATGGTCGACGGCAACCACGGTGCGAAACACCCTGGCCGATCGCTCGGGATCGAATTCGTCGACGGCAGCGACCACGTCGGGCGGAAGATCCACCAGGGCACCCTCGAAGCTGCGGATGCCTTCCATGATCGTGTCGGCGGAGATGCCCAAGATGTTCCACGTTGCCAAGCCGGGTGATGGCGTATCACCCGTGCCGCGGCTGCCGGCGATGATGAACAACCCCTCGGCGCCGTGTCGAGCCATGCGCAGTGCGAAGCGATCGAGGCCACCCAATACGTCGAAGGCGGCCACCCATCGCCGGCCACGCACCGTCGAAGCCACCAACTCGTCCCAATACTCGGCATCCACCATGCGCCGACCCTACGCGAGCACGAGACGCGAGCAGCGAGCAGCGTTGCTTGGACAATCACCCCGTGGTCTCCGTCGGGCGACCGCGCTCGAGCGCTGCCGACCCCCTCCGACCTCGCTTCGCTCGGCCACCTCCCCTTGAAGGGGGAGGTTCGGCTCACGGCCCAAAGCCCAAAGCCCAAAGCCAGTAACTAGTTGCTAGCAGCTAGTAGCCATTTCCTTGCTACAACTCCCCCATGACCGCAACGCCTCTTCGAATGCTCGCCCGCGGTGCCGCCAAGAGGTGCGCCCGCTGTGGCTCCGGTGGGCTGTTCACCCGCTGGTTTCGCATCGCCGAGGACTGCCCCCGCTGTGGCCTGCACTTCGAGCGCGAGGAGGGCTACTGGACGGGGGCGATGATGATCAACCTCGCCGTCACCGAAGTTGTCTTCCTGGCCCTCTTCGTCGGCCTCGCCGTCGCTTGGTGGCCTGACCCACCGTGGGGACGCATGTTCGTCATCTTGGTGACGGTCAATGCGCTCCTTCCCATCGCCTTCTACCCGTTCTCGAAGACGCTGTGGATCGCCGGGGACCTGAGCTTCCGATCGCTCACCCGAGAGCCCGATTGACGGCGATAGATTCAGCGACGCAATGCGTCTAGTCGTTCACAAAGAAGCCCATCCAGACGAACGCCGCGTCGCGGTGACGCCGCGGGTGGCGTCTCTCCTTGGGACTCGTGATATCGAGGTTGTCGTCGCCACGGGTGCCGGGAGTCGGGCGGGCTTCCCCGATGAGGCTTACGCGGAGGCCGGAGCGACAGTCGCGGACAACCCTGGGGGCGACATCAATGTCCTGATAGGCCCACCCTCACCACAATTCGTCGCTGGCCTGCCAGAGGGGAGCGTGCTCATCGGGTTTCTCGACCCCTTCACGGACACCGAGCTTCTGGCGGCGATCACGGCCAAGAAGCTCACGGCCATCGCCTTCGAGGCCGTGCCTCGCACGACCCTCGCCCAGATGATGGACGCCCTGTCTTCACAGGCAACCGCAGCCGGCTATGCCGCGGTGCTCAACGGAGCAGCGGCAGCTTCCCACTTCTTGCCGATGCTTACGACAGCTGCCGGGACCATCCCCCCTGCCAAGGTGTTGGTACTCGGGACTGGCGTCGCCGGCCTCCAGGCCATCGCCACCGCGAGGCGACTCGGGGCCGTTACATCGGCCTACGACATCCGGCCAGAGGCCAGGGAACAGGTTGAGAGCCTTGGCGCGAAATTCGTCGCAGCTCCTACCGCCGAGGAGGCTTCGACTGAAGGCGGCTACGCCAAAGAGGTGGCCACCGACATGCAGCAGCTCCAACTGGCCGCCCTGGCTCCGGTTGTCGCCGAGTCCGACCTCGTCATCGCCACCGCGCAGATCCCGGGTAGGCCAGCACCGCTCCTCGTGACAACCGAGATGGTGGCGGCGATGCGGCCTGGGTCCGTCGTCGTTGATCTCGCGGCAGCAACCGGGGGCAACTGCGAGGCGACCGTCGCCGACACCGAAGTCGACATCAACGGCGTCACCGTCCTCGGGCCGACCGACCTGCCCAGTCGCGTCGCCGCAGACGCATCGGAGATGTACGCCCGCAACCTGGCCTCCTTGCTGGAGTTGATCGTCGTCGACGGAGAACTGACCATCGACCTCGAAAACGAGATCATGACGGGAGCCTGCGTCGCGCACGCGGGAGAAGTGAGACATGCGCTGTCGCGCCGAGCATTGGGGATCGAATGAGCCCACTCATCATCGGGATCACCGTCTTCGTCCTGGCGACATTCGTCGGCATCGAGGTGATCTCCAAGGTCCCGCCGACGCTGCACACGCCGCTGATGTCGGGTGCCAACGCAATATCGGGCATCACCATCGTCGGCGCGGTCACCGCCGCCGGGTTCGGCTCTGGCGGCATCGCCACCGTTCTCGGTTTCCTTGCCGTGGCAGCCGCGACCATCAACGTCGTCGGGGGGTTCCTGGTCACCGATCGCATGCTCGGCATGTTCCAGCGACCTAAGAGAGACCAGTGACAGAGCTCCTCTACCTCGCTTGTGCAGCCGCCTTCATTTTCGGCTTGAAGCGGCTCGGCTCGCCGCGGACGGCCAAGGGCGGCAACCTGCTGGCTGCGGCAGGCATGCTGGGCGCCGTTGTCATCACCCTCGTCGACCAGGACATCGTCGATTGGGGCATCGTCATCGCCGGGCTCGTGGTCGGCGGCGTGCTCGGAGGGGTTGCCGCCGTCAGGGTCAAGATGACGTCGATGCCCGAGATGGTTGCTGCCTTCAACGGATTCGGCGGCGTGGCGTCGGCACTGGTCGCGCTATCGGAGTTCCTGCGGGTCGACGACACCTCCGCCTTCGCCAACGAGACGGTCGTCACCATCGCCTTATCAGTGCTCATCGGTTCCATCACCTTCTCGGGAAGCTTCGTCGCCTTCGGCAAGCTGCAGGGACTCGTCCCCGGGCGCCCCCTCACCTACCCCGGACAGCAACTGGTCAACGGCACCCTGGCCGCCTCTGCTATCGGCGTGGGGGCTTGGGCGATCATCGAGCGCACCGACCTCGCTTACTGGATCCTCGCCGGGATAACCCTTGTGCTCGGCATCGTGTTGGTGCTTCCCATCGGCGGCGCAGACATGCCTGTTGTCATCTCGCTCCTGAACTCGTTGTCGGGCCTTGCGGCCTCGGCGGCCGGGTTCGTCATCTCCAACACCGCTCTGATCATCGGCGGGGCCCTTGTGGGCTCGGCCGGTCTCATCCTCACGATGCTCATGACCGAAGCCATGAACCGACCGCTTTCCAACGTGTTGTTCGGCGCTTTCGGGACGGGAGACAGCACCGGCACCAGCGGGCTGACGATGTCGGACAAGCCCGTCAAGCGAGCGACCGCCGCCGACCTCGCTATCTCCCTTAGCTACGCCCAGTCGGTTGTGATCGTGCCCGGCTACGGCCTCGCCGTCGCCCAGGCCCAGCACGCCACCAGGGCCCTCGCCGACGCTCTCGAGGAGCAAGGGATCAGGGTCACATACGCCATCCATCCCGTCGCCGGTCGCATGCCGGGGCACATGAACGTTCTGTTGGCAGAGGCCGACGTGCCGTACGACCTGCTGCTCGATCTCGATCAGGCCAACGCCGAACTGGCGGCGGCCGACGTTGCTCTCATCCTTGGTGCCAACGACGTTGTCAACCCATCGGCCAGGGATGACTCTGACAGCCCCATCTACGGCATGCCGATCCTCGAGGTCGATCACGCCCAGACCGTCGTCGTCGTCAAGAGGTCGCTGTCGCCTGGTTTCGCCGGCATCGACAACCCGCTGTTCTACGCAGACGGGACGATGATGTTCTTCTCGGACGCCAAGCAAGCGCTGGAAGACACGGTCATCGCCCTGGCCGAGTTGTAGGCGAGCATGGATTTCGCCGACGTCGTTCGCAAGCGCCGCATGGTCCGTAACTACACCGACGAACCGGTCTCCGGTGACTCCCTCGACCGGATCCTGGCGACGGGCCGCAAGGCACCTTCGGCCGGCTTCAGCCAGGGCCACGGCTTCGTCGTCGTGCGTGATCCCGAAAAGCGCAGGGCCATCGCCGAGCTCGCCAACGAGCAGAGATACGTCGACGCCGGCTACGACCCGTGGATCAGCAGAGCTCCAGTTCTGATCGTTGTGACGATCCGCGAGGCCAGCTATCACGAGCGCTACCGCGAGCCCGATAAGACCCAAGCCGATGGGTCGGAGATCGAGTGGCCGGTCCCCTACTGGTGGGTCGACGCCGGCGCCGCCATGCAGAACCTGCTGTTGGCAACCGTCAACGAGGGCCTGGCCGCCGGCTTCCTCGGCGCCCATGCCGCCGGCGATCTCAAGGAGCTCCTCGACATTCCGGAGGACGTGGCCGTGGTGGGCATCGTGACCATCGGCCACCCGGCACCAGACCGCAGGTCGGGCTCCCTCGAGCGCGGCTGGCGTGGGGAAGTCATCCACCACGAGGCGTGGAACGGGTAACCCCTGCCAGTAGTCGGAGGGGGTGCTACCGCCCGCAGAAGCTCTATACTGTTATCCACAGTGCGCCTCAAGCGCACAACGCTCGCTCCGCCTTCTTTTCCGTCTGGCGTCAGCACCGCAGGGCCGCCACTCCCGTCGGCTCCCGAACACAGATCCAGTGGGGCGCCAATTCCTCGACGGTAAGAAGCTTCAAAAGGAGCAACCATGTCCAGCAATCTCTACGTAGGGAACTTGACGTTCGACACCACGTCGGCCGACCTCGAGACCCTCTTCAGCCAGCACGGCAGCGTCAGCAAGGCCCAGGTCATCAGCGACCGTGACACAGGCAGGTCGCGTGGCTTCGGCTTCGTTGAAATGTCGTCAAGCGACGAGGCCACAAAGGCCATCGAGGCCCTCGACGGTCACAACGTCGACGGACGGGACCTCACGGTCAACGTAGCCAAGGAGCGCTCGAGCTGAAAGCCGACCCCAACCGTCCACACGACGGTGGCAGGCGACGCTGCAAGGGGTGCGGTCATCCGCGCACCGAGCACCACGGAGAAGAAGGGTGCACGGTCCCCAAGTGCCTCTGCCTTGTCCACACAGAACAGTCCGCAGCCAGCGAGAAGCTGTCGGCAGCACCTAGGTAGGCCGCTCGTGGCTCGGCTAGCAGGCTCTTGACTAGCAGCTAGCCAAGAGCCTGCTCCAGGTCGGTGACCAGATCTGCGGCGTCCTCGAGGCCGATCGATAGACGGATCAGGCCCTCGGGGGCGCTCGGATCGGTGTCGCGCCGCAGGTCGGCGACCGACTCAACGCCGCCAAGAGAGGTGGCGTTGTGGAAGATCCGCATCTTGTCTCTGACTCGCGTCGCCTCGTCGAACGAGTCCATCTCAAAGGACACCATCGCCCCGTTAGTCGACATCTGCCGCTTGGCGATGTCGGCGCCGGGGTGCCCCGCCAAGCCTGGGTAATGGGTGGCAGCAACTCTGCCACTGAGGAAGTCGGCGACCACCTGGGCCGTGGCCGACTGACGCTCCATTCGGATCGGCAGCGTCCTGATCCCGCGCAGCGCCAACCAAGCGTCGAGCGCCCCCGGAACAGACCCATCGAGACTCCTGTCATCCTTGAGCTGTTCCGCCTGGGACTCGGCCTTGACGACCAAGGCTCCACCCATCGAGTCGGAGTGCCCTCCGATGAACTTGGTAGTGGAGTGCATCGAGAAATCCGCCCCAAGGCTGAGCGGCTGTTGCAGCACCGGTGTTGCGAACGTCGAGTCGACGACCACAAGCGCCCCGACTCCGTGGGCGGCATTTGCGGCTGCGGCTATGTCGGCCACGAAGCACTTGGGATTAGAGGGAGTCTCCACCCACATCAGGTCACCCTCGCCTAACTGACTGGGGTCGACGATCTTCAAACGGCCGCGTTGCTCTTCGCGTCGTGCGAACGCTCGCGTCCCGCCGTAGAGGTCCTCGGGAAGGCTGACCCGGCTGGGTGAGATGTGACTGATAGCAGCCGCCGTAGCCGCCATCCCCGATGAATAGGCGACAGCGAAGCCACCCTCCAACGCCCCGATCACGGCTTCGAGTCGTCGTGTCGTCAGGTGGTGGTCGCGGCGATAGACGAGGTCGCTCTGATGGGTGCGGTCGAAGGTCGTGCTCACCCGAATGGGCGGAGCAACGTCGGGACCCTGTGCCAGATGATCGTCGCCGTGGATCGCCGAAGTATGAGACATGGCAGGGAATCTACATGCTGCGGTGGGGCATCTTCCTTGGCTGTAAGATTGTCGCCATGGATCTCACCATTTCGCACAGAGCTGCCTACGCGCCTTCCGTCGAGTTCGTTGAGCGCAAGGGCGTTGGCCATCCCGACACCATTTGCGACGCCATGTCGGACAACCTGGCCCGTCGCCTGGCAACCGCCTTCATCGAGCACACCGGTGCTGTCCAGCACTTCAACGTGGACAAGGCCATCCTTGCTGCGGGCACGGTGGACGTCGAGTTCGGCGGTGGTACCCACCTCACCCCCGGTCGCCTCATCCTCGTCGGCAAGGCCAACACCCGAGGCTGGCAACCCGACATGGACGCCCTGCTCAAATCTGCCTATGCCGACCTGGCAGAGATCCTTCCCGAGGCCTCGACGGAGGCCTACACCATCGAGATCTGGCTCAGCCAGTCCGCAGATGACCTCGCCGTCGTCAACAGCCACGATGTGCCACTGTCAAACGACACTTCGTTCGCGGCCGTCTCCGTGCCCCGCTCGCCGCTCGAGGAGACCGTCTACAAGGTGGAGCACATGCTCAACGGCGCCGACTTCCGCGCCAGCGTCCCCGTCGGTCGCGACATCAAAGTGATGGGAGCCCGCACCGACTCCGGCGCGACGGTGACCGTGGCATCGCCCATCTACGCCGCCGCCGTCAAGGACCGCGCCGAGTACGACGCAGCTCTCGACTCGATCCGCTCAGCAACCCTGGAACTGGCCACCTCCGTAATGGAGAGAAGCGTCGATGTCCAGGTCAACGGTGCCGACGACGACTACTCCACCTATCTCACCCTGAGCGGCACCTCGGCAGAGTCCGGCGACGATGGCCAGGTGGGTCGAGGCAACCGCTTCGGCGGGCTGATCACCCCCTATCGGCCGATGAGCCTCGAAGCCGCCGCCGGCAAGAACCCGGCCGCCCACGTCGGCAAGACCTACCACGCTGCTGCCTACGACCTGGGGATGAAGGCAGTCTCCGAGCTCGGAGCCCTCGAAGTCACCACTCGCATCCTGTCTTCGATCGGCAAGCCAGTCACCGACCCCCAGGCCATCCATGTTGAGATCCATGGCGACGTCGACGAGGGCGCCATCGCCGGTGCGGTCAAGGAATCACTCGAAGACTGGGACGGCATCCGCGATCGCCTCATCGCCGGCCAGTACGAGCTTTACTAGCAGTAGCCACCAGCTACTAGCCAGAAGCTGCTCGCTTCTCGCACCCACCCCCTTCAGGGGGAGGTGGCCCGAAGGGCCGGAGGGGGCTTCCTGTTCCCAGCGCCGCCCGGCTGGCCACTAACCACCGCAGCGCCCTAACTTCCTGAGATGTCCGACGCCATGATCCGGCTCGACCGGGTGACCAAGACGTTCCCCGGCTCGACTAGCCCCGCCGTCAACGAGCTCTCCTTCGATGTTCCCGAGGGCGAGATAGTCGTTCTCATCGGCCCATCGGGTTGCGGCAAGACAACCACCCTCAAGATGATCAATCGCCTGGTGGAGCCATCAGGGGGAACCATCGAGGTCGCCGGCCAAGACATCACCGCCCTCGAAGCTCACCAACTCCGGCGCGGCATCGGCTACGTCATACAGCAGGTCGGGCTGTTCCCGCACAAGACCATCGCAGCCAACATCGCCGTCGTACCGCATCTCCTGGGCTGGGACGCAGCGCGGATCTCGGCCAGGGTCGAGGAGCTGGTCGACCTCGTCGAACTCGAGCCGGGCATGGGAGACCGCTACCCATCGGAGCTCAGCGGCGGTCAACGACAACGCGTCGGCGTGGCGCGAGCACTCGCCGCGGATCCTCCTGTACTTCTCATGGACGAACCATTCGGAGCCGTTGACCCGATCGTGCGCAGCCGACTCCAGGACGAGCTGCTGCGGCTGCAGGCTCAAGTGCGAAAGACCATCGTCTTCGTCACCCACGACATCGACGAAGCAGTCAAGCTGGGGGACCGCGTCGCCCTGCTGAACGTCGGAGGCATCCTCGAGCAGTACTCCTCTCCGGCCGCGGTGCTGCGTGACCCGGCGAACGACTTCGTTGCCGACTTCCTCGGAACCGACCGCGGCCTCAAGCGGCTGTCGCTCCTTCCGATCTCGGGGGTCGATCTGTTGCCGGGGCCGGTCGTTCCTCCAGGAGCCACTGCCACCGAGGCCAGGAGCGTCATGGCCGAACATGGACTCGACTGGTTCATGGTGGGTGAGGACGGCCACATCAGCGGCTGGCTGTCGGCCGAAGACCTCGACGGCGGGCGGTCGCCGGCAGAGCTCGAGATGCGACCGGTGCGGACCATCCTCTCTCCCGACTCATCGCTGCGCGACGGCCTAGATGCGGTGGTGTCTTCGCACACTCGAGCGGCCACCGTCTTCGACGGCGATACCTACCTGGGCATCCTCACGATCGACCAGATAAGCAACGAAGTGCTGCAGTGATTCTCGCCCAGAGCGCAAAAGACCCCCTCATCAGGTGGGACTGGGTGTGGGATCACACCGACGACATAGCGGCGGCCACCTGGGAACACCTGAGGCTCACTGCGGTGGCGGTGGGTGTCGGCTTCGTCATTTCCATGGCGCTCTCGATGATCGGGCTGCGGTTTCCCAAGACCTACTCCCCGATCACGTGGGTCACCGGGGTCATGTACACCATCCCCTCGCTCGCCCTCTTCGCCATGTTGGTGCCGGTAACCGGCCTCACCTTCCTAACCGCGGAGATCGGACTCGTCAGCTACACCCTGCTCATCCTGGTGCGCAACATCACGGCTGGGATCAATGGAGTCCCCGACGAGATACGCGAGGCTGCTCTCGGCATGGGCTACACGCCGCGGAAGATGTTCTGGGAGATCGAGGTACCGCTGGCCATGCCCGCCATCATCGCCGGGTTGCGCATCGCCACTGTGACCACCGTTGGCTTGGTCACGATCACTGCCCTCATCACGTTCGGAGGGCTCGGGTCGTTCATCGACAGTGGGCTCAGACGCTTCTTCAACACGGAGATCATCGTTGGAGTCGTGCTGTCCGTCGCACTGGCCGTCGTGCTCGACCTCGCCATCGTCATGATCGAGCGCTGGCTGACGCCGTGGACACGGCGTCGGGCGACAGCGGGCAACTGATGGAGTTCCTCGGGGAGGTGTTCGACTGGTTCGCAACGGCCGACAACTGGACGGGAACGCAAGGCGTCCTGCACCGCACCTGGGAACACGTCCAGCTCTCGGTCATCTCGGTGGCCGTCGCTGCCGGGCTGGCTCTGGTGCCGGGAGTGATCCTTGGCCACCTCGGCCGCGGCGGTGTCTTCGCCGTCGCCGTCGTCAACATCGGCCGAGCAGTCCCGTCGTTCGGGATACTGGCGCTGGCTCTCCCGGTCTCCATCAAGCTCGGACTAGGGCTTGGGTTCTGGCCAACGCTCATCGCGCTGGTGGCGCTGGCGCTGCCGCCGATGTTCACCAACTCCTACACGGGGGTGCGACAGGTCGACCCGGCCATGACCGAGGCAGCCACCGGCATGGGCATGAAGGGCAGCCAGGTGCTGTGGAACATCGAACTCCCCGCGGCCTCCCCGCTGATCCTCACGGCCATCCGCATCAGCTCCGTCCAGGTGGTCGCAACGGCGACACTCGGGGCACTCGTGGCGTGGGGCGGCCTCGGTCGCTTCATCATCGACGGTTTCGCCCAGGGGGATCGGGTGATGGTGTTCGCCGGCGGCCTGCTCGTCGCCCTGCTGGCGGTGCTCACCGAGCTCAGCTTCTCCCTCTTCGAGCGCTTCGCCATCCCCAAGGGGATACGGCTGGCCGGTCGCAGTGCCGCCTCGGCGACGGCTACCTAGCCGGCGAAGGTCGGCGAGGAATGCCGCTAGGAATGGGCTCGCGCTAACTTGGTGGGCCTTGCCCCTCGGGGCGAGTATTCAACTGACTACAAGAAGGAGTTACCCATGCGGACATCCCGCAAGGGCGTTATCGGGGCGACACTGGTTGCTTTCGCGTTGGTCGCGGCAGCCTGTGGATCGGGTGATGACGCTTCGGAGCCTAAAGAAGGGCCCACAATCGCGGTCGGATCGTTCAGCTTTGGTGAGAGCGTCATCTTGGCGCAGATCTACGCCCAGGCGCTCGAAACCAACGGCTACCCAGTCGACCTATCCAAGCTGGAGGCAGGCAGCCGCGAGATCGTGAAACCCGCAATCGAATCCGGCGAAATCGACTTGGTGCCTGAGTACGTCGGCAGCGCATTGGAGGGTGGGTTCGGCGGAGAGCCGACGGCCGACTCCGACGCCACGGCGGCAGCTCTCAGAGAGGCCTTCGCCGCCGTCGGCGTCGCCGTCCTTGAGCCAGCTCCGGCGCAGGACAAGAACGGCATCGTCGTGACCAAGGCGCTCGCCGACGAGCTCGGCCTGAGCAAGACGAGCGACCTTGCTGATCATGCAGCCGACCTCGTGTTCGGCGGGCCACCGGAGTGCCCGACGCGACCCCGGTGTCTCATCGGACTCGGGGACACCTACGGACTCGTCTTCTCCGAGTTCAAGGCTCTCGACACAGGCGGGCCGCTGACGGTTGCCGCCCTTGAGGGTGGAGAGATCGACGTTGCCCTGCTGTTCACCACCGACGGCGTAATCGCCGACAAGGGCTTCGTCCTCCTCGAGGATGACGGCGGCCTGCAGCCGGCAGAGAACATCATCCCGGTGATCCGCCAGGAGATGCTCGACGCCTACGGGGACGACCTGACAAGTCTGCTCAACGACGTCAGCGCCAAGATCACCACCGAGGAGTTGACAGAGATGAACCGTCGCTTCGGCGTCGATCTTGTCGACGCCGAAGAGGTCGCCAAGGACTGGCTCGACGCCAATGGCTTCGGCGCCTAGCCGCAGCAGACCATCGACCGAAAACGCCCCCGGAGAACCCGGGGCGTTTTCGCGCTCAAGAGGCATCGCTCGGGTGCCGATAAACCCCTTCTGACACGCGGAGCTAACGCCCCGCAATAAGTGTTGGGAACGGGGCAGGTGGCCCTAGGTGCTGGATAACAGTTGCCTTGGCCCACGACCTGCCTCGACTCTGAGAGTGGGCTCGGGAAACCGGGCCCATTCTCTATCAGGTCACAACTCGAGGTACTGCCCAACCCGCGACACGGCACTACCTTCCGGCCCTATGCAGCGCCTCATCGCCGCCATCGCCCTCGTCGCCGCGATCTCCGTGCCCGGCATCGCCGCAGCACAGACCTCTCTGGCCGACTGCCCCGAGTTCGAGGGCCTCACCTGCGACGGCTGGGTGACAGACGACGCCGGGGTTCTTGCCAACCGTGCCTCCTTGGAAGGCGCGGCAGGACAGTTCGTCGCAGACACCGGCAACGAGATCGCCATCGTCATCATCGACTCAGCGGGGTCCCTCAGCCCTCGAGCCTTCGCCGAAGGCCTCGGCAACACATGGGGTGTCGGCGACGCCGACCGCAACGACGGCATCGTGTTACTCGTGGCGCTAGAGGAGCGGCGCACCGAGATCACAACCGGCTCGGGGCTGTCGATCGCCGGGTTGGACGACATCTCGGCAGCAGCCTCACCCTTCTTCGGAGCAGGCGACTTCGACGGCGGGCTTGTCACCGTCCTCACCCTTTTGAAGTCCGAACTCGGAGCCGCCCCCAGCGGTGGGGCCACCGATCAACCAACGGACCAGCCGACCGATGGACCAACCGTCCCCGGAACCTCTCCCCCGACTCCCATCGAAAGCGATGACGGCTTGTCGGGTTCGACCAAGTTCGTTATCGCCCTCGGCCTGCTCGCCGGCGGCGGCGTTGCGGTTGGTGTCGGGCAGTCGAACGCCAAGAAGATCTCCAAGCGCAAGCGACGCCGCGCCGCCAGGGTCGACGACATCCTGGAGAAGTTGGAACCGGTAGGCAACGAGTTGCCGCGCCTCGCCGACTACTCGGCTGCTCCCCCCACCGGCAGAACCAGCATCGGAACCGAAGAGGCCATCACGGCGTTGCGTGCCTTGTCCCACTGGGAAACAGCCGACGAGCGTTCTCTGACCGAGCTTTGGACCCGCGACCTGGTCGAGATCATCGACGCCCCTCGCCTCCTTGCCGATACCGAAGAGCCATTGGAGATCAAGGTTTCGACGGAGCGCGACATCCTCGAAGAGTCGGTGCAGGCGCAGGCTGCGGCTGCCCTGGCGATTGGGGGCGACGAGGGCAAGTTCGAGGTCGAGGCCACCGAGCTGGAGCGGCTGGTGGCGGCTCTCCGCCCTTACCGCATCGCCTCGGCTCGACGTAAGTTCGGCCAGGGTGTCTCCGATTCGGTAACGGTGACGCCCATCGGACCCGCTCGGGTCACGGAGTCTGGATACCAGTTCTTGCAGGCCGCCCCGGCCCTCGATGGCACCCTGTCGCTCGACGACTCGCAAGGCGAGTTGGCAGAGGCCTACGGCGAGGCCCAGCGCAAGACAGGCACCCTGGAGAGGCTCTACGCCAAGCTGCCGGCGACCACGGCCCGGCCGGCGGTTGCTGCTGCCCTCGCCGACCTCGACGCCGACCCCGATGCCGCCGTCGAGCGCTACGAGAAGCTGCGCCTGCTGCTCGAGGAGGACGATGTCTTTGAGCGCGACGGGTTGTCTATCCCCGCCATCACGGCTCTGCTCCTGCTGAACCGAGACGAGGACTCAGTCGGCGATTTCGTGGCCGCGTACCGAGCCAACAGGGCGATCCCCCTCGAGCCGGACGCGGCTGTCGAGCACGCGCTGGCCGGCCTCAGCAGTCCCGCCGAGATCAGGGCCATCTCCAAGGAAGCCAAGAAGCTGGGACTGCCGGTCTCCATCGCCGCCGCCCTGCTGCGGCGCCGCGACGACGGTCCCGAGGTCTACGAGCTGCTGTTGCGCGAGCTGCAGGCCCACGACATCACGGGCGACGCCCGCAAGACCATCGCCGGTGTGCTGGCAGTCTCACTGGAACCGGCCCAGGCCATGCGCCGCTGGCTGGAAGCCCGCAGTGCCCTCCTCGCCCTCGGCCTCAAGGGATCGTATGCCGACGTTGCTGCCGCCTTCGGGGCCTCGGATCCGCGGGGGCCGCGCCGCTTTGCCCTCGCCTACGCCGCCACCCGCCAGGCGCTGGCCCGCTCCGAGATCGAGGACGCCGACCGCTTCGCCCCCGAACTGGCACACGACGGCACCAGCCGCCAACGCGACAGCTGGACAGGCGAGCGCTTGCCATCGGGCCTCGGCTACTTCGATCCCTATACGTTCTTCTTCTATCACTGGGTTATAACCCGTGGCCAGGCCGGGTCTCTCGGTTGGGAGCCCATCTACCGCGACACGTCGTGGGCCGAAGATCGGTCGTCCTGGTTCGGCGGCTTCGGCGGTGGTGGCGGCTTCGGATCCGGCTCTGGCGGTGGCTCATCCTGGGGAGGCAGCGGCTGGGGAGGCGGCGGCTTCGGGGGCTTCGGCGGGGGCGGCGGATTCGGTGGCGGAGGCGGTGGCGGGGGAAGCGGCTGGTAATCCACCGATGACCTACGACATCACCAGCCCCAGCAACGACCGCATCAAGGAACTGGTGCGGCTGCGCGACCGCAAGCACCGTGACGCCTCCGGCACCTTTCTCGTCGAGGGTCTGCGCGAGGTCAGCCGCGCTACCGACGCCGAGGTCGAGATCGAGGAGTTCTTCCTCTGTCCCGACTTCGGCGCCCAGAGTATGTCGTCCGATGTTCCGGTGACCACAGTGTCGGCGACCGCTTTCGCCAAGATCAGCCAGCGCCAGAACCCCGACGGCATCCTGGCGGTGGCCAAGCAGTGGACCACCAGCCTCGACGCCATCGTGCTGTCGGCAACACCGCTCGTGTTGGTGGCCGAAGCCATCGAGAAACCGGGCAACCTCGGGGCCATGCTGCGCACGGCCGACGCCGCCGGTATCGACGCCGTAGTGGCCTGCGATCCCGTCGTTGACGTCTTCAACCCCAACGTGGTACGAGCCTCCCAGGGCTCGCTGTTCTCGGTGGCCGAAGGGGTCGGGTCGCCAGATGAAGTCATGGCCTGGCTCAAGGCCAACGGGATGGCCGTGGTGACAACATTCCCGGATGCCGACATCACCTACACCGACGTCGACTACACCGGACCCACC
>Ga0224508_10002877_pt1 | contig 14436 bp, 12 predicted proteins | sample SF_Jan12_sed_USG_4_FD_170157 | JGI IMG/M metagenome (GOLD analysis project Ga0224508, IMG submission 170157) | Sediment microbial communities from San Francisco Bay, California, United States - SF_Jan12_sed_USGS_21 | ecosystem: Environmental > Aquatic > Marine > Sediment | place: USA... | reverse complement strand
CGGGTTCGACGTGTCATTGAGCAACTGCAGCAACGTTCCGATAGTCACCGGACCGAACGCATCGAACTGGGCAAGGAGATTCTAAACGCTGCATCCCGTTGTGCCGATCGGCAGCCATTGCCGACTGCCCGGGTTGGTGAACAGCAGGTCTGGGTACGTGGCAACCGCGAGCGCTTTCAGATGGCGCTGTTGAACGCGATACGCAATGCTCAGGACGCAACCGAACCGGATGGCGACGTCACGTTGACTTTAAGGTACGACAAAAATGGGTGTGCAGTCCGTATTGCCGATACGGGCTCGGGGATGGACGAGTCGTTTGTCCGCGAACGTTTGTTCAAGCCGTTTGACAGCACAAAGGGTTCCGAGGGGATGGGTATCGGTGCCTATCAGCTTCGAGAGACTGTACGCGCCATGGGCGGCGAGGTTAGTGTCGACAGTCGGCCTGCCGAAGGAACACGAGTAGAGTTGAGGTTTTCGAAGGTTGAGAGCGCCGGTGGCTGATTCAACTCGTGTATATCGCCTGAGGTTACTTGCGTACGCCAACGAGCACCGGGGCGGGACGGCCGCTGATCTCGAGTCCAAGATCCAATTTGAATAGGCGCACGCACTCGTAGTTTTCAGTGGTAACCAGGGCTGGTTTGCAGTTGCCGTGCTCATCGACGAACAACGCCAGCTCACCGGCCTGGATTCTCGAAGCGCCGCCCGGGAACGGCCGGAACGGGAACGATTGCGGTGTAGCACGCTGCGTCATTCGAATGTCGTCTAGCAGCGAGTTGATGTTGCGATCCGTCTGTTCCGATATGTGGTGGTAAAGCGCTATTCGCATTGATGCCTCCTGCGCATCACAGTGTCGCCCCAGGAAACGAGAGACGTTAGCCATAGCGGCACTATCGAGTGGTTCACCGGCCGGGACGGTGTCGACCCCGCGATCGTAGTCACCTGGTGAGAAATGTTCAGACTCGACAAGCAAATCAATATCAACAGGCGAATCCAGGTACTGGATCATTGCCCGCAGCTTGCGGACGAACGCCTCGGTCTTTTCAAGCGGTATATCATTTACGAGCAGCGCACATAGGTTATCAATGACCAACGTGAATCGTATGCCGTGTGGATGCAGCGCAGCTAATTCCCGCGCCAGCAACGAGATCTGTCGGACCATCAACATCTCGCCGAGGCCGGGCTCGAATGTCAGTGACAAATCGGTTGGGCTGATGCCAGCGTGGTAACCGCCGCCGATGTCGTAGTAGAAGCGTATCGGTTGTTGTAAGGCGATGTGTTTGGCAAGAGATTGCAACGCTGAATCGCGATAGACCGCGGAGCGCTTCCGGCTCAAATAACAGTAGCGCCGTCCACTGATGGTACGGAATATCGACTCCGCTATGTCTTCCGGTTGGTTCGCGCTCAATCCAACGTCGGAAGAGGGAAGCGGCTCTCGGACATCGGCAAGCAATCCGCCAATGTAGCGGTTGAGTGCATCGTGGTTGAGTACCGGTAAACGTCGTGCAGTGGAGCCTGAGTCCATTACCTCTCCATTTATCTAAGCGTCGAGTCGGCAACCTCGGCTTTTATTATTGGAGTAATCGTAGATAGCATTATAGCGCGGCTTCTGTTGCGGGGTCACAGACCGGATCACATAATCTGGTTTTCGAGCAGTCGTTCTCTAGTTCTGGCAGCAGCGGGCTTGTTGGCCTCTGGACGCGGCGCAAGACGAGCGTCGATAACGAGCAAGAATCTGATTTATATATAAAAAATTGGTAAAAACGCTTCAGCTGTAGACGCTTCACCTGGCTAAAGATAGGCGATCTCAATACACACAATTACAGTACGAGCTGTTTCCGTTCGTTCTATTGAAGTGAGCACAGAAGCGAAGAATTCTGCATGGATGAATCGGAGAAGCGAATATTATTCCTTGAGAGCAGGTTGAGAAATAGCCATTTGATCTCCCGACACAGCGTCAACATGGACAAGTCTGTACAGGCATTATCTTCGATTGCGCGATCACTCAATGATCCATTTTCGACGACAAGTATCGCGAGTTGAAAATTCACGGCGGTGTGTCAAGTGATTATGTCGACTATCGGGGGAAGATCAATATGACCAATGCGGATTATTTTTGGCACAACGTATATGATTGGCGTCGGATTAATTTGTCGGCCTAGATCGTTTGGAAGTCTTCAGATGTCGAAAGGACGTGAAACATGATGAATTCGGATTTCTGGCGGAAGAAAAAGGTTTTGGTCACCGGGCATACCGGCTTTAAGGGGGGCTGGTTGAGCCTGTGGCTCAATGAATTGGGGTGCGAAACCTTCGGGTATGCTCTGCGACCGCCCACGAATCCCAGTCTTTTCGACGAGGCGTCGCTCGGCGAGATTCTCGCCGGATCGATAGCTGACGTCTGTTCGCTTGACGATCTGTCCAGCGCAATCGATTCAGCTGCGCCGGATATCATTATTCATATGGCTGCCCAGTCAGTAGTGTTGGACTCATATACCAACCCGGTTTACACATATGCGACGAATGTGATGGGCACGGTTCATCTTCTGGAGTCGGTGCGTAAGACCGGTGTGCGCTGCACAATTGTCAATGTGACAACCGACAAGGTCTACGAGAACGTGGGCCAGGACAAAGGTTATGAGGAGTCGGACCGGCTCGGTGGCAGCGATCCATATTCGAACAGCAAGGCATGTTCGGAGTTCGTCACTGCCGCTTATCGGCAATCCTACTTCCCAGTCTCCGAGATCGATAAACACGGTGTCGCGATTGCAACGGCCCGGGCGGGCAATGTTGTTGGAGGTGGCGACTGGACGCCTTGGCAGCTAATTCCGGACGTAATGGCCTCTTTCAGAGAAGGCAATAAAGTCACGTTGCGGCATCCCGATGCTATTCGGCCTTGGCAGCATGTTCTCGACTGCCTGTCCGGCTACCTGACGCTCGCTAACAGACTGCATTCGGATCCGGAAGGTTACTCAGGGGAGTGGAATTTCGGCCCGGCCACGAACGACAGATATTCCGTGGCCGACGTCGTCGAAACGCTCGCTCGGTACTGGGGGATAGCGGACGGATGGGAACTCGACGATCGCAGCCACTCGCACGAGGCGGCAACGTTGAGTCTCGACTCGTCGAAGGCGCGGGAGCAGCTGCAATGGCAGCCCAAGTTGACGACCGGCATGGCGCTGGAGTGGGTCGCCAACTGGTACAAGAGCTACTTCAGTTCCGGATTTGCGCGTGAACTGTGTCGCGGCCAGATCGAACAATACATGGCACTATGATCCGGAGTATGCTTGGCGCTTTCAGAGGACAAGAGATCTTGAGGACGTCGCATGCGTTTTGAAGCCTGTGAGATCGGCGGCGCCTGGATCATCGATCCTGAACCCTTTGACGACGAGCGCGGCCGTTTCATGCGCGCCTGGTGTCAGGATGAGTTTGCCAGGCATTCGGTGGCCTTCACGCCGCTGCAAGCCAATATGGCATTAAGTAAAAGGAAAGGCACGATCAGAGGGTTGCACTACCAGGTCGCACCGGCGCTCGAAGCCAAGCTGGTGCGCTGCACGCGCGGTGCAATCTTCGACGTGGCAGTCGATCTGAGGCCGGAGTCGGCCACATACAGGCAATGGTGCGGTACGATGTTATCGGCGGAGAATGGTAGGATGTTAATGGTGCCGGAGGGATGCGCGCACGGCTGTCTGAGCATGGAAGACGATGCGGAAATATTGTACCTTGCGTCCGCATACTATTCGCCCGAGCACGCGCGCGGTTGCCGTTTCGACGATCCGGCCATCGCGATCGCGTGGCCCGGCGAGGTAGCCGTCGTGTCCGACCAGGACCGGAACTGGCCGCTGCTCGCACAATAAAAACTGTCCGAGGCTGAGAACAAGATGAACGAGAAGTTTGTGCCACCCCAACAGAATCTGTCGGTTCACAATATGTTGCGTGTTCGGGAATCGGCAGGCCGGCCGATTCGCGTCGGCGTCGTCGGTGCTGGCGCCACCGGGCGGGCCATTGCGCTGCAGCTCGGTACGCCGATTCCCGGAATGCGGCTTGCGGGGATTGCGAACAGGACCGCAGCTCATGCCGAACGCGCTTTCCGCGAAGCCGGCATCGACGAATGGCGGCCTGCGGATTCTCCATCGGCAGCAGAGCGGGCGATTGCGGGCGGCTACACCGTCTTGACCGAGGATCCCGCTGTGCTCATCGAATGCGGCGAAGTCGATATTGTCGTCGAAGTCACGGGATCGGTCGATTTTGCGGCCGGTGTCGTTCTCGCTGCAATCGACAACGGCAAGCCGGCGGTCATGGTCAATGCGGAACTGGATTCACTGCTTGGGCCGATACTGAAGCACAAGGCGGACCAGGCGGGCGTGGTCATCACGCACACCGATGGGGATGAGCCCGGAGTCGCTATGACACTCGTCCGTTATTTCCAGTCGGTTGGCATGCAGCCGGTCGCGGCAGGCAATATCAAAGGTATGGTCGATTACTACCGCGATCCGGATACTCAGGAGGCGTTTGCGGCTCAGCATGATCAGGATGTGCGAAAGGTCACGTCTTTCGCCGATGCCACAAAGCTGTCGATGGAAACTACGGTACTTGCAAACGCGACCGGTTTTGGCGTCGCCCGCCGCGGGATGGTGGGTCCGGCATGCGGCTACGTACGGGAGCTTGCGGGGCTGCTGCCGGCCGAGACGATGCTCGCCGGCGGCATAGTCGATTACTCGGTGGGTGCGGCACCGCATACTGGTGCATTCGTCGTCATCCATGAAGAGAACCCGTTCAAGCAAACTCAGCTCGCTTACTACAAGATCGGGGAAGGCCCGTTCTACGTCTTCTACACTCCTTTTCATCTGCCGCATATCCAGTTGCCGTCGACGATCGCGCGCGCGGTCATCCACGCGGACCCGACAGTTGCGCCAATGGCCGGACCGTCGTGCGAGGTCGTCAGTGTCGCAAAGCGAGATCTCAGGGCAGGGGAGACGCTCGATGGCATCGGCGGCTTCTGTACTTACGGCCTGATTGACAACCACGCTACGGCTCGGTCGGACAACGCGCTGCCAATCGCGCTGTCCGAAGACTGTGTGTTGCTGCGTGATGTCGCCAAGGATGCTGTTATACAGTTTGACGACGTCAGACTACCGGCAGAAAGGCTCCGCGACCGATTGTGGCAGGAACAGCGGCGGATGTGGCCAAGCGAATCGGATACGACAAGCGGCTTGGCAGAAAGACTCTCTGAGGTGGCGGCGTTGCGCTGAAAGAAATGAAACTGAGAATGAGCAAACGAGCGGATGATTTGGCCTGAGAGATTGCGCTCACAGAACGATAACAAAAAGGAACAGGATCATGGATGACATTGCAATCCTCGGAACAGGAATGGCAGGCTACGGCGCCGCGCACCGTGTCTCTTCGGCCGGTCTGCGCCCGGTCATTTATGACAAGAACCCGTATTACGGGGGGCACACGGCGTCGTTCCGGAACGAGCAGGGATTCATTTTTGACCTCGGACCGCACATCTCTTTTACCAAGGACGCCCGCATCCAGGAGCTTTTTGCCGGCTACGTCGATGGGCAGTATGAATCCGTGCAGGTAAAGCTGAACAACTACTGGAACGGCATCGTTTTGACCCATCCCGTGCAGCTTCACATGCATGGCTTGCCTCACGACCTGATCGTCAAGGTCGTCAACGATTTCGTCGAGGAGCAAAAGGCAGGCGAGCGGCAGATCAACAATTACGAAGACTGGTTGTTCGCGAGCTACGGCAAAACCTTCGCCGAAAATTTCCCGATGAAGTACACACGAAAATACCATCTTACGGACGCCTCGAACATGACGACCGACTGGCTTGGGCCGCGGATGTACCGCCCCAGTCTCGAGGAAATGCTGCGGGGTTCCTTGTCGAAGTGGGTTCCGGATATCGAGCACTACGTGTCGCACTTTCGGTACCCGAAACATGGCGGTTTCGTGTCGTATTTGAGCCAGTTGCCCGGGATGGGCGAACTGAAGCTGAATCATGAGGTCGTGGGAATAGACATAAAGGAAAAGTCAATCGAGTTCCGGGGTGGTCACAAAGTCGGGTACGGGCGATTGGTCTCATCAATTCCGTTGCCCGAGCTGTTGCCCATGATCAAGGGGGCGCCGCAGGACGTCGTCGATGCATCGCAGCGCCTGGCCTGTTCGACTTGTGTGCTAGTGAATGTCGGTGTGGACCGGCCGGATCTGTCCGAGTCGCACATGACGTATTTCTACGATGAAGACATTCACTTCACGCGATTGAGCTTCCCGCATATGCTGTGTGAGAACAATGTTCCGGAAGGCTGCGGCAGCATCCAGGCCGAGGTATATTTCTCGAAAAAATACAAACCTCTCGAGCAGCCGCCCGACACGCTGATCGAACCTGTCATCCACGATCTCATTCGAGCTGGTATTCTGCGCGAGGGCGACAAAATACTGTCCCGGGAGGCCAGGGTCGTGCAATACGCGAACGTGATATTCGACACGGATCGCCCGGACGCGATCGAGACCGTCCACGGATACCTCGACGACGTAGGCGTTGGCTATTGCGGGCGCTATGGCGACTGGGGCTATATGTGGACGGATGAGAGCCATATCAGCGGGGAACGAGCGGCTGAACAGATCCTGTCCAAAAATTCTGCCGCATAAAATAATAAAAAGAGTAACGGTATCGAAAAATGTCAGACAAGCCCTTGGTGACAATAGGTTTACCTGTTTATAACTCCGAAACTTACTTGAGTCAGTCGATAGAATCGCTGCTTGCGCAAACGTATTCGGACTATGTTCTAATCATCAGTGACAATGCCTCAACAGATGGAACGGCGGACATCTGTCACTCATTTGCGAAACAAGATTCGCGGATTCGATATTACCGAAACGACGAGAACATTGGTAATCCACGTAACTTCAACAGGATCGCTGAACTTACGGAAACGCGATACTTGAAATGGTCGACTTCCGATGACTACTGCGATCCGACATTCGTCGAAAAAGCCCTGTCCGTCATGGAGCAAGACCCGAGTATCATCCTCTGTTACCCGAAGACAACGCTAATCGATGGCGACGGCGATAACCCACGTCCTTACGAGGATAATCTTCATTTGATGCAGGACGATCCGTCGGAAAGGTTCCGCGAGTACTCTTTAAGAAGTGGACTGGCCCATCAGCACCTCGGACTGATTCGGGTTTCGCTGTTAAAGCAAACGCATTTGTTGCGAACCCACGTCGCCTCGGATTACAACTTCCACGCCGAGATGGCGCTCCACGGCAAGTTCTACGAGCTGCCGGAGCGGCTTTTCTATCGTCGCTTTCATCCGACATCGGGAAGCTGGAAACGCGGCGATTCGAATCATCAGGCGAAGTATTACCTCGCAACGAAACAGAAGCGCCAGTCATTCAAGAACTGGCGCGCGCACCATGCAGATTTTGCATCCGTATTGTCGGCCCCAATTCCCGTTTCAAAGAAACTGAATCTGCTCGGATGGCTGAGTAAGCGATTCGTAAGGCAGTCCAGGCGATTATTACTAGAGGTCGTCGACTTCGGCCGGTCAATTAATGCCTGACGGCACGGAGGCGATCTACCAGTTCATGCAGGCTTTGCGATTGTAAAAAGCCTCCGCGTAACCCGTCGGGCTGCGCGCTTCGATACCCCGCAGGCGCATCACGCTGGAAAAAAGATCGTCCGTAAACCAGATTTTGTTTTCTTGCGATGCGAAGTGCCGTCGTAATTTCGACGTCTTCAAATTACAGACGTCCTCGGGGATCGGCACGAACAGGTTCGGCTGGCCGAAATCACCGTCGTATTTCGGGATCTCGTACTCAAGAATGAGATTGTCCCGGAATGCATTCCAGGTCAATTCACTGATCATTCTGTGATCCTGATGCAGGTCGTCCCGGTAATGTGTAAATACAATGTCCGGCGTTACTTGCCGCGACAATGCCTTGAAGGAATCCTTGAGCGCAGCGTAATGCGCCGGAAAATATGCGTCCGGATAATCATGGAGTTCGACGGAAGTCTTCGGAATCTCTGCTAGAAAGTCGTGCGCACTGGCTTTGGCTTCTTTCCTCCGTTGGTCGATCGCGCTGAAAACCACCCAGTGCACTTCAACGTCGAGGTTCGAACTGGCCAGCTGCAGCACCGTGCCGCCACAGCCAATTTCAATGTCGTCGCTGTGGGCGCCGAGAAGCAGGACCACGAGGCTTCGGTCGCGGGGGAGCGTGGGTGACAGGTTAAGCATGACGTCTGGACTGGCAGGGCTTCACGGCTTGCTGCAATCGTCAATTGCAGTCGACTGGCGATCGGTCCAGAGCTGCCATGGGCGGTTGCCCCGCGCATGCATTCGGTCGAACATGATCTTGTCCTTGAAAGTGTCCATCGACGCCCAGAAGCCATTATACCGGTAGGCCAGCAATTTGCGTTGGTCGATCAACCGTCGGAACGGCTCTTCGACTAGTTCTTCGCCTTCTTGGATGTAGTCGAAGATCTCGTTTCGGAGCACCATGTAGCCGCCGTTGATCCACAAATCAGCGTCGTGAAGCGCATTTATATCAGAAACGACTCCATTGTCGTCGAACGAGACACCGTGGAAACTCTGTGTGGGACGCACAGCAACGAAGCTTCCGACCGCGTCGGAATTCTGAAGATTTTCAATGTGGGCCTGCAGTGGCAGATCGGACAGCTGATCGCTGTAATTGGCGAGGAAGATTTCCTCACCGTCCAGGTACTGACGGATCTTCAGCAGGCGTTGACCGATGTTCGAGTGCAGCCCCGTATCGACAAACGTAATTCGCCAGTCGGCAATGTCGCTTGTTTCAGGAGAAATCTGGCCACCCGGTTCGATGGAAAAGGTCTGCGATGTATACGGGTTGTAGTTAAGAAAATACTCGCGCAGCATTTGTCCCTGAAACCCGAGACACAAAATGAAATCCTTGTGACCAAAATGGGCGTAATATTTCATTAGCTGCAATATGATTGGGGTGTTTCCAACCGTCACCAAGGGTTTCGGGATGGTATCCGAATGCTCCCTGAGTCTGGTTCCGAGCCCCCCGCAGAATAAGACGACTTTCATTGCGCGCTCCAGTTGCGTCAGTCGGTATCTGATATCACGGAATCATAAACGCCGTATCGTGGAATTGCCATTGCGGCGCTCAAACGCGAGTATGACTTTGAGCCAAAGAATTACTTGCGCAGGAACGGCTGCGGCAGTGCGAATGCCTTATGTTCAACCTCACGCCGAACGAGCAGATTAGGCCGGTAGGAATTCAGCGTGGTCGGCATCTTTGGGTACCGGTCTGGGCACATCTTCAATTCAAGACCAGTGTTACATACTGTTTCGAGTTGTTCTATTAACTGGGGCACAGAAGGGTCTGTCCGAGAATGCTCATCACTTCTCAGCATTACCGGGACCGGGGTCTGCCAGCAGTCCGTCAATCAGTTCCGCCTGTCTGCGTATGGTGGCGGCGTCAAAGAAGGTGATCAGGGGGAGCTTGACCGAAAATTCTTTCTCGAGCCTCAGAACCAGAGCCGTTGCGGTCAGCGAGTCGCCGCCTGTGTCGAGAAATGACTCGTCCGGATCGATCTCGTCGATTTTAATCACTTCACGCCAGTGCTTCGTAACCAGGTCCAGAGTCGCGGAGCCGCTCTCGTCCGACCGACTTGAATGCGCAATCGCTGCCGGGCTCGCTACCTTTCTAGCGCTGTCGAGTCCGAGCTTGTCGGCCAGGCCGATGCGCTGCATCTTACCGGTTGGCCCTTTGGGTATTGCGTCGACGATCAGAATCCGTTTCGGTATCCGGGCCCAGGACAGGCGGTCCTCTAGAAATGCCTGCAGGTCGGCCTCGCTTGCTTCTGAACCTGGCGCGAGAACCACGGCGGCTGCCACCTCTTCCCCGAGGCCGGGGTCGGGAACCGAGAATGCGATGGCCTGAAGCATTTCGGGGTGCTCCAGCAGCGCCTCGTCGATCTCTCGCGGCGCAATTGTCTCGCCACCGCGGTTGATGATTTCCTTCAGTCGCCCCGTCAGGAACAGGTATCCGTCAGCGTCGAGGTAACCCTGGTCACCGGTGCGGAACCAGCCCTCGCGAAAGTAATATTCCGACTGGTCGGTAAGGCCGTGGTAGCCGCGGGTCACGTTGCTGCCCCGAATCACGACTTCACCGATCTGGCCAATTGCGAGAAGCTTACCTTCGGCGTCGGCAACAGCGATCTCGGGACCCGCCGCGGGGCCCACCGAGCCCGGTTTGCGTGCCCTCGGTGGCAACGGGTTTGATGCCATCTGGTGGGCCGCCTCCGTCATACCGTAGGCCTCGATGACGGGCATGTCGAAGGCTTCCTCAAGCTGTCGCAGCACGGGCGGCGGCAAAGACGCCGAAGACGAGCGGATGAATCGCAGGCGGCTCTCGCGGACGCGCTCTCGTTCCAGGTCGCCGGCGCGCGCGAGTATCCCCTGGTGCATGGTAGGGACAGCCGTGTACCAGGTCGGCTATGACCGATAAAACCAGGAAAAAAAATTCGGAGCCTGGTATCCGGGCGTGCAGACGATTGATACGCCACTCCGCAGCGTCGCCAATAGTGCGGCTACGAGGCCATGAATGTGAAAGAGGGGCATGACGTTCAAACACCGATCCTCCGGTTGGAGTTCAAGCGTCTGGCTCACGTTGGCCGCCGAAATACACAGGTTTCGTTGCGAGAGCGGAACGATCTTGGGCTTTCCAGTAGTTCCCGATGTGTGCAAAACCAGTGCGACATCGTCAGGCTTCGCTGCGGTCGAGTCGGGTTCTGCAACCAGAACGGCGCGAGCGCCGAGATCCTCGAGGTAGAAAGCAAACTCGGCTTCCCGAAGACCCGGGTTCAACGGTGCGGCTGTTGCGAGATGCGTGACGGAAAGAAACGCCGTCGCCATCTCCGGCCCGTTAGGCATTGCGATAGCCACGTTGTCGCCCGGGCGAATGCCGAGACCGGCCAGGGTGGCCGCTGCACGGGTGCAGAACTCGCTCAGCTCTCGGTAAGTCAGGGCGGCCCTATCAAGTCCGAGCAACGCCTCCGATTCTGGCCGCGCTGCTGCACCTGCCCGAAGCGTTGCGCATGTCGTCAGGCTGACTGGTCCCCGTTCCATTCATCTTTACTCCAGTCCCACGGCTCGGCAGCAAAATGCGTATCGCAAGGTCGCTGCCGTGCTTTGAAAATACTAGTATCGTAATGCATCCGGAGTCAGGATTCTTGCAGGCATGGACTACATCGTCACGCAACAAAGCGACGTACTGCATGACGAGGTCGTACGTCTGCACGCGCAACTCATCTACGGCGGCTTGCGCATGAGCCGGTCGTATCTGCGTTGGAAGTATCTGGACAATCCGCTTATTCAGCCGCCGATCATGATTGTCGTACGTTATGGTAAAAGAATTGTCGGCATGCGCGGAATCGTCGGCGCCCAATGGCATTTCGGTAATGCCGCCAGGCCTTTGCTCTTGGGGCATGCCGACGATCTGATCATAGATCCGGAGCACCGTAACCGTGGCCTGTTCTTGCGTATAAACGAAGCGATGGTGGACGTTGCTCGCGACAAAAGCTTCGAATACCTGATCAGCTTGTCTGGGGGCGAGCGGACGCAAAAGCTCTCTTTGCTCTGTGAGTGGCAAGCGCTGGGGGAACTCGGGCGTATGTACACAGATCCTGCGGGTTCGGGTGAAAAATCCGGGCGTGCGGCCCAGACACACGATTCCGGTCGGCGGATCTTCCGCGCAATCCGCAACCGGCTGGGCTACGACCGCGTGAGGCCACCATTTGATCATTCCATCAATCGGTCGTTGCGCGGGATAGTCACGTCAACGTCGCCACGAGTCGAGGTTTCGGCAGAAGCCGATCCGACATCCATGAGTGCGCTTGCGGCCGCGGTCCATTCCGGTCGATCCCGGGCCTCGCGGGACGAGGCATTTTTCGACTGGCGTCTGCGGAATCCGCAGCGAAAATATCGTTACGTTTACTGGCGGGATTCGCAACTGCGGGGCTACCTGGTCCTCGCATGGACCCGACGCGATGCCAATACGATCGTGGTTGCGGATCACGCCGCGGAAAGCGAATCCGTCTTTGTGGATCTAGTGGATGCGCTTACGCGATCGCGGCGTGGCGCGCTGAGTCTGATGTCGTCGACACTTCCGGGTACGGAACTGCGGGCGGCAGAGTCTGCCGGCTTCGCCCGCGATCCAAAATACGAGAAAGACCAGATGCGACAGTTTCTTTTTTATCCGCTCGCCGGAAATACCGAACTGCTACTTCCTGGTGCGAAGTCGGCGACATTCCCCCGGGACTGGCACGTATACCCCCTCGACATGATGGCATCGTAGGCAGATCGAGCGGAAGAGAGGAGCAAAGGCCGGCCTAGAAAATGAGTCTTTGCTCTCCGCCCACGGTAAAGCAACGACCCTTGTCAGCGGTCTGATCAAGATGTCATCCATGGTGTCTACCGCGCATCGCGAGTGCAAATCTTACCGGCAGACACCGCAGGCGAACGTATTCAGGGCATCTGCTGTATACAAGATGTATGAGACAATAGAAACGCTTGATTTTGGATCGAAAATAGCGCTCGCTAGCCTACGATTTCATGTAAATTTCGCCTCTGAGTTACCGACCAACCGAACGCAAATTTAACATATGACCGTACGCACCCGCTTTGCTCCAAGCCCGACCGGCGTACTGCACCTCGGCAGTGTGCGTACGGCGCTGTTCTGCTGGTTATACGCTCGCCACCATGGTGGGCAATTCGTACTTCGTATCGAAGATACCGATCGAGAGCGATCAACCAGGGAGAACGTTGACGCTATTCTCGAGGGAATGGCGTGGCTGGGTTTGGATGCCGACGAGGGACCGTTCTTCCAGTCAGAACGTATGGAACGCTATCGTGAGGTCATCGATCAGTGGCTTGACCAGGGCAAGGCGTACCATTGCTATTGCAGCAAAGAAGAGCTTGATGACCGTCGTGAGGCGCAAATGCAGGCCGGCGTGCGTGTGCGATACGACGGGCGCTGCCGCGATCGAACAGAACCCCGGGACGGTGTCGATCCGGTCGTTCGCTTTAAAAACCCGCTCGACGGCGAGGTCGTCGTTACAGATTCGGTCAGGGGCACCGTCGTCTTCGACAACGCCCAATTGGATGATCTGATCATCGCAAGATCCGATGGAAGTCCAACATACAACTTCACAGTGATCATCGATGACTTCGACATGCAGATTACGCATGTCATTCGCGGCGATGATCATCTCAACAATACGCCGCGGCAAATGAACATGTTGGCAGCATTAGGTGCGGAACTGCCGATTTATGCGCATTTGCCTATGATACTCGGGCCCGATGGCGCCAAGCTTTCAAAACGGCATGGTGCCGTTGATATTCGCGAGTACGAAGCGCAGGGTTATTTGCCGCAAGCGATGTTGAATTACCTTGCTCGGCTGGGCTGGTCGCATGGCGATCAGGAAGTATTCTCGATCGAGGAGATGATCAGCCTATTTGATATCGCCGACGTCAACCAATCAGCCTCATCGTTCAACGCGGAAAAACTTCTGTGGCTGAATCAACAGCACATTATTTCGATGCCGGCTGCAGACCTCGGAGATGCTCTGCGACCGTTCCTGCAAAGCGCAGGCTTAGACCCCGAGAATGGTCCAGAACCTGCTTTGGCGGCTGAGGGCTTCCAGGAGCGTGCTGAAACGCTGGTGCAGCTCGCCGCCAGCGCACGGTATTGCTACGAAGACTTCGACGCCATAGATGAAAAAGCAGCCAAGAAAAATCTACGACCAGTAGTGCTGGAGCCGCTGAAGGCTGTCAGGGAGCGGCTCGACGCAATTGAAAAGTGGAACAAGCAGGCGATTGAGCAGGTGATCCAGGGCGTGGCCGACGAATTCGAACTGAATCTCGGCAAGATCGGCCAGCCAATTCGCGTTGCGGTCACGGGAGGATCGGTCTCACCACCGATCGATGCGACAGTCTTTCTGGTCGGCCGCGATCGCAGCCTGCGCCGGCTGGACAATGCCATCCGGATCGTTGCAGAAAGGGCGGCTGTAACTAATTGACTTAAATAGATAACAAGGCACTTGAACTAGCGCCTTGACAGCCCTCACCAGCGACCGTAAAGTGCGCGGCTCCGTTGGGGCTATAGCTCAGCTGGGAGAGCGCTTGCATGGCATGCAAGAGGTCGGCGGTTCGATCCCGCCTAGCTCCACCAAGTCCTACCGGTAATTGGAAACAGTTCTGCGTCCCCATCGTCTAGAGGCCTAGGACACTGCCCTTTCACGGCGGCAACAGGGGTTCGAATCCCCTTGGGGACGCCATATTCTAGAGGTCCGTTCCGGGCAGATGGGTTACAGATCATTCCGATCACATAGGTAACACATTTGACCGGAACGGGTTGTCTATTGGTTCAAGCCTGACGGTTTCGGCA
>Ga0224508_10002876_pt1 | contig 14438 bp, 12 predicted proteins | sample SF_Jan12_sed_USG_4_FD_170157 | JGI IMG/M metagenome (GOLD analysis project Ga0224508, IMG submission 170157) | Sediment microbial communities from San Francisco Bay, California, United States - SF_Jan12_sed_USGS_21 | ecosystem: Environmental > Aquatic > Marine > Sediment | place: USA... | reverse complement strand
CGGCTCTCGCGAAGCCGTCGACCTTGTTGCTGAGCTCCTTGGCCGGGTAGGGCCGCGCTTATCGGTCAACGAGGCAGCCAGGTTGCGTGACAATCTCACTTTCTGTTCAACCTCGGTCAGATCTTCAGATCTTCTCTTTGGTCGGTCAGATCTTCGTTAACCGGTCAGATCTTCTTCTGATCTTCCTCCTACTGCGATTCTGGGATAACACGCACAATCGAAATGTGGATGTTGATTGTTCGAGGCCTTCTCGGTGGTCTGTTGCAGCTCGTGCTGTTCGGCTCGCTCTTGCTGATTCCGGCCGGCACCTGGAATTGGCCGCGCGCGATTCAGTTCCTCGGCACTTATGGGGCGATGCTGGCTGGGTCAACCGTCTGGCTTGCCGTTGCCGCGCCGTCGAGTTTGGAGGCGCGTCTCGAACCGGCCATAAACAAGAAGCAACCCGTTGCTGACCGCGTCGCCACGGCGTTGATTGGCCTGGCGGTTGGCGGGTGGATGGTCTTCATCCCGTTCGACGTGTTCCAACTGCATTTGTTGCCGGCGCCTTCGCTTGCCGTGTCCCGCTTCGGCGCGGTCGCTGGCATTGCCGGTTTCACGTTCATTCTCACGGCGCTCTATCAGAACGCGTTCGCTACCCCTGTGGTGCGGGACCAGAGTGAGCGCGGGCATACCCTCGTCGACACGGGGCTATATGGCCGCGTGCGCCATCCGTTCTACGCGGGGTTCTTGGTGGCCCTGTTCGGTCTTGCGCTCTGGCTCCAGAGTTATGCAGCGGTCGTCGGCCTCGTGGTGGTTTTTGCTAGCCTTGCACTGCGTATTCTCGTCGAGGAACGGTACCTGCACGAGACCTTGCCGGGCTACGCCGAATACATGAGCCGAGTGCGGTACCGGTTGGTCCCTGGCGTGTGGTAGAATCCGGTCGTGCCGCAAACAGAGCGAGCGACATGGGGGTTTCGTCTGGCCCCGCGGCGGTGGCCATCGTTGTTTCGTGCTGTCCGCGAGACCCCAGACGACGTTGCGGTTGGCGCTGAGGTCTTCTTCGCGGTGGGCGGGCATGACGAGGGGCCCGCATACCGTAGATTCATGCGCGACCCGCTTGGTCAGCAGCTCGTCCAGGAAAAGATTCAGTACCCGGAGCTCTTCATGGATCTCGAACAGCTCCGCAAGCTTCCGGACGATACGTTGGGCCGCGAGTATGCTCGGCAGCTCGACGAGCGCGACATCGATCCCAAAAAGCTCGCCGCTCTGACGGAGCCTTGCTACGAAGGCATCGATTTCAGCCCCGACCACGCGTATGTTCGTGATCGCGTGCGCCACGCTCACGATCTGATTCACACGCTCACCGATGCAGGAGTCGACTTAATTGGTGAGGTGGCGGTTGCAGGATTTACGTTTGGGCAGACCGGCAACAAGGGCTGGGCGATGTTGGTGTTGCTCAACGTCCTGACTGGCTTGCTGGTAGGCCGAATCGACAGCGCCGTCCTCGCCTTCAAGGGCTACGTTCGCGGTCGGCGGGCCCGGTTGATTCCCGCGGCGCACGATTGGGAGCGGCTGCTACGCCTTCCGATCGAAGACGCGCGAACGGAGCTCGGGGTCACGCCTTTCGAGCGGTATCGGCCTCTATATCTAGACGATGTTTTCGCCAACGCGCCAAAGGCAGCGAGCAGGCCATGATGTTCCGTTGAATCGCGATGCTCATGGTCTAGGAGAAGCTTTCGCGTTGATCGATACTCGCCTGAAGCTAGGCGACCGTCACCAGGATCGTGGCCACATAACCCGACGAGGCGTCTCACGTGACCTGGGCTAGGGGAGCAGGGCTCGCCGTCGCGATGCCGTCGCTGAGATTCGGAGTGTCGTTTAACACTGAGTGTATCCCGTCGTTCCTCAAAACGTTGTCCGTCGCGAGATGTGAGCCGCACCGATCGTGAGGGCGACAAAGCGGCCAGACTCGGATCCTTGGTTGCATTACCGACAGCTCGACACATGCGAGTCGAGCGCGGAATCCGCCATAGCCCCGCGCAGTAAGCGCAGCTGTGCATGGACTGCGGTCGTCGAAGCTCCTCACGCGCCCCTCCGAAGCTCGTCCCACTCTTCAATGAAGGCGGAAAATTGGTTCCAACTTCGCATCGTTGGGGTCACCGCCATCAGAGCCCGGTTTCGGCCGGGCACTTGCTTTGGACGCCTGATAGCACGGCAACGCGTCCTAACGCCGACGATCTAGCCAATAGCCAGGGCGTCGCTTTGCGTGCGCCACCGCGACGATTTCTACGGTTGCCGCGTCAACGCGGAAAAATACGACGTAAGGGAAGCGCTTGAGTAAGCGTTTGCGATACGGTCGATCGGGTCGCCAGACCGGACACGCTTCGGGCATCTCGAGGACGGATTGGAAAGCTCTATCGACCACGGCAACGAGCTCGATGCCCAGGCCGCGACGCTTCGCCTCGTACCACATCGCTGCCGACTGAAGCTCGGCTTCCGCGTCGGGCAATACGCGAAGCGTTCGCTTCATCGCCCGAGTTGGCTCAGAACACGCGCACGGACTTCGCTCCACTCAGGGGCGGGTTCGCCCTTGGCACGAGCGGCTTCCACGCGACGATCGAGCTCGGCGACCCACGCAGACTCCCAGTCGCCGTCCGGTGGCCCGTCTACGCTGGCAATGAGCTCAGACGCGAGCTCCAACCGCTCGTCCTCGGGCAGGCCGCTGGCCGCTTCGAGCAGCTTCTTTGCCGCGTCAGTCATGGCAAGGATTGTAGCACGAGCGAGATCATGATGTGGTCTCGGCCGGAACCGCCAAGAGTTTCGTATTTTCCAGCTTTGTCCCCCGACAATCTCACGCCTCGAGTGTCCGGAGCCCCTCCCACTCTCCAATAAAGGCGGAAAATTGGTTCCAACTTCGCGTACTTGGGGTCACCGAAGAAACAAGGGATCGCGTTGCAGGGCGCGGTCCGTGTTTCGGCGTCTGACGCCGACTACAGCAAGTCCGCCCACCAGACTTCCCATTTGAAAACGTCGTTGTCGTGTCGGTCGTTGAGCCAAACCCGGGCTTCACCACCAATCAGCCGTAGCCCGAGCTGATCCACCGGCAGGTCGCCGGTGTGGCACTCGATTCGGAAGCCCTGCAACACCGGCTGCTTCGCGTCGATCTCCTCGGTGTGCGAGCCGATTCGCGGCATGGGGTCGGCGTAGTACGACGTGCTGACGACCCGCTCGGCCGGCACCAGCGCATAGTCGACCTGGAACCAATAGGGGTCGTCCCCTCCCGCTTCCTCGAACACGTGCTGCAGATAGATTTGGCCGTAGCGGCTGATGAGCCGAATCTCGACCGTCTCGACGTTCCGATCTCTCACGCGTCGCAGGTCGAAACCGAGCAACACCGGCACCATGCCGGGCGGGAGCTCCGCTATCGGCTGATTGGTGCCGGAACCGTACTGGTTGTAGCCCGAAAACATGTGGCGCTCGGTCCCAAACGGCAGCTGCTGGCCGTCGAGCGTCCACGTATAGTCTGCCTCGCCCTTGCTATCCTCGTAGCCGGCGAGGATCGCGGTCTCCGCGCCTGGAGATGACGGGACGTCCTCGACGAAGAACCCGGGTTGGAGTCGCTTGATCCCGTGATCGACTCCTGCACCGAGGAAGTTGAAATAGAACCCAGCGAGCCCCCATTGCTCGGGTCCGCCCCGAATCTCGTAGATGCCTTGGCTGAGGTCGCTCGCCCTTCCGCTCAAAGTCTCGCGTTCGAGGGAGTCGTTCACGCATTGCCCTCGGATGCAGACCGCCTGGCCCGAGCCGCAGAGCGTGCCGTCCTGGACCGGCTCGTTGACGCACTCGCGCCTCGAGCCGGTGGCGCAGGCGTCCGCGGTGCACTCGTTGCCGTCATCGCACTGCGCCGAGTCGTTGCAGTCGACGCAGGTTCCCCAGCCATCGCAGTAACGGCCGCCGCTCTGGTCGCACGGCGTGTCGATGGGGGCGTCCACCTGACGATCGCAGGCGCCCGTGGACGGGTCGCAGGTGCCATCGACGGTGCACTGGCTGTTGTCGTCGCATCGGACGTTCGCGCACAGATCGCACTGCCCGGCCGCGCACTCACCTTCGTATCCATCGACGCTACACGCCTTGCCGTCGGGCGCCTCGAGATATTTGCACGTTCCGCTCGCGGGGTTGCACCCATCCTGGACGCACGGACCGAGATCTTCGCAAAGGTATGGATCGCAGAGGTCGGCGTCGACGCACTCGCCGTTCTCGCAGACGCCTGGCTCACCCGCATAATCACACACCCCTCCGACGTCGACGGTGGAGCAGAATCCGTCTTCGCATACCGCTGCGGTACATGCGCTGCCGTGATAAGCACACTGAGCCGTTCGATTGCACTCGACGCAGTCGCCCACGTCGTTGCAGAACCCACTGCCGTCGGGGCCGCAAACCTCGTCGACGGGAACGAGGCCTCCACCTTCGCACTCGCCGGTGTTCGGGTTGCACGCGCCGTCGACGGTACATGGGTTTCCGTCGTCGCAGCTGACCCCTTCGCACAGGTCGATTTCGCCTCCGAATTCGCCGGCCGCGTCGTCGTCGTCAGCGCCAGAAGCTTCGCGAGTTGCGTCGAATCCTTGCTCCTCAACGTTGCCGCAGGCGTTCACGAGCACACAGAGTAGGACGAGGAGAATCGCACCGAGGTCGCTTTTCGTCATGACTGATCCCTTTCAACACCCCTACGCCGCGGACCTGGTGTTGGATTAAGACCCGCATGTCGAAAGGCGTCGCCGGCAGGGCGGACAAAGGCCAGAGCGCGTCTTTCGGCCAAATGAGTAGCTGGCCCCCGTGGCCGCCGACGTGGTGTCGGCCGGCGTTGGGTACCGCATGCTTCACCCGGTCCAAGGGCTGCTACCGGCGAACGCCGAAGGGCATCTCTTGGCTAAAGGACACGTCCAAGGAGCCGTGGTTGTGCCCATGTCTGCGACGGCTCTCTGCGAAGCCCCTCGAGGGTCAACCCGGGTCGGGTCGTGGGCGCTCGCCAGCGGCCCATTGCAATGTTTCCAGAACGTCCTCGGCGGTCGTGCCCGGGTCGCCCAACTCCTGGCGCATCCACGCTGCTGCGGCTTCGGTAGCGGCTGCCCGCCTTGCGGACGAGCTGCAAAATCCGCGACACGATACTGATGAAGAAGCCCGACCCGAGGATCGTGATCGCATCGCAAGCGAGCATGGGTGAGATCCCCGAAGAATACCCCGCCGAAAGCAAGTGGGATGCCCCAGGACAACGCACGGTCATGCCGGTGTCGGCCGAGATCGCGGGGGTGGAGCCAGTTCGCGGCATCGCGGTCGTGCAGGACGGCTCCCACGGGCTCGTGCCGATCAACTGCTACGCGCGCGCTTCCGAGCTCGATGCAATGATGCCGGTCGTTCAGCAGTAGGGCGTGGGTGTGCGCCCACCACTTATTTCCAACTTCGCATCGTTGGGTCACCACCATCAGAACCCGGCTTCGGCCGGGATTTTCTCTTGAAGCGGCGTCCTCAAATAGCGGGCCGAGCTTATCGGTCACCGAGATCGACAGACTGCGTGAGAACCCTACTTTCTTCTCAGCCTGGGTCAGATCTTCTAGTTCGTCTGGGCGTCAACACTGGGGGCAGCCGATACAGCGCCCCGCGCAGAATATGCCTCCACACCCGGTGCACAAGTCGGTGGATTGGCCGGGTGGCCCGGTGACAAGCACGTTGCACACGCCTGCCGAGCAGAACCAGTCCTCCGTCGAGACCTGCTCGCCGTTGGTGCTTGCGAAATTGATGCCGGTGCAGTCTGGGTCGCTAGAACAGGCTTTCGTGCAGATGGTTCCCTGATTCGCGGGTCTGCTCCAGTCCGTGCAGCTGATGTTGTCGCAGGACTCTCCGCCGACCGCATCCCGACACACGCTGCCAGGACAATCCCCAGGAAAACCCGTATCGCAGAATGCACCGCTCGCGAGAGTCGCGGAGCCGCCATCGGTCGAGCTACTGCAGCCAAGGCCGACTAATACGAGTGACGACGACAAGATTAGGCAGGTCCGAGCCATGACACCCTCCTTCTTTGGAGCCTCGACTATACACGGAATCGCCGTCAGCCGGCACAGGCACACGGGGGCGCTAACTACTACGGGCATAGCCAATCCATAAACGCTTGCTGCGTTTGGGCCAACGTCGGTAGACTCTCTTCCTGCGCTCTTGACAATCGCAAGGAAATAGCGCTTCGTCCGGAGCAGCACGAAAGGAGCCACCATGCGCATTCATCGAGTTCTTCGCGCGCTTCTTGTCTTGGCATGCTTGAGTTTCATGAGTTGCGGTGAGAGTGCCAGCGAGTCCTGTCCAGGCGTCCTGTGCACGAACTGCGCCGGCGATTGCGGCGAGGTGAACATCACTTGTGGCTCGGGGCAAGTCGAAGCCTGCGTCGGCCTGGAGTTCTTCACCGGAGAAGCATCGGAAGGGCGTTGCGTTTTCTGCACCTCCGGTTGAAGGCTGTTCAAATGGAGAGGTTTGGGGGACACGCTTCCCCTCCGGCGAAGCTGCGGTATGAGCTCCGGCAGAGTGCTTCGTCCGAACCGTCGTGGATGTTGTCTAGCGACAGATAGACACCACTCGCGAAGCCGCCCGTCGCATGCGCACCGGTGTTGTTGTCCTCGTCCCACCTCCGCCGTCGCTGACGAGTGGCGTCTTTCCTTGCCTACGCTCGGGGCAGGAGAACGGATTAAGGGTCTCGGCACGGACCGCGGGATTCGCTTAATCCAAAGCCCCTTGACCGGCGTAGGGATGATGAAGGCCGCTTGAGGCCGGAAAGGGAACGAGGACCATGAGCACGACCGATTCCACGACCCGCTGCCCCACCACTTGGGTGGGTATCCTGCCAATTGCTCTTTTGATCTCCGCGGGTTGCGGCGACCCCGCGTCCGGGATGGATGATGGATTCGCCTTCGATCGCGCTTGTGAGATCGATGGGGAATGCGACGAGAACCCGGACGGCGAGCTTCGCGACGACGAATTCGCTCCCGAATTCGACGACGACGAGCTCCCCGGCGCCGGGTCCGCTGACCAGAATCCGGACGGCCGAGACTCCGCCACGCCGCACACTCCGGGCGGCGGTAGGACCCCTGCCACGCCACCGAGCTCCGACGGAGGTAGAGCGCCCGCGACGCCGCCGAACACCAATGGAGGAAGGACCCCCGCCACGCCGCCAAACACCGACGGTGGCAGGACCCCCGCCATCCCGTCCGACCCCAGCGGTGGTAGGGATCCTGTCGTGCCCGCCCCTGAGTGCACGCCAGGCGAGTCGCGGTGCGTGGCTGGTGCTGCGGGCGTCGTCGAGCAATGCGACGCGTCCGGTTTCTGGACGACGGTCAGCTGCGGCACGGCGGAGCTCTGCACCGATAGCGAATGCACGCTTGCCTGCGAGCTCTCCGTCGAGCCGTCCGACCCGTACATCTGCTACGTGCCGAACAATGACGGTGTCAACGACGGCGTGCTCTGGGTGAGCAACGACCCGGCGCGCATGGAGAACGGCACGTACACCGGGATTGTGGTCCACTACACATCGGACGGGAGGGAAGCTCCCATTCGACGGGTTCCGTCCGACATCGTCCACACCGGGTCCTGGCCGTACGAATGGAAGCTCGCCTCGGCAGGCACCCTGCGGCAAGCCATGATCGAATTCCGGCTCGACCAGCTCTCGTCACTCCCTGGTCCCTTGCGCACCGTCGAATTCACCTACTGGGCTCGGCGTGCACCCGCGTTCGTCATTCCCGATCCGCAGGTCGCCATCAACCACGAAACGCGAGCGGTGGTGTTCGCGTGGTCCCCGTCGGATGAATACTTTGCCACGGATTCGTCACACGTCCTCCACTACGCCTACTTCGGCTCGGAGATTCGTACGGGCTCGATCCCTCCCGTGCTTGGAAGCAACCAGTTCGACCACGCCGGCGAAGTCAACGCCATGGGCATCGAAATCGTGGGCGCCGCCTCAGGCAGCCCGACCATGGACGCTTTCGTCAACTTCGTCATGCTCACGGTTCGCTGAGCGAACAACACGGCGCCCAAGGACGGCGATTGCGAACCCGAAGCTCGTCCCACTCTTCAATGAAGGCGGAAAATTGGTTCCAACTTCGCGTACTTGGGGTCACCAGGTCGCGGCTCGCCATCAGGCATTCTCGAACATGGCTTGAAAGGCGGCGACCATTTCTTCCTCTGGGACCTCGCGAAGGCGGGTGGCGATGATCCAGTGGTGCCCAAAGGGGTCACGCACTCGTCCGGCTCGGTCGCCATAGAACTGATCCGCGAGCGGATAGATTTCTTCCGCGCCCGCGCCGAGCGCCTTTTGGAACACCAGGTCGCAGTCCGCGACATGCAGATCGAGGACGACAGACGTTCCCGCGAGTGTCGCCGGGCTCGTCGAGCCGATGCTGGGCATCTCGTCCGAGAGCATCAGGCGGGTGCCCTCGATCTCGATCTCCGCATTCATGCAGGTTCCGTCTGGCGCCACCAAGCGCGCGCGGACCTCTTTCGCGCCGAACACGCGCTCGTACCAAGCGATGACCTCGGCGGTGTTCCTCACCTGTAGGTATGCGGTGATGCCTCGCATCTCGTTCGCTCCTCTCGTCGCTGGCCCTCTACGTCTAGACCACAGTTTCAAAGACCGTACGCCAAAATGGTCCGGAGCGCGTCCCAGCCGTTCAAAAACCGCACGATCTGGTCCTAACTTCGCGTCCTTGGGGTCACCCCGCAAAACAAAAAGGGAGGACAGCCGCAGGCTGCCCTCCCTTTACGGGAGGCCCGTGGTCTCGCGCGAAGCGCCAGCTTCACGGGGCCCGACGTATGATGGGCTGATGGAAGCAAGCGCCAAGCACCCCAGCACCCACCCCGCCACCCGTCCGATGCGTTTGTTATCGAGATTTCTTGAAGAGTCAGTCGGGCCTCTTGACAATTTCGCTCTTCGGTTTGCATGGTTCGGTGTGCGCGTACCAAGGCAGCTTTTTCTGGCACTCCTTTCCGCCCACGTACGTGCAAAGGCCGAATGAGCGCCGTCGCGCTAATCCGGGGGCGCGCCTACATCGCCGGCGAGTGGGTCGCGACTGGGACTCATTTGGACGTGTTGGATCCCGCGACCGGAGAGCGCGTCGGCCGCGTGCCTCGCTGTGGCGCCGAACAAGCGCGCGCCGCGGTCGATGGCGCGTGCGGTGTTTTCGAGCAGTGGCGCAGCCTGTCCGCGATCGACCGGGCTGCGCCTCTGCATCGCATGGCCCGCACCATGGAGCGCCGCGAAGAGGAGCTGGCGACTTTGCTCACCCGCGAGCAGGGCAAACCCCTCGCCGAGGCGCGCGGCGAAATCCGTTACGCCGCATCCTTTTTGACCTGGTTCGCAGAGGAAGCGCGGCGAATGTATGGGGAGACCGTCCCTGCGCCATCCGCCGACGGGCGCATATTCGTCCTGCGGCAACCGGTAGGAGTCGGGGTCGCGATCACGCCCTGGAACTTTCCTTGCGCGATGGTCACCAGAAAGCTCGGACCGGCGCTCGCGGCCGGCTGCCCATTGATTCTCAAGCCAGCCGAGGCGACGCCACTGTCCGCATTGGCCCTCGCGGCCATCGCGGAGGAAGCCGGTATCCCTGCCGGCGCATTCAGCGTCTTGACCGGGGATCGCGCCGACGCCGCCGATTTGGGTGACGCGCTGATCGGGGATGCGAGGGTCCGCAAGCTCAGCTTCACGGGTTCTACTGCTGTCGGGAAGAAACTCCTCGAAGCATCGGCGGCGACGGTGAAACGGGTGAGCCTAGAGCTCGGCGGAAACGCGCCGTTCGTGGTGCTCGACGACGCGGATGTCGACGCTGCGGTTGCTGGCTGCCTCATCGCAAAGTTCCGAAACGCGGGCCAAACCTGCGTCGCCGCCAATCGTATCCTGGTTCAAGACGGCATTTACGAGCGCTTTCGTGATGCCCTCGCGCAGGCGATCGCAGCGCTGCGCGTCGGTCCGGGCCTCGAGCCCGGCGTGCAGATCGGGCCGCTCATCGATCGTCGGGCCTTCGACAAGGTCCACGCTTTGGTCGCCGACGCTCGTGACGCTGGTGCGCGTTCGACGGTTGGAGGCGGCCAAGCCGAAGCCGGAGGCACGTTCTTCACGCCGACCTTGCTCGAAGATGTCAGCGCAGACATGCGGATCAGCCGGGAGGAAGTGTTCGGGCCGGTGGCGCCACTCACGCGTTTTGGCAGCGACGCCGAAGGAATGGCGTTGGCAAACGGGACGCCCGCAGGTTTGATCGCATACCTCTACGGACGCGACTTCAGTCGCCTCGTCCGCGGATACGAGGCGCTCGAGGCAGGCATGGTCGGCGTCAACACCGGGCTCGTGAGCACCGCAGAGGTGCCCTTCGGTGGCTGGAAGGAGAGCGGCCTCGGCAGAGAAGGAAGCCGGCACGGGCTCGAAGACTGGACCGAGCTCAAAAGCGTCACGGTCGCTCTGGACTGAGCTGTGCTTGCCGAGCTACGGCGCGACTTCGCAGGGATAGGGCATTGCGCCCGGGATGTCGGTGACGAAGTTGGCTTCTTCGACGCGGCTCTGGAGGGTGTCGGGTTCGGTGACCGCCCGCAAGAACCAGTCACTCATGACCTCACCATCGACGCTCCCGAGCCAGAGCTCTTCGCGGAGCGTCACCACGTGGAGGCTCTCGTCCGAGACGCTGGTGTAGTAGTAGTTGATCCCGTTCAAGTCCTTGGTGTCGCAGTAGTCGCTGCGCATCTTGTTGATCCAGATTGCCCGCCAGTCTTCCTCGGACGGCTGAGCGGGTCCGGTGAAAAACGCATCCCGGCGCTGGGTGTCATCGTACGGGTTGCTGAGGATGAGCATCTGTTGCTCGGGCACCTGCTTGAGGCGCGGCGAGATCGCATTGTAGAGCACCGGCCCGACCGCGCAGTCGCCTACGAAGCAATACGGGGGCAGATTGGGAAGCATCGCCCAGCCGTTCTCGACCGGAATCTTCACCGCGCCGAGAAGCGCGACGCCAAACGGCTGCCCGTTGTCGAGCGCGCCGCCCGCATCGGGGAAGGCCGCGGTCCTCGGCCAGAGCAAGTCATCGAGGAACCAATGGTAGTTATAAAGCGCACCGTAGCCGCCCGCCGACCAACCGCCGAAGAGCGCGACGAGCTCGTCGGGACGGAACCCGGCGCCCCCCTCGTCGTCCATTTCCTTCCAAATCACGTCACGGACCATCTGGACCGCGGAGCGCAGATTGATCGAGCCGTAGCGAGGCAGATCGACGGTCCCCGGGTACTCGATGACGCCGCCGCCGGCGAAGACGTCTTGATTGCAGTACGGCAGGTAGACCTGGGTCCAGTTGGTGAACGGGCTCACCGCCGGGTCCTCCGAGGTGATTCCCGCCCCGAGCGGATCGTCGTCCATCGCATTGAAGAGCCCTGGATTGCTGACGAGCCGGTCGGCGCACTGGCTCTCGAGCACGCAGACACCACCCCCCTGGAGACCGACCAACACTCGATCAAGCGGCTCGCCCTCGGGCGCCAGCTTCACCCAGAACGCGTAGGCCGTGCCATCGCCGCACATGGTGCCCCACTTCTCGCCATCGACGACGATCTGCTTCCACTCGCCGCGCGGCGCTTCGAAGTCGGTGTTCGAGGGGCCGCAATCGAGGGTAAGCGGGCTGGTCTGCGCGTGTGAGGTCGCGGTGATGCAGTCGACCTGTTGTACGGCGCGCTCGACATACTGTGTAGGATTGACCGCGATGACCTCCTCGAGGTTCGTGTCCCCACAAGCGCCCTCGATCTCACTGACCGCGCTGTCGGCGAGGTTCTGCCGTTCCGCGTCGACCGCACTGGCCTCACAGGAGTCGCCGGTCAGGCAGTCGCCAACCGCGGTTAGCGCGCTATCGACCATGGCCGACACGGCTTGGTGCGCGCTGCTCAAGCAATCCTGCTCGCTGCCGCTCGCGTTCGGATAGACGGCGCCCTGCGGACCGCCGTAAGTGCGCCAGGCGATCGCGTCCGCCTCGGAGCGACAGGAATTTTGAAGCCGGCCGACGAGCGCATCGACCGAGAGCGAAAGGAACTCACCGTCGGCGCAGGAACGTTCGACGCTTCCTTGGAGCGCCGCAAGCGCCGCAGCCACCGCCGCATCGTCCGATGCACAAGGCGCATCCGTGTCGCCGTAGCAGGCCTCCCACGCGGCGTTGACCAGGCCGATGCAATCCCGAACGCCGTCCGACGCGGCTTCGCTGCACGATTTGGCGGTCACGCTTCCGGAGTCGCTCGAGCATCCGGCTGCGCCGATTGCGAGGGGGAACGAAAAGACGATCGCGCTTAGGCAAAGTCTGAAAGACGACATTGGAGCTCTCCTCAGGGCAGGCGTGGCTTTGGAATCAGCGGTTACGGGCCAATGCACGCGTATACGAGCGACAGCACCGGTGTCAATCCTGGGATGAATTGACGCGAGGCCGCTGCTTTTTTGTCGCTCAGGCCCGCTGCGGATAAACCGGCCCTGATGTGAACGGGGGAGGGCGACATTGAAGCAGTTCATCGCCGCCACGGTCCTGGCGGTGAGCACAGGGCTGTTCTGTAGTCCTCCGCCGAGTTTTGCTCAGGACGTCGACCCAACGGGCGTCACCGAAGAAGGGGTACCCGGCGAGGCGGTGGAGCCGAGCCAAGGCGCCTCGGAGGTCGAGAAGGCCATCGATCAGGCCGAGGAGGACGCCGAATCGGGTCTTCCCGCAGAGTTCACGATCAAGTTTGGGGATAGCTACGACTGGCTTCGCTTGACCTCAGGCGAGTGGCTTAAAGGCGAATTGCACTGGATGCGGGAGAAAGACATCGAGTTCGACAGCGACAAGCTCGACCTCCTCACCTTTTCTTGGAGCAAGGTGAGCCAGCTTCATTCTCCTCGCGTCAACACCTTCGTGTTCGAGGAAAAGATCGACGTGGTGGGGCGGGCGGTCATTACCAAGGAGAAGGTGATCATCGAGACGGCAGAGGGCGTGGTGAGTTACCCGCGCGATCAACTGCTCACGATTCTCGAAGGAGCGAAGAGAGAGCGCAACTGGTGGTCGACGAAGCTTGGGGTGGGGTTGTCGGCAAACGCAGGCAACACCAATCAAGGCCAGTTGAACCTCCACTGGGATTTGGTCCGCGCCGACCCACGCACGCGCTCCGCGATCAGCTACGACGGTACGTTTGGCTATTCCAATCGAGAACAGAACGTGAATCGGCACCTCGGGGAAGCCGGTGTGACCGTGTACCATTCGAAGCGTCTATTCTTCTCGCCCGCAAGCGCGCAGTTTCTCAACGACCGGTTTCAGAACCTCAAGCTTCGCGCCACACCGGGCGCTGGGGTCGGCGTCCATGTCATCGATACGAAAAAGGTCGAGTGGGATCTCGGGGGCGCGCTCGGCTACCAGTACACTCGATTCCTGAGCACAGCCACAGGGGTCGATAATCCGCAAAACGACGGGTTCATTAGTTTCCATACCTACGCGGATTTCGACTTCACCGACGATGTAGAGCTGAAGATCGACTGGCTAACCAACGTGGTCTACACCCAGATCGGCCTCACCAACCACATCGGCACCGCGAACTTCAGCGTCGAAATTACCGATATCTTCGACTTGGAAACCACCTTCAAGTTCTACCGAACGGAGCGCCCGCCGCCGCGAGCCGACGGCACGGTGCCAAAGAGGAACGACTACCAGCTGATCGTGAGCCTGGCCTTAGAAATCGGCTAGACTCCCCCGGTGCCGGGCCGCTTACTCCCTCGCCAGTTCTACGCGCGCGATGCCCTCGACGTCGCCCGTGACCTTCTCGGCCAAGAGCTCTGGCACGGCGGCGTCGGCCTGCGCATCACTGAAGTCGAGGCGTACCGCTATCCGGACGACAGCGCCAACCACTGCCGCGCCGGGCTCACCAGCCGAAACGCGCCCATGTGGGGTCCGCCCGGTCACGCGTACGTCTATCTGTGTTACGGCTTGCACCGGATGTTGAATCTCGTGACCAATCGCAACGGGGAGGGCGCTGCCGTCCTGATTCGTTCCTGCGAGCCGATCGCTGGGACGGCCACGATTCGCCGCAGGCGCGGGGGCAAAGACGGCCCGGTGCTGTTGACCGGTCCGGGAAAGGTCGGCCAGGCCTTGGGCCTCGACGCGAGCTTCAGCGGGCACCCTCTCTACCGCCGCGGCGGCCTCGAAGTGCGCGAAGGAACCCGCGCGAGCGAGATCACCGTCGGCTCGCGGATCGGCATCGGCTATGCGGAGCCCCAACATCAGCACGCAAAGTGGCGTTTGGCGGTCGCGGGCTCGCCCTGGGTGAGCCACGCGCGTCATCTTCGAGGTGCACCACGATGAGCCCGCCCGCAACCCGCTCGAGCGCAGAAACCAACGGCGTGCTCGTCGAAGTCCAGAGCCAGTACCTCGAAGAGCAGTCGCATCCGGGGCGGCGAC
>Ga0224508_10002875_pt1 | contig 14443 bp, 15 predicted proteins | sample SF_Jan12_sed_USG_4_FD_170157 | JGI IMG/M metagenome (GOLD analysis project Ga0224508, IMG submission 170157) | Sediment microbial communities from San Francisco Bay, California, United States - SF_Jan12_sed_USGS_21 | ecosystem: Environmental > Aquatic > Marine > Sediment | place: USA... | reverse complement strand
CAGCGTCAACCACGCCGTCAGCGCCGACCATCTGGCCTGGGTGGTGTGGGGAGACGCTCCGCCCCCGACCGGGCGAGCCACCCTTCAGTCCTACGTGTCGCGGTTGCGCCATCAGCTCGGCCCGGATGCGGTCATCAGCGAGGACCACTCATACATCCTCGAGGCCGAGTGCCGGCAGTTGGACTGCTGCCGGTTTGAACAGATGGTCCACCAGGCCCAGGAAGTGCTGGCGTCCGCACCGAATGATGCCCGCCTGATCTGTCGCTCTGCCATCGATCTGTGGCGAGGTCCGGCGCTTGGTGAGCTGGGAGATGAGGAGTGGGCCAGGCTCGAGGCCATCCGGCTGGAGGAGCTCAAGCTGCTGGCAGTGGAGATCGAAACCGAATCCGAACTGCGGCTGGGCCGCTGTGGCGAGTGCGCATCCCGTCTGCGGGGCCTGGTGATTGAGTATCCCTATCGCGAGCGATTCTGGCAGCAGCTCGTCTACGCACTGTTCAACAGTGGGCGCCGGCTTGAGTCGATGACCGCCTTCGATGAGTACCAGAAGTGGATGGCGGAATCGGGGCTCGAGCCGGAAGCCAACTTTGACGAACTGGTAGCCGGTTCGAGCTTCGGCTAGCCCGCCGGCTTCCGTTCAGCCTCCAGTCGGGCGTAGGTGGTGCGGACCGTCTGCTCGACCTGCTCCCGCATGTCGGTGGGTGACCCGGACTGTTCGACGAGGGGATGGATGACCACCTGAACCCGGCCCCCGTACATCCGCCAGTCGCCGGGAGGCCACGCCAGGTCGGTGCCTTCGATAGTGACCGGGAGGACGGGGGCATTCACTGCCTTGGCGATGATGAACGGGCCTTTCTTGAAGTCCTTGATGTGCCCGGTACGTGAGCGGGTGCCTTCTCCATAGATCATGAGTGACAAGCCGAGGTCGAATACCGTCCGGACCTGGGAGTTGATGAAGTCATACCCGCCGACACCAGCCTCCCGGTCCACCTTCACCATGTGCATCGCCTTGACGGCGGTCCGAAAGAACGGGATCTTGTAGACCTCTTTCTTGGCCATGAACCGATAGTGGATCGGTTGCATGGCCAGCCAGTGGATCATCGGGTCGAGGTTGGACAGATGATTAGAGACGATCACTTGTGGTCGGCCGGGTTGGACATGCTCATGACCCTCCACATCAAAACGGATGCCGGCGACGATCAGGAAGATGCGAGCCCATATCGATGCGGCCCGGTCTGAGACATGCCATCGGAGCGGAAGCCAGGATCCGATGACGGCGAGACCGCCGAACACCATCGTCGACAAAGCGATCACCGGATAGGCAACCAGGGCACGGAGGGCGGGAATCATGCTCAGGTACCGTCGAACTCCGGCGGGCGCTTCTCGATGAAGGCGGTCACCGCCTCCTGAAGGTCGTTGGAGTGGAGGAAGGCAGCATTCCACACCGACACATAGTCGAGCGCTTGCTCAACTGACATGTGTTCGGTGGCGCCCAGGACGGCCTTTGACCCCTGGACCGCCAGCGGTGAATTGGCGGCGATCTGGTCGGCCATTGCTCTGGCGGCCTTGCCCAACTCCTCCTGTGAGTCGAAGACCTGGCTCACCAGGCCCATGGTCTTGGCCTCCTCGCCGTCAAAGTCCCGGCCGGTGAAAGCCAGCTCGGCCACCACGCCGGGATTCACAATGCGCGGGAGGCGTTGGAGAGTGCCGACGTCGGCCACCATTGCCATCCGTGTCTCGCGCACTGAGAACACAGCATCCCGGGTCGCCAGTCGGATATCGCAGGCGGTGATGAGGTCGACTCCGGCGCCGATGCAATAGCCGTGGACGGCGGCGATCACCGGCTTCGGGCAGCGAGCAATGGACGTCATCGTGTGCTGCATGCGCTTGACCTGCTGGCGGGTTTGGGCGCGAGCGCCGGGCCCGTCTCCATCTCCGAAACCGGCCATGAGTCCGGGCCCGAAGGCCTTCAAATCGAGCCCTACGGTGAACGCCTCGCCGCGGGCGGCGATGATGACCACCCGCACGGTGGGGTCGGCGCCGAGACGCTCCATCATCTCGGGCAGGTCGTCCCAGATCTCTGCCCCCATCGCATTGCGGGCATCGGCCCGGTCCAGCCAGACGGTGGCGACTGTTTCCGCATGTTCGAGTGTGAGCACGTTGGACATATGGCCAGGTTAGGAGGACGGCGCTGGTCGAGCACTACAGTTGGCCGGACCCGAAGGAGACGTGTTTCGATGGTGGATTTCAAGGATCGGGTGGCGATCGTCACCGGCTCGGGCGGCGGCCTCGGACGTCAGCATGCGTTGCTTCTGGCAGCACGAGGGGCGGCCGTCGTCGTCAACGATCTGGGCGGGAACGTCGATGGAACCGGCCAGGCCACCAGTGCCGCCGACGGAGTCGTGGCCGAGATCGAAGCTGCCGGTGGCGCCGCCGTCGCCGAGTATTCCTCGGTTGCCTCTGCCGACGGAGCTGAAGCCATCGTCCAGAAGGCGATCGAAACCTTCGGGCATGTCGACATCGTGGTGAACAACGCCGGGATCCTCCGCGACAAGGCCTTCCACAACATGGAGACCGAACAGATCGCGGCCGTGCTGGACGTTCACTTGCGCGGCTCGATGTTTGTGACGCGGGCAGCCTGGCCTCATCTGCGCGAGCAGAACTATGGGCGGGTCGTTATGACCTCTTCGGCCTCAGGAGTGCTCGGCAACTTCGGTCAGGCCAATTACGGCGCAGCCAAGATGGGACTGGTAGGGCTGGTGAACGTTCTCAAGCTCGAGGGAGCCAAGTACAACATTCGGGTGAACGCCATCGCTCCCATCGCCGTGACTCGCATGACCGAGGAACTGCTTGGTGCATTCGGGATCACCGAAGAGCAGTTCGGGCCCGAGCTCGTGAGTCCGGCCGTCGCCTACCTGGCCTCCGAGGACTGTGAGCTCACCGGTGAGGTGTGGTCGGTGGGAGGCGGTTCCATCAGCCGCATGTTCGTTGGCCTCGCTGATGGCTACTTCAAGAATCCGCTGTCGGAGGGTGGTCTAACGGTGGAGGATGTCGCCGGCCATCTCGACGAGATTCGATCAACGGATGGGTACCTGATTCCTACCTCTAACCAGGAGGAGTTCCAGAAACTCGGCGCCAAGTTCGCCGGGTGACTGGGTCTCTGCGCCCAGCAACGGTGCGGGTGCTGGCCGCGGCCGACGAGCTCGGCCTCACACTCGACATTCATGAGTTCCCCGATGGCACTAAGACGTCGGCCGATGCGGCTGCGGCCGTGGGATGCGAGTTGTCGGCTATCGCCAAAAGCCTCGTATTCATGGTCGGGGAACAGCCGGTGGTGGCGATCCTGGCGGGTGACCACCGGCTCGACCTCGCCAAACTCGCAGGTCTGATGGGCGGGGTGACAGCCCGCCGAGCCACCCTCGAGGAGGCGAGAGCGGCAACCGGTTTCGCGGCAGGGGGAACTCCGGCCTTCGGCTATCCCCGGCCGCTGCCCGTCTTCCTTGACTCTGGATTGCAGAGACACGACGAGGTGTGGTCGGCGGCCGGCACTCCGACCACGGTCTATCCGATCCCACTCAGCGAGCTCGTCAGAGTCTCGGGAGCGCACCTCGCCGATATCGCCGAGTCCTAAGCCCGCTGATGAATGGCCAGGACTACACCGTTGTGAACTCGGATCGTTGCCTCGGACTCAACCAGTACATTGCTCACGCCCCGAGTTGAACTAGCAAGCAGGACATCGTTGTCCAGCTCAAATCGAAGCCCTTCCGTTGTCACGCCGTCCGCCGGCTCGCCGACGGCCAACAGGGTGAGTGTGTCGCCCGGGCTGCCGGCAATAGTGGCTTCCTCCCGAATGGCGAGAATGTGGGCTGGACCCACCAACCACTCCACGTCCACATCGGCCCAGGCCGGGCTGGTGAGGAGGAAGGCATTGGCGAGCAGATGATCGATTCTGCCGCCACTACCACCGACCACCACGATTCGCTCGGCGCCATACCGGACGGCCGCTCCCAATGCCAGCTCGAGGTCGGTGGCATCCTTGTCTGTCGGGTGCCGTTCGATTGAAACATCACCGGCCGTGGCCGCCGCCAAGCCTTCCGGACTGATCGAATCGAGATCGCCGACCAACAAGTTGACGGTCACGCCGGCGGCGAGCGCGTGATCAAGCCCCGAGTCGGCGGCGATCACGTAGTCGGCCGCCGGCACGGGATAGTCGGAGGGAGCCATCTCGCCCCCGGCAAACACGAGAACCGTTCCATGCTTCATGGGGGGAGCTTACGAGCGGCGCTAGGTTCACCGTGTGAAAGCTGATATCGCCGTCATAGGTCTGGCCGTCATGGGTCGCAATCTGGCGCTCAACATCGCCGACCACGGGTACCAGGTGGCCGTGTACAACCGCACGACGGCCAAGACGACTGATTTCATGCAGGCCGAAGGGTCGGCGGCCGGGGTGATGGCTGCCACCACCCTCGACGAGCTGGTTGAGATGCTGGAGGTACCCCGCCGGGTCTTGCTCATGGTGCAAGCCGGCCCCGGAACCGACGCGGTCATTGAAGCGCTGGTGCCGTTGTTGGAGGACGGCGACATCATCATTGATGGCGGCAATGCCCATTACGAGGACACCATTCGCCGCACAAGCGATCTCGAAGGGCGCGGCCTGCTGTTTATCGGCACCGGAGTCTCGGGCGGCGAGGAGGGTGCCCGCTACGGCCCTTCGATCATGCCGGGCGGGTCGCCGGCTGCCTGGCCTGCCGTCAAAGAAATCCTGCAATCGATCGCCGCCAAGGTCGCCGACGGCACACCGTGCTGTGACTGGGTGGGCGCCGACGGGGCCGGCCACTACGTCAAGATGGTCCACAACGGAATCGAATACGGCGACATGCAGGTCTTGGCCGAGGCCTATTCGCTCATGCGAATCGGCCTCGGTATGTCCTCCGAGGAGATGGCCGCCACCTTCCGCAGTTGGAAGGAGGGCCCCCTCGACTCCTACCTCACGGACATCACCGCCGACATCCTGGCGACCCGCGACACCGATGGCCAGCCCCTGTTGGAGAAGATCCTTGACGCCGCCGGGCAAAAAGGCACCGGCAAATGGACCGGTATTTCCTCGCTCACCTTGGGGGTTCCGGTCACCCTCGTAGCCGAAGCCGTATACGCACGGGTGCTGTCTGCCTTGAAGGACGAGCGGGTGGCAGCTTCTTCGGTGCTGAATGGCCCTGCCCCCGAGATCGCCGGGGATCGAGCGGCGGTCATTGCCGACCTCCACGATGCCCTCTATGCCTCCAAAATCGTCAGCTATGCCCAGGGGTTCATGCTGCTCCGCACGGCCGCCGCCGAATACGGGTGGGACCTCGACTACGGCGGGATCGCTTACTTGTGGCGGGAAGGGTGCATCATCCGATCCGTCCTGCTCGAGCACATCAAGACCGCCTTCGATCGGAACCCGGATGTTGCTTCACTGGTTATCGACGGGTATTTCCGGGACCAACTGGCAGCCGCCCAAGGAGGATGGCGTCGCACTGTGATGCGAGCGATCGAAGCCGGGATCCCCGTACCCGCCTATTCGACGGCCCTGGCGTTCTACGATGGGTACCGCACCGACCGCTTGCCCGCCAACCTCATCCAGGCGCAACGGGACTACTTCGGCGCCCATACCTACGAACGGCTGGATAAGCCGCGAGGCGAGTTCTTCCACACCGAGTGGTTGGAGGCCTGAGATCAGGCGGCCACTAGCATTCTGCACGTGACTGACAACGAGATGCCCCAACCAGAGGTGCTCGAGGCGGACGAATCCGAAGCGGATCAGCCACTTGTCTCCGAGCCGTTGAAGCTTGTCCGGATCGCTTCGATGACCCAGGCGATGCTGGTAGAAGTTCGTGGCATCGACCTCGACGAGCATGCCGTGGCCCGACTGCAAGGGGTCCACGGACGGACGGTGGCCTCTCTGCGGGAGATCATGTCAGACGAACTGCGCGAGGAGCTCGACGCGGTGGTGCTGCCCTTGCAGGAAGGGGCTTCGGAGGCGGAGGTGCGGGTGGCTCAGGCACAGTTGGCCGGATGGCTCGAGGGCCTGTTTCACGGAATTCGGGCAAGCCTGTGGGGTCAGCAGGTGGCAGTCCAACGAGCGGCCATGCAGAACCTGGAGGCCTTGCACACGCTGGACAGCACGGGGGCCCCCGTCGAAGAATCCGGCTCCGGGCCCTACCTCTAGCCGGCCAACCGCCCATAGGTCTCGTTGAGACTCCAGATCTGATCCGCCAGGTCATCACTCATGGCATCTGCCGATACCCGCCACTGCCAGTTGCCGCCCAGCGTGCTGGGGATGTTCATACGACCCTCCGGCCCGAGGCCCAGAAAATCCTGAACGGGGGCGACTGCCAGCCCGGCGATCGAGGACCAGGTGAGTCGCAGGAGGCCCCAGTGGATGTCGTCTGCGTCGGTGGCGGTGTAACGCATGGCGTACTCCCGCTCGTGATCGGCCGCCGACAGGAACCATGCTCGAACGGTCTCGTTGTCGTGGGTTCCCGTGTAGGCCACCCAGTTGTCGCTGTCGTAGTTGTGGGGGAGGAACTCGTCGCCCGGGCCGGACCCGAAGGCGAACTGGGTCACTTTCATACCGGGGAGCCCAAACCGCCGGCGTAGCCGAGCGACGCCCGGGCCCATGTCGCCCCCCAGATCCTCAGCGATCACCGGCAGCCCACCGATTGCCTCGCGAATCTTTTTGAGCAGTCCTCCGCCGGGTCCTCGCCGCCAGCGTCCGATTACGGCATCCTCGGCGTCGCCCGGTATCTCCCAGTAGTCGTGAAAGCCTCGGAAGTGGTCGAGGCGAACCAGATCCACCAGGGCCAGGCTGGCGCTCATCCGCTGGATCCACCATTCGTAGCCGTCGCGCCGATGAGCTCCCCACCGATAGAGCGGGTTGCCCCACAGCTGTCCGGTTTCTGAGAAGTAGTCGGGCGGGACCCCGGCGACCACCGTCGGGTGTCCATCCGCCCCGATCGAGAACAGCTCACGGCTGGCCCATACGTCGGCGCTGTCGTGGGCGACGAAGATCGGGATGTCACCGATGATCCGGACTCCGTTGTTTGCGCAGGCAACTCTCAACCGCTCCCATTGGCGGAAGAACAAGAACTGCTCAAAGGCCACCCGGTGGCGGGCGTCGGCCAGGTCGGCGGCTGCCTCGGAAAGGGCGGCCGGCTGGCGGTCGCGGTACTCGGCAGGCCATTCGACCCAGGAAACCATCCCGTGGGCCTCTTTGAGCGCCAGGAAAAGGGCGTACTCCGGGAGCCAGTCGCTGTTGGCCTCAGAGAAGTCCTCAAAGTCAGCCTGCAGGGAATGGTCACCCACCTCGAACCGCTCAAACGCAGCGGCGAGAAGCTCCCGTTTCCACGGAAGGGCGAGCCCGTAGTCGACATGATCGTCTGGAAACCCCGGGCTGGCAGGTGTCTCGATGAGGCCGTCTTCTGCGAGCCACTCGGGACTGATCAGGGCAGGGTTGCCGGCGAAAGCCGAGAAGGTTTGGTAGGGGCTGTCTCCGTAGCCGGTTGGCCCGAGTGGAAGAACCTGCCACCAGGCACATCCCGCCCGGCCGAGGAATTCCACCCACTCATGGGCTCGCGGCCCGAGGTCGCCTATACCGAACGGACCCGGCAAGCTGGTCGGGTGGAGAAGTATGCCGGCGTTCCTGTCCATGCGGCCGCCAGGCTACCGCTCTAGGGGTGAGACGCCACCTGTCGGTAGGCCTTGAGCGTTTCCCGGGCCACGGCATCCCAGTCGTACAAATCGAGGATGTGCTGGCGATGGGCGGCCAACTCGTCGGTCCCCAGAGCGAGAGCATTGTCGAGTGCCCGAGCGAAGTCGTCGTAGTCATTGGCCTCGTATGCCCCCGGCGTGTCGCCCAGCACCTCAACCATCACGCCCGTTCTGGCGAAGACCGCCGGCGTCCCGAGGGCGTAGGCCTCGACCGGCGGTAGTCCGAAGCCTTCTCGATCTGAGTTGAAGACGAGAGCCCGGGATTGGCCAATCATGCGAGACAGCTCCTGAACGGACAGGGTGCGTTTGATTCGGTTGGCCGGGTTGTTCTGCAGCAGCATTTCGGTGGATCGGGTGAGCGGCCCGAGGATGAGCAGCTGCAGGTTCTCATCGGTGTGTGCAACGTAGCGGAGCATGAATTCGACCGCCTGATGCGACCGCTTGTGCGGTTTGTTCGACCCGATGTGGATGAGGTACGGCTTCTTGTCTTCAACAGCGATTGAATCGTTGAGCGGGAGGGTGATGCCCTGGTAGGAGACGAAGCTCGGGGGCATCGTGATGTTGGCGTCCTTGGCGAGGTCCATGAATCGTCCAAGTGAGGTGTCCGACACGGTGATCAACCCGTCGGCTTGGCGGAGTGTGTGTCGGAGAGAGAACGTGAAGTATCGGGACTTGGTCGACGAATACTCCCGTCCGTACTCGCCACGGGCATAGATGAGGGGGATGTCGTCGTGGAGTGTGGCCACGACCTTCATGCGGCGGTTCGGCAAGATGGGAACAAAGCCCTTGGGGAAGTGGAGCACCGACACCCCGTCGTCGGAGGCGCGCTTCACCCCGAGCAGGTGATCGGAGAGCATTCGCTGGCTGCTGGTGGGCGGGGGAGTAATCCGGATGGTCACTCGCTCGGAGATTCTGGCTTCCAGTTCCCGGGTGATCGCCGGGTTGGCGTAGATGTAGAGCTGCTCGTGGGCGGGGACAGACCGCTGGAGGGCGTTGGCCAATCCGACGGAATAGTTGATGATGCCGTGGCTGTCGTTCTTGTCGCGGTTGAGGTCCGAGAGGTAGAGACCGAACCGCAAGTTACGTTCGTGCATGATTGGCTTCCCGGTGTCGATCCATGATATCGATCATTTCGCGTGTTCTCCCGACTTCCGCTATCTGACCCACTACCGGGCCAAAGGTTCTCAAAACAACACCACGAACAGTGATCGGCGTGCCGCTGAGAGAGTTGTATCTATTTGCATGGGGGAGGGGCTGGCTCGTAGGTTGGTTGTTCGCGATAAGTTTTCGCGAGGTTATGCCGAAGAGGTGGTATGAAACCAACGTGCATCTGCGAAGCAGACGGATGCTGTCTCGTTCGCCAGAGCGGCGAGGCTCACTGCGCTGAGCATCAGGAGCTGAACCAGGCGGCCTAGTCGCTGAGGGCTCGATCCACCGCCTGATAGATGTGGTGGGCGAAATGTTCGTGCCCGTGACTCGACGCGTGGAAGCCGTCGCCTGAGAACATCAACGGATCGCGCCTAAACGCGTCTGATAAATCGCCGCGCACTTCGGCTTTGGCCGTCGTCTTGTGCCGGGTGGCCACGGTCTGGGATATCCGGTCGAACTGGGCGGAGCGGCGGGTGAGGTACCAACGCAAGAACCGTGGCAGTCGGGGGATCGCCCCGAGATCACCGACACCGACCAGCACCACCCGCGCTCCAACATCCACGAGCGATCCAACGATTTCGTCGAGCTGGCGTTCGAACCGGGCCGGCGCCACTGCCCGGATGGCATCGTTGGCGGCCACCGAAACGATTGCGAGGTCCGGCTCCAGCTCGAGCGCTGCCTGCAATTGGTCGGCCAGCACATCGGAGGCCTTCGAACCGCCAATGGCCAGCGAATGGAGGTGAACGAAGTAGCGGTCGGTCAAGGAATGGGCGACCCGTCGGATCCAGGCGTCGTCGATGTGGCGCACGCCGGGAGCTGTGATGGAACTGTCGCCGATGGCCACCAGTGTGAGACCGGGAAGTCCGGGATCTCCCAGCGCCCCGGATGTCGCGTAGTTGTCGTAGGAGGGAAGATCGGGTCGATGGGCGGCATAGAGAATCTGGCCGAGCACGACAGCCCCTCCTGCCAGGGGAAGCAATCGCCACCTCTTTCTGTCACCCATGCACTCGTACCTCCGGGCCAGAGATTCTAGAGTCGACGGTATGCCTGCGATTCAGCCCCGGTATGAGCCGGGGTTCCCCTTTGCCGCTTTCAACATGTGGCGAGGCGCCCAAGCCGTCGTCCAACGTGTGCTGCCGCGCGTGTGGGACTTCACCGTGACCCGGGAGGAGCCCTTCCCGGCAGGCCCGGTGGTGGTGGCTGCCAACCACTTCAGTCATATCGACCCGGTGGTGGCGGCTGTGGCCGCCGGACGGCCGACCCGATTTCTCGGAGTGGATGAGCTGTTCGGGCGGTCTCGGTTCTTCGACGGCCTTACGTACTTCCTGGGGGTGGTTCCGATGCCTCGCGGCACTGTGCCGCTTCGCTCGATGCGCACGGCCGTTGCCCAGCTGGAGTCGGGCGGGGGCGTGACGCTGTTCCCTGAGGGCCGGCGCGTGGCCGAGTGGGGGGAGAGCCCGCCCAAGGAAGGGGCAGCCTGGTTGGCACTTCGGGTCGGTGCCCCCCTGGTGCCCATGGCGCTGTGGGGCACGGGCCATGCAATGGGCCTCGAAGACCTCAAGCTGCGGCGCCATCCGATTCGGGTGGCGGTCGGCAGATCGCTGCGCCCCGCCGACTACGCCAATCGCGCCGAAATGACCGCCGCCTGGCACGAATGGATGAGTGCAGCCCTCACGCGTTTGAGCGCAGGCGAATAGTCCGCCACTTGTAGCATTCGGCCCATGGCGATGCCGGTGTCCGAAGAACAGATCCCCCCTTACCAAGAGCATCTTGGCCCGCGGTCGCAATACCTACGCGACGTCATTCTCGGGGTAAACGACGGGCTGGTCTCGATTTTCTTGCTGGTGGTGGGCGTTGTCGGTGGGGGCGTTAGCTCAGAGGTGGTGCTGCTGGCCGGCTTGTCGGGAGCCTTCGCCGGAGCTGTCTCGATGGCGGCCGGTGAGTACATGGCGACCAAGTCACAGGAAGAGGCCATCGACGGAGAGCTGGAGCTCGAGCGAGAGCACTTCAAGTACTACAAGGCGCGGGAGCTGGACGAACTGCGCGACTACCTGTCCGGGATCGGGCTGGATGACCAAGCCGTCGACGAAGTCGTCCGATCTGCGGCCACCGATGATGAGGTTCTGCTCGAGCTCATGAAGGCCTTCGAGTTCGGGGTCATCGACCACGGGCGCCGCAACCCGATCTACGCCATGGTGATGTCGGGATTGCTATTCCTGGCCGGTTCGATTCCCAGCGTCCTCCCGTTCGTGTTTATGGACAATCCCGACCATGCCCTGTTGGTGGCGGCGGCCGGGGCGGCCATTGGTCTGTTCGTGGTTGGTGTGGTCAAGACCCGGCTCACCCGCCGCAACCCGGTAGTCAGCGGAGTTGAGAACGTTGCGGTGGCGGGCGTCGGGGCAGTCGTCAGCTACTTCATCGGCCTCGGCTACGACTCGTTCGTCAGCTAACTAGCGGTAGATGTCCTCAACCATCCCGGCGTACTTCTTCATCACGATGGCTCGACGCAGCTTGAGCGTCGGTGTGATCTCGCCACCGTCGATGGTGAAGTCGTCCGGCAGGATCCGAAACTCCCGCACCGCCTCGGCCCGTGAGACCGCCTTGTTTCCCTCTTCGATCGCTTCCTCGACCGCGCTCCGCAATTCGGGATCATCGACCAGGTCGGGCACCGCGCCCGTCTTACCGGTTTCCTCCAGCCAAGCCGGAAACGCCTCGGGATCGATCGTGATGAGGCAGGCGATGAACTTCTCGCCATCACCGATCACCATGGCCTGACTTATGAGCGGGTGGGCCCGGATGCGGTCCTCGATGACGGCGGGTGCGACGTTCTTCCCGGCGGCGGTGACGAGGATTTCCTTCTTGCGCCCGGTGATCCGCAGATAACCGGCTCCGTCCAGCTCTCCGATGTCTCCCGTGTGGAACCAGCCTTCCGGGCTAATGGTTTCGGCCGTAGCCGTGTCGTTCTTGAAGTAGCCGCGCATGATGTGGGGACCCTTCAGCAGGACTTCGCCGTCGTCGGCGATTCCGACCGTAACCCCCGGGATGGGCTGGCCAACCGATCCAACCTCGGTGGCGTCCGGACGGTTGAGAGTGGAGCCTGCCGTGGTTTCGGTGAGGCCGTAGCCCTCCAGGATGTGGATTCCGATCCCCGTGAAGAAGTGACCAAGGCGGTCGCCGAGGGCGGCTCCGCCTGATATGGCGTAGGTCACCTGGCCGCCGAAGGCTGCCCGGAGCTTCGAATACACGAGCTTGTCGAACAACGCGTGCTGGATCTTGGTGAGGGGCTTCACCCGGCCGGCCTGGGTCTGGCGTGAGAACTCCTCGGCCACCTTGGCGGCATGGTCGAAGATCTTGCCCTTTCCTTCTGAATGGGCCTTGTGCTGGGCGCCGTTGAATACCTTCTCGAACACCCGCGGCACGCTGAAGAGCCAGGTCGGCTGGAACATTGCCAGCTCTTCGAGCAACACCGGGATACCGGTCGAATAGCCAAGCTTGACTCCGGCGGTGAGGCAGCTCACCTGCGCCACCCGGGCAAAGATGTGGGCCAGCGGCAAGAAGAACAGCGTCGAGCTGCCTTCGTGGAACGCCGGTGGCACGGCTGCCACGAGTTGGCGCACGAGGAAGATGAAATTGTGGTGGGTCAGCATGCACCCTTTTGGCCGCCCGGTGGTGCCCGAGGTGTACACGAGGGTGGCCAGGTCTTCCTGGTTGATTGATTGCCACCGCCGGTCAACTTCGGCCTGATCTACCGAGGCCCCGGCTTTGATGAGGTCGTCGAACCCGCCGTGTTCGATAACGATGGAATGCTCACACGTGGGGATGCTGGCTGCGACCGAATCGAATTTGTCCTTCATCTCCTGGTTCTCGGAGATGACGGCTACGGCTTCGGAGTTCCCGATGATCCACTCGACCTGCTCTTCCGACGAGGTCTCATAGATGGGGACCGTCACACACCCCGCCGCCCAAATGGCGTAGTCGAAGTATGTGAATTCGGGCCGTGTGCCCGAATGGAGAGCGATCTTTGATCCGGGTTGAATGCCGAGCGACACCAGGCCAGCCGCCAGCAGCCGCACCTTGTTGGCGAAGTCGCGCAGGCTGACGTCCACGAAACGGTCGCCTTCGCGATAGGCGATGGCCGGTCGGTTCGGATGTTTCTCAGCCTGGTCAAAGAGCGCGGCAATGGCGGTGTCGTTCGGTGCGATCTCGACCAGCGGCGGGGTGTGATATTGCTTCATCAATGAGCCTCCTCAAGACCAGCATAGGGAGTTTTTGCTTGGCCGCTCAGGGTGATTTGAGGTCCGGTTGTAGCCGCAACGCCAGGGCGCGTCGGATGAGCGAGTAACTGACCAGGTAGGCGGTTTCGTCACCGCCATACGGATCGGGAATGGGACCGCCATCGGGACTGAGCAGCTCGACTCGAGCGCTCGGGTCGAGTCGGCTCGCTTCGTCGGCGTGGGACTGCTCCATGGCGTACACGATGTCGGCGTTCTCCACCATTTCGGCTGTCAGCTGAGTGGCTCGGTGGCCTCCCATCCCTACTTCGTAGTGCTGGTGGGCGGCTGCGATGCCGGGACGGGAGGCCGGCTCGCCGACCAGCGCGTTGGTCCCGGCGCTGGTGTACGTGTGCTGAGGATCGATACTCGGCCCCAGCGCCGCCGCGAACGGCGACCGGCAGATGTTGCCCGTACACACGAAGAGAATCCGCATGAGACGAGCCTAGAAGCCACGGAGTCTTGTCTCCGGCAACTCGGTATCCTCGTGGCCCAATGCCAGACAAACTGTCACGAAGCCGCGTTCTGCGGGTCCTGTACACCCTCCTCGGGTTGGTCTTTCTTGGCCTCGGGTTCATCGGTGTTGGTGTGCTGGGGATACCGACGTTCGATTTCATCCTCCTGGCCGCATTCTTCTTCGCCATGGGGAATAAGCGTCTCCATGCGTGGATCGTGACCCACCGGGTCTTCGGCCCGATGATCACCGACTACCGGGCCGGCCGGGGGTTCACTCGGCGCATGAAAGTGACCGGAGTCGCAGCCGTTGTGCTCAGCTTCACACTCACCATCGGTCTGGCCGTTCGCAACCCCTACGTGGCCGCCGGCATGGTCGCGTTGGCGGCGTGGATCGTCTGGTACATCGTGTCGCGCCCGACCAAGGGACTGACTCCAGCCGACGTGACTCCGGCTAAGGCCTGAGGGCAGCCGCTACTTCAAACCGCACCTGGAAGTCACTGTCGGCCGCCAACGACTCTACTGCCTCGCGACTTTCGTTCAATCCGAGATCGGCCAAGCCCTTGACGGCCTTCCAGCGGATCCAGGCGTCACTGTCGGCAAGGGCCTCGGCCAGGAGTGGCCGAGCGGCTTCGTCTTCGAGGTCGACGGCGACGTCGATGACGGTTCGGCGGACCAGTCCGGAGGCATCGGCGAAGGCATCCGTCAAGACCTGCAAGGCGAATCCCCGATCTGCGGACAACCCGAGCGTGGCCACGGCGATCCGCCGGGCGCGAGCGTCTTCGGCTCCCAGCGCCGTCAGCAGCTTCTGGCGGCTGTCGGTG
>Ga0224508_10002874_pt1 | contig 14446 bp, 16 predicted proteins | sample SF_Jan12_sed_USG_4_FD_170157 | JGI IMG/M metagenome (GOLD analysis project Ga0224508, IMG submission 170157) | Sediment microbial communities from San Francisco Bay, California, United States - SF_Jan12_sed_USGS_21 | ecosystem: Environmental > Aquatic > Marine > Sediment | place: USA... | reverse complement strand
GGCGGTCGTGCATGAGGCATTGGCGGCCGTAGTACTGATGCTGTCACCGATCGTGCCGCACATTTGCCATGTGTTGTGGCATGAACTGGGTCATATCGAACCGCTAATCGATCAAAGCTGGCCGCAGGTAGACGAAGCCGCGCTCGCGGCGGATCTCGTCGAGATCGTCGTACAGGTCAACGGCAAGCTGCGCGCGCGGATATCCGTGGCCGCCGACGCCGACAACGATACAATCGGCGCGCAGGCGCTGGCCGATCCTAACGTCAGACGCTTTATCGGCGACAGCGAGATACGCAAGACGATTGTTGTGCCCGGCAGGTTGGTCAACATTGTTGTCTAGGGTTCTGCCATGTACGCTGCTGCTGCTCAGCGGTTGCGGCTTCCAGCTCCAAGGTGCGGTGACGCCGCCCGCGGTGATGGAGCGGACTTTCATCGCGACCGAGGACCGCTACAGCCCGTTCTACCGGGAGCTGCGCTCGCAGTTGCGTGCTTCCGGCATCGATCTTGTCGATGCCGGCGCCGAGGCAACCGCCACATTGTCCATTCTCCTGGATGAAACGGATCAGCGAGTGCTGTCAGTATCGGCGCGCAATGTTCCCACCGAGTACGAGGTTTATTATTCGGTGGAGTACGAACTCGCGAGCAGCGAGAGTCGCCTGCTCGCTCCCCAGTTTGTTACGCTGACGCGTGACTACACTTATGATTCGACCATGGTTCTCGGCAAGAGTCGGGAAGAGGCTTTGTTACGCGAGGCCATTGTTAGAGACCTGGTGCGGATCGTCCTGAAGCAACTCTCGTCTCTGTAAGAAACTGTCTGTCGCGGCCGCAAAAGTACTCGTAGTTGCTGACGTATCGCTCGCCTCGCTCGAAGCGCTACTTGCATGCTATGGCCTCACGCTGAACCTGCAGGCTGCCGAAGAACCAATCACTGCTAGTTTCTGGGGCGGCCGCGAGGCGGGCCTCGTCGGCCACTCGGTCTATGTGCGCCAGGACACGCCGATACATTCCCTGCTGCACGAGGCCTGTCATGCGCTCTGCATGACGGAGGAACGGCGCCGCCATCTCGATCGGGACGCAGGCAGCGATGACCTCGAAGAAGCAGCGGTGTGTTACCTGCAGATCGTTCTCGCAGATAATCTTCAAGGCGTGGGTCGGGAGCGGTTGATGCAGGACATGGATGCGTGGGGCTACAGCTTTCGCCTCGGGGATACCGCCGCGTGGTTCCTGCATGATGCCGAAGATGCTCGCAACTGGCTGATCGAAAAAGGTTTAATAGATCGAAACGGGGCGCTGACCTATTCGCTTCGACGCTAGAACAGGCCATGGCCAAAGCGTAAATTTCCGGTAACTGCGGGTCGACCCCTGTTTTTGCAGTGTATAGTCAGGCATGCCCTGGGTCCGTTACGTGCTCTATTTTCTCGCCGTCGCGCTGGTCACCTGGCTGCTGACACAGTCCGAGATCTGGTCTCCCGGAACTCTCAAGCTGCATGTGGTGCACTATGAGAACGACCCGTTTGGCACGAGTGAATACTCGCCAATCGAGATTATTCAGCCAATTATTCTCGGCGTTTGTGGCCTGATGATGGCGTGGGTCGGTAGATACTGTCCGTCGCAGCGGCCGATAGCACTGCCGTTTGCCGGTCTCGCACTGGCTTTCCTGATTCGGGAACTCGACTATTTTCTTGATCGCTTCCTGATCGACAATCTCTGGCAAGTACTGATAGCCATAATTGCCGCGTTGCTGATCGTTTATACGTATCGCCAGCAGCGCCGGCTACGAATCGCTTTAGCGCGACTCTGGCCTTCTCCGGGCCTCGCACTTTTGTTTGCAGGCGCGGTAATCCTGTTCGCATTCGTACAATTTGTCGGCCATGAGCCATTGTGGATGGCACTGCTTGGCGACGACTATCGTCGCGTTATCAAGCTTGCGGTTGAGGAGTTCATAGAACTCTGCGGTTATTTCCTGTGGATGATCGGCACCATCGAGTACGTTTTGCAAGCGCGTGCGATTGCCTACCGCGAACCGCAGCCGGCCGTGCAGCGACTGCGGGAGAAGCGACGCCATGACCGGGAGGGACAGTATTAGCAAAGCGTGAACTGGAACATGGCGGGATCGTGGCGTGACGGCGATTATCCTTCGACACTGGATAAACGGCGGTATTGGTCATGGTATATAGATCGAAGATTATCGTCCTGCTGCTCGGCATCTCGCTGACACACGTTGCACTGGCGCAGCCAGATCGCGATTCGCTGCTCGAGGCCTGGGAGCGCTATGTCGCTGCACTGCCGGGCACGTCGAGCTTCGAGGCGTCGGGCGATGGGATGTACCTGCTCGAGGACACGGACCTGCCTTACACTGGTGACGTCAGAGTCGTCGGTGCTCTGGTAAGGCCCGCCGAGTCGCCGGGAGTCCAAACCGGCTTTACCCACATCGGCATGGTCGAGTTCGAACTCGTTGACTGGCCAGTAGAGCGTCTCGCATCGCAGAACTATTACTACTGGCTGGCGGATCGTCAGACGCTGCACTACTCGGCGGACGAGCAGCGCTGGGTAGATCCGGCGAGCTACCAGGCTTCGCTCGCGTCCCAATACGGTTTGGATGGCAACTTCGGCGCCTTGTCGTTCATGCTGAACTACGGCATCTGGGTGCTGATGATCACGCTGATCGTGTTCGTATTCCTGGCGGTGCATCGGCAGACTAAGAAAGCCCGGTCGCTGATGGACGAAACCAAGGCGATCAACCAGCAAGCGCGCGAGAACATCGATCGGGCAGCGGGCCTGCAGGATGAAGTGCTGTCTATTGCACGCGCAACGCGCGACCTGCATGCAGAAAGCAACGAGCTTCTCAAAGAGATGCTGGCCGCTTTGCGGAACTGATCAGGAGCGCTGATCGCTGCGACCGATTCCTGGATGAGTTACCGCGTATCGCACGAATGCGGTTACGTATCTTGTCGGGGTGGTAACCTGTCTGCCGTCTACCGTTGTTACAGCTGCGTCGGGTTCGGCGCGGCGCCGTAGACTTCCTGCGGATCGAAAACCTTCTCGGTTTCGATCCACTCGAGTTCGACATGGCCTTTTGATTGCCGTTCGTCGAACGCCGGGCCGACCGGAACGCGGCGATAGAAACAGCTGCGGTAGCCGACATGGCAGCTTGCGCCACCGGCGACATCCACGCGTAACCAGATGCAATCCTGATCGTCGTCGACCAGCAGCTCACGGACCTTTTGCACGAAGCCGCTGGTTGCGCCCTTGTGCCACAGCACCTGCCGGCTGCGGCTGTAGTAGTGTGCCTCGCCGGTAGCAATCGTCAGCCCCAGCGCCTCGGCATTCATGTAGCCCTGCATCAGCAATTCGCCGGAGTCCGCGTCGGTCGTGACAGCGGTAATCAGGCCGCGATCGTCGAATTTCGGCGCCAGATCGGTGCTTTCCTCCACCTGCTCGATTGACTGACGGGCTTGAAATTTGACCGGAGCGACAGACATTGTATGACCTCGGTTTGCGGGCGACGGGAGCGGCAGAATACAAGCCGTAGCCGGTGGCGGCAATATTGCTATCATGCACGCCTTTGAGCGCACAACTTCAGCGGGACAGTGACCATGCTCCTACACGACACCAGGCAGGGCAAAAAAGTGCCTTTCGAGCCTCTACGGGACGGCGAGGTGACGATGTATCTCTGCGGCCCGACCGTCTATAACTATGCGCATATTGGTAATGCGCGACCGGCCGTCGTTTTCGATTTGCTGGCGCGCCTCCTGCGGCGCCGTTATAAGTTAACCTTCGCTCGCAACATCACCGACGTAGACGACAAGATCAACGCGGCTTCTATCGAAACCGGCAAGCCGATCGAGGCCATCACGGCGCGCTTCATCGAGGCCTATAACGAAGACATGGGAGTAATTGGCGTGCAGTCCCCCGACGTCGAGCCGCGCGCGACACAGCACATCGACGAAATGATTGCGATGATCGAATCGCTCATCGACGCGGGGCATGCGTACGAAGCCGACGGCCACGTCCTGTTCGATGTCGACAGCTATGCCGATTATGGCGCGCTGTCCAAGCGTGACTTGCGCGAAATGATCGCGGGTTCCCGCGTAGAGGTGGCGCCGTATAAGAAGGCGCCGCACGATTTCGTACTATGGAAACCGTCGACACCCGAGCTGCCCGGCTGGGATTCACCCTGGGGCCGCGGTCGTCCTGGCTGGCACATCGAGTGCTCGGCCATGGCTGCAAAGCACCTTGGCGAGACCATAGACATCCACGCGGGCGGGCAGGACCTGGTCTTTCCCCACCACGAGAATGAACTTGCGCAGAGTCGCTGCGCGCACAACGGCGCCGACTTTGCACGTTACTGGCTGCACAACGGCTTTTTGTCCATCAATCACGAGAAGATGTCCAAATCGTTGGGCAACGTGTTGCTCGTGCACGATCTGATCAAGACGATTCCGGGCGAAGTGATTCGGCTGGCACTGCTGAGCGCCCATTACCGGCAACCGCTCGACTGGTCCGACGAGACTATCCAAAGCGCCAAGCGCATGCTGGACCGATTGTACGGTGCTGTGCGTGGCATCGACGTGCCGGCAGCGCTGCGAGCTGCTGCAGAGCCGCCCGCCAGCGTCATTGCTGCACTCGAGGACGACCTGAATACGCCGAAGGCGATGGCCGAGTTTTTCGCACTGGCGCGTGAACTGAATAAAGCGACGGATGCGGAAGAGAGGCAGCGTCTGGCAGCGACAATGTTTGCAACCGGGGAACTGCTGGGGTTGTTGCAGAAAGATGCCGAAGACTGGTTCACCAGCCAGGTCGACGGTCGGCTGTCCAACGACGAAATCGAGGCATTGCTCGCCAGGCGACAGGAAGCTCGTGCCAGCCGCGATTTTGCGGCGGCCGACGCGATTCGCGAGCAGCTTTCGAACGCCGGCATCAGTATCGAAGATGGACCACAGGGTACGACCTGGCGACGGAGTGGCTGAGGCCATGGCAAATGAAGTTCAGGCGGCTCAGGACGAGGTTATCGAGGAGTTCGGGTTTTTCGACAATTGGATGGATCGCTACCAGTACCTGATCGACCTCGGCCGGCGGCTCCCACCGCTGGCGGACTCCGAGCTCGTAGACGAAAACAAAATCAGGGGCTGTCAGTCGCAGGTCTGGTTCGTGGCCGAGGAGAAAGACGGGCGACTTACGTTTCGCGCGAACAGTGACGCCGCAATCGTATCCGGGCTCATCGCCCTGCTGTTACGCATATACAGCGGCCGACCTCCGCAGGAGATCCTCGCTACGCCGCCGGATTTCATCGCCGCTCTGCAACTTGAACAGCATCTGAGCCCGACGCGCAGCAACGGTCTCGCGTCGATGCTCAAAGCGATTCGCAACTTCGCGGCCGAGGCGCTACAGGAAGCGTAATGCTGCAGGCCCTGGGCAGACTGCTCGCGTGGCCGTTGCTTGGTCTCGTTGCTCTTTATCGACTACTGATATCGCCGTGGCTCGGTAACAACTGCCGCTTCGAGCCCAGCTGTTCGGCCTATGCGATGGAGGCATTGCGGATACACGGTGCGTTTCGTGGCACCTGGCTCGCGGCGCGGCGAATTGCGCGCTGCCATCCCTGGGGCGGCTCGGGCTACGACCCGGTACCGGAGAAGGAGCACGACCCTGTTGAATGCGACTGACATCGGCCGGGAATTGCTGTACGCGGCGAACCGTTCCGCCGCGCTGACCGCTTGGATGAGCTTGTTTCTGCTGCCGGAGATCGCCACATCCGAGCGCAGTACTACAGGGCCGCCGGGTTCGGGCGGTCGCGTACGTTAACTGTGGCTAAAGCGAATTCTGCTATTCAGCAAGTGCGCCGTTGCAAGCACGATCGAACCGGAAATCGTAAATACACGGTCGGCTAAAAGCCCAAGTTGTGCATGCGCAAACGTTGCGCCGATAACGAGCAGCAGCATGCCGAGCGCTCCGCCCAGAACGATACGCATGTCCCGGTGGCGGCGAAATCCGAGCGCCAGTGCGACACTGCTCAGCGGCAAAACGATCACAAGCACCTGGGCGTGCAGATGCCCTGCGGAAAACTGCGCGAGAAAAGGCAGACCGGCCACCAAAAACGGCAGTGCGAGACAATGCAACAGGCACAATGCCGACAGCGTGACGGCCGCGCCATCAAGCCAGTCGTTCGATTTCGAAGAACTTTGATCCATTGGGCCGAGCCGCTATGCTGCGTGGACGGGCGAAAGAGTGGCATTCGCCACGCCGAAGATGAAAAGGATATATTATAACATTTTTACCTTCAAGCGCTTGTAAAACATATACTTACTGATGCAATCAATCAGGGCAAAATGAATGGATAAACGGCTGTTAGCGATACTTCGTTGCCCGGTCACGCACAAGGGGCTCGGGCTGGCCAAGCGCGCGACACTCAAAGAGGTCAACGCCGCTATCGATGCGGGCAAGCTCAGCAACCGCGATGGTCGGTTGCTCGCCGAACCGCTGCAGGAAGCGCTGCTGACCGACGATGGCAAGGTGCTGTATCCGATAGCCGACGGCATCCCGGTGCTTCTCGAAGGTGAGTCGATCAATATGGAGCAGCTCGGCCCATGAACTTTGCCAGCGGCTTGCATTTTGCGAGCTTTCCGGCAGCTCGTGGCGCCTGTATGATCTATCAGCAAAGCCCTCGAACGTAATTGTGTGAAAATCCCGGCTAAGCAGCTCTCAACCCACCTGCAGAAAACCCTGGCCCCGTGCTACCTGGTTACTGGTGATGAGCATTTGCTCGTCAGCGAGGCGCTGGACGCAATTCGAGAAGCGGCACGTGAGCAAGGCTTTTCCTCGCGCGAACTCCATGTCGCGACGGCGGGATTCGACTGGGCGCAGCTCCGCGACTCCAGCTGCAACCTGTCTTTGTTTGCCGAGCGGCGCATCATCGAATTGCGCTTACCAACGGGGAAGCCGGGCAAGGTCGGCGGGCAGGCGATCGTCGATCTTTTGCAGAATACGGGGCCGGACCTGATGTTGATTGTCAGTGCGCCGAAACTTGACCGCAGCAGCCAGTCGTCGCAGTGGGCCAAAGCGTTGGACAAAAAAGGTGCCAGCGTGGCAGTCTGGCCGATCGGTCTGCGCGAGCTGCCCGGCTGGATCGCGGAGCGCATGCGAAGTGCCGGCCTGCAGCCCGACCGCGGTGCCGTCGCGCTTATTGCAGATCGCGTGGAAGGCAATCTGCTTGCGGCCGGCCAGGAGATAGAGAAACTCAGATTGATACTGGGCGAAGGCGAGGTCAGCGCTGCAGACGTCGGCAAAGCAGTTGCCAACAGCAGCCGCTACGATGTTTTCAAACTTGTCGACGCTGCGCTGGCGGGCGATGCCAAACGGGCTGTCAAGGTGCTGGACGGGCTACAAAGCGAAGGCGTCGAGCCGGTCATTGTCGTCTGGGCGCTGACGCGCGAATTGCGAACGCTGGTGACACTCGGCGAAGCGATCGCCAGTGGCATGGATCTGTCGGCCGGCATGCAAAAAGCAGGAGTATGGCGCAATCGTCAGGTACTGGTGCGCAGCTGTATTGGCCGCCACCAACTTCGGGATTTCTACCGACTTCTCAAGACGACCGGTACTGCAGACCAGGCGGCTAAGGGCCAGAATCACGCCGATCCGTGGCAGCTGGCGACCAACATCATTCTCGGACTGTCTTTCAGTAGCAGGCACGCCGCGTGAGACAAGGGCGTCAACGGGTGGCGACGGAATGAGCCCGATCGGGATTTTCGGCGGCACCTTTGATCCCATTCATTACGGTCACCTGCGAACAGCCTTCGAGTTAATGCAGGCGCTCTGCTTTGCTCAGGTTCGCTTCATCCCGAGCGGCGACCCGCCGCACCGTGATGCCACCTCGGCGAGCGCGTCCGAGCGATTAGCGATGGTGCAGGCTGCGATAGCGGATGAGCCCGGTTTTGTCATAGACGATTGTGAGCTGCATCGCGATGGGCCATCGTACACTTATGACACATTGGCAGCGCTGCGTGAGGAATTTTCGACTGAGCCCATGGGTCTCATACTGGGTATGGACGCATTTCTCGGCCTCACATCGTGGCACCGCTGGCAGGAGCTCTTCGATCTGGCGCATATCATCGTGGCGCATCGCCCAGGATGGCGTGCGCCAGACGTCGGACCACTGGGCAAGCTGCTCGCGGACAACGGCACACGTCGCGTCGATGACCTGCATGAAACCCGCTGTGGCCTGATATACATCCGTTCTGTGACGCAGCTCGAGATTTCCTCGACAGAGATTCGTGATCTCGTTGCCGCCGGGCGCGATCCGCGTTTTCTCGTTCCCGATGCCGTCCGCGACGTCATCATGAAGAGCCGCTGTTATGCCGCGGACAACCGCAGCAGAGCATTGTAGGAGCGCTGCCCGCAGCGTGACAAACCAAAGACCGGAGAACCTGATTTGATGAAAAATGAGCATCACGCATGAACAGTGAGCAGCTGAGTGATTTGATTGTCGCTGCGCTGGACGACGTCAAAGCGCAGGATATTGTCAAGCTCGACGTCCGCGATATGACGACGGTGACTGACTACATGATCGTCGCGAGCGGCACGTCGAATCGACACGTACAAGCGCTGGTCGAAAATGTTGCGGAGAAGGCGAAAAAGGCGGGCCACCCACCCATCGGCGTCGAGGGCGAAGAAGGAGGGGAATGGGTCCTTCTCGATCTGCAGGATGCGCTGGTACACGTCATGCTGCCAAAGGTGCGTGAGTTTTATAACCTGGAGAAGCTCTGGTCACTCGGCTCGTCGGGAGATGTGGCCGCGACCGACCGTTAATCTGGTCGTGCCCATAAACTGTGCAGTACTGGGACTAGCGCGTGCACATTCGTCTTATCGCAGTGGGTGATCGTCAGCCATCCTGGGTGGACGATGCATTTGAGAATTACTCGGCAAGGTTGCCGCAGCAGTGGAAGTTTCGCATCGACAGCATTGCGACGGTACGGCGGCCAAAAAACGAGTCGGCCGAAAGTGCAAGAAGGCTCGAGGGAGAGCGAATACTCGCGAAGATCAGGGCGTACGAGCAGGCGGTGCTGCTCGATGAGAGGGGTAAGCACTTGACGAGTCAGGCACTAGCGGCGCGACTGGCAGCGTGGCAGACGGATGGCAGGGATCTGTGCTTCATTATCGGTGGCCCTGACGGCGTCTCCACCGCTTGCCGTGAGCGGGCAGACTTTGTCCTGGCATTGTCATCGCTGACTCTGCCCCACGGCCTTGCGCGGGTTGTTCTCGCCGAGCAGCTGTATCGAGCCTGGACGATGCAGTCCGGCCATCCATATCATCGCAATTGAGAGTCGCCGCACTACGCCTATGACGACACCGCTGCACCTGGCATCCTCGTCACCACGACGCCGCGAGATCCTCGCGGCGCTCGGCCTGTCGTTCACTGCGGCCGGAGTCGACATCGACGAGCAGCGCCTTGGCGGCGAAGCGCCCGAAGCGATGGTGGTGCGCCTGGCAGTTGCGAAAGCGCAGGCGGCAGTTGCCGATAAAGCACAAATTGTTCTCGGCGCGGATACGGCGGTCGTGCTTTGCGATACGGTGTTCGGTAAACCAGAGGGCGAGAACAACGCACTCGATATGCTGGCACAGCTGTCGGGACGCCGGCACAAGGTCATGACCGGGGTCGCGATCCTGGCCGGTTCTCGCCTGCAAACAGCTCTTTCGGTCACCGAAGTCAGATTTCGGGAAATTCGTCCTGACGAGGCGCGTGCTTACTGGCAAAGTGGAGAGCCGCGAGATAAGGCAGGAGCCTATGCCATTCAAGGGCGCGGGGGTGCTTTCGTCGAGTGCATTGCCGGCAGTTACTCCGGCGTTGTGGGCTTGCCCACGTTCGAGACAGCAGAGTTGCTGCGAAACGCCGGGCTTGACGTGGTGAAAGGCTGAATGACTGAAGAATCGCCAAAAGAAGAAATCCTCATCAACGTGACACCGAGCGAAGTGCGCGCGGCATTGCTCGAAAACGGCATTTTGCAGGAGGTGCACATCGAGCGGGCGGCGCGGCGCGGCGTCATCAGCAATATCTACAAAGGCCGAGTGACAAGGGTGCTGCCGGGCATGCAGGCGGCGTTCATCGAAATAGGCCTGCAGCGAACAGCGTTCCTGCATGTTTCCGACATAGCAGTTGCACAAAACGGTAACGAGACGGCCGATCCATTGCCGAACATCCGCGACCTCGCTAGGGAAGGTGATGAGCTGTTGGTGCAGGTTGTCAAGGATCCGCTCGGCAATAAGGGCGCGCGACTGACTACCTTCGTCACGCTGCCCTCGCGCCACCTCGTGCTATTGCCAAAGGGCACGGGTGTCGGTGTCTCTGCTCGCATTGAAGACGAGACCGAGCGCGAACGATTGCGCACGATGGTCGAGGGTTTACTCATCGACGAAGGCATCGATTGTGGGGCGATCGTCAGAACTGTCGCAGAGGGCAGCGACGCACAGTCGCTGCAGGCCGATCTCAGGTACCTGAGCAAATTATGGAGTGTCGTTCAGGAACGGTGCAGGGAGGCCGGTGTAAAAACACTGGTGCACGAGGACCTGTCGTTGCCGTTGCGCGTATTGCGAGACTTCGTGACGAGTGACGTCGAGCACATCCTCGTTGACTCGCGCGAGGATTACGATGCAATGCGCGAATTTGCGGCGACGTTCCTGCCCGGAGCAGCGCCAATACTCGAGCTGTACCGGCGCCGCCGCCCGATCTTTGATCTGCACGCGATAGAAGACGAGATTCGCAAGGCCTTGGAACGGAATATTTCATTAAAATCCGGAGGTTATCTTATATTCGACCAGACAGAGGCGCTGACCACCATTGACGTAAACACCGGTGCCTACGTGGGCCACCGTAATCTGGAAGAGACGATTTACCGCACTAATCTGGAGGCGGCGGTGACGATCGCGCGACAGCTGCGGCTCAGGAACCTGGGCGGCATCATCATCATCGATTTCATCGACATGGAAGAGGCTGAGCATCGTGACAACGTCCTGCAGGTACTGGAGCAGTCGCTCGCCAAAGATCACGCGAGACACCAGGTTTCCGCCGTATCGCCACTTGGCCTGGTCGAAATGACCCGCAAACGCACGCGCGAAAGTTTGCAGCATATTCTTTGCGAAGAGTGTCCAAGCTGCAACGGGCGTGGCTTTGTAATGACCGCAGAAACCGTTTGTTTTGAGGTATTTCGTGAAATCATTCGCCAGTCACGGCAATTCGAGTTTGATGAGGCTCTGGTGCTTGCGCACCAGGAGGTTATCGAGTTGCTGCTGGATGAGGAGGCGCCAAGCCTCGCGAAGCTGGAGCAGCAGACCGGCAAGTCGATTCGTCTGCAGCCGGAGTCCCTTTATCTGCAGGATCAGTTTGACGTGGTTCTGGTGTAGCGCAAACACATCGCAATGAAAGCATGAAAATCTTTTTGCAGCGCCTGATCAATTTCGTTGCTTATACGGCGGCTGGTGTAGTGATCCTGCTAGCAATTGCGGTGGGCTTGTTTCGGCTGTTTCTGCCCCGCCTTCCTGAATACCAGGAGGACATCAAGAGCTGGGCCAGTACCGCGATCGGGATGAATGTGGAGTTCTCGGGCATGGATGCCCGGTGGGGTCTCAGCGGTCCTGAGGTCGAGTTCTACGAAGCTGAACTGATGTCGACCGACACATCGGCGCGCATCGTTGCGGCCGACGAGGTGAGCATCGGCGTAGGCCTTCTGCGACTGCTCGTCGACAGAAAGCTCGTCGTTGATCGGGTGGTCGTGCGGGACACCAGCCTGGAAGTCCGGCAGCTGGAAAACGGTCAATGGTGGATCCAGGGTAGCCCGCTCGATCAGCTAGTTCCGAAGCGTCGGCAGACTGGCGCATCAGGCGGCGGGCAGCTCGAGATAGTCGGCGAAGACATTGAAGTGCAGTTCCTGCAACCCGGTGACGAACGGCCGCGACAATTTCTGGTGCCACGCTTCGTTGTAAACCGTGATGACGTTCGCATAGCAGTCAATGCCACGATCGAACTCCCCGATGACCTCGGAGGACAGGTCGCGCTAGCGGCGACGCAGCTGCTGGCCGACGCTGACTCGTCGTCGACCTGGGACGTAACGGTCGACGTTGATGATGTCGCGTTAGCAGGTGTGACCGCGCTACACTCGGCGGGGATCGCCAGCTTCAGCTCGGGCACCGGCGACCTGGACCTGTCGCTCGCATACGCGGACGGCCGTGTGCAAAGTGTTGCGGCCGACATTGAATTTAACGATGTCTCTGCGGCCGGAGAGCCGGGTTTTTCGATCGCTGGCCTGTTTGAATTCCGACGGGATATCAGTGGCTGGCTCGTGGCGGCCAACAGCTTCCAGCTGCAGACCGTGCGCGGTGCATGGCCGGATGCGTCACTGCGTATCGAGGTAGGGACAGACAGCGACGGCGCAATCAGCAAGCTCGATGTGTCGGCGTCTTACCTCGATCTCAATGACGCGGATATGCTCAAACCCTGGTTATCACCAGAACAGAACGCACTGCTCGCCGACTATGCCCCAGACGGTGTGATTCGCGATCTCGCGGCAACGATCAGTGATTTTGGGGCCGAATCGCCCCAGTTCGACGCGACGGCAGAACTGGTGGAGGTTGGCATCGCCAGTGTGGATGAGCGCCCGAGCGTACGCGGATTCACGGGAATACTGCGCGCCGATCGATCGGGCGGCAGGCTGGAGATTGACTCCACTGGTCTCACAGTGAATGCGCCCGGCATCCTCGGTATCCCGGCCATTCTCGATACAGCGACGGGTACCGTAATCTGGCGCCGCAGCGACAATCGCACGACGGTACTCTGGGACAGCATAACCATCGGCAACGCCGACTTCGCGATGCAAACCAACGCCGAAATAACGCTGGTCGATGACAGCAGCGCGCCGATCGTGGATCTCGCCGGAACCTGGAGTATCAGTGATATCGCTATAGCGAAGCGCTACATACCGATTATTCCGCGAATTCCGAAGACGAGCGAATGGTTCCAGCAAGGACTACTTGCCGGTCGCGTGCCGCGTGGCACCGTTCGCCTTTACGGCCCGATGGATAAATTTCCTTTCGACGGCGGCGAAGGACGATTTCTCATCGAAGCGAACGTACGTGATGCGCGAGTCATGTATCAGCGCCGCTGGCCAGTGGCGGAGGTCATCGATCTCGATGTCACCGTCGAGAATATGCGTCTGTATTCCGAGCGTAATCATATCGTCAGCGTTGGTAACGAAGTCAGAAATGCCAGGATAGAGATCGCCGATTTCAGGCAAGCGGTTCTAAGTGTTAATACAAGCTCCACCGGTCCGCTCGACGCCGTGCGGCGACTCCTGACACAAAGCCCGATCGGCACGGACGTGTTTGGCGGTAAACTCGATCGTATTGCGGTTTCCGGCGACGGCACATTCAGCCTCGATCTCGAGATACCGATACGAGAGATTCGAAATTTCGACTTCACAGCGCAACTACAGACCAACAACGGTGGCTTGAAGATCGAAGGATTCCCGGCGCCAGTCACCGACTTGAGCGGCAATGTCACGGTTCGTCGCGAGGACATCGACAGCGAGTCGCTTGGCGGCACCTTCCTCGGCCGGCCGGTTGCAATCGAGCTGATGGCGGCTCCCGAATCGATGCCGGAGTATCGTCTGATTGCCAGTGCCAACGGTGCAGCCACTGCAGGCGCACTGGTAGCAGAGCTCGGGCTGCCGCTCGAAGGCATTACTGCAGGCACGACCGATTACTCGGCGAGATTGCTGTTTCCGCGCGGTAAAGTCGAGACGCCGCCACCATTTACGATAGAAGTCGCGACGGATATGGCCGGGCTGACATTTGAATTGCCTGAACCGCTAAGAAAATCTGCCGATGAAGCCATGCCATTGACCGCGCGTATCGAGTTGCAGAAAGGGGGGGTACGCATTGACAGCACCGGTATGGCGCTCGGCCTCCTCTCGTGGCAGCTGAACTTCGCCAAAGAAGATCAGCAATGGGATCTCGATCGCGGCGTTGTCACGTTCGGTGGCGCCGAAACGACCGCAGTGGCGGAAACGCGCGGCCTGCATTTGCGCGGCGACACGGACTACGTGCGCATGCAGGAGTGGTTCGACCTGGGAAAAGGTAAGGACAAACAGACGGGCATCGCCGAGCGCATCCGTTCGATCGACATGACGATTGGCAACCTGCACATCATCGGTCAACACCTTGTCGATCACCAGCTACGTGTCGATCGCAGCGCGCGGGACTGGCTAATCGGCATTGACGGTGATGACGTCGTGGGTTCGGTCATCGTGCCGTACGATTTCAGATCCGGACGGCCGCTCGCGGTCGATATGGAGCGGCTCGTATTACCGGGCGATGACGAAGACGCAGGCGCGAGCCGTAATGACATTGATCCACGCGGTTTGCCGCCAATCTCGGTCAAGGCCGCCGATTTCGCCTTCGGTGA
>Ga0224508_10002873_pt1 | contig 14450 bp, 10 predicted proteins | sample SF_Jan12_sed_USG_4_FD_170157 | JGI IMG/M metagenome (GOLD analysis project Ga0224508, IMG submission 170157) | Sediment microbial communities from San Francisco Bay, California, United States - SF_Jan12_sed_USGS_21 | ecosystem: Environmental > Aquatic > Marine > Sediment | place: USA... | reverse complement strand
CAATGATGTGCTGCAAAAGCCTTCCAACATATTCCAATCCATCATGACTCGCTATCTGCGCCTTCCACTGTCACTTTCTACCAGTCCCCACTTTGACGGAGGTGCATCGCCACCAGGATCTACATCTGAGATGCAATCTGACACGGAACCATCTGTCCCTGCAGACTATGATCTTAGTGGTGATGGCGATGACAATGATGTGCTGCAAAAGCCTTCCAACATATTCCAATCCATCATGACTCGCTATCTGCGCCTTCCACTGTCACTTTCTACCAGTCCCCACTTTGACGGAGGTGCATCGCCACCAGGATCTACATCTACGCCATCCCCAATATCTGATAAAAATAATTTATCATACAAAGAAGATCATTTTCAAAACTATCTACACGATACTGTCCCCTTCATTGCAAAGATATCACCTTTTTTGGCTAAGCAAAAAAATAATAAAAAAAATATTACAACGCCCACTAATTTAGTGACTAGAGGAATTTCATTTTTACCTTCAAAACTTTTTCAACTGCTAAACTTTTCTTTTGTTCCAAACGATATTAAAATTCATACTGGATCTCTTGCTAATAAGATCACACAACATTATAACGCTGACGCTTTAACGCTGAACAAAAACATATTCTTATCTTCAGATTATGAAAATACTTATTCTCCACAATCTATTGCTGTTATAGGTCACGAACTAACACATATCCAACAGCGACAAGAGGTAAATAATCTTAAAAAACAAATGACCCCATTAAGACACACAATATTGGAAACGCAAGCATTTCAAAATGAACGGCACATCCTAAATTCTCTTTTACAATCTAATGCAGATGCTGATCTTCCAACTATGTCAGAATATGGTACATCACAACTGTCTTATAATTTACCATATCAAAATTTTGAATATACTAATTCTTTTCGTAGTGCTAATTCCAATTATCAAGACCTTCCAACATCAAAACTATCTTCCCAAGAGGAAGTTTCCCTCAATTCTAATCATTTTGATGTACAAACAGCAATGACCGCACCTGAATTACAGTATACTCATGTACGTACTCAGACATCTGATGTTCCTATGTTAGCTAGTAAGAGCAGAGAACTAGAATCAACTTCAAATCAAACTGTGCCTACACAATCAACACCCCAACTTGATTTCCCAGCTATTGCAGAAACAGTATATCAATTGATAAAAGAAAAAATTAAAACAGAAAGAGAACGAAGAGGCTATTAGGTTATGTTAAATAATAGAAATGATCCCTACACCGGTTTTAGTTTTGCTGTTGAAATTCAGGGTATTATATCTGCAGGATTCTCAGAAATTTCAGGATTAACCATAGAAACAGAGACTGAAGATATACTGGAAGGCGGTGTCAATACATTTGTCCGCAAGTTACCTAAACGTTCCAAATATGGTAATGTGACATTGAAAAAAGGAATCACAACTTCAACTGATCTATATGATTGGTATATGGATATTGTAAAAGGCAATATTAAGCAAGAAGACATGACAATAATACAATATGATAACATACAAAACCAAAATAAGATTCGAGATTGGACTTTCAAAAAAGCATTTCCTGTAAAATGGATAGGTCCTGATCTTAATGCAACTTCAAATAATATTGTATTTGAGTCAATTGAAATAGCACATAGGGGGTTATTAGTAATATGAGTGGAGAAAAATCTAAACTAGATAAATCCAATAGAGCCAAATTAATAATACACAAAAAAGACAACACAAAAGAAGAATTCGATGTCGATTTTAATCCTGATAAATATTCAATAAAAAAAAGTAATAAATTTGTAAGTCATAGTATTCCCGGAACTAATTTTCCTCAAATTCAATTTATTAGTGGAGAAGCAGAAACCATGAGTGTTGAGCTATTTTTTGATACTTATACAAATACAGATTCATTAAAAAAAGATGTAAGAGTAGAATTTACTAATAAAATTTCGAAAATGCTAAAAATAGATAAAGACCTTCATGCTCCTCCTGTTTGCGAATTTTTGTGGGGAAGTGTCTCATTTACTGGAATAATAGAAAATATAGACATAAATTTTACAATGTTTAATGAAGAAGGTGTACCACTAAGGGCAACGGTAACGCTGAGTCTAAAACAATACCAAGAACAAAAAATAATCACACAATCTTCTGATCGAACAAAACGCTTTACAATAAAAGAAAGTGATAGTCTTTGGTTGCTTGCTGCAAATGAATATGGTGATCCGACAAAATGGAAACTTATTGCATTAGCTAATGACATTGATGATCCTATAACTCTCAAACCAGGTACACAGTTAATTATACCACCATTGTCTGAAGATGAATAATTCGTAATATGTGATATTTTATGAATATTCAAAATAATTTTTTTAATAATAAATACAAAAATACTTTAAAACAATAAAAAAAAAGATAGTTAGATTACAATGTCTATTGATTATTCAACATATGTTCCAGAATTTGAAATTTATCTAAATGGCGTTAAAGCTGATGTCTTACGTAAGAGTGCTATTAGCATAAGTTTAACAGAAGATCTAGGAAAAGCATCCACGTTCACAATTACAATAAATGATGAATTCAACATAGACAAAAAACGATTTATTTGGTTTGATAATCCATCATTACAATCAGGTAATAAAATTGCAATAAAAATGGGATATGTTGATAAATTAGTGAAACTATTAGCCAATGGAATAATAGAATCTACCTCTACTACTGGATTTACACAAACAAGTAATCCTACAATGACAATATCTGGCTATGATATATCAAAGAATATACTAAATGAAAAACCAAATTCTAAGGATAAAACTACTAATCGTAAACTCAAAGGTAGCGATATTATTGATATTATTGAATCAAAATATAATTCTAGTTCAAAAGATAGTTCTAAACTCAAAAGAATCGAGGACAAAACTAAAGAATTTCCTACGCGTGTCACAAAAAACTCTCAAAATACTTATGGGGATATTCTTTCTGAACAAGCTAAAAAAATAGGTTGGACATATTTTATAACACGAAATAAAATTAATTATGTTAATTCAAGAAAAAAAATGAATCCAACAAAGAGTTTTGAATGGGGAAAAAACTTAATTGAATTTGTACCACAAATAAATACTACTGATATATCGCCTGGGTTTATTGTAAGGAGCTCATCACCTACTTCTAATAAATCCATCATGGCAGAGGCTAAAACTGGCTCTGAAGACGTTTGGGATGACAAAGGAATAAAATCTAGTGAACTTGCCAAAAAAATGAAAAAACAAATTAAAGATGAACAAAAGACGATTTCTGACAAAAAAGAATGTGAAATTATAGCAAAAGCAAATCTCAACAATCTTAGTGACAACCTTTTAACTGGTACTGGTAAAGTTGTGGGTACTACAGATCTTGAAATTGGCCAAATGGTAAAATTGGAAAGATTGGGAAGGTTTAGTGGAAATTATTTTATTACTAATGTTAAAAACAGTATATCTTCTGTAGGATATCTTACAACATTTTCTGTAAGAACAAATGTTATACAAGAGGTGAAATGAAAATAGATCTATCTGATTCATTTGGAACCGATGATGGCAATTCACGTGGTAGACGTATAGATGGAGTAGCAGTAGGAATTGTAACTGATAATGAGGATCCTGAAAAACTAGCTCGTGTTAAAGTTACATTCGGATGGATGTCTGATGATAATGAGACAGATTGGATTAGGATAGCTACTCTTTCTTCAGGTCCAGATAGAGGTAGTTTATTTATCCCAGAAGTTGAAGATGAGGTATTAATTGCGTTTGAGCATGGTGACATAAACCGACCATTTGTTATTGGTTCTATATGGAATGATGAAGGAAAACCACCTACTCCTGAAAGCGAAAACACTCTAAAAAAAATAAAGACCCGAAGTGGTCATGAAATTATTTTTAGTGACAAAGACAGCAAAGAAAAACTTGAAATGAAAAGCAAGTCTGGTCATCAAATTATTCTAGATGATAAATCTGGAGGAGAAAAGATCATAATAAAAGATAAAACAGGAAATAATTCAATTAAAATAGATTCTACTCAAAACTCTATAACTATATCCTCACAATTAAAGATAATAATAAAGGCAACAGACATAGAAATATCAGCTGATGCAACAATGTCATTAAAATCAGGTGGGATGATGAACATAGAATCAAGTGGAATACTAACCATAAAAGGTAGTCTTGTTAAGATAAATTAGATATAAAATGCCTCCAGCAGCTAGAATCGGTGATATTACGAGTCACGGAACCCCACTTGCCCCAGGACCTGGAAGTCTTAATGTTCTAGTAGGTGGAAAACCTGCATGGAGAGCAATTTCTGATTTTCATGCATGTCCATTAGTAACTGGGCTTGTACCACATGTAGGCGGAGTAGTGGCTATGGGTAGTATAACTGTACTTATCAATAATCTTCCTGCTGCAAGACAAGGAGACACCATTGTGGAGATTGGACCACCAAACACAATAACTATTGGTGAGCTTACAGTAATAATTGGAGGATAATGTGATTTTGTCTGAAAACAAAAAATTTCTTGGAATAGGGTGGGAATTCCCTGTTAGAATAACCTCTGCCCGAATAATTTCTATGTCTGAATACGAAGAAAACATAAAAGAATCAATTCAAATAATTTTAGAAACTGCAAAGGGGGAAAGAATAATGCGGCCTAACTTTGGTTGTGGAATTCATGACTTTGTTTTTGAAACCATTAACGCATCAACACTTGGACAGATAGAATCAAGTGTAAGGGATGCATTAGATATATGGGAACCTCGAATCGAGATAATAACTGTAAATGCCAATCCTGAAAGAGAATCTAGTACCGGAAAATTATTAATAAATATACAATATCTTGTACGCAAAACAAATAATCAGTTTAACATGGTATATCCATTTTATCTGACAGAGGGAATGGGATAGGCGGTTTAACACATATGGATAAAATTATGTCAACAATGCCCAAAATCGATGAACGCAATTTTGATTTAATTATAAAAGAGATTAAAAATATTATTCCTTATTATACGCCAGAATGGTCTCCCACAAATTCTAAAGATGATTTTGGAGTTGTACTGTACAAGATATATTCAAAACTTTTACAACATGTGGTCTACAAACTAAACAAAGTTCCTGAAAGAAATTTTATTGAATTTCTTAATGTTCTTGGCATTACTTTGACCCCTAATCAAGCTGCAAAAGTTCCTGCGACATTTACATTGTCAAAAGGCGTAACAAAAAATACCCTTGTTCCTTCTGGTACAGAACTAATTGCACAATCAGTATCGAAGAATACCGAGTTGGTATTTACAACAGAATCTGATCTGCTTGTTACCTTTGCTAAGATCCTAAAGGTGTACAGCGTAGAAAAACTTCCGAATGCATTAGATGTTAAAATATATGATCATACTGATGATATTTTTCGCAGAAAGCCTTTTACCTTTTTTGATGGAAATGAGAATTTACAAAAACATATTTTATACATTGGACACGATGATCTTTTTAACATTGAATCCACATCTATAATCATTTACCTTCATTCTCTTAATCAAGAAAATTCTGGTTTAACTAATCCAGATAACCAATTAGCATTAGATCTATCTGATTCTACAGTTCTAACATGGGAATATGATTGGCAAATTGATCCTGATACTGGAAAAGAAATTCCAAATTCTGCCAAACAAATGAGTTTTACTCGGTTTGACAATTCAATAGTTTTACAAAAACCACATGAAAAAGTCGAAGAGTTACAAGTACGAGGAATAAAAAGCAGATGGATAAGATGCCGACTCAAAGACTTTGATGAAAATCAACATGCCGATATTCTTGATAACGTCAATCTAAGGCAGTCTTTTCTAAATGCAATGGGCTGTAATCCTATTGAAAATATGGAAATTAAAATAGAATTACCTGAAGAGTACGAAATTTCCAAGGAAATATCTGCCGCTGATTTGCTTTTTTGTGATGATATTCAACTTCAGAAAGATCACTTTTACCCTTTTGGAAAAATACCCCTCAATACTTCGACATTATTTTACGTTGCAAGCAATGAATTCTTTTCAAAAAAAGACCTTTTCATTCAATTATCACTTCACTATGAAAAAAAATCAAAAACTCATTATGATTCACTTGATATTTTATGGGAATATTGGAATGGAAAGGGATGGATGTTATTGCCGATAAACAATTCCCAAAGAAGATTTCCTGAGAACATATGGGATGTCGAATTTTGTTGTCCACAAGATATCGCCACAACAATAGTTAATGGACATGAGAATTATTGGATAAGAAGTCGTGTGGATGCCTCAAACCTTGTAAATAAAACACGAATAATACAAAAAGACAATACATTTGAAGTAGATTCTAATCTTCCTATTCTTCCACTAGTTGAATCTTTAAAATTGTCTTTTTCTGAAAAGAATAAGCAACATCAATTTACACCTCAACACTGTCTAATCTATAATAATTTGGAATATGAAGACTGTCTTGTTAAATCAAATGGTTCTGTGAACACGTCTATCAAATCGTTTAAACCTTTCAAAACTATGGACATTGATTTTTCATCCATCCTTGTTGGATTTGATCAAAAAATTCATGGCGGACCTGTTAACCTATTTCTTTCGATATCAAACAAGCCAAACACTGACGACAAGGGAAACATTAACAATATAATTTCAGAATTCAAGTACTATTGTAGTGTTGAAGAAAACTATTGGAAAAAACTTGACATGTTAGACAACACGTCTGGTTTTACAAAAACTGGTTCCATACAATCTATATTTCCATCAGAGTTTTCTCAATCTAAAATTTTTAATAACAATCTATATTGGATTGCCGCAAAAGACTCTTCACAAAATAACTCTTCAAACATTAAAAAAAATTATGCTGTTGATGGTATCTATCTTAATACTATTGAGACAATCAATGCAACTAGAATTGCCGAAGAGTTTTTGGGCTCCAGTGACTATTCTCCTAATCAGATATTCAAATTGAAAAACTCCCCAATTTTTCAGAGCCCGATTAAATTGTGGGTAAATGAATCTACCTTTGTAAATGATTACGAAAAGCAAATTTTATTGCAACAAAATAAGATATTGACAAATCATTCGGATGGAGATTCTGCTGACGTTTGGATTATGTGGGAAGAGGTGAGTAGTCTATATTCATCAAAACCCAGAGATAGGCATTTTACATTAGACCTGGTTTCTGGTACGATTCAATTTGGAGACGGTATTCGTGGAAAAATCCCACCAATGATAAAAGATAATCTAAAAATAGAATACATGACTGGTGGTGGGGATGCTGGCAATATAAAAAACAATGAATTAATCGCACTTAAGGGCTCGGTCCCTTTTGTTAAGGGCGTATTCAATCCTTTAGACGGTGGTGGTGGCGGAGATGCTGAAACTAGAACTGCTGTTGTAAGGAGAGGTCCTAAAATAATTCAACATAGAGGACAAGCAGTTACAACCAACGACTTTGAATCAATCATAAAAGAAAAATTTCCGTCCATTGCAAAAATTAAGTGTTTTGAAAATACCGATGCTCAAGGTTTCAGCAAATCTGGACATGTCACTGTAGTGCTGGTTCAGACTTCCTCTTCAAACATGCCTGTATCCTCAACTAAATTATTAACTGAAATAAGAGAATATCTGAAAACAGTCTCTAATGTTATTATTGTATCTGATCAACTTCATGTTATAGGACCAAACTATGCCAAAGTTTCAGTAGATGTCACTCTTTATCCTAATGATATCAATGATGTTACAGTGATGGAACAAGAGGCTTTAAAAGAATTGAATAGATTTCTTGATCCCCTGAGAGGTGGATTCGATCAGGAAGGATGGGAATTTGGAAAAATGGTGAGTGTATCTGATATCTATAAATTATTTGAGGATATGTCTTTTGTAGATCATGTAAAAAAACTGTCATTGACTTTAGACTATACAAATAACAAAACAAAACAATTTGTTCTCAGATCAGATGAGGATCTAAATCAACTAGACATTGATTCACTTAGCCTTGTCTGCAATGGCACTAATCACAATATCCATGTAAGGTGGGAGCAGCAGAACTAACATGCCAATTTCTAATCCGACCCTTGATGATGGCACATTTGAGACATTATTAGACTATGCAAGAAAAAAAATATCAGTTTATTCTAAAAATTGGACAAACTACAATGAATCCGATCCGGGAATAACTTTTTTAGAACTTTTCTGCTGGCTTGCAGATAATCAAATCTATTCGTTAAACAGAATTTCTAAAAAAAACTATCTAAAGTTTTTAAAATTATTAGGACAAACGCCCCGCAAGTCATACCCTGCTAAATTAAATGTCTCATTCACTTGTAACAAAGAAATACAAATACAAAAAAATACTCAATTACATTCATCCGCACATGACATTACTTTTGAAACAGAAAACCCATTATCTATTATTCCTGTTAACATACAAAAAGTATTGACTAGCTCTTTTCTAGAATTGCATGATGAAAGTAAATTACTGGAAAAAAAATTCATTTATGGTTTTGGCAAAGTACCTAAAATTGGTCATGCTTTTCTGCTGGGTCTAAGTGGAAAATATGCTAAAAAAGCAACGCTTGACATTGATATACAATTAGAACATGATGATAATGATCTAGATGAATATTTTGTGGATGAGTGTTGGAAAGACAACAAATTTCATCCATCATGTAAAATACAATGGAAATACCTGAAGAGTGTTGGTGATGATGTCACGCCTAATGACTTTGAAACACTTGAGATAATTTCGGACACCACTTTTTCTCTAACCAAAAGTGGCATAGTTTCCTTATCCATTCCATTTGACAAAATGTCTAAAACTGATCTTGACTCTTCTGGCCAGGTTTTATCATGGATTTCTTGTACGCTAAGTGATGGACAATACGAGATTCCACCCAAAATCAAGTCAATAAAACTCAATTCTGTTAGTGCAATTCAGGGTTGTACCATAACAGAATTTTTAGGTACGAGCACAGGACTTGCTGACCAATCGTTTGCTTTGTCTAAAAACCCATTAATCACGGTCATAAATACAGAGATAAAAGAACCAAAAACCAAAGTTCAAAGTTTTGCTTCATACATGTGGATACAGGTGGATGACTTTGATGCATCCGGACCTGATGACAAACACTATACAGTTGATATCGATACTGGAGCAATAAATTTTGGAAATGGCATAAATGGAGATATCCCTCATTCTGAAAGTCAGATAATCTCTACATACAGATACGGTTCAATACAAAACGATCTAGACGTTGAGAATCTTCAACTAACAGTTTCAGATGAAAAGAAGGAATCCGAATTAGATAAACTTGATTATTCCTTAAGTTATGGTGGTAGACAGGCTGAGACAATTGAAGAATCAATACAAAGAGTCCGTCACCAGTTAAGACTTGCTTCAAAAGCAGTTAGTGCATCTGATTATGAATATATTGTAAAACATACTCCTGGAGTTAAAGTAGATCGAATAGCTACAATACCTGACCCAAAAAACAATGCTGTTACTGTAGTTGTAGTGCCGTACAGTACGTTGGATAATCCTGTGCCAAGTAACGGCTTTTTACAAAATGTATACGAATATCTTAACAGACACAGAATTTTAACAACACAGATCAACGTTACTGGGCCTAACTACATACAGATTTCAGTCTCTATGGATGTTCAAATCCAAGCAGATGTCAATCCTTCTAAAGTCCACAAAAAAATTGTTTCTGTACTAAATGAATTTCTTTGTCCTATGTCAAACAATAATAATAAAGGATGGCAGTTTGGGCGACCTGTTCACAGATCTGAAATTTATTCTGTAATTAAAAATATTGAAGGAATTGCCTATGTGACAAAACCCTACTTACAGGCAAATGGAAAAAGAGACACGTTTAGATATGAAAGTGGAAAAATCTGGATTGATAAAACATCAATTGTTTTTCCTGGGGACCATTCAATTAATACAAGTACTTTCAGGCAATCTGTAAAAAATCGTGGCAGTAATGGTAAATGAAAATGGCAGAAGATAAAATAAAATTTCTTACAATTAACAGTAAAACAAAATGGGAATCCAGAATGCTAAATAAAGATACAGATAACAACAATGCAATACAGATTGAGGAATCTACACGACTTGCAAGTCATAAAACCATTGTTTTTAATTCCCAAATGTCTTTATCGAATAATCAAATAATTGATGTATCTGCTGATAATTGTGATTTTTTGTATATTTTAATTTGTAATGATGATGGAAGCTTTGGAATTGAAATACTAAATCCTGGCACTGGTTTTTCTGAGAAAATAAAGATCTCCTCTTCTCAACCAAAGTCGATTCAAGTAGGACAAGAATTCATATATCTTCTAGATGGCAAACAAGTTCAAATTATTTCTAAAAGAAATTATTATTCAAGTAAAATTGTTAAATGCATAGGAGAAGATCCTTGTGACATAGCAGTAGATAAAGATGACAATCTATTTTTGCTTGACAAAAACAATACTGTCTACATATTGCGTGATGAAGACTTTCACCACTTTTTAGATAAAAATGCAGTGGATAAAATTACTCGATATGGATCTATACGATGTGAGATTGGAAAATATGATGACAATCTGTATCTTCTTGGATCAAAAGATAATGTGATTTTAAGATTGACACATGATGGTCATTATAAAAATGAGATACAATTTGCATCTATCCTAGAACAAGTAGTTGACTTTGATGTTTTTGATCACAACAATATTTTCATTATTTTAAAAAATCACTCACTCATAGGAAAACTATATGATCCAATAAAAAAGCAAGACATCTGGAAAACTTTAGGAAACTATGATTGTCTTGCTACAAGTCAAAACAATATGTTGTATTTGTTTAATACGACAAACAATCATTTAGATTGGTTTGAACACATTGATCGTTTTGTATCGTCTGCTACATACATTACAACTCCATTTGATTCTACTACTAATGATACTATATGGCACAAAATTTCCCTGGATGCTAAAATACCTACAAACACAACAATAGATATTTCATACTATTCTTCTAATTTCTCTTCTCTTCCAGACAATGCGACATGGAGCAATACTTTGTCTAATCCCTTCGATTCACTGATTAAAGCAAAAGGCAGATACTTGTGGATTAAACTAGAATTATCTAGCTTGGATGGAATTTCTTCTCCTGAACTTCATAATTGCATGGTATTTTTCCCTAGATTGACATATCTAAAATATCTGCCATCCATATACTCCACTGATAATGAAAGCAAAGATTTTCTTGAAAGATTTCTTTCTATTTTTGAAACAATGCAATCAAGTGTTGATAAAAAAATAACTTCATTTGTGCAATACATTGATCCTAGAATCACTCCTGACGATTTTCTTCCATGGTTATCCACATGGCTTGGATATGGATTAATCCAGAAATGGCCAAAAGAAAATGCAAGAAGATTTTTAGAATTGTTACCTGAACTTTACAAAAATCGTGGTACCCGATATGGTTTAGAGCAGGTTTTATCGTTATATTTAGAATCTGTAAAATCTGATGTTTCAGATGCGAGCAACACAGACGAGAACTTTTCATCTTTTTTTAAGGATGGAAAGTTTACGATAATTGAAAGCTTTCAGCTGAGATGTGCACAACAAGGAGATGCTTGGAATAACTTTGAAAATCTGTATGGGAATGACGTTTTTTCGTTTTTTATTCTCTTAAACCCTCTACAAGTTAACAGAAAATTAGTGGAAGACATCAATAAAATAGTAGAAGAAGAAAAACCTGCTCATACAGTCGCTCATGTCATAATGCTAGATCCCTGGTTCCAATTAAACAGTCATACCTATCTGGGAGTTAATACATTTTTGAAAAAGCAAATCTTAACTATTGGAGAGTCTAAATTAGGTAGAGATTCGATGGTTTATGGGAGAAATGGATAAGACAATAATTTACAAAACCCATCTTTTCTTGTTCAAATGGAGAAACTTAGACTATGTCTGGTGATAAGGAATCCCAAAATAAAGTGGATGAGAGACTGCTCCAGTTTGAGCGTAATCGATATTTTTATGGCAAACTAATGACCGCGTCTGACTTTGAGTCCGAACAACAATACGTCAATTCAAAGCGACATCTGATCAACAGACTAGTTCATGGATCCGGAATAATCTGTGGCCTGCAAGTAAGCGCATTTCAAAACAAAGCCCTGTCTGTAACATTATCATCGGGAGTGGCATTAGATTGTATGGGTCAGGAAGTCATTGTTAGCAAAAATAATGAAACACATGAAATTTCCACAAAAAAACTTCATCCAAACTCATCACAAGAAAAGCAATATCGCTTTGTTGGTATTTTTATGAGAAGACAAGATGAAGGAAAAGAACCTGTTCCATCCCCTTCCTCAACAGATGAAAAAGTTTGTACCGACAACAAAATCCAAGAAAACTTTGAACTGTATTTTGATACTTTACAAGAATATTTGCCAGAAATTTCCAATATTTCCCTTGATGAAAAAATCGAGTCATTAAGTGAGGAAAGTAACAGTTTGGAAAAATCAAATATTGTTTTTCAAGAGGATAAAATGTCTCATGGCGAATGTCCTTCTTGTGGAGGAAAAGGTACGGGCATATTAGTGGGAGTAATCAAAAAATCTTCTTCTGGTTGGGAAATTGATCCTGTGGAGACCATTCAGCGCAGAAAAACAATAGAAACATGGTTTAATCATATGGGAGAGTTTACATCAGACAAACCCGGAAAATCTGAGAATAATTCCACTAGCGGAATAATAGAAATAGAGTATTTGGCTGGAACTAACTTGCTTTTTGGTCCAATTGATCATTATTTGAACAACACATCTGTACCACCATTAATAACACTGGGAAAAGCCGCAGACAATGCCAATGTAGAATATGTTGAAGACTATGGGTTATGTGAAAATAAAACACCTCCAATTTGTTTTAAATCTGTAAATATCAATCCCAAGAATTTTATGATAAGACTTGATGCAAAATCTCCAGGCAAGATAAGCTTAAGGTGGTGGGCTACTGCTACACGTGATACCGGATGGCAAGAAATCAAGGCTGTTGTACGGCCTACAATGCAATTCAGCTCTTCAAAATATTCTTTTGATGATTTGCCTACGTTAACCATAACGGATCCATCTTCAGACAAACCTGCACAAGTAAACTATGTCTCAGTGAAAATTTCAAGCAAAAATAATCAGCAACAAAGTGTAAAATTACAGGCACAAGAGATAGGGCCTAGCAGTGGAGTATTCAATGCAAAAATTCCTACAAGTGACATAATTAGAAAAACTCCTGATACTCTTATTGCATCATACTCTTATACCGTTCAAGGACGAACCGATACAATTACTGCAACAGCTGAGGTAACAAAATCTGAGAAACCTAAGATTTCATTTAGCTCACGATCTTTTACTCTTTATGATAATGCAACCATAAGAATAATCGACAATGCAAAAGGTCCTACTGACGTTCTTTCTGTTCAGGTAAGCAGCATGAAAAATCCGGTTCCAATCCATGTCAATGCCCCCTATGTTATTACAAGTAATTTATTTGGAGTTTTATTCAATGCTAAAATCAACGTCGTTACAGTAACCAAGGCAGTACCTGATACTATTATTGCATCATACAGGTATAAGGTTGGCAATGAGATCAAAACTTTGACTGCTAAAGCAGAGATAACTGAAACAAGATAGCAATATAGTTAAATTTTTCACACGCCAGGTGTGGTTAAAGTATTATTTTGTCTATATTGTATTGTTGAAATAAATCATTTATTAGTTACAAACGATATTCTTAGATGTTGAGTCTATCATACGTTACACAAAAATCTACCAAATCCGATTCAAAATTAAATAATTCACAATCATCATCTAAATCTCATAATAATCAGAAATCACATCCCAATTCAGAACGAACTCAAGAGAGTATATCACATCCTCAACAAACACTTGGTAATCAAGAAGTTATGAGAATGATAAAGTCTGGAGTTATCCAACCCAACCTAAAGATCAGCCAGCCAAATGATCCATACGAAAGAGAGGCAGACAGAGTAGCAGACCAAATAATGAGAATGTCAGTTTCATCCAAAGATGAAACTAGCACATCTGACAAGTCAGAAAATAAAATTCATCGCAAGTGTTCTAGTTGCAAAATGGATAATAAGAAAAAAGAAGAAAATAAACTAAAAATTAGCAGAAAATCCCAATCATCTCATAGTAATTTAGAGACATCCAATGAAATATCTAATCAAATTACAGGTGCGAGTGGTGGTAAACCGCTAGATGGCACAACAAAATCATTCATGGAATCAAGGTTTGGAAATGATTTTAGCAACGTAAAGATACATGATGATTCAAAAGCAAACGAATTAGCTGGAGCAGTCAATGCAAGGGCGTTTACTACTGGAAATAATATATTTC
>Ga0224508_10002872_pt1 | contig 14451 bp, 13 predicted proteins | sample SF_Jan12_sed_USG_4_FD_170157 | JGI IMG/M metagenome (GOLD analysis project Ga0224508, IMG submission 170157) | Sediment microbial communities from San Francisco Bay, California, United States - SF_Jan12_sed_USGS_21 | ecosystem: Environmental > Aquatic > Marine > Sediment | place: USA... | reverse complement strand
AGCGCGGCGTCGCCGATCATGGACGGCGAGTAGCCGTGCGGCGCGGCGCGCATCAACTTTGCAATCGCCTTGGGATCGCGGCCGGCAGCGGCGCGGACTCCCTTGATGCCGGTGGCGTGCGAGCCGAGTGCATATTTCCCGTCCTTGCCCTTGTAGTCCCAACCGTGACATTCCTTGCACCGCCAGGTCGCCGCGCCGGATTTTTTGCCCGACTTGGGATAGGCGGGGTGGGTCGAATTAGGTTTGGGCCGGTTGAGCGCCTCCCACCAATTATCGTAGATCGCGCCGCCCTTGCTTTGGGTCCAGATCTCGCTTGGGTCGGTTGGCGCGGCAAACAAGAATTCAGTGTCGCCCCACATATGCATGTGCATACCGCCGCGACCGCCCATATGGTTCATGCCGACTGCGTTCGGGACCGAGAGACCAATCCCGAGAATGATTGACGCCACAAATGCATTACGACCCATTGATTTCACGGAATCCTCTCGAGCCTGATTGACCGAACCAAAGGCACGGCCATGCGCCGGCTCTAGCCGCCAGGCAGAGCCGGGATCACCGCCCTACGCCTTGGAAAGCACGGCAAGCGAATTCAATTGGATTGAATGAACCGGGAAATACGATCAAGCGCTTTGATTTGTATCAAGAAACGTCGGCGGGCCCACCGTCCAACTTTGACCGATCGCGCGGCCGGGCGTCCCGGACAACTACCCGGCGTTGGCGACGACCTTCGGCAGCGGCATGCCGGTATCGAGCGGCAGGATCTCGGCGCCGCCGTTGCGAATGATGCGGTCCGCCGGAAACACCAGACGCACTACCGTACCGACACCCGGCTCGCTTTCCATTTCGAGCGTGCCGCCCTGCAATTCGATCATGCTTTTGGTCAGCGGCAAACCGAGCCCGGTGCCTTCATGCTTGCGGCTCAGCGAACTGTCCACTTGGACAAACGGCGCCAGCGCCTTTGGAATGTCGGCCGCTTCCATGCCGATTCCCGTGTCGCCCACCTCGAAGATATATCCCCGGCTGTAATCGCAGCGGACTTTCAGATAAGCCTCGCCGCCCCGCTCCGTGAATTTGATGGCATTCGACAATAGGTTGGCCAGCATCTGCTTGAGTTTCAGCTCATCGGCCATCAACCAGGGAATGGCGCGCGGGCAGTCGAAGTTCAAACTGACCTCCCCACGTTTCGCGCGATCCCGCACCAAGGTTTCGACCGACGTCACAGCCTGTGGCACATCCACCGGCGCCTGCTGGACGACCAGGTTTCCACTCTCGATCTTCGACAGGTCGAGAATGTCGTTGATCAGCGAGAGCAGATGGTTTGCGGATTTATTTATGTCCGCGCCATATTCCCGGTATTGTTCGGAACCCACCGGCCCAAAAGCTTCCGTATGGATGATCTCCGAGAACCCGATTACCGCGTTCAGCGGCGTCCGCAACTCGTGACTCATCATGGCGAGGAATTCCGACTTGGACCGGTTGGCAAGATCCGCGGCCTCCTTCGCCTTGGTCACTTCCTCGATACGGGTTTCGAGGGCGGCGTTAGCGCGCTGCAGATCCCGCCGGACCCGCACCAAGCTTAACATTGTCAGCGCAATATAGCCAACCAGGAGGAGCGTCGCGGAAAACGTCAGGACGCGGTATCTATCGCTTAATTTTCGCAGCGCGCCCACATGATGCAGGTAGCCCTCCACCAATCCGGTCAACGGCTTGACCCGGCTGAGGGCAAGCAAATCCTTGAGGATGTAATCGGCTTCCGAACGGTGCGCGATAAGAATTTCAGCGTGGTGCAGCAGTGGTCGCAGATAAGAGACAATCTTTCTCGACGACCGCGCTGCGAGGCTTTTTAATCGGCCATGACTAAGCCCGATATTGGTAGCGTTGTCGGACGACGCGTCAATGTAATAACGCCATACGGACCTTTCATAGGCACTGACCACACGCAGCAACTCGGGATTGCCCTTAGACTCTGAGTCTATCAGCACACCCGCCAAGGTCGGAAACGAGCGCAACGCACCAAGCACAGCTGTGTTACGATTATTGAATTGTTGCAGGAGCAATTTGCGCCGTTTTAACACCGCAGCATAATCCGCCAGGAATCCGTTAATTCCAAACGGTCCAGCCTGATCGATCCCATCTTGCCCGCGCTGCAACGCCGCAAGCAGGTGGGTCATACGGTCTGTGAGAGCGAACAAGGCAGCGTTCTCCGCGCCCAGCCCGACACGAACCTTGAGGATATCGCGATCCACACGCTGTTCTAACGAACGTAAAGTCTCGAGTTGCGCTTGGGTTCGCGCATACCTGCCGAAATCGACTGTCTGAGATTTATGGAATGTAAATCCGAGAACGGCGAGGGTTCCCAACAACAGCCAAAGGCGGAACGGATTATTCGCGTTCTGTACCGGTTCTCGTTTTTGCGTCCTGTCAACCGCCCCGCGTTTGAAGAACCGGCCGCATGCAACAATGCCGTGCCAAAGTCCGTTCAGGGCGCCCCTCGTGATCCGACCAAGCGCCCCATGCCTGATGGACCGGCCGCACGCAATGCCGCGCCGCCAAGCGCCATTTAAGGCGACCTGTGTCAGGCACCACGCGCGGCGACGTAAAGAAATTCCGCGCTGCTTCCAAATTGGCAGTGCATTCATCGCGATACCATTATTCTCTCTTATACGCAGTATTATTGATTTTATTTAGATTGCTATAGCTATTCCCAAAAGTATATACGATATTGACACATATTCTCTAGTACATAAGGGGTAAAATACATTAACTATAATATAAATGTATTTATAATTGGATTTATATTTACTTATATTGCCGTATCTTAGCCGGCTCCGGGCCGAGAAAATAGCCGGCGGGAACGCCACCGTGGCTGCGTCCCACCCGAAAATTCGAACACCGAAATGGCCGATGCATTGGCGCAAAAGGATAGGATCGGCGCGCCGTATCTTCAGCGAAACGCAGGCATCACCTCATCGGCGATTCGCCGAATTGTGTCTTCCGCCTCGACACCCAGGAGAAAGGAGATTTCATCCATGCCCGCGGCGCGTAGCGCGTCGACCCGGGCGACGATATCTTTGGTATCCCCCATAGAACAAAGGTCTTTTTCGCGCGACCGGTTCGAGTGGCGGGTAAATTCCGCCCAGGCTATATCCGGCGTGGCCCCGAATTGAATAATGCCGTTTACATAGGCCTTGCCGATATCATCGGGATTCCGGCCGATTTCCGCGCATGCTTTTTCGATTTGCGCCAATCCTCCCGGAATCGCATCCACCGGCGTATGCAGGCCCGAGGCCTGCCATCCTGCGGCATATTTGGCCACCCGGCGCGCGGCCCGCGGAACCGCCGTCCAAGTACCCAGCCAGATCGGCGGATGCGGCTCTTGCACCGGTTTCGCGGTGATCGTCACATCGTCGAACGACCAGAATTCGCCTTTGAAGGACGCCGCATCCTCGGTCCACAACAGGGTGATCGCCCGCAGGGCTTCCTCCAGCATCGCGCCGCGGCGCTTGAAAGGAACGCCGAATGCCTCGAATTCCGGCGCATAGGGTCCCGCCGCCAGCCCGGCGATAAGGCGGCCGCCGCTCAGCGCATCCAGCATGCTGAATTCCTTCGCCGTGGCAATCGGGTGGCGCAGCGGCGCCTGATAGGCGGAAAACCCCAGTTTTATACGCTCAGTAGCCCCGGCAAGCACCGCGACCACGGCGATCGAATGAAACGTGGCGCTGGTAATGTAGAAATGATCGGTCGCATAGACCGCATGATAGCCAAGGCTCTCGGCAAGCGCGCCGTAGCGGGCGATCTCCCGGGCCGGTACGGGCGCGTCGGTCATCGGCCGCAAGCTGAGGCTAAACTTCATTCTAATTCTTCTCCTGTTTTGCCCGCGCCAGGCGGGCCTGCGCCGGATCGCGAAATCGCGTCGAGCCGCGATGCCGGTCCGCATCCTTGTATCCGAGCGCATCTTCGGCGATCAGAATGCGCTGGACGTTCGCCGACCCTTCGCCCGTAAAGAACAGATCGGCATAACTCTTGAGCCAGCTAATGCGGTATTCGGCAGCCATGCCGTAGCCGCCAAAGATTTGCTGCGCCTTGTCGGCCGCGTGCTTGGCCGTCACCGAGGCGTGATATTTGGCCATCGAGGTGAGCCGGTTCGAATGGCGCCCCTCATCCATCAGCATTGCCGCGCGATAGACCATCATCCGTGACGCTTCGATATTGGTCGCCATATCGGCGATGTCCGCCTGCACCATCTGAAAGGACCCGAGCGCCGCGCCGCGCACCGTGCGGTCATTGGCATATCGCACCGCCTCGTCGAGGCAGGCGCGCGCGATACCGAGCGCCTTGGCGGCGACGGTGACGCGGCCCGCCTGCAACCCGTGCATCGCGATCTTGAAACCCTCCCCCTCTTCGCCCAACCGGTTCTCCACCGGCACGATGAAATCGTCGAGGAAAACCGCGCAGGTGCGCAACGCGTTCGATAGCCCCATCATCGGGATCGGACGCGCCTCGAACCCGGCATATTTCTTCGGCTCGACGATAAACGCGGTGATCCCGCGATGACCCGCATCCGGATCGGTCTTCGCGAACAGCACGCCGACATCGGTTTCGTTCGACATCGACGCCCACATCTTGCTGCCGTTGAGGCGGTAGACATCGCCGTCGCGCACCGCCGTGGTCTTCATGTTGCCGGCCGCGTCCGAGCCGCCGCCGGGTTCGGTCAGCGAGAACATGCCGATGGTCTTGCCCGCAAGCAGATTGGGCACGAACCGCGCCACCTGTTCCTCGGTGCCCGCGCTGTAGATCGTGAACGGGCAGGTCGAGCCCTGCTGGTTGTTGCAGGCGGCGAAACGCGTATCGAGACGGGCCATTTCCTCGCTGATCACGGCGGCGGCGAGATAGCCCAGATCGGTGCCGCCGACGGCCTCCGGGAACACGGCCCCATAGAAACCGGCACCGCCGCAGACCCCGATCAGATCGCGCGGAAATACGCCGCTCGATTCCACCGCGTCCATTTTCGGCACGATCTCGGTTTCCATGAAGCGGATGACACTGTCCCGAACCAATCGAATATCGTCGGGCAGCCAATCGTCGCTCATCGATGCTTCCTCCGCATGGGCCCGCCTTCAGGGGATGGTCTTGGTTTCGCGCAATGCCGCGATCGCCGCGTCGTCAAGGTCGAGCAGGCCGCGCAATACCGCTTCGGTGTGCTGCCCCCGCAACGGCGGCGCGACCGGGTCAACCGCCGGCGTATCGGACAACCGGTAGGGCGTTCCCACCAGGCGCACCTCGCCGGCGGTCGGATGTGGAACCGTCGTGACCATGCCGCGTTCCCGGACTTCGGGCGATTCCAGCGCTTCCGAAACGCTGCGGACCGGCCCTGCCGGCACGCCGGCGGCGCGCATCTTCGTCATCCAATGGTCCAGCGTTTCGGCGGCGAAGATGTCCCGCAGCAAAGTCATGAACTCGCTACGGTTGGCGACCCGCGCCGCGTTGTTCACGAATTTCGGGTTGTCGAGGAAATCCGGCCGCTCGAGGACTTTGTTACACAGCAATTCGTACAGCCGCTGCGTGCCGCAGGCGAGATAGAACATGCCGTCCCGCGCTTGAAAGGCCGCGGCCGGCACGGCGACCGAATGCATGTTGCCGGTGCGCGGCGGGTTCTCGCCGCTGCACAGATAGGCTTGCGCGAAATTCGACAGCGTGGCGACCGCGCCATCCATCAGGGCCAGGTCGATATGCTGCCCCCGGCCCGTCTCGCCGCGCGCAACCACGGCCGACAGGATCGCGGTGCTGGCGTACAGCCCGACGAACAGATCGGTAATCGACAGGGGCGAGCGCGTCGGCTCGCCATCCGGTTGTCCGGTCAGCATCATATGGCCCATCTCCGCCTGCAGTACCGGATCGAGTCCCGGCCGGTCGGACATGCCGCCTTGCTGCCCGTAGGACGAAATCGAACAATAGATCAGATGCGGATGACGCACCCGCATCGCGTCGTAGTCCAGACCCAGGCGTGCCATCACGCCGGGCCGGAAGTTCTGCACCAGCACGTCGCATTTTTCGGCGAGCCGGTGAACGATGTCGCGGCCCTCCCCGGTCTTCATGTCGAGCTCGATGCTCCGCTTGTTGCGATTGAAGGCGAGATAGAAATGCGCCTCGCCGCCCGATTCCGGCGGCGTCATATGGCGGGTGTCGTCGCCATGGCCGGGACGCTCGACCTTGATCACCTCGGCGCCCAAATCCGCAAGCTGCATGGTGCAGAACGGCCCTGCCGCGATCCGGCTGAGGTCGAGGACGCGAATGCCATGCAACGGCGCGGGCGCAGAACCGGTCATGGGCTCACCCAAGCTCGACCCGGGTGTCGAAACCACGCAACGTCTCGACCGTGCCGGCCACCAGATCCTCCATGATTTTTGCCGCCGGCCTGCGGGCGTTGAGGAGGCCGGCGCCCTGCCCTGCCGGGTTGCTGATCAGATCGTCCCGGCCCGCGCGCAGTGCCGATTCGTTGAAGTCGTCCATCATGATTTTCTGGTAGGGCATCGGCAGCGGCTCCAGCCCCGATGCATCCCAAGCCTCGATGACCGGCGTAATGTGGCCGCGCGCCGTCTTGCCCGTATAGATCCGCCGAATGTCGAAATCCCGCGAGCCGCCCTCGATTATGGCGCTCTGGCGCACGTCCCCGATTTCGCTTTCCTCGGCCACGAGAAACGCCGTGCCGACCCAGGCGCCGACAGCGCCCAGCGACAGCGCCGCCGCCACGCCTCGACCATCGGAAATGCCGCCCGCCGCCACCACCGGGGTCGGCGCCACCGCATCCACGACCTGCGGGATCAGCGGAAAATTCGCGATCCGGCCGGTATGCCCGCCGGCCTCGTACCCCTGCGCCACCACAATGTCGACGCCCGCCGCCTTCTGCCGTTCCGCGTTGCGAGCGCTGCCGACCAGGCCGAACACGGTCATATTCCGTTCGCGCGCCTGCGGCACGATGCCGGACGGATCGCCGAGCCCGGCGGCGAACATCTGCACGTCTTCTTCCATGATCACCCGCACCTGATTCTCGATCAGGTTGGCCGAGATTACCGCCTCGTTGTCGACGTGGACCTCCGGCAGCTCGTATGTCTCCATCAACGATCTGACGAAGGCGACATGCTCCGGGAAACGCTCGTTGAGCTGCCGGCGCACCTCGGTGCGGGTGACGCCCGCCCCCTTGGCGATATTCGGCAGGATCAGATCGACGCCGATCGGCTTATCGGTCAGCGTGCGGGTCTCGCGGATGACGCTTTGCAGTTCCTCCGCCGGCAGGCCGGACCCGCCGATCACGCCCATGCCGCCCGCTTCCGACACCGCGGCGACCAGCGCCGCCGGCGTCGCCTTGCCGCGCGATCCCATGCCGGCCAGCAGGATCGGATATTCGATGCCCAGGATGTCGCACAACGCGGTCCGCAATACCGGTCTCGCCATGATTTTCCCTCCTTCGCCGCAGCGTCCGTCAGCGCCCCTTGAATTTCGGCGCGCGTTTTTCCTTCAAGGCCTTGATGCCTTCGATATGATCCTCGCTCGCCCGCACCACCGCGATATGCGATGAAATCTGATCCAAATGGGTGGTCAGGTCCGCGTTGAGCCCCTGATCCAGCGTCCGCTTGATGAAGCGGTTGGACATCGGGGCACCGGCGGCGATCTTGCCGGCAAAGGCCAGCGCCTGATCCATGAATTCGTCGTCGGGCCAGACATGGCTGACCAGCCCGATGTCGAGCGCGTCCCGCGCGGTCAGGAATTCGCAGGTCCACAGCATCTCCAGCGCCTTCGCCCTTCCGACGATGCGCGGCAGGTACCAGGCCCCGCCGGCGCCCGGCAGCAGGCCGATGCGGGCATAGGTTTCGGCCAGCCGCGCGCTTTCCGCCGCCACTCTTATGTCGCAGGTCAGCGCGAGATCGAGCCCGCCGCCGACGGCCACACCGTTGATCGCGGCGATCGCGGGCTTGTCGAATTGCGCCATCCGCTTGGCCACGCTTTGGGTCTGCTTCCACAAGCGGTCCTTGGTGGTGAACGGCGTGTTGTCCGACCCCTCGCCCATGCGCTTGACGTCGCCGCCGCTGCTGAAGCCGCGCCCGGCGCCGGTCACCAGCAAAACGCGGACATCGTCGTCCGCCTGAATTTCGTCGAGACCGGCGACCCAGCCCTTCATGAGTTCGGGCGTGAAGGCGTTCAATGCCTCCGGCCGATTGAGCGTCATGACGGCAATGTGGTCCTTAACTTCCAGCAACAGATCGTCCGACATCGCGGCTCACTCCTTCTTCTTTCGGGGGCGCATCAGCGCGCCTCCCGCGCCAGGATCATCGTGCAATTGGACGACAGGATGCCGCCCTCGTTATGCACCAGCGCCACGTCATGACGCTTCACCTGCCGGTCGCCCTGATCGCCGCGCAATTGCCGTGTCGCCTCGACGATGCCGAAGATGCCGCCGCCCGCGCCTGCCTGCGCGTGGCTCAGCAAACCGCCATCGGTGTTGACCGGCAAGCGGCCCTCGATCGCCGTGTCGCCGCGCGCGAAGACATCGCCGCCCTCGCCGCGCTCGCACAATCCCAACTCCTCCATCTCGATGATCGGCACGATGGTGAAGCAATCGTAGAGTTGCGCAAAGTCGATGTCCGCCGGTCCCAGCCCGGCCATCCCGTATGCCGTCTCGCCGGACTGTTTGCAGCCGAATTCGGTCAGGCTGGGCGCGGCGATCAGATGTTCATGGGTGTGGAATTCGCCGATGCCGAGCAGCCAGGCCGGGCGGTTGGCGATATCGGGCGCCCGGTCGGCGCGGGTCACGACGAAGGCCCCGGCGGCGTCGGAGATCAGACAGCAATCGAGAATGTTGAGCGGCTCCGCGATCGGCTTGGAATTCAACACGTCGTCGATGGTGATCGGCTTGGTCATATGCGCATTCGGATGGCGCAGCGCATGGTTACGCCCATTTACCGCGACCGCTGCCATCTGTTCCCGCGTGGTGCCGTATTCATGCATGTAGCGCCGCGCGATCATGGCGTAGAAGCCGGGGATCAGCGGACCATAGGGATTCTCGAAATACGGATGGCCGACGATGGTCAGCGCGGCGACCGCGGAATCGCGCGTCTGACCGGTCGCCCTGTTCTCGCCGGCGCAGACCAGCACCGTATCGCAGTGACCGGCCAGCACCGCTTCCGCCGCATGTTTCAGCATCACCGCGGGCGACCCGCCGCCGACCGCAACGGAAGCGCAATAGCGCGGCTGGATGCCGAGATATTCGGCGACCACCGTGCCCAGCATGAAATAAGGCTCGGTCATGGTATAGGCGGTCAGTAGTCCATCGACGTCCTTGAGCGTCAGCCCCGCATCGTCGAGCGCCCGCTTACAGGCCTGCGCGTTGAGCCCGACCCCGGTCATGTGCGGCACCTTGCCGATATCCGATTCACCGACACCGGCGATGATGACTTGGTTGCGAAGGCTTGCCATGGTGGCCACTAGCTCCTCGCCCGCCGGAACTGCGGCACTTTCGCGCCGTCACTGCCGCGCGCCTCGAAACACACCTCGACCGCATCACCGATCGATATGTCCAGCGCATCGTCGCCGAGGATGTTCGTCATCATGCGGGGACCATCCTCGAGATCGATCAGCGCCACGACATAGGGCGTTCGTTCCTGAAATTCGGGAAAGGCGGCGCGGTGGACGATGGTGAAGCTGTGCACGGTGCCGCGGCCGGCGGAATCCACCCACTCGACCTTTTCCGAGCCGCACTCGGTGCAGAGGTAGCGCGGAAAGAACCGCACCGTCCCGCAACCCGAGCATTTCTGGAGCACCAATCGGTCGTCCCGCGCGGCGTCCCAATAGGGTTGGGAATCGGCATTGACGATGGGAGAGGGCAATTCGCCGCTCATCCGTGTCCTCCCTGATGGATCCGTTGTCGCCGGCGCGATCCGCCGGCCCGGAATTCAGTCGAGTATAGCGCAGTGCACAGGAATGCAAAAAAATGCGAGAAGACAGCCGCTGCAGATTCGACAGCAGTCGCGGCGCATTCCCGGGGTCGAACCGGGACTTTGGAATATTATCCGTCTCGGCTATCGTTGGACGAGACGCGTGGTATCTCGGATGGGATCGCTGCAGCCATGAACGAACGGGATGAAAAACAACAGGGCCGCTGCCTGTGCGGCGCGATCGAATTCGAAGCGTCCCGCCTACCGCTCTGGATCGCACATTGTCATTGCCAGAGCTGCCGCCGCAACACCGGGTCGGCCTTCGCCACATTCGTTGGATTGCCGGAGGCAGGGTCTCGGTATTTGACGGGCACGCCCCGGGTCTTCGCCTCGTCTCCGGGCGTCCGGCGCAGCTTCTGCGAGAATTGCGGGACGCCGTTGGCCTACGCGGCGGATCGCTTCCCCGGCGAGGTGCATGTCTATGTCAGCACCTTCGACAACCCGGACGCCTTCCCGCCGGAACTGCACGTCTATGTCGCCGAAGCAATCGGCTGGCTGCACCTTGACGACGGCCTGCCGCGCTATCGCACCACGTCGCGCGACGCCGCGCCAATTGAATGAGCTTTAGAACGGCCGGTCGCCATGAATGCAGGTGCGGTGCATGTGGCGCGTGTAGCGCTCCGCATCATAGGTTTCCGCATGGTGCATGACACGGCGATTGTCCCAGGCGACGGTATCGCCCACCCGCCATTTATGGCGGTAAATGTTGTCGGGGGTCAGGCAGTGCGCGAAGAGCCCATCTAATATATCTTGGCTCTCCGCCTCGCTCATTCCCTCGATACAGGTGGTGTGGCCCGGATTGACGAACAGCGCCTTTCGGCCGGTGTCGGGATGGGTGCGCACGATCGGATGATAGGTGGTTTTCAGATTGGCGACCTGTTCCGGCGTCAGCGGTTTGCGCTTGCTGCCCTTTGCCATCACCTCGTGATAGTGCTTCGCAAAAGTGTGCGCGGCGCGCTTGCCGTCGACCGGCCGCTTTAGATCATCGGGCAGCGTCGCATACGCCCGTTCAAGATCGGCGAATAGCGTATCGCCGCGCTCCGGCGGCACCTCGATCGCGTGGACGATGGTCCCCGCATTGGGACTTTCCTCGAAATCCAGATCGGAGTGCCAGTACTGGCCCGCATCCGCAAGGCCGACATATTCCCCGTTTTCCTTGCGGTTCGACAGGATGGTGATTTCCGGATGGCCCGGCATCAGCGCCTTGTCGGACATCGACGGCCGCCGCCCCATCAATTCCCCGAAGCGTGCAGAGAAGGCGATTTGAATTTCCGGAGTCAGCGGCTGTTCCCGGATCACGATGACGCCGTGATCGAGGAAGGCCCGGTGCACAGACGCGAAATCCCCGGCCTGCGCCAAATCGGCGCCCAGAACCTCACCGGCGAAGCTGCCGGCGGCAGGATGCACCTCAATCGCCATGGTCATCTATCCCTTCGCCGAACGCTGGCCGCACGCCCTGATTCCGGCGCGCCGGAAGCGGCCGATACCATGCGTCGCAGCCTAACTCGGACGCACCATCATGATGTCGATAATTCCAGCACCGACGATCCCTGAGCGCAAGCCATCGCTCCAGTATATCGCCTTGCCGGATCGCCAATTTCGTCGCGAAAAACTTAATACGACCAGGCGGATTGGAAAACAATACGACGCCCGGCGGACGGATCAGCTATCCATGAGCGCGGCGCCCGATCAATTCTTACGACGGGCCGCCATTGCCGGATCCGCCGCCGCCGTTGCCGGCACCATTGCCCTGTCCGTTATTGCCGCCACCGTTACCGGTTCCGGGACCTGACCCGCCCGTGTTGCCGCCGCCGTTGCCCCTGTTGCCGCAGTTGCCGTTACCATTACCCGGGCCGCATTTTCCCGAAGTGAAATTGGCGGTTTGTTCGAGAAGTTGGGCCGTCGAATCGAAGAGCCGATATACTTTCGTCCCAATCTCGGCGAGCGCAGCTATCATTGCAACGGCGATTATCGCGCTGAGCAAGCTGTATTCGATATTGGCCAAACCGGCGCGATCGCGGCATAAAGATCGCAAATTACCTGGAGAAAATACGCGCAGAAACTGAATCATGGTTCACACACCAAGTAATTTTGTTAACACCGCAGGTATTTCGTAAACATTATTTAATTTTATACATAAATTTTCTATGTAATTCCTATTACCACTAAATGAAAATAACCTTATTATTTAGTACGATACGCACCTATCATATATGGCTACCCATATCGGGAGGTCCGCCGCCTCCGAAACGGTTTTCTATCCAACAAACATCGAACACCGGCGCGACCCGCGGAAAATGTCCGAGGCAATTTTGGTTGGAGGCGCCACCTGTGCCAAACTGCGGACGCCCGCGACGGAATTGGAGGAAATCATGAGCGACAACAGCGTCAATGCCATCGAAGTGGTGCCCTCCGGCGCGGCGCTTGGCGCTGAAGTCCGAGGCATCGATTTCGCAAAGCCGGTGCCGCGGGACGTCGCCGACCGGCTCCAGCAAATATGGACCGAGCACCTCGTGCTGCTGTTCCGCGGCAAGAAACTAAGTGACGAGCAACTGCTCGCCGTAACGGATATCTTCGGCGGAAGCCAGGCGGCAAAGTCGCGCGAATTCTACATGCAGGCGGGCTTTGAAGTCGGCAGCGACCGGGTGAACAAGCATGCCGGCATCACGCTCATCTCGAACCTCGACGATGACGGCAAGCCGGTCCTCAAGAACGCCAGCGTTGGCAGCCTGGAGCTCAACTGGCACACGGACAATTCCTATACGGAGGTCCCACCCGCGGGCACATTGCTGAACGCCCATGAAGTTCCGTCGGACGGCGGTGGCGACACCTCCTTCGCCAATTTATATCGCGCCTATGACACGCTGCCCGAAGACCTGAAGAACATCATTTACGGCAAGCACCAGCGCCATGACATCAGCCGCAGCACCTCGGGAACGATGCGCGCCGGATTCGAGGCGCCACGGACCCGGGACGACGTGCAAGGGCCGGTGCATCCGCTCGCCCGCATCCATCCGGTGACCGGCCGGAATGCGCTGTATCTCGGCCGCCAGGGGCCCTGGCCCGCGTCTTACATTCTCGAGTTGGACGACGCGGAGAGCCAGGACACGATGCGGCGGCTATGGACCCATGCGACAACCGACGACCTGGTTTGGACCCATAAATGGGCCGTCGGCGACATGCTGCTGTGGGACAATCGTTGTGTCATGCACCACCGGACCCCGGTGGATCCGACGCAGCGCCGCGTCATGCACCGGGCCTTGATCAAGGGCGAGCCGCTCATCTCCGCCTGGGAAGACCACGCCGCGGCGGAATGACCGGGTCGAGACGCCACCATACAACGACGAAAAAACTCACAGGGAACCCTTCCGATGACTACTGAAACCACCGCCGAGATCGTTGCCGAGGAACACTGGACGAAGAAGGGCGATGTCGATCTTTTCATGTACCGGAAATATGCCGCGAATATCGGCGCCACCGGCTCCCGTCCCGTTCTCTTCTTGGTTCACGGTTCGTCACAGGCGGCGCGCACGAGCTACGATCTGACCGTGCCGGGGCAAGGCGAATATTCGGTCATGAACGTCTTCGCCGGCCGAGGCTTCGACGTCTGGACGATGGATCACGAAGGCTATGGACGGTCCAGCCGGACGGACGGGTTCTCCTACATCCTGGACGGTGTCGAAGACCTCAAGGCGGCAATGCCGGTGGTGGAAAAAGCGACCGGTCAATCCAGCTTCGCCTTTTTCGGCACATCCTCCGGCGCGCTGCGCGCCGGCGCGTTCTGCAATGCGGTGCCGGGACGGGTCGAACGGCTCGCGCTGGCGGCGTTCCCGTGGACCGGAAAGGACGCGCCTTCCCTGATCAAGCGCCGGGAACGGCTCGCGGAATGGCAGGCCACGAACAGCCGCGAAGTTGGCGAGGAATATTTCCACAACATGTTCACCCGCGACGTCGTGGGGTTGACCGCGCCCGACCTTCCCGCCGCCGCTGCGGCCGCGGAAATGGCGAATGGCGGCGGCAGCGTGCCGAATGGCACCTATGTCGATATGTGCATCAACCTGCCGCTCGTGGATCCGACGAAAATCACCTGCCCGGTCCTGATCATTCGCGGCGACCATGACGGCATCACGACCGACGAAGACAATGCGGCCTTCTATGCCAAGCTACCGACAAAGGACAAACAGATGTCGATCCTGTCCGGCCAGGCGCACAACATGACGGTCGGCATCAACCGCCGCCGCTTCTGGCATGTGCTTGGGGCCTTCCTGGAAATGCCCGACCGCGTCGATGGCGGCGTTCTCTAGCAAACATCGCTGCGGAAAAACCTGCGGGTATAAATTCTGATCGTAACGACCTACTGGAAGGCAACATGGCGCTAAAAGAAGAGAATTCCGGAAATTCCGAAAGTGCGACCCTGCCCGGCGCGTTGTCGGGCATCCGGGTCATCGAACTGGCCGACGAA
>Ga0224508_10002871_pt1 | contig 14462 bp, 12 predicted proteins | sample SF_Jan12_sed_USG_4_FD_170157 | JGI IMG/M metagenome (GOLD analysis project Ga0224508, IMG submission 170157) | Sediment microbial communities from San Francisco Bay, California, United States - SF_Jan12_sed_USGS_21 | ecosystem: Environmental > Aquatic > Marine > Sediment | place: USA... | reverse complement strand
CGCCGGGACGCTCGACAGTACTGTCGCCGCTCTTCAAGAACAGGGTGCGGAGCGGATTCTGGCGGCGGGTGTGCACGCCGTGCTTTCCGATCCGGCGATCGAGAAGATCATGGCATCACCGCTCGAGATGATTCTGGTGACGGACACGACGCCGCTGGGCGAAAAGCTCGCTAGATGTGACAAACTGCGGCCCTTCTCGGTAGCTGAGCTACTGGGGACCGCAATTCGCAGCATCCACGAAAACAGTTCGGTGAGTTCGCTCTTTGTTTGAGCGCAGGAGTTTCCGATGAATGAGTTGACCTTAGAAGTACAGAAACGGGAGGCGACCGGCACCAACGCCAACCGGCGTCTACGCGCCGGCGGAAACCTGCCGGGGGTGGTTTACGGAGGCGGTAAGGACTCCGTGCCGATCCAATTGGATCGCTCGGCTTTGCACAAACTGCTCAAACAAGGCGGCGAGAATGCCGTCTTCTTGCTCAAGCTGGCGGGTACCAAGGAAAGCCGGCACGCGATGGTTCGTCATTTGGACATCCAGTCTGTAAGCCGTCAGATCCAGCACATCGACTTCCAGCGGGTGCTGCTCGATCAGAAGGTGCGTGTGCAGGTTCAAGTGTCGCTGGTCGGCGAGGCGGTAGGGGTCAAGAACGACGGCGGTGTGCTCGACTTCATTACCCGTACCGTCGAGGTCGAATGTCTGCCGACGGATATTCCCGCGGCTCTCGAGGTGGATGTCGCAGACCTTCATATCGGCCAGCATGTCGAGATCTCGGGGATCGAGGTCCCGGCAGGTGTCGAGATCGTGGACGACCCCTCGCGGGTCATCCTGGCGGTGGCACAGAGCCGGGTCGCGGCCAGTCTCGAAGTCGAGGAGGGCGAGGAGGAAGAGGAGCTTCTCGAGAGCGAGCTGGAGGAGCCGGAGCTCATCGGCAAGGGCAAGGAAGAGGTGGAAGAGGAAGGCGCCTGATCCGGCCCACCGAGTGGTGCGATGGCGGATTCTGACACTGAGTCGGCCGCGCTGATCCTTGGGCTCGGCAATCCGGGAGAACGCTACCGAGAAACTCGGCACAACGTGGGATTCAAGGTGCTCGATGTCCTGTCGGATTTGCTCGATGGGGGGCCTCGACGGATCGAATGCAACTCGCTGATCGCGGCTGCGGCCGCCGAGTCGGGGCTATATCTTGCCTGGCCGCAGACCTATATGAATCGAAGTGGCTACGCGGCTCGCTGTCTCGCAGAGAGCTTGGAAGTGGAAGAAGAGAAGCTGTTGGTGGTCTACGACGACGTTACGCTGCCTAATTGTAGACTGAGGATACGTCGCGCGGGGGGGGCCGGTGGCCATCGGGGAATGGAGTCGATCATTCACAACCTGCGCAGCGAAGACGTCTCACGACTGCGGGTTGGAGTGGGGCCGGAGGAACCCGAGGCACGACAGAGCGACGACCTCAGCGAATACGTATTGTCGCCGTTCTCGGCGCGGGATTCCGAGACCGTGAAAACGATGACGGCAAGGGCCGCGGAGGCCTGTCTGTGCTGGTGGCGTGTGGGCGTCGATACAGCGATGAACCGTTTTAACGTCGCCTAGCGCGAACCGCCGGGCGATCGACAAGGGAGATAGAACGTGGACAGCAATACTTTGGTCTATTTGGTGCCGGTTTGCGGAATTGCGGCTCTCGTTTTCGCCTGGATGAAGAGTGGGTGGATCGGCCGGCAGGATGCGGGTGACGACAGGATGAAAACCATCGCGGGGCACATCCGAGAGGGAGCGATGGCCTTTCTGGGACGCGAGTACCGTGTTCTGGCGATTTTTGTTGTGGTCGTCGCGGCGCTTCTGGCTTGGGCGAACAGCGGCATGGCTGAGAGCTCGGCGCTGATCGGGGTCTCGTTGATCGCCGGCGCGTTCTGCTCGGCGCTGGCCGGCTTCTTTGGTATGAGGGTGGCGACCGCCGCCAACGTCCGCACCGCTGCGGCGGCGCGATCCAGTCTCAACGCGGCCCTCAAAGTGGCTTTTTCCGGCGGCGCGGTGATGGGTTTCTGCGTCGTTGGGCTCGGTGTCTTGGGTCTGTCGGCGCTCTACCTTTTCTACGGCCAGATCTTCGAGAGCGGCAATCCACAGGAGGATCTGCGGCGCGTCGTGACCGTGCTGACCGGCTTCTCGTTCGGTGCGAGCTCGATCGCTCTTTTTGCCCGCGTCGGTGGCGGCATCTACACAAAAGCCGCGGATGTCGGAGCCGATCTGGTGGGCAAGGTGGAAGCGGGGATTCCGGAAGACGACCCGCGAAACCCCGCGGTGATCGCCGACAACGTCGGCGACAATGTTGGCGACGTAGCCGGGATGGGGGCCGATCTGTTCGAATCCTACGTCGGCTCGATCGTCGGCGCGCTGGTGCTTGGGGTCAACGCTACGCGGATCGGTGGTGAGTCCTACACACCCACGCTGATTCTTCTTCCGCTGATCCTCGCCGCCGCGGGCATTGTGGTCTCTTTGGGCGGAACATTCCTGGTGCGGACCAAGGATGGCGGTGATCCGGCGAGAGCGCTCGATACAGGCACCTTTGCTTCGGCGGCGGTGATGTTGGCGGTGATCTGGTTGTCCTCCCACCGGCTCCTCGAGGGCACCTTTGTGATCAGCGGCAAGGAGTTCGACGCCTCCGGGGTCTTCTGGGCGACCGTCGCGGGTCTTGCCGCCGGTGTCGCCATCGGTTTGATTACGCAGTACTACACGTCGGAGGAGAAGGCGCCGGCTCAGATGATCGCGAAGGACTCGCTCACGGGTTCTGCCACCAACATCATCTCGGGTCTGGCGCTCGGGATGCGCTCGACCGCTTTCCCGATCCTGGTGCTGGTCGCGGCGATCCTGGTCGCCCACGATCAGGCCGGACTGTACGGTATTGCCATCGCCGCTCTTGGCATGCTGTCGACGACCGGAATCCAGCTGGCGGTTGATGCCTACGGCCCGATTGCCGACAACGCCGGCGGTATTGCCGAGATGGCCAAGTTGGGCTCTGACGTCCGAGCACGCACCGACAAGCTGGACGCGGTGGGGAACACCACGGCCGCTATCGGCAAGGGCTTCGCCATCGGTTCGGCGGCCCTGACCGCTCTGGCCCTGTTTGCCGCTTTCCGGACCTCGGTCGGTCTCGAAGTCATCGATCTGGCGAAGCCGCGGGTGATGGGGGGGCTGTTTGTGGGAGCGATGATGCCGTTTCTTTTCTCGTCGATGGCGATGAGCGCAGTCGGCCGGGCGGCGTTCGAGATGATCGAAGAGGTCCGCCGCCAGTTCAAGACGATTCCGGGGCTGATGGAGGGCAAGGCGGAAGCGGAGTTCGCCAAGTGTGTGGATATTTCGACCCGCGCGGCAATCCGCGAGATGCTTCTTCCCGGGCTGCTGGCGGTGACGGTTCCCGTTGTCGTAGGTTTTTGGGACACCGCAGCGTTAGGTGGGTTGCTGGCCGGCGTTACCGCTTCCGGTGTTCTGATGGCGATCTTCATGGCCAACGCCGGTGGCGCCTGGGACAACGCGAAGAAATACATCGAGAGTGGAGCTCACGGCGGCAAGGGCTCGGACGCTCACAAGGCGGCGGTGGTCGGCGATACGGTCGGCGACCCCTTCAAGGACACCGCGGGCCCGAGCCTCAACATTCTGATCAAGTTGATGACCGTTGTGGCCCTGGTTCTGGCGCCGCTGCTGGTCTAGAGCCTCGGGGGCCCAGCGGAATCAGCAGCCGGCAATCGGGTCGGCTCGCTTCGCTGCGAGGCTCTTACGATCCAGCGGACTCGCCGAAGGTTCGCCTCGGGCGATTCGTGCGTCTCCTCGCTCCATTGTGGGGCGGCGCCGAGGCGCGTCGTGCTCATCGACGGCGCCACGGGACCGAATACGCAAAAAGGCCGCTGCGGCGCGGCGAATCGCTTTTCCTCGGCTTTCCTTCGCTCGCCACGCTGGATCCTCGCAACGCCTCCAAGTCTGCGCTCGCGCGACCCGCGTGCCGGCGCGCTGGCAGCCCGGTCGAACGCCCGGCTGGAAACGGCGCTCGCTATTCAGCCTTGGACGAGTTCGCTTGCGCCTCGTTGTTCGCCAGCGGGGACCAGGCCAGACTTTCCGAGGGCCTCGTGCGCTCGCGGGCTCACAGCGATTCTGCCGGCTCATTCGCGGGGCTGCGTAGGGCGCCGGCCGGGAGATTGCGGGACGCCCTTTGCTCGAGCGAGCCACTACTTGGTCCTGGGCGGAGACTCCATCAGGGACGTTTGACCGAGCGCATTGTGGAGCCCCAGGAGTCAGGTCCCGCACCGGCGCGAGGGAGACCGAGGCGCGTGCCTCGAGATCACCCGGAGTCCGAGTAGCATGCGCCGTGCCCTGCGGAGACTCCGCCTGGGCCGAGCAACTGGCTCGCCGTTTCCAGCCGGGCGTTTACCGGGCTGCCTCCTTCACGCCGTGCCCTGCGGAGACTCGCCTGGGGTCGCGCAGTCGCGGCGTTGCTTTTTGGCTCGAAACCCGTACAATACGCCCCTTGAAGCCGGTCGCGGCGCTCGCCGCGGCCACCGCATAACCTCTCTGTTCCCTGGAACCAGGGGACCGATCAGGCCATAGGGAGGACTCAGTCTCATGGCAAATTACGAGTTGGTTTTCTTGGTGAACCCTCGCCTATCCGACGAGGAGGTCGTGGGTATCACCGACGAGTACAAAGAAATGATCACCGGTTCCGGCGCTTCGGTGGTCAAGGAAGAAAGCTGGGGTAAACGGCGGCTGGCCCAGCCGATCCGGAAGGTCACCGACGCCTACTATGTTCTTTTGAACGTGGAATGCGAGGAGGGAGTCAATCCCTTCCCCGAGCTCGAAAGGCGATTGGAACAAAGCGACCAGATCATGCGCTACTTGACCGTACGCCTGGATTCAGGGCGTCTCCGGCACCGCGAGAGAATGCCTCAAGCGGCCGCCGAGACCGCGCAGGAGGCCACGTCATGAAGGGTCGAGGACGAGGAGGGGGAGGACCGCGACGCGGTAAGAAGGTCTTTTTCCGCCGCCGCAAGGTATGCCGTTTCTGCGCCGACAAGATCGACAGTGTCGACTACAAGGACGTCAGGTTTTTGCAGCAGTTTCTTGTGGACCGTTCGAAGATCCTTCCGGGACGAATCTCGGGAACTTGCGCGAAGCACCAGAGAATCGTGCAGCAGGCGATCAAAAGGGCACGCCACATCGCGTTGCTGCCCTTTACCACCGAGTAGGAGCCGAGACGATGCAAGTAATCCTGATGCGTGATGTGCGGCACACGGGCCGCCGTGGGGAGATCGTCGAGGTGAAGCCAGGCTATGCACGCAACTATCTGGTGCCAAGAGGTCTGGCGCTCAAGGCTACCCCCGGCAACATCAAGGTCTTCGAGCAGCAGAAGCACAAGATCGAGATCCATCATGAGAAAGAGCGGGACGCGGCGGCGGCGGTTGCGGCCGAGCTCGCCGGATTGAGCCTCGAGATCCGCAAGCGGGTCGGGGAGACCGAGACGCTTTACGGCTCGGTTACTGCGACCGATGTCACAGAAGCTCTCGAGGCGAAAGGCGTTTCAGTCGATCGCCGACGAATCGACTTGGAAGGCGGAATCAAGACGCTTGGCGAACATCCCGTGCGGATCGAGCTGCATTCCGAGGTGACCGCCGAAATCATCGTCCAGGTTCTTCCCGAGGAGTAGCCTGGGCCCGTCCTCGCTAGCTCCGTGGTGAGAGGACCAGGTAAGCAGCCCAACCTTGTCGCCCTCCGGGTTGCGGCGGCATAGGGCGAGCTGCTAACAACTCATGGTGGAGCGCGACTCAGAACAAGAGCCTGTCGGTGAACGGCGGATCAACGAGTTCCTTGGTGAGCCGACACAGGACCTCGAGGGCTGGCGCTGGCTGTGGCATGGTGACAAGCCGTTTCCGCTGGAGAGTTATCGACCCGGGCTTCGCGGGCGCCTGACGCTCGCGATCAAGGGGTTTCTACAACCGCTCGTTCGATCTCCTCAGGCAAACCACTGGGAGCGCCAGCGCGTGTTCAACTTGGTGTTGATTACTCATCTGGAAGAGCTCCGTAGAAGCTTCGACGATCTGGGTACCGACTTGCAGAAAGTGCAAGGTGAGTTGTTGCGGGATCTGAGGGAGGTGCAACAGGAGTTCATCCGCGACGCGGCGAGCCTTGTCGAACGGATCGAGCCACTCGAGGAGTTCAAACGCGAAGGGATGAAGGATCTGATGCTCCACACCGACGCTCTTTTTGCGCGTGTGGATCAGAAGCTCGACCGGGTTCGTCGGCAGGTGGCGCAGCTTGGCGAGGGCCTCCAGAACCGTTAGGCGGCCGCCGGTGTGAGTTAGTCTCTCCCCCAGGCCTCGAGGATTGGTGTCCAATCCTCAACGTCCTCGGGCATTCGCTCACCGGCCTTGGGCAGGTAGAAGGCACGCTGTTGATACCAAGGCAGCTCCATGACTCGCTGCCAGCTCTCGTCCCAGGTCAGCACCGGTTCGGTGCCCTCGACAAAGGCCTCATCGATGACCCTCTCGGCGCCGGGAGCCGGAAGAAATCCGGTCAGAAGCTCGATCGGTTGCTCTACGATTCCCGGCGGTGCCACAAAGCTCTCGCCTTCTTGGAGCCAGCCCTCGGCGAGACCAGTCTCGACCATTTCGAGCCAGATCGGCAACGCGGCCTGGGCGCCGGTCATGTTGCGCCCGATCGGGCGTTTGACGTCGTGACCGACCCAGGTGAGGAGGGTGAAACGGGGCGTGAAGCCGACAAACCAGGCATCCGAGAAATCATCGGTTGTGCCTGTCTTGCCGGCGAGATCGAGAGGCAGATTCTTTGCCGCGGCCGCCGTGCCCCGATCGACCACGCCTTCGAGTGCCCGAGTCAGCAGAAACGCGATCTGTGGGTCCATGGCCTTGCTGGCCTGCATGCGATGAAACTCGAGTAGGTGTCCGTCTGGCTCTTGCACGCTCTCCACGAGATAGGGTTCGACGTACAAGCCGTGGTTGGCGATGGAAGCGTACGAGGCCGCCACCTCCAAGGGTGAAAGGTCGGCGGCGCCTAGGGCCAAGCTCGGGTAGGGCTGAATGTCCGAGCGGACCCCCGCCCGGTGCGCGAAGTCGACCACGCGATCGGCCCCCACCAGATCGAGTACCTTTACCGACGTGACATTCATCGACAGCTCGAGGGCGCGGCGCATGGTTGTGATGCCGTAGTACTCGCGGTAATAGTTGCGTGGGCTGTAGTCGATCGACGCCGTCGGCCCCGGGAAGCCCGCCGGAGCGTCAAAAAACGTGTCGGCCAGCGTGTAACCGGACTCCAGCGCTACGCCAAAGACCAGCGGTTTGATGGCCGAGCCGACCTGCCGGCGTGCCTGGGTGGCGCGGTTGAACTTGCTGCGCTCGAAATCCCAGCCTCCAACCATCGCGCGAACGGCTCCCGAAGCGGACTCCAGAACCAGGACGGCTCCCTCTAGCTCGGGTTCTTGAAGCAGCTGCAAGCTACGGCCGCCGTCTTTGCCCGTGGATTCGAATCGGAACCAGGCGACATCGCCGACCCGGAGCACATCCCTGGGGCGGCTCTTGCGAGTCCAGCGGATCCCCGTGGCGTCGAGTTCGTAGATCGCAGGTCCGATCCGGATCTCCGCCGAGCGGCCGTCGACATTCTCGACCAGACCTTCGACCCATTTCCCGAGCTCGATCTCACCCGGCGGCAGGAAGTTCCACGATTCGAGCTGTGCCCCTGGATCTTCGAGATCCACGTGCCTCGCGGGTCCTCGCCAACCTCGCCTCCGGTCGAGCCGGATCAGCCCCTCTCGTAAGGCACGTTCGGCGGCTTGTTGAATCTGTGGATCGAGCGTTGTGCGCACCTGCAGGCCGTTCTCCAGAAGAGCATCTGACCCGTATCGCTCCTCGAGGCTCTTTCGGATCTCTTCGGCGAAGTACGGAGCAAGCTGGGTCTCGTTCTGCGGCGGCCGGACCAGCAGCGGCTCTTCGATCGCAACTTGGTGTGCCTCGTTGGTCAGATACCCCTCCTCACGCATGCGCCCGAGCACGTAGTTCCGGCGAGCAACCACCAGATCGGGACGGCGGTAGGGGCTGTAGTCGCTGGGTCGCTGCAGGATTCCGACCAGCGCCGCGGCTTCTGCGGGTTTCAACTCGCTTGCCGGTTTGCCGAAGAAGTTTCTCGCTGCCGCCTCCATCCCATAGTTCCCGTGGCCCAGATACATGACGTTGCAGTACAGCGTCAGGATTTGTTGCTTGCTGAAGTTCTTCTCGATCTCCACGGTCAAGAAGGCTTCTTCGATCTTTCGTCGCCAGGTCTTCTCACGCGTGAGATAGAGCTTTCGAGCCAGCTGCATCGTCAATGTAGAGCCGCCAATCTGGCTTTCCCGACCTCGACGTAGATTCTTGAGGAGGGACCGGGCTACACCTGTAGCGTCGACGCCACCGTGACTGAAGAAGTTGCTGTCTTCACCGGAGAGAATGGCCTGCTGGAGCACCTCGGGTACTCTGTCCTCGGCCAGCAAGAACCGCCGCTCGCGTGCGAAATCTGCGAACTCCTGTCCGTTGGCGTCGAGGAGCTGGGTGACGAGACTTGGCCGGAAGTCGGCAAGAGTGTCGATTCGCGGGACATCGATGATCGCGGCGAAGGCGACCCCGAGCAGACCGCCGAGAATCACACCGGCGATCATGGGCAGAGTCCGCCACAGCACCCTTGCGCCGCCTGAGCGGTCGTTGCGGAGGCGCCTCATGGACCGATTATAGAGGTCTTAGAGATCCCCTCCGCGGCTACGGGGTCGCCGCTGGCGTTGCTGTCGCGACGAGGCGGTGATAGAACGGCGGTCTGAATGGAGCCTGAAGAAACAGAGATTCGCCCGACAGAAGACTCGCGGCCGTTCGAGCCCGGACCGGCGAACCTGACGGGTTGTGGAAAGCCGGTTGTCATCGGCTGTCTGGTTCTGCTCGTTCTCCTCGCCGCGGGGATGATCCTCCTGTTGACCCAGAGCAACAGGCTGATGAGCTGGACGATGAACCAGGTCAAGGCGCAGGTGATGGCGGAGCTGCCGCCCGCGGTGGAGACCGAGGAGCGAGACCGCCTGGCGGCGGCTTTCGAATCGGCGACTGCCGCGTTGGCGGCCGGCGACATCGACCCTGAGGACTTGCAGAGCCTCCAGCGTGTGGTGGCCGAAGTTCAGGCGAGCGGAGGGAAGCTCAGCGCGGAACAGGTCGAGGAGGTCACGCTGCTGCTCGAGGAGATCGGCGACAGTGGGTCGTCCGAAGGGCCACAGGAATCCGACGAACGGTCGCGGACCGTAGTTCCCTAGCAGCTCGTGGTAGAAGTCGAGATGGTCGCGTTGCAGGCGATATTGGGCTAGATACCAGACCGCCCGGCCGAACTGGCAAGGTGATTGCAAGTTGGTCGCCACAGCGAGATCGGGGAGACGTGATAAACGGCGTCCGGTCGAGATTCGGCCATGGGCTGCTAGGAGATTTTCTTGCCGCAATTCGAGTTTCGCGAGCACACCCGCACGACCCTCGAGGTCCAGGTGGCGGTGTGGGTGGCGGGCCAGGATGAGATCGTGGCTCGGATCGGCGACATCTCGGCCGGGGGCTGCTTTGTCGCTCTCGTCGATCCGCCGCCGGTGGGAACCAGCGTTCGGTTGAAGATCGAGTTGAAAGGTGACCCCGTCGAAGCCTTTGCCGAGGTGGTCTGGATTCGGTTGACCTCGAAAACCCTCGATCAGCCGGCGGGAATGGGGCTGCAGTTTCGTTTCTTCCTCGGCGACGGGCTGACCCGTCTGAAAAGCGCTCTCATCTAGCCTGCCAATCCTCATGGCGCCTGGCTGCGATGACCACGGCGCTCGTAACGCGACCCACCAGGGTTCTTCAGCAAGCCCCTAGAATAGGCCAATGGGCAGCTTTCGGCTTTCCTCGCCGTTCTCCCCCCAGGGCGACCAGCCGCAGGCCATCGAACAGCTTGTCGCCGGCATCCGAAGTGGGGTACGGGACCAGGTCCTGCTGGGTGTGACCGGATCTGGCAAGACCTACACCGTCGCCAAGATCATCGAAGCCGTCAACCGGCCGACGCTGGTGCTTTCCCACAACAAGACGCTGGCGGCACAGCTCTTCCAGGAGTTTCGCAGCTTCTTCCCGGACAACGCGGTCGAGTATTTCGTTTCCTACTACGACTACTACCAGCCCGAGGCTTACGTACCGCAAAGCGATACTTATATCGAGAAGGAAACCAGCGTCAACGAACAGATCGACCGGCTCCGGTTGCGGGCGACGAAGGTGCTCTTCGAACGTCGCGACGTGGTGATCGTCGCGTCGGTGTCCTGCATCTACGGTCTCGGATCGCCCGAGGCCTTTTACGGCATGTTGCAGTTCTTCGAGAAGGGGGACGAGAGCGGCATGGAGACGGCGCTTCGGAAACTCGTCGACATGCAGTATGAGCGCACCTCGCTCGACCTTTTCCCGGGAGCTTTCCGAGCCCGAGGTGATGTGCTCGAGATCTTCCCGATCTACGAGGAAAAGGGTGTGCGAATCGAGTACTTCGGAGACGAGATCGAGCAGATCTCAAGGTTCGATGTGTTGCGCGGCGACGTGATCGAGAAGATCGACAAGTTCGCGGTCTACCCCCGAACACACTATGTGACTCCTAGAGAGAGATTGTTGACGGCGATCGATGGCATCAAGAAGGAACTGCCCGACCGCCTTGCGGAGTTGGAAGTCGGCGGCCTTCTTCTCGAAAGGCAGAGGCTCGAACAACGGACTCGGTTTGATCTCGAGATGCTCCGCGAAGTCGGCTACTGCCACGGAATCGAGAACTACTCTCGGCACCTTTCGGGCCGCGCACCCGGTGAGCCGCCGCCGACCCTGTTGGACTACCTGGCCGAGGACACGCTTCTGATCGTCGATGAGAGCCACCAGACGATTCCGCAGGTCCGCGGTATGTATCACGGCGACCGCTCGAGGAAGGAGACCCTGGTCGAGCATGGTTTTCGTCTACCGAGCGCGCTCGATAACCGGCCCCTCACGTTCGACGAATTCGAAACGCGGCTCAAGCACAGGCTCTTTATCTCAGCCACACCCGGTCCCTGGGAGCTTGAGCGGGTTGGCGGCGTGGTCGCCGAGCAGGTTGTTCGCCCGACCGGCTTGCTGGATCCGCCGATCGAGGTGAGGCCGGCTCAGGGGCAGGTAGACGACCTTCTGGGTGAGATCCGGCGGGTCGTTGAAAGGGGCGAGCGGGTCCTGGTGACGACGCTGACCAAACGGATGGCTGAGGAGTTGACCCAATACCTGACCGAACTGGATGTTCGAGTGCGCTATCTCCACAGCGACGTCGAGACTCTCGAGAGGGTGGAAATCATCACGGCTCTCAGACGCGGTGAGTTCGACGTCTTGGTGGGAATCAACCTCTTGAGGGAAGGCCTGGATCTGCCCGAGGTGGCACTGGTGGCGATTCTGGACGCCGACAAGGAGGGCTTTCTACGGAGCGAGACCTCCCTGGTCCAGACCGCGGGGCGTGCCGCCCGGAATCTCAACGGCTTGGTGATCTTCTACGCCGACAAAGTCACACATTCGATGCGGCGGGCTCTCGACGAGACCGAGCGGCGCAGGATGCGTCAGCGGGACTACAACCTCGAGCACGGAATCGAACCCAAGACAGTGCTAAAAGACATCCACAACCCCCTCGTGCTGATGAGTAACTTGGACTATTACAGCGCCGAAGCCCCGAGCCGTCTCGATGTCCGCGAGGGCGAGTCGCTCAACGATACGATCAAGCGGCTCGAAAAAGAGATGCGCCAGGCCGCCAAGAAGCTCGAATTTGAACAGGCGGCCGTCTTGCGCGACCAACTTCGAGAGCTGCGCGAAACGCAGATCTTCACCGCATGACCGTGGACTCGAACGTTGCCGCGGTGGCGCGGGAGCTTCCCGACCGTCCGGGGATCTACGTCTTCAAGGACGGGATGGGCAAGCCACTCTATGTCGGCAAAGCCATCTCCCTGCGCAAGCGAGTGGCGACCTATCTATCCGGGGGTCAGGAGAGGCGCCTCGAGGTCATGCTCAACGAGGCGCGCGCGCTCGACTTTCTCTCCACTGACAGCGAGGCGGAGGCTTTGTTGTTGGAGAACAACTGGATCAAAAAACACAAGCCCCGGTTCAACATCCTGCTGCGGGACGACAAGACTTATCCGTATCTCAAGCTGACCATGGCGGACGCGAGCCCTCGGTTGGCATTCACCCGCCGCATCCGTAATGACGGCGCGGAGTATTTTGGTCCCTATCTCCCAGCTGGTCTGGCGCGCAAGGCGATCAAGCTCGTACAGCGCCTCTTTGGTGTTCGGGTTTGCACCATTTCCATCGATGGTTCATTGCCGCGGCCCTGTCTCTACTACGACATGCGCCGCTGCCTGGGCCCTTGCGTGGATGGGTTGACCGACACGCGGACCTACAGTAAGGCGGTCGATGACGCCAGGCTTTTGTTGCAAGGACGAACTCGCGATGTCCTGGCGAGGTTCAGACGTGAGATGGCGGTCGCAGCGGACGGCCAGCGATACGAGGAGGCGGCTCGTCTGCGCGACCTGATCGACGAGATCCAGACCATCACGCAGCGCCGCAAGCTTTCTTCGATGCGTGGCGAGGATGTCGACATCTACGGCGTGGCCGTCCACGAGTCGACGGCGGCGGTGCTGGTTCTGGTCATGAGAGCCGGGCAGGTGCTGGATCGGCGGGAGCTTTTCTGGGAGGAGAGCCAAGAGCTGACGGGTGAGCGCCTGCTCTCCGAGCTGCTGCCGCAGGTCTACGATCGAACGACCTTTATCCCCAAGGAGATTCATCTCCCCTTTGCCGTCGAAGGTGCCGAGGCCCTTGCCGGTTGGCTCTCCGAACGCAAGGGTGAGCGGGTCTACATCCGGATGCCGGCTCGCGGGCCAAAGGCGCAGAGGCTGGCGCTCGCCGGCCGCAACGCGGAACTGGCGCACAAGAGGCGATTTCGTACAAGCGGCGGCGAGCCGGAGGCGCTCCAGGCGCTGTGCGATCATCTGGGTCTGGTGGATCCGCCTCGCCGAATCGAGGGCTTCGACATATCCAATTTCCAAGGTGACCAGAACGTCGCCGGACTAGTGGTCTTCGAGCACGGCAAGATGCGGAAGAGCGAGTATCGATCCTTCAACATTCGAGGCCTGAGCGGCCCGGACGATTTCGCGGCGATTCGTCAGGCGGTCGAACGCCGTTACCGGCGGCGACTCGAAGAGGTGGGCGAGATGCCGGACTTAATCCTCATCGACGGCGGGCGCGGGCAACTCAACGCAGCGTTGGAAGCACTAGCCAACCTGGGTGTGGAGGAAACGCCGGTTGCCGGTTTGGCGAAGAGAGAGGAGGAGGTCTATCTCGTGGGCAATCCGGAGCCACTGCGGCTGCCCCGAGCCGACCCGGGTTTGCAGCTCCTGCAGAGGGTTCGCGACGAAGCGCATCGTTTTGCTCGTGACCGCCATCGCCGCCGGCGAAAACGAAAGACCCTGCACAGCCGACTCGACGATGTCGCTGGTATCGGACCCAAGCGACGGCGCCAGCTCTTGACGCTTCGGCAGTCTCGATCGTATTCTCGAGGCCGGGGAAGAGGAGATTCAGGCTGTGGTGGGACGGCTCGTGGGAGCTCGCTTGTATGAGGCTCTCGAGGAGGCACGAGCGGACGCCGCCGCTCGGGTGACTCCGCCGCCATCGGATACAATGAGCGACTCGCGAGTGTGATGTCTCAGCTTTCTGGAAAACTGTCCGAAGAGTCCGCGGCATCCGTTGTCGCGCGTATCTTTCGCGAACGTCGTACGGGCGTTCTCAACCTCCGAGAGGGGAAGACGGCCGAGCGCTGGTCGTTTGTCAGCGGCGAGCTCTATCTTCCCGGTGAGCACCGGTTGGTCTCGGCGTACCACGCCTTGAGCGGTAGCGACTCGAAGGACGGGGAGCCCGGTGGATTCTCGTGGGTCGACCTGGCCGCGGCGGCCCTGGGTCGATGGTCCGACGGGGACTATCGCCTGGAGGACGGGCCCGGAGGGATCGCCGCCGATCTTCATGGACCGCTTCCTACGGCGGAGCTCGTGATGCACTCGTCTGTCCATGGCCGCAACGAGTTCGAGCTGCTGCGCGCGCTGGGGGGGGAAGAGACCCTTTTTACGGCTGCCACCGCTGACGAGAGCTCGGTGGCCGAGCTCGATCCTCACGAGGCGTTTTTTCTGTCTCGTCTGGAGCAGCCGGTATCGGTCAAGGACCTACTGCGACAGATCGGTCTGGACCGCCAGAGCGCGCTCGAGAAGCTCTGCCGTCTTCTGGCGGTTGGGTTGATGCGGCCTCCTGCGAGCGGTCCGACACCGCTGACCGAGCCGATTGGCGGCCTGCTGAGCAAGAAGATGCTCGAGAATTTCTCGAAGAGGATCGAGGACAGCCTCGACGAGCAACCTCTCGAGCTCGACGAACAGGAACAC
>Ga0224508_10002869_pt1 | contig 14470 bp, 16 predicted proteins | sample SF_Jan12_sed_USG_4_FD_170157 | JGI IMG/M metagenome (GOLD analysis project Ga0224508, IMG submission 170157) | Sediment microbial communities from San Francisco Bay, California, United States - SF_Jan12_sed_USGS_21 | ecosystem: Environmental > Aquatic > Marine > Sediment | place: USA... | reverse complement strand
CCCCCAGCAAAACGCCTCACCGACATCCGTCAGGGCGCAGAACCGGGAGGTACCGAGAGCCGACCGCGAGTCAGTCGCGCTACTCCAGGTGGGTCAGATCCAGTGCTATACGCTCCCGAGCCGTCGCCAGAACTATTGTCGTGCGGATCGAACGTACAGCGGCGCCCTCTACTCCCTCGCGCAATCGTATAGCCAAAGTCTCGTTGTCCGGTGCGCGCATCTTCACGAGAAAGGCGTCCTCGCCAGCTATCTTGTGGATCTCGAGAACATCCGGCATCTCAAGCAACGCCGTCTCGACATCGTCCTCTAAGGCGACCTCCGTCGCCGCAATCGACACGAACGCGGTAACCGCCATTCCGACAGACCGAGGGTCGACTCGAACTTCAAAGCCCTGGATTACGCCTCTCTGTTCCAGCTTCCGGATGCGCTCGAACACGGTCGACGTGGCCAATCCGAGCTTCCGAGCGATCCGAGCGTTCGGCGCCCGGGCGTCTTCCTGCAGTTCGTGTAGTATGGCCAAGTCTGTACCGTCGACGCCTGTTGTCGGCTTCACGGGCCTGACACCTCCCAGTTGATAGCGGCTCCACCAGGGCTCCGCTGGATCTCGTCCCCATGCTGACGCTCGCCAAGCCCAGCCAGGATACGACATCCGGCACAGAGGCCAAGCGGACTCGACGTTAAAGAGCCAGCATGGCCGAACTTGACAAGCACTCCTCTCAACGTCATATCGTTGTATCAACGATGCTGTTGCCGACACATTTTAGTCAAGACCGCTAATTCCATGTTAAATTATCGCCTGCACCACGTATTTGTCCCCATCCTCGGTCTGTTCACTCTGACGGTGTCCTGCTCGGTTCCTGCCGCACGCGCCCCTTCATGGAGCCGTGGGCCAGTCGAAGCCCGGCTGGAGCATCATTTGAATCGGCTGGAGCAGTGGGGGTTTTCCGGAGGCGTGCTGGTGGCCGTCGGGAACCGTATTCTCTTGGCCGATGGTTACGGCCATGCGGACGTTGACGGACTGGTGCCCGTTGAACCCGGTACGATCTTTGACATTGGTTCACTGACCAAGGAATTCACGGCCGCCGCCATTCTTCTGCTCCAGGACCAGGGGGCGTTGTCAATCTCGGACTCGATCGGGAAGTACTTCGACGAGGTCCCACCCGATAAGGCGTCGATCACGTTGCACCATCTTCTCACTCACTCGGCAGGCATCGCGCGCGAGGTCGGCCAGGACTGGGAGGAAATGAGTAGAGGCACGTTCGAGAGTAGAGCCCTTGCCGTGGACCTGCTGTTCGAGCCTGGCCAGGACTTCAGCTACTCGAATGCCGGGTACGCTCTCCTCGCCAGCATCGTGGAACGCACGGCGGGTATCAGCTATCACGACTTCATGGAGCGCGAGATCTTCCGGCGTGCCGGGTTGGAGAGTACGGGATTCATTGGCCGATCACCGGATCCCCGGCGTACCGCTCTGGCCGGATCGGGCTCACTTGCCGGCCAGAATCCTTCCGACTGGCAGCACACCTGGAACCACCGCGGTTCGGGTGGGATCCTTTCGACCATCGGTGATTTCTTGAGGTGGCGCAGAGCACTGGCTTCCGGCCAGGTTGTATCTGCCGAGGCGCTCGCCTTGATGCGCACTCCCCATGTAAATGGATACGGCTACGGATCCCAGATTGAGGATCGGCCGTACGGAACTGCGTATCATGGAACCGGTCTCTGGTACTCGTTCACGAGCAGCTATCTGGAGGTCCCCGGCGATTCACTCCTGATCCTGGCAGTCTCCAACCGGAGGATCGGACCATACCAGCCGGCAAGCGTCGTCGTGCGAGATCTGACACAGGAGTACTTCGAGGGGCCCGCAACTTCGCCGCCAGCCCTGGCGGATCGCCACATTTCACAAGCCGGGCTCGCGGGCACCTATCGCACTGACTCGGGGGAGAGTGTGTTTGTCGCCGTCGAAGACGATCACCTTCGATTGGACGGGGTTGGGCAGCGCGTATTCGACGTGCTGTTTTCCGATGCGAGTCCTTCTCCCGGGCTACTGGCTATGCTGCGTTCGCGCACAATTGCTATTCTTGAGGGAGTCGGCCACGACGACTTCGACACACTCCGGGTTGCGGCGCCTAAGGCCCGCTATGAGCGCTACCGCCGCTTGCTTCCGCCAATTTGGGCGCAGCGTACTGACAGCCTCGGCGCACTGCAGCGAGTGGATCTTCTCGGCGTCGTAGATCGGGGTACGGCGCTCGATGCCTTTGCCTCGCTTCAGTTCGAAGAGGGTCGCGAGGGCGTGCGGCTGACCTGGTCGAGAGAAGGTGTGCTGTGGGGACTGGCGAACGAGGATCCACGCATGGACGACGGTCTTATGACTTTTCGGGAAACCGAGGACGGTACGTACGCCGCCTACCACTTCGAAACGCGTGTTGTCATGCGGATCCGTTTCAAACATGATCGTCTGGCTGTGCTTGCAGAGGATGGAAGCGTCGCCCTGGAGGCTACGCGGACAACGCCCTAACTGCCCGCCGGACAGCCCGACCCTGCCGCGTATTGGCCGGCCCGACCAAGCGCTACGTACACCTGGTCCAGCAGCGCGCAAACCCGTCGTGTCCCCGGAAAAATCGCGTTGGAGATCTCGAGCGTGAGCCGGGCGCGCCCCCAATCCTCACGATCCATGTGGTAGCGCGCGTAGTAGAAGGACGTCAGGGAGAACAGGTCGGCGAGGGCGCGAGTGGCCGCTGCGGCGCCCTGATGATCCGCGGTGTCTTCCGCTGCAGCCTTGAGGCTGTCGATGGCCAGCGCCTCGAGCCCTGTTTCAAGATCCGGTGTGCCAGTCTGGGCATCTCTCAGCCAGGCGGCGGTCGTACCCTTGTACGCCATGTGCGCACGGGCGAGATCGAGCCGACGCGCCCGCCATGCAGACACCTCCGACTCGTCGGCCAGTGCCGCGGCCCGGTCGGTGGCTTCCACCGTGCCGACCAAGCCGCTGAAGTCAGCCCCTAACTCCGCGTACGCTCTCCACGCGGGAGCTAGCGCACCTTCTTCCTCGAGCCGGCGTGCCTCAGCCAGCCGTGACTGGTACGCGGCGGTGACCCACGCCGTGTCCACGTCAACCAGACCCCGCTTCATGGCCATCAGGTGCATCCAGGAGAGCGCGGCCTCGAATTCGGATTCCTCCTGCGGCCAGCCGTGACGACCGGGGTAATAGGATGCGGTGTAGCGAAATCCCAGGCGCCGCAGCCGGTGTTCGAGGAGCACGAGTTCTGCATGGTTGAAGTCGTGGTTTCCAGCCCCTCCGTAGAATACGAACGGCGCGCCGTACTGCCCCTGGATGGATTCCAGGTTGAAATCAGGCGGCAACCCGGCCCCGAATCCCGCGACGCCCGCCACATGGGGCTTCGCGTCGTACGCGAGTGCCCAGGAGACCCGGGCCGTCCCCGACATCCCGAACAGATAGAAGCGCTGCAGATCGAGTGACAGGCGCGGCTGCAGAGTGGCGATCATGGCGTTGATCGCCGGCGTATTGGCGTCGTAATCCACGTCGCTGGCCGTGTTGTTCGAGCTGGCCAGGATGTATCCGAGCCGTTCCGCTGCCGGCAGAAGCTTGCGCAGCGGCAAGAGACTCCGGCCTCGCGGATCCATGAGAAAGACGATCGGCCACTCGCGATCCGTAGAGTAGGTGCTCGGCAGGTAGAGGGAGAATGTCTGGGAGGGATCGTCGGGCGCGGCTACGTCCTCGATCACACGGCCTGTGGCGAACGCCTCGTCCTGGGCCAAGGCGGGACGCACGGAAGTCCCAAACCCCAGCCAGGCCAGGCAAATGAACGAATCGCAAGCCAGCCTACGCATTCTTCCCACGTCTCCCCCGCTGCCGTATCAAACCAAATCTGCGCGCCAAATCAAGTGCGGAGACCGCTTCGTACCGCTCAACGGTACCTGGGTTCATGGAGTCAGATCAGGCTCCGTCAACCGAACGTCCGGTTCAGCCAACTGTCCAACCCGAGAAACAGCAGGACCACGACGATCGACAGCGTAATCGGCAGCAGGGCGACCACCACGGCGGCTCTCCCGTAAGCCCTGCCCGCCAGGATCCACGGAAATACGGTGGCAGCGGCGGCAGCCACGATGATTACAGGAAGTACGTACCAGGCAATGCGCATCGTCACGTCCGACATCGTGGGATTCGTGCCGAAGCCCCAGACCAGGAGTAGAAGCAGGCCGATCCCTCCGTTCACAACGCTCGAGACTGCTAGCAGAGCGATCGTCTTGGTGGTCATGTCTGAGGCTCGGCAGTCGGGAGTTCACATTAGCGCGCCCTAACCTCACTCCAACGGAGCATGCTGCATAGATGTTCCCCATACGCAGAGCTGGTCGAGGATCGGTACCAACGCCTTCCCAGCCGGACTCAACCCGTACCTTACCTTCGTCATACGTCCGGCGGGCACCTCAAAGCGTTCTACGAGCCCGGATTCCTCAAGTGCCTTGAGCTGCTCTGCCAGGACCTTGGGGGTAACCTTGGGCATCTGGCGACGCAGTTCTCCGAAATAGTGGGTTCCCTGTCCAAGCCACCAGAGCGTCGGCGCTCGCCACTTGCCGCCGATGATCTCCATGGCCCCAAACAGCGGACAATCGGCCAAGGGCGTCGGAGCGATCGGTCGGGAGCTGGTTCCCCGCTCGTAACTACTGGTCCCCGGATCGCAATCTCCCCTAGAGTGCATTGTCGATTCCCTTTCCCTGCTGATCGAGTGTCATGGAACGAGCCGAAGGCCAGGCGGCGGCCAGTGCCCTCAAGCGTATCGCCAGGAGCGAGACGGTCAAGAGGCACGTGCTCGGGGATCCCGCCCTGTACTCCGTTCTCCTCCGTGCGGCCCGGACGTTCATCGGCGGAGAATATCTCGCCGATTGTCTGCTCACGGCCTGCAACCTCAATAGCCAGGGCAGCGCCGTGACGATCGACTATATGGGCGAGAACGTTCGGGAACCTTCGGATGCGGAGGAAGCGACAGCGGAGTTCCTCCGCATTGTGCGGGCCATCAACAACACGGGACTCAACGCCTCGGTGTCGCTCGACCTGTCACACATCGGCTTGGCACTGGACCCCGGACTGGCGCTTGAGAACGCAGATCGAATCGCCCGTGCGACCGCCGCAGCCGGCCTTGAGATGATGATCAGCGCCGAGGGATCCGAAAGAACCGACCGCGTACTCGAGACGCATGGCCAGCTCGCTAGGAAGCATGATCATGTTGGGGTCACCTTGCAGGCCAACCTTTACCGAACGGTGGATGACCTGGAGTCGGTCCTTGAGCGGAGCGGAAAGATTCGGGTTGTAAAAGGGGCGTTTCAGGAAGCAGGATCGATCGCCATGCCGCGGGGCCGGAACCTCGACCGAACGTTCCTGCGAACTATCAGCAGAGTCATCAGTGCCGACCGGCCGTGCTCTATCGCAACCCATGATCCTCAGGTCATCAAGCAAGCGCGGAAGATGATGGCGGGCCTTCGTGAGGATCAGGAAGTGGAGTTCGAAATGCTGTTCGGCGCTGCTCGAACCCGTCTGGCGCGCTTGCGACGGGATGGCTTTCGCACGCGAATCTTCCTGCCGTACGGAAGAGAGTGGTATCTCTATCTCTGCCATCGCCTGGCCGAGTACCCTCCCAACATCTACACCGCAATCGCGAAAGCCGTCGAATTGTCGGCCGGACTCGACGTCGAACCGGATTCGGGTTCTACGTGAGCCGCGTGGCCGTCGTTGGCATCCAGGGAGGTGCCGGCAGCTTCAATGACGCAGCTCTGCACCAGTATCGCCGGCGGCATCCGGACGTTCGGATGCGTGTCGAGTACTTGGATACTACCCCCAGGGTACTCGCCGCACTGGAGCGAGGAACAATCGACTTCGGTCAGTTCGCTGTCTACAACACGGTCGGGGGACTCTACCAGGAATCCCTTGAGGCCATGGCCGCACATGTCTTCGAGATCGTTGAGCAATACACGCTGCCGATTGCGCACGCTCTGATGATGAGGAAGGATGGGTCGGTTCGGGACTTGGACCGCATCGTGAGCCACGCCGAGGTTTTCAAACAGTGTAGGAAGCGCCTCGCGAGCGAGTACCCTGATCTGGTGTGCGAGGTCGGGCAGGGTGAACTCACGGATCCGGCGAGCGTCGCCAGAGCTCTCGCCCGCCGCGATCTGCCGTCAACGGTGGCCACTCTCAGCAATGGCCGGCTGGCAGAGCTTTACGGCCTGCGAGTCATTGCCTCCGATCTGCAGGATGATCATTCCAGTACATCGACGTTCCTTCTCGTTCGACGACGATCGCAGGGCCGGACAGTTGAGCGCGACTATATAGACAGGGAGAACAATGGATCCAACGACTGACTGTGTGAGCGTCCTGATTGTGAACAAAGCGGTCCAAGATCTCGGCGTGATCGTGAACGCTTCCTTCGTGGTCGGTCTCACAGCCGGGCGACTGCTGCCGGCGGAGACTTTTGGCTCCGACGTGGTCGACGGGCGAGGGACCCGGCACGTGTTCCTGACCCGAATCGGACACGTCGTGCGCAAGGCCGGGTCGCAGAAGCTGCGACGTGTTCGAGATGAGCTTGTCGCCTCGCCCGGAGTCGTCGTTGTCGACTATCCCGAGCACGCGGCCCCTTCCGACTATGCGCAGTACACGGCCGCCCTTGAACAGGATCGGAGCGAAGAGATCGTGTATCGGGCGCTACATGTCTGGGGTCCGCGCGCCGTCGTCGACGGGATTACCGGTAACCTGTCCCGGCTGTAAACGATACCTGGTCCACGGGACGGTCCGTGTCCCGAGGAGCTGTCCTGGCAGGTCCCTAGGGACTGCCGTGCCCGGCGAAGACGTACGGCTCGCCGGAACCACCAAAGGCGATCACGTCATACGGGTCGGCCCGATCGCCGGACTCCATCCCCGGTGATCCGATTGGCATACCCGGAACTGCGATGCCACGCACCGGCGGCCGTTGCTCCAGCAACCGCAGGACGTCGTCAGCAGGCACATGCCCTTCGACGACGTACCCTTCGATCACTCCGGTGTGGCACGAGCTCAGGTCCTCGGGGACTTCCATGGTTTCCTTGAATGAAACCAGGTCCGGGTGCTCTTCGATGACCGTATGAATCCCGTGCTCGTTGAGATGGGTAGCCCACCTGTCACAGCACATGCACCCGGCGTTCTTCTGGATCACCATCTCCGGCTTGAAACCCACTCCGGCGGCCCGCAGGCGCCAGGGAATGCCGGACAGGGCGAGCAGGCCGGCACCGCCTGCTGCTCTGAGAATAAATGCGCGGCGATCAATCACGGATACCTCCCCCTGCTCTGGAATGCGCGTGGGTCACGGGGTTGTCACAAGAAATTAGACTCCCGAGCCCGATGTCGGTTCCGCGGTGACGGAGTGAGTGCGCCCGGAGGGACTCGAACCCCCAACCTCCTGATCCGAAGTCAGGTGCTCTATCCAGTTGAGCTACAGGCGCCGGCCGGCGGAAGAACCTTGATTGCACAGTGATGCATAACTGAAGAACCCGCGATCGTGCAAGTTGCGGAGCAGGAATTCCGTGGGCCTCAGTAGGCTTTCTCGATCCGCGCAAACGTGAGATCTCGGTCTCGCAGGGCGAACCAGTCACGGTACCGGAATTCGGCCGACACCACCCCGTGACCCGTAGGGAGTTCGACTCTTAGCTCCCGGCTCTCGCCATACGGGATCTTCGAGACTTTGGCGAAGGGCCAGAAATCGAGGTAGCCGGGGATCAGCTCTCTGGTCCCGAAGGTGCGCCGTACAGTCATCACCGCCTGCTTGCTCTCGTTCTGAACAGCCACGTCAACAATCAGCGAGTTCATCCCGGACGCTGGAAATGAATGCCCCATGCGATCGTTTGTGATTCGCACTATCGCTTCGCGTGTCTCGGTAACGAGAGTTATTGAAGCGTTTAGCGCCCCACGCAGCATTCGGGGGTCTTTATCTGCGATAAAGCTGTGGCTGCGGCGAAGGCGTTTGGGGCCACCCGTCACGGCAGGGGCCTCGACCTCGGGCATGTGGCAGTGCAGACATGTGACGCCATCCTTCGCGAACTGAGTCGAACGCCAGGACTCCACGGTTCTGGCGTGCTCCGCAGGCTCGTCGTGGCAGGCGGCGCAGATCATTGTGGTCGCCATGACGGGATCGCGGAAACGCCGGTCCTCCGTTGCCTCGTGAGCCCCTCCCCCCTGGCCGCCGGGACCTAGAATTCCTCGCTCGGAGACATGGCAGGAAACGCAGTCCACTCCGAGTTCGGGCGCGTCCGCACGTTCGACCGGGTGCTGGCCTGGCGGAAGGTCGAGAATATTGGCTGGGGCATGACAGTTCATGCAGGGGACCCGTAATCGGTCGAACAGCCGGTCGAAGCTTCTGTCACGAATCCGTTTCCAGAAAGGTCCGGCGACGCTCAGGAAATGGTATGATTCGCGCCACTCGGCGGCTATGGGCGCGTGGCACTCGACACAGCTCTCCCGGCTCAAAGACTCGTGCGCGGTTCCTTGTACGACCGGAGGCGTTTCTCTGCTCAGCGCACCGAAGGCGAAGTAAGCAACTGACGTGAACAGCAGCGCTGCAGCGGATAGCGATGCGATTCTGAGAACCTTCAGTATGCTGCTCACGACCGGTCGGGCTCCGGCCGACCAGCGGTGGAAGACACGCACCACTTCCCTTGCGCCACGGTGACCACGTCGCCGGTCACCAGCAGTTCCCTCTTCGTGCCATGCACGATGCCGAACAGCACCCAATCGTCACGCTCCTGGAGCGCGGCGCACGCCAGGTCTGTCAGCCGCGCCTTGCTGAACAGCTCCCCGGTGACGAAGACACCGGCACCGATGTCGCCTGTGCCTCCACAGGCGCGCAGCCTCGCCGACCGGCTGATGCGCTGCACGTCCACAACGCGGGCTCCGGCCTCGTCCTCGGCCACGAGACCCACGATGCAGAAGCCGCCGTTCTCAGGTCCTGTCCGCCTCCAGTCTCGCCATTCCTCAATCAACAGCTCGGAGGCGGAGCCAGCGATCTGTATGACTGTGGAGTCCGGCGAACTTCTCTGTGCGTAGCCAAAGCCAGGACTCGTTGCCAACAGGCCCGCCACGAGGACCATCAGTCTGCGGCTCATCTCCTTCTCCTTATCGCTGCGACGGACTGCCGTCCGCTCTCGAACCCCATGGTCTTCACATTGATTTGATGATTGGGCAATCATCGAAATATCCAGGCATTCGAAGACGTAGTCTGAAAACGTGCGGTCATGAACCCTTATCCTCCAAAAACTCACCAACCGGCCTGAGGGCTTCGACCCTGGCGCTGCAGTAGATACGCTGGCCCCGCTTGTCACACTCGATGAGGCCTGCATTCTTCAGTTCCCTCAGGTGATGCGAGACCGTGGACAGTGCCAGGTCGAACTCCTCAGCGATCTTTGAGACGCTGCGGTTGAGCTCTGCTTCCGAGGCCTCGTGGCTTGAGCCGCACCGCTCCCGAATCAACTCGTAGATCGCCAGCCGGCTCTCATCAGACAGTGCCTTGAAGATCTTTGTCAGGTCAGTCATCATGGCTCCGTAGTTCTATACTTCGACAATCATCGAAATGATAACATTTGAATTCCCGGATGTCAAACGTCGGGTGTAAGTGAATATGGACTGAGCGGAAGAATGCTACTCAGTGCAACGAGCGACTAGTCGGTTGAGGGTCGGCTTCAACCTGCCGGGGGCAACACGCGAATCTGAGTCACGGCCTCCTTACCCGTGAAAGTGCTCATCAGCAGGGAGTTGCACCGCTGTCTGGAGCGATCATCTCGAGTATGCGCGTGGGTGAACCGCGACAAAGAAGTTCACCGGCGTCGCGTTGTCGTCGTCTCCAGCAAACTCCTCCTGAAGTTCCTCCAGGCGGTGAACAAGCTCCCTCAACTTGGAGGGTGCCAGGCGAAGCATCGCAAGCGTTATGTGGGCGCTAGGCGCGTCGCCGTCTTCGGGGTCCAGTGATACGGTCCCAGCCCTGATCGCAGCCGTAAGCGCCGCTTCCGCGTGACGAAAAGACAGCGCTATCGCAGCGATCGTTCCGTCTGTCCCATACCGCTTGAGGAACTGTTCACTGAGGCGAAACGATTTACCGGCGACCTGGAATACTCGCTCGGGTATTCGGCCAGCGGGCCGTTTCTCGACTACTCGAATGAACCCCTGATTCAACAACGCATCAAGGTGGTAATACAGTCGAGTTACCGGGACCCTTTGTAGCTCTGCCAACTCACTCGCTGATCTGGGTTCAACAAGTGCCTCAATCAAACTAAGTCGTTGGGGCGAGCTGAGAACCTGAACCGACTCTAGCGAGTCGAGCTCGATGCAGTCTGGCAGTTCGGCGTATTCCATGGAGTCTCCTGCGAGAAAGGCCAACCTGCGCCCCGGACTGTACGGACACGACCCCTCTCTGCTCCCATCATTGTGTGGACTGAGAAGCATCCGCCTGACACCCAAATGATACCCTAGTGAAGTAACGATTACGAGTACCGGAGAGCGTTCCTCGTCGTACTCGGACCATGTGACGGCCTTGCTTGACAAATATTCAAATGACATGAATATTTATCTTTCAAACTGCTTGAGCAGAATCCTGGGAAGAGGAGGAAGGCATGTGTTGGCATAGACTTTTGGGTGGTGCTGCCCTATTCGCGCTCTCGCTGTCTTCGCCGGCTGTCGGCCAGCCACAGGCGAACCAAGTAGTTGGAGCATGGAGGCTCTCGGTAGCAGACAGCGACTTCGGGCTGACCCCTGCACCGGATTCAGCAAGGCTCGTAATTCGTCAGGCGAACGAACACCTAGATATGCGAGAGGATTACTTCTTCCCGCATCCTCATGGCCATATGTATGCAGACTACGACATGCCGATCGACGGCGAGGAGTACTTCTCCACTACACATGAAGGTATTCAAGCCATGAGGGTCGCGTGGGAAGGCTCGGAGTTGCTGTTTTCCTACAGTGTCGACTCCGGCGCCGGACTGCTAGACGTTACTGAGAAGTGGAGCGTAACCGGTAGAGAAGGCCGCCATCAGCTTGTCGTTGTTAGGTCGATTTTCGTGCCCAGTATGCAAGAGATCGTCAGTAATCGCCTAGTTTTTGATCGCAGAGACGATCCTTCGGTGAATCCGACGGAAGTGCGCCTCCAAGAGCCCTAGGTAGAACCTAGTCAACGGGTAACGTGAAGATTGCCCGGCTCGACTCTTGTGGGTCGTGGCCGCGTGGAAACGGGCGTGCAGCCCTGAGAGTAATGCTGCCGCACAGGCCGACTCCTGCGGAAAGTGATCGATTTCCTACGACGGGTAAGTGGCGGCTAGGTCTGGGATTGAGGGGGAGCGGGTCGGACCGCTGGTGCTATCCTGAACGTCCTGCGTTGAGTGCTGGTATCTTCCATCCGAATTGTCCGGGGAGGGGATCGCGTGGGATGAGTTGGACCCACGGTCGGCGGCGCTTCTAAGACCACGGGCCTGGGCATTGGACTTCGAATTCCCCACCTCCTGATATTGGACAGGAGTCCGGTTCACTCCGTTCGCCACTGGGCCTCCTCATTCCCCGAAACTCGCGCCCCTGTGTGTCGCTACTTAGCGTTGAAACGCGATGCCTCCGCACTGATCAGCGGTACCGCCTTCGGGGAGACGGTTCGTCCATGGCCTGCCCCCACGAGCGGTACCACAAGTTATGTTAATGCAGCCGGCTGCCTCATGACCGATCTGCCCGCCGGACGATTCGGAACTGGCGGGATGATTACAACAAGACGAGGCCACACAGCAGCTTAGGGCAACAGACACTTGTCACCTTCGGGGATGAGGCGCTTTCACCCATGGCCGAGTCGGAATCCTGACTTCGCGGTCCTGGTGGATCAGCTTTGGGGGCACCGCCAGGGCAAGACAGATTGTTGACTATGCCGGACTCCGAAAAGGGGGATGAATATGGCCACAAATCATGCTGTGGTTGTCGATCCTGCCGTGCCCGGAGCTCTTGCTGTCCGTGAGGTGGGGCTCCCGACACCAAGTCCCTCCGAGGCACTCGTGAACGTGGCAGCTTTCTCTCTCAATCGCGGGGAAACACGCCGGGCGGTGAAAGCAGCGGATGGCTGGCGCCCAGGCTGGGATCTTGCCGGCGTCGTCGTGCAGGCAGCGGCAGATGGTTCAGGCCCACAAACAGGTGCACGTGTGGTCGGTCTGTTGCGCACTGGCGCTTGGGCAGAATCCGTCGTAGTGCCCACAAATTCCCTGGCAGAGTTGCCTGACGCCGTTACGATCTCCCAGGCCGCAACCCTCCCGGTGGCTGGCCTCACGGCCCTCTATTCCCTTGCCAAAGGGGGGCTCCTCCTGCATCGGCGGGTGTGCATTACTGGAGCGACCGGTGGAGTAGGTGATTTTGCCATCCGATTGGCGCGCCTCGCCGGAGCAGAGGTCATCGCGCAGGTGCGCCGTCCCGATCAGGTGGCCGTGGTCACGCAGATTGGCGCTGATGCTGTGGTCATCGGTGAAGAGACCACAGCCTTTGCCCGGTACGCACCCTATGATCTGGTATTGGAATCCGTCGGGGGGCAATGCCTCGCTGCGGTACTAGCCACCCTGACCAAAGATGGTGTGTGTGTATCGTTGGGGGGCTCGGCGTCGCACCAAGCTACGTGCGACTTCAGACGGTTTCGCCAAACAGGCCGTGCGACGCTGTATGGATTCATGCTGTTTGAGGAATTGGCGATAAAGCCCGCTTCGATCGGGCTGGCCCATCTGGCTGGACTGATTGCCGAAGGCAAGCTTGAGCCGACCATCAGCGTGGAAGCTCCCTGGACCCAGATTGGCCACGTGGCTCGCCAGCTACTCGACAGGGAGTTCGTTGGGAAGGCCGTCCTGCATTTAGGGGCGGGCCCAGATGACACGCCAGGGCGGTGAACACGTTGTTCACCTCAAAAGGGCCTGACTCGCCAAAGATACTGATCAGCTAACTAGCTGTGCAAACCAAGGTTGATGAGTGCGCCCGGGAGAATTCGAATCCCCAGCCTCCTGATCCGTAGTCAGGTGCTCTATCCAGTTGAGCTACGGGCGCAGATGTCCGCTATTCGGCCGCGGACGAGGCCTACTGTCATGCCCAGGAGAGGATTCGAACCTCCACGACCTTGCGGCCACCAGCCCCTCAAGCTGGCGCGTCTGCCAGTTCCGCCACCTGGGCAGGTATTTCAGTGCTCGGGGGGGGAGTCGAACCCCCACGGGATTGCTCCCACAGGATCCTGAATCCTGCGCGTCTACCAGTTCCGCCACCCGAGCCGGATGTTCCCCGCCGGTATGCACGACTGCGCCCCCGCCGAATGACGGAGGCACGGTACGACCATCCCGAATATCTTCCTGCGACGAGGGGCCGTAATGTAACGACCGAAGGGAGGTATGCAACCGCGTGAACAGGTCCGCGCTGATGGGACTGATAATTGCCTTCGGGCACGCCGTCGCGGTCACCCATGGGTTGGCCGATCTCCTGGCCCAGGAGGCGGAGGCGATCGGCCAACGACTTATCGATCAACCGCTCCTCCCGCTTTCGCTTGCGCGCGAGCAGTGTCTGGTTCTACCTCGCGTCGATGAGATCGGCAGCCTGTATGGCGGCGTCATCGACTCGGTTGCTTGTGAGGTCGAGTCCGTCGGTGCGCTGGACACAGGAAGCACAGACCGGTGGCATTGGGTCCGCTACCGGTGGGAGTTCGTGTTCGTCGCGGATCACAGCATCGCGGACGTGGACGCGACGCTGTTTCCCGACACCATTCGCGAGGACCACCTCGTGCTGTTCTCCGAGGGCGAGGGCGCCCGGCCGGGTATGGTGCGTCCGGCCTGGGAGGACCGGGCCGAAACAGCGTATGTGTTCTTGCGAGACCCGAGGATCATGCGATTCGGGGACCAGGCCGTGATGGCGCATCGCAGGTGCCTAAACGGGACCGGGGGCTGCCTCGACCACCCGTTCCTGCTCGGACCGGGCTCGACGGTCCGGCCCCTTGTACCCGCCTACCAGGATCAGCTTCGGGCGCGGATTTCCTCGGAATGGGGGACCTGGAAGGGCTCTTGGCTGGATCCGTCACGAAATGCCGCTGAGGCCGCCGTCTACCTTCCGGGCGACGGCAACGCAGACCCGAGCTTCTTCAGCCTGGCCTTTCTGCGCCTGGCCGGCCATTCGCTGGTCGCGGACACGATCGCCGTGTTTCCCAACCCGCTTAGCCCGACGTGGCGGATCGATCCTGAGGCAGAACGGTTCGGGCCGGTTGGTAGGCTGACGAGTGAATCGGATCTCCGGAACCAGGTGGGCGAGACAGCCATCGAGACCGCCGAGGTCTATATGGGAGAGGGTATCTGCGCGCCTGGATCGAGGTTGTTTCCGGACCGACAGTACGCGCTGGACGTCGCGTGGGCGGATGAGTCGCGTACGCGCCCGGCCTTCGTCCAGTTCACAGGCACCGAGGGA
>Ga0224508_10002867_pt1 | contig 14473 bp, 16 predicted proteins | sample SF_Jan12_sed_USG_4_FD_170157 | JGI IMG/M metagenome (GOLD analysis project Ga0224508, IMG submission 170157) | Sediment microbial communities from San Francisco Bay, California, United States - SF_Jan12_sed_USGS_21 | ecosystem: Environmental > Aquatic > Marine > Sediment | place: USA... | reverse complement strand
AATACTCATAATTACATGTGATTTTTGAGTTTTCTTTGATGCATCTGTTACTAATTCTTTGTAGTTGTTGTAAAAGTCTAAGCCGTTTTCTGGATTCTCGTAGCTTGCCTTGTTTGTAAAATCATCAACCCACGTCCTGTAATTTTTGCTTGTGACATGCTTTATTCTTCTATTTAGGCGGTTAAGATGATTTTTTAGATATGGTGTGAAATTGTATGATGCAAAGACAAACTGTATCCATGCATTCTTTGATTGTTGTATGATATTTGCAATTTGTGTGATTGTCTTGTGGGCGTTTGTCTTGTCAAATACTGTGGAATAATGTCCATGATACAATGACGCATCAAATATCTGATATTCGTTTTTGGTAGGAGAATACCAATCAGGTGCAATGTTTTTTAGGTTAACAAAAGATGCATTTGGATATACATTTCTAAATGATATCTTGTAGTTTTCCAAATCTAATTTAGATTGGGCAGATAGAACAATTCTTAGTTGTTTAAGAGAGCTATTCCACCAAATCTCGAAGGAGCGAATGTGGTAATTATGATGGTTATTTTTACTGTCTTGCTTTCCCATCAGAGACGCAGTAATAATTATGGCTGATTTTACATCTATAGTAATTGGTATGATTACCTGGCAGCACGCAAGGAATTTCTTGTCTGTAGTTCCCAGAAATTCTTTTGAATTATCTAACTGTCCTTTCTGTTTTTGAATGTTAGATAAACTCCAATATCGTGTATTCAAATTGAATCAAAATCATATGCAGGTTTTGATAAAAGACAAAGACTTTCAGAAGATTGTCAAAATAATGTCCACTATGGATGATTTCTATAATTATTTTGGTACCAGAACAATCACCAAAAACATTCTAATCATATCAGACTTGAATCTAGCAGGACTAATTATGTCTACTAATATAACATTGATTGTAATAAAAATAGCAGTAATCCCTCTTCTCTTACTATTGGTAATTGCACCATTGACAATGAAATCCTATGCCTCCAAACAATATAACGATAATTTCGAAATAATCTTCAAAATATCTAAAAATACTCCAAGCCTGCGTGACTCCCTTCACTGCTGAAAAGTAATTACTCTAGAATGTCATAGCACCTTCATTTTAATCATATCTGGAGATAATCTTACGATTATTAAAAAAATGAATCACTAACTTCGTCTTGAGATCCAATCAGATATGATCTTTCTTACAAGCTCGTTTGGTTCCAAATCCTGTTGTACAGATTCTTTTGCCAATGTTTTTGCCTGGGTCTTTGAAAGTCTTAACCGAATGTTTTGTTTTGCTCTAAGTTGGTTTGCCCTTCTTTTTATGTAGCCGTGTGGTGCAGTGGGATCTTCTTCTAGTGCATCAAGATATCTCCTTTTGGCCTCCTTTGGATACTTTGATATTCTATGGGCAATCTCAACTGCTGCTGATACGTTTGAAATAATACGGTATAATTTTGTTGCATCATCCCGAGATATTGTTTTTGGGACTAGTTCCTTTAGAGCATCTGGTATTCCACGGTATCCAAGATATGACTTGAAGGTCTTCATGCTAATTCCTAGTGCTTTTGCAGCCTTTGTCTTTGAGCCCATATCTTCAGCTAAAAAGTTGCAAGCCTCTGCCATATCCTTTGAGCTCATTGATCTACGATGTAAATTTTCTATTATTGATGCGGCCTTTGCATCATCTAGCTCATACCCTTCTTGCATCGCCAGAACGGGAATCATTTTAGCGCCTAATCTTTTTAGGGCTTCTAGTCTTCTTTGACCTGATAATAGTTTGTATGATTTGCCTGATTTTTGTACTAGAGGTGGATTTTGTAGTCCCTCACTACGTATGCTTTCTGATAGTTCCTTGATTCCTTCAGTATCAAGTTCTCTTGCCTCTGCTTCTTCCCACACCTGAACACTATCTATTGGGACATCTCTGACTCGATATGATATGACAGGTTTGTATCTTTTTTTCACAAGTTTTGATTAATGCTTGATTTTTTAAATATGATCTTTTGTCAAAAGATATGAAGCATTCAAAAATTAATTTTTACTATTGATGCTAAATCATTATTGCTCATTATACTATATGAAAAAATTATCACAAAAAACAACAACAATACAAGAAAAGCCAATTCAAGATAGATTAAGACACGCAAGTTGCATCAAAGTAGAGTCAGCCCTCAGAAACAAAGTAGACCTGAATCTCTCCTGGTATGACGTTCACGGAGAAGAACAGAGCCAAAAATACACCATTTCAGCAGGATCTGTTATCGAGTTTTAGAAAACTTTCTTATTTTTCTTTTTTATTTTAGAAATTATATTAAATTTTTTAATAATGCAGTAAATTAAAGTAACAAAGAATTTTTTTACAAAAAACAGTAATGCCTAATCTGTTTGTTTTAATGATTTTCATATCTAGATATTACACAATCAGTTAATTAGGAACTTCAGTTATAGTCTCTCAGTGACAAATAAGATAATTCTAGTGATAACTTTATCAATTATTTTGATGGCAGGTACAACTCCAATTAATGATGCATTTGCAGTTACTGAAACTCTTACTGAAACTCAAAAGCTTACAGCTTCAGATGGTGCAGAATTTAATGAATTTGGCACATCTGTCTCCATCTCAGGTGATACTGCGATAGTTGGGGCAGACTTTGACGACGATGCTTGTCCTTCGATTCTAGAATGTGATTCAGGTGCTGCCTATATCTTTACAAGATCTAATGAAGTTTGGATGGAGCAGGCAAAGCTTACAGCTTCAGATGATGTTGGATTTGTTGGCTTTGGCCAATCTGTCTCCATCTCAGGTGATACTGTAATCATTGGGGCACACCTTGATAATGATGCTTGTCCTTCAGATCCAGACTGTAATTCAGGTGCTGTCTACATCTTTACAAAAAGTGGAACAACATGGAGTGAGCAGAAACTTACAGCTTCAGATGCTACAGAAGATGACCGATTTAGCACATCTGTCTCCATCTCAGGTGATACTGTAATCATTGGGGCACACCTTGATAATGATGCTTGTCCTTCAGATCCAGACTGTAATTCAGGTGCTGTCTACATCTTTACAAAAAGTGGAACAACATGGAGTGAGCAGAAACTTACAGCTTCAGATGCTACAGAAGATGACCGATTTAGCACATCTGTCTCCATCTCAGGTGATACTATAATAGTTGGTGGAGATGGTTCTGCCTACATATTTACTAGATCTAATGGAGTCTGGAGTGAGCAGGCAAAGCTTACAGCTTCAGATGGTGACTCCTTTGGCGTATCTGTCTCCATCTCCGGTGATATTATAATAGTTGGGGCAATTGGTGATGACAATTTTTCCGGTTCTGCCTACATCTTTACACGATCTGATGATGATGGAGTATGGAGTGAGCACACAAAGCTTACAGCTTCAGACAGTGACCTTTTTGGCAGTTCTGCCTCCATTTCAGGTGACACTGCAATAGTTGGCGTAGGTGACTCTGCCTACATCTTTGAACTTCAAGAAGAACTATTTTGTGGAAAACCGGCATCTTCATACAATCTAATTTCAGGAACCAATAATGCTGAGACCTTGAAAGGAACTTCTGGAAATGATCTAATCTTTGGTAAAGGAGGAAATGATACCATTAGAGGTGAACGTGGAGATGATTGTATCTTTGGTGATAAAGGTGATGATTCTATCTTTGGTGGTGATGGACATGACACAATTAGTGGCGGTGATGGTAACGACACCATAAGAGGAAACATTGGTAATGACGAGATACAAGGTGGAGCTGATAATGATACAATATTTGGTGGCTATGGTAAAGATGTGATAGATGGTGGTAATGGTGATGACACGATAAAAGGTGGTAATGGTATAGACGAAATAGATGGAAGTCAAGGAGAAGATACTTGTGATACTGATAACCAAGACAAGCCCACTATCAGTTGTGAAAAAATAGTTTAGAAGATTAACATTTTGATTTTTCAAACTAGTTTTTGATTAATTCAAAAAAACATAGACATGATTTCAGGCAACAACAAAAACACTGCAACACCAAACATGTAAATTATTAACGGTGGAACACTCTGTACATACATTCCATTTGATTGTAATTGACTATCACTCATTACTTTGTCTCGAGAAGACAGAAACACAAATGACTTGACATCTGGCATTATTCTCATCGAACTTTCAGTGGGTATGACAAATTTCTCGTACTTTCTTTTTCTGTGAACCGCAAAAAATGCAAATGCTTTTTTGTGTCTTGATTCTGATTTGAATTCAGAGAATATGTTTATCTTTCTTGATCTAAGAACATCTGATAAATTCAGAGACACATTATACACCGTTACAAACATTACAACTAGGAAAAATGCTGTGACCAAGATGACTATAGGCATCATAACAAACTCGTAATGGACTGGTAGAATTACAGCCATTACGATGACTGCAAAAGCATCAGCTAATCCAGTAATTTTCCATCTCCATAGCACTATACCTACAAAGACAGATGTGATAATAGCAATTACATGATATGAGGTTATACTATCATAATCCCAGGCATACAGTACCGCTCCAATCCCACCAAAAACAATCCATATCACATCAGGAATCATTCTTGACTTTACATCAAAGATTGCTGCAATACCTAACATAGATATCAATAAAATAATACGGATTTGTTCAATCTCCACAAAACTATACCACAATTACAATAAAACCCATAATCCAAAAGGACCATATTCATTTCCAAATCTCAGGAAGTCAAACTGGTACTTTCAAACCATTGATTTTGCCAATGAGAAAAGTTTCTTTTTTTCTGGAATGTTTAGAACTACTTTGAGTTGCTCTTTTGTACATCTTTCAAATATTTGGTTTTGCCATGTTACAAGTGATGTAAAGTCTTGATCATATTTTTGTAAATATTCAAAAACACCAGAACTAATCTTTACAAAATCATTATTTATCCAATAGATGAGATTTCTGTCAGTCAACATTCTAATTGACTGAGAAATATTTCTTGAAGTGTAGACTGCACTTGCACAGAATTGATCAACATCATATGACTTGTCTAGTTTATCTCTGAATTTTGATATCATATAACAGCCTGTTTTGTTATTTGGATCTTTTTTGATCCTGTAGTACACTTGAGATAAAATACATAATGACTGAAACTGTACGTAATCTAGTTTCATACAAATTGCAAACCATCTTCCAGTTTGAGACAAATGATATGCTCTCTTGTACTTTTTTCCATCAGATAATAGATATCTGTCTAATTGCATCTGTCTGACAATCTTTTTTGTGTAAATATACGATCTATCAATGTGAGATGCTATTTGTCCAACTGTTAGTTTGATATCGGGATACATCAAATCTAGAATTTTACTGCATGTAGAATTTCTGTGAACGCTCTTTTTGTAAAATAAAATATGTTTTATCTTTTGATCTAGCTCCAACAGTTCTTGATTCTTTGAATTGTTCATGAAATTGTTATTGATTATGCAACATTCCAAAACACAGACAGTTTGATATCTTTTGGAAACATTTTGAGGGCAGCAATTAGCTGTTTTGAGGTATCAAAGTTCTTGTGTCTTATCTGCTGTTCCTCATCAAATCCCAGATGTTTTATGACATCTAACGGTACAGAATAGAGTGATTTTGTGCCTATTTGAGTGGTTTTTATGATGGAATGGTTATCTGTTGGCACAATTTTTGATACTGCACCAGTCCTCTTGTTTACCAGCATCTGAGGTTTTCCTGTCTTTTCATCAGGGATTATGATCATGTTTGGAATGGATTTCTTTATTGTTTCAATCTCTTCATTAATTAGATTTGAAGATGATTGAGATTTTTTCTTTTCTTTTTGTTTTCCAACATCATTTGTCTTTGTCACAGTAGATACAGTTGATTCTTCTCTATTGTTTTCCTCATGTGTGGCATCTTGACGGATGTACTTTATCATGGTGTCAATCTGTTCAGGTGTAGTCCATGCAAAGGAACCATCACTCATTGCATCCAAATCTGCATGAATCTGAGATATCAGGAATAGTTGATGTGACTCTTCTTCTAATCTTGAAATCTTTGAGATGACATACAATGGGACACATACTTGAGAAGGCATCAGGTTTTTTCTTTGTGATAATTGGTTTACAATTAGCTGTAATTGTTCTATTGATTTTGCAGAGATATGATTGTTATTTCTTGATGGAATTATTTTTTCAAACGGAGTCCCACTAATGTGCAATATCTCCAGGATGTCATGTTTTTGTAGTTGTAGTTTTTCTTCTAGATAATCTACACTATCAAAGATTGACACAGGATTGAATACTTCATTTTCTAGAATCTCCTTAAAATGTGCAAGGACAATATCTGCCGATCCTTTGTAGTTATTTGTTGTAATGATAGCACTGATTTCTGAAATAACACTTGAGCCTGCTTGTCTACATCCTAGTATGACATCATGATGATTGATTGCATAAAATTTCCCATTTGTTTTGGCTAGCTTTACTACAGGCAAAGACTCTGGTGATTCTCTTGCCATTTCTGCAAACTTGTTAATATTTGATTGAGTAGATATTCCAACACTTATGGCAGGTGACATTATCTCTGAAATCTTTACTTTAACCATTGATTCCAAAACACTCAATTTCTAATACACCTCAAAACTGCCAAAGATACAGCTCTTTTGGCCAGTGTGTTGTAGTCATTATTTTTCATAACAAGAGATAATCCATTTTTATAAGGAAGAATGATCTGTGAGATTTTCATAGTATCTGGTAGTAATACGTCTTAGAATGGAAATGTCCTCGATTTTATGGTCTTTTTGTGCCTGGGAAAGATGAAAATTCAGATAGAATGCATCCTTTCCAGCAATTGGTTCTATACTGCATTTTTCTTTTCCAATCTTGAATATGATATTTTTTAGCATCGGTGCTTTTTTGACCCCCAAACTCTGGCACACCATATCTTTGATTTCATGCTCTGAGAATGGAATGTGATGCAGTCGACATGTCTGGTATATTGCAAGACATATTGATTGGGCCCGTGTAAGCTTTGATTTTTGTAGTTTGGTATATTGATTCCAACATTCTTCAGATATTGTATTTGATAGATTCAGTTTACTGCAAACATCAAACACTCCTTTTATGTCTTGGTTGTTTCTTGATGTTCTAATCTTGACTTGTGTCAGTCTCTTTGTGTCATATGGATTACATTCTGTCTGTCTTGATTGATATGGATTTAGTTTTGTTTTTGTAATAAAATAGTATGGAATTGTATTTTGCATCTCATAGTATTCATCATATCCAAAAGTTACACCACAATTTTTGCATATTATTTCTGCATCTTGTGCTGTTATTACCTTTGGTTTTCCACAAAAGCAGACATTGTTAATCTGTATAGTTGACATGTAACATGTTTATGATGTAAAAAATTCAGATTTAAGGTTATTAGAGATGTTTTTTCATTTATGAGACATTATAAAAAATCAAATGATAACAGGTTCTATGGTAGAGGATTCAGGTTTTCTTGAAGACATTCCACCATATCCTGGATCAATTTTTTGTTTTGGTTTTAGTGTAGTGTTGTGGTGACACTTTTTCTCACAAACTGGACAAAACTTCCTGTCCAATATGATGCATTGGCATATGTGGTTTTTCATATAAGCTTGTGCTGCCACGTTCCACTCTTCTGTACCGTTACAGTATACGCATTCTTTGTTTAGAAACTCTCCTCTTCCCTTGCACATGTCACAATAGTCATCTCTAGTCATCAGGTTATTCTTCCTACTTTATTTTGAGTATTTATTTTAATTTTAACTTGAAAATTTAATCCATCAATCTAACTTTTGTTTTTTTTGTCATCTTAGAGTTCAACACCATGTTCTTCTTTAACATGCAAAACAAAATATGAGTTCTTTTTGGATGTGAAATCACAGTATTTGCATTTGAATATGGATTGCTGTCAAGGTGTTCCTGGTTTTCTAGCCATTTTATCTCTCATTCCATTGATTAGTGATAAAACATTTCTTAGACATTGTCACTGTTAGCCCGTAGATGATGTAATTCTTCAAGACCTTTTGACAATGAAGAACTATTTTTCATATAATCACGACAGTATTTGCATACCCAAGTGATACTTCGTCCTAAACGTAATTGATAAGCAAGTTTTCTTTTTCTTTTACAACTATAACATTTACCTAGAAAACATATCATTCTGAAACTGACTTTACTTTCTGATTGTTTTGTCATCAATGCCACCTTCCACCTGGAAAAAGTTTTTCAGATATTTCTACTTGAATGTTCTTTTTCTTCTCAGACATATATTTGCATTTTTTGGAACAGTAATGATATAGATTACCATCACAATCTTCCAAGGGGCATTCAAAGACAATCTCACAGTATGGGCATTTGTGTTTCATTGAAATCAATATTTTACTTCTACGGATAAAGTATTTGATAAATTTTGTTTACACATTAATTCAGAAGTCATATCACAGGTTTCACCAACAGTTTATGATCACCTGTTTCTAAGTTAATTTCAGAATCAATAGCAATGCCACAAGTAACCCACTGTATCATGATTTAATTTTTTTATTTTTTGTCATCCAATCGACCCCACAAAGATAGATGCAAAAACTATCGAATAACCTACAACAGATACAACCACAACAGTAAGTTCTTTTTTATTCATTGTTCATCACTATTCACACAGTACACCAGTCTGTCAATACAGTCTGCATCAGTCTTATTGATATCTACTTTATCAGGATTGCCTGGACATTTTTCTACTATCATTGTTTTACCTCTAATGGAATGGTTGATTGTTTCAATTAAACATCATGTCCTCAGAATATTTAATAAAATCAGAGCCTACAGAATAAGATATGGATTGGATTCCAGTAATAGTAACATTATCTGTTTTTGTAGGTGTGATGGCTCCTATTTTTTGGTTGATAAACCATTTTCGTGACCCAATCCCAATACCCCCAATTGAAGAGTCAACTGAACCTAAAACTGAATTAGAAGAGATTTTCGGAGTATAATTACAATGACAGTAGAGGACATGCCTAGTAAAAAAACAGTAGATAGGGTATTCAAAACACTCTTGATTATTACTCCAATTATGATTGGGTTCTGGACATTGTATTTGATTTTCAAGTAGAGGAGCATTCAATTACATTTACCCCTTTTGTCATATTGCCATCTATTTTTTCTTTTTTTTTGAATACAATCCATGCAGAATCATATGGCGCACAATGTTTTGTTGTATCACCATTCTCATCCAAGAAACTAATTCTTCCCTGGTGAAAGTCAACATGATCTGCCATTCCCTGAACATATTTGTGCCACCACTTGGTTCCGGTCTTGGAATATGTCAAGATCAAACAAGAAACGTTATTTTTCTTGTGTTGCTCATATGCAAACTCCATAAATTCTGAGACTCTAGAATATGGTGGATTCATGAAAAAATCCTGTCTTATGGAATAACCAAAGCAGTCCTGCTCTTTTGTAATGTAATTTGATACAACATGATTTGTGTCACTGGCACAGATGTCAATTTGTGGATAAATGTCATATTTTTTACAGATATTTTTGAATAATTCCTTTGGAGTTCCATATTCATCCTGAACATTAATGGAGTGTAGATGCTGAACTGATCTTGATTTCATTTTGTCTTGTCTCGTCTGTTATGGCGAAGTCTCTTTCCACAGCATATGCAGCATAGTCTGTCATGATGATCAAACCACATCCTGCAATAACTGCAAAACCTTAATCCTAATTCATATTTTTTTTGGCCCCAATTTGTTGTAATTGCGTATCTTGGACATATTCCGCGACAAGAACCTCCAGCTAACAGTCTCTGATGATCTTTACCATTTTTTGGTGGAGGATTAATTTTAGGCAGAAAAGACTTGATTATAATTTCACTCATTGTATGATACCTCGCATCTGCAAAATTCTGTGACCATCCTTTGAGATTACACCACTACAATGAATGCAATAAAATAGATTGATAGTATGTCGTCCTAGCTTTTGATAACCTAGCTTGTATGATACCTCATTGCATTTCTTGCACAAAACATGAATTCTATGATCTGGTTTCTTTTTGTAGGTACATTTTCCACATTTACCATAGAATTTCCAACAAAATGCAGTAGTGTTATTACTTGTACTATCACAGTCAGGGCATTTTTGAGCACTGTAATAGTCAGGATTGCATCTTTTGGCACAGTTGGCACACTGGTTCCACAACTCCCATGATTTTCCATATCGCTGGCTTGTAGTTCCACAATTGATGCAGATTCTAGGATTGTCTTTTGTCATCAACTCACCTTCTTGTATCTCCCAGGTTTTGGTTCATAGTATTGTGATGTACGATTCAAAGTAGGATTGAATCGCTTCCAGTATGCATGAGCTGATTCTTTTGTCCTCCAATGGTCTTCATGTGTCAGCATCTCCTCTATCAAATCAGATTCTGTAAAGGAACCATCAGCAGAATTCCTCTCCAGTTTTCTTATTATACTGACAAACGCATCATCCTTGTTTGCTGCCTGGTCATAGAGATTCATGCCAACAAGTCTTCCTTTTGTCTTCATTCCAAGTGACATTAGACATTCTTTCATGAACTTTATTGCTAATTTGACACAAACAGAATCAACTGAATCTCTTTGCAGGAATTTGGCAATGGCAGTTGATATCCTGATTAACTCAATCTCTTGTCGGGTCTCAAATGGCAGATCAGAGTCTGAATTCTGTTCTACTCCTTCAAAGAATTCAGCAAATGATATAATTTCTTTTTCAGCTTCTGGAGATAACTCTGGTTCTAATTTTCTGCAGTGTGAGATTAATCCTGCTATTTGTCTTTCTGAAAAGATTGGTCTTACTGTATCTCGTTGTTGAATGGTGTCCAAAATATGTTTGAGTCTCTTTGCAGTATGAGTTGATTTGAATACTCGAATAATTAGGAATCTGGATAATAATTCTGATTCAATTGGTTTGAGATTATCCATCAGTGTTTGCGCATCATTCCATCTGCCGTTTTGTGGATTCCCACATGCTACAATGGTGCAATTTATCGGAGTTTGAATGTTAAATGGATTCTTGTTATACGTGGCAATCTGCTGCTCCATAGTCGTGTTTAGTTCTTGTCGTGTAGAGCCCATCTTGTCTAATTCATCTAGTGCTAGAAGTTCGTGCTTTACCACCAATCCTGCCTTGAGAATTTTCCTTTTTCCCCAGTCTTCCTGGGAGTACATCAATCCTCTCGCACTGGCATTTGGCGCATCAGCGTATACTGCTAGATATCTTATTTTTGCCAATGCCTTTATCATCTCTGATTTTGCGGTACCTGGATTGCCAACCAGATACACATGGATGTGGGTCCTGTACTTTTTGAGCTTGGCACTACCAATGACTGATAACAATAATGCAAACTTTGGCAGTGAATTTTCTACAATGTGTGGTGCAAATGAAGATGTAATCTGTGAGATAAACTCATCAGGATTCTCATCAGCTAATTTCTTGAATTGTTGCAGTTCTTCAAAAGAAATCGTAATCTCTGCATCATCTTCTAGTTTTTCCATGTTAATTATTTCAATTTCCACATCCATTGCCACGGTGTTGTTATTTTTGGAATCAGATCCACTTCCTACAGTCCGATAAAATCCTGTAACTCTTACCTTGTCTCCTGTCTCAAATGTTCCTACAAATCTGCCAAATGCTTTTCCTGGAATCTTTCTTAGGATCTTTTTCTTTGAATACTCTCCAGTGTTTTCTTCTAGCCAATAGTACTGAAAGTCCTCATAGTATGTGTCTTTTTTATTTCCGTCTCTTTCCTTGGAGTATTTTTCGGCATACACTCTGCCACTCTTTTGTGTTTCATATGCATCTTCGATTGCCTGCTGTGCCTCCATGCCATTAATGGTGCAATCAAAGCATACCAGTCTGTCAATTAGACTGGCACCAATTGCAGACAGCGGAATTGGTTTGAAAATCTGTGGATTAACAGTTACAATCCCTAGTACATTTTTGTAAACAGAAAATACCCATTCCAAGTCTCCGTTCATTACGAGTTTTGTTATCTGCTGTTTTATCAGAGTGTATCGTGTCTTTTCTGCATTCTCTGCAATTTGCTCCAGCATCGACTCTAGTTTTGATTGGTCTGATGGAACCAATGCTTCTGCTATTCTGACTGACCAAAACTTGCCAATGGCGTTTTGCAAAAGATTCTCTAGTTTGTGTATGGTTCTTCTCTGATGATGTTTTAGCAGGTATAAGTGCTCCTCTAAATTTAGCTCTAATGATATCTTTTGTCCTGATCTTACCTGAGAAAAGTCAATTGATTCAGCTAGACTAGTAATAAAGTCATCTTCAATTTTTGAAACAGTCTTTGTTGTCTGTCTTGTTCTTGTAATCAAAGGTGTGCCTCCTCTACCTCATTCCAAGCAGCAACCCAGTTTTCGATAAATTCCTGGATTGTATCTTTTCTACCAGTATCCCAGATCTTTTGGATGTATTCTATTGCCATTTTTCTTGGCCTTCCAAGGGTGGGAGTAGCCTCTAATTCTGGATTTTTTGTGAATGAATCAAGCGTAAAAGAGTCATTTCCCTCTGAATGATTGAGCACATACTCTCTGATTGCAAGAATGGTCAGTTCAGATTTTGACTTTCTTTCCCTCCAGCGAATGCTCTCAAATCTTTTGAGTATGTCTTGTGTTTCATTGTCCTCAGGGATATAGTAAGAGGTTATCTTCAACTATATTCTCCTCTTCTTCTATCAAAAAGTAAGTAAGGAAAAAAGCTATTAGTATAATATATTATGCTAATAGCTAGCTTTTGGCCCTTAGGTGTTTTCTGGTAAACTAGAAGTGAAACTATCTGGATGGACAAATAATTTTGCAAAGAGATCATTGTAGATGGGATTGTATTCATTGTCTTGACCTCCTGACTAGTCGAAAGATTCTCTCTTGTTTGTCATGAGTAAATCTTGATAATCTTGTGATGGTTTGATGATGTGGATTGCACAAATATGCAAATCTTTTTGGATTCTGTTTTATGATTGGTTTGAGATATTCATAGTATTGCAGCATTCCTCTGTATCCCGATGCAAAGTTTGAGTGTGTCTTGTCTGAAGTTTCATACCAGACATTGTGAATTTCAAGGACAAATTAAAGCAGATTTAGCTTGTTTGGGACAACGGATGGAAATTAGACTCAAAGAGCATCTTTTCAAGTTTACCTATTCTGTCTTCTTGGGAATTTATTTTCTGTTTTAGGTCAGAGTTTTTCTGTGTGGCAGCCTCTAACTGATCAATCTTTTTCTTTTTTTCTTCAAGTTCTGCCCTTTGTCGTTCTGTAGGATTGACAGTTAGTTGAGGAATTGCCTTTACAAATTCCTTGAAGCATTCCTCTCTAGTAGGTTGCAGATATACTCCACCCAAGCCTCTCTTGTGAGCCATTAGTTTTTCTGCAATGTTAGAGTTGACAGAGTTTTCCATCTTCAATACACCATTGAATCTTTTTCTAAAACCATATGTTATTGCCAAGTCAAATCGATTTCCATTCTTCTCCCTAATTATTCCAGATTTTTTGTAAAGTGTGTTGAGGGTTTTATAGACAGATTGTTGACCAAGAAAACCATTCTTTCTAGTTCTTGCGTTTTGTTTTGTTGCAAAAAGATAGCTGTCCTCATCAATATGTTCGCCATTTAGTTTTCTTGTTCTAATGTATGCATCAAGTGCATTACTGGCCTCATTTGTCAAAAAAGCCCAGTAACCCTCTGCAGACTCGTCATAAATTTTAACTGCATATACGTTATCAAACATTTTCTGAAGATGCTTAAATTTTAATGGAGGATCAGTCAGTACTGCAGGTCTACCTCCAGTGCTTGCCAGAAAATGAATAATTGCGATCATTCTAAAGTCATTTGCTACCTTTAGAAGCATCTGTATCTCGTCTGTAGTGATTGGACGTTTTCCGCCTTTTTCATGGTCAGAGCGTGGAACCATCTTTCTGATCTTCTTTCTTGCCCATACGATCTCATTCATGTCCAGCATTAGTTCAAGCGCGCTTAGCTTGACATTGATGGTGTTACCCTTGAGACCTTTATCTTTGTGAGATTGTATCCATGTTTTTAACATACTTTGAATTTTCTTTACAGGTGTTTGAATCAGTTCATCATACGAATGAAGATCAAAAAATCTCATAAATTCATTAAGATTTCTAGTATAGACAATTTTTGATTTCTCATTATTTATACCGCTTACAAAATTACTCCACGCTTCATCTTCGACAAGTGGATGCCTGTACATGGATTAGAGATCACCGGCGAAAACTAAAAAGGTATACATCCTATACAAAAAATCAATGTTTTTTAAACCCTTTAAGTGGTGATTAGTCATTGTCTGAAACCGAAGTCAAAGAAGCTACAGTCGAAGTAGAAGCACCAGTGAAGGAGACTGAAGCTGCAGTTGAGGAAGTAGAAT
>Ga0224508_10002866_pt1 | contig 14475 bp, 9 predicted proteins | sample SF_Jan12_sed_USG_4_FD_170157 | JGI IMG/M metagenome (GOLD analysis project Ga0224508, IMG submission 170157) | Sediment microbial communities from San Francisco Bay, California, United States - SF_Jan12_sed_USGS_21 | ecosystem: Environmental > Aquatic > Marine > Sediment | place: USA: California... | reverse complement strand
CCGCTCCGGCGCTATAACGAGGCCTATCAGGACGACGGATAGTCCGATGAGCGACAGCGCCGACAGAAGACCGAATTCCGCGCGTGAAGTCGCTTGTGCCGTTTTCATGGTCCTGCCTCAACCGGCGTGTCGGATGCCGGTGTCTCCGCGGCCGTTGAAACCTGTGCCGTAGTTGCCGGCGATTCCTGGAGCGTTCGGATGAACCGGATCACTTTCCAGCGATCCTCGCGCGACACCTGCGATGCGTACGAACCCATGTTCTTCTGGCCCAACGAGATCACGTGGTACATCTGGCCGTCCGTCATGTCGAGCGCGTTGTCGAGCATCAACGACGGCGGCGGCGGAACACCGCGCTTGGTGACCGGGCCGTCACCGAGGCCCGCCGAGCCGTGACAGACAATACAGAATGTGTCGAACACGACAGCGCCGCGAGCCACGGCCTCTCCGTCGTCGGCCGCAATGGGGTTCTCCAGCATTTGCCCGGCTAGCAAGGCACCTTCCGGCGTCGCCGGAAACGACAGCGGTAGATGACCGCGGGCCACGCTTCCAGGCGGGACGCGTCGATCGACTGTCGTCCCGTCATCGAGTACGAGTGACCGGGTCTGGGCATCGCGCGCCACGGACTCGACCATGTTCGGAAAGAACTCATAGTTCCGTCGATCGTGATCCGGCAAGATCAACCAGTGCAGGCCGATCAAAGCCGCGAGCATCAACGCCAAAACGACAACGAGAATCCGGCCGCCGTTCACGATTCCTCCTCCCCGCGATCTTCGCGGATCTCGATGGCCCCGTGATCGCGCAGCAGTCGTTCGGCCAAATCGGGGGGCAAATCGGGATTCGTCTGGCGGATCGCCAGGACGAACCGATCATCGGTGACTCCCGGGGCGGGGAGTCGCGGTTTCGACCATGGGAAAAGCCCGGATCGGATCAGCAATACGAGAACCGTACCGAGGGCGCCGCACAGAATCGCGGCCTCGAAAGTCACCGGAACAAACGCAGGAAGTGAGTGCAGCGGTTTGCCTCCGATGTTCACGGGCCAACTCACGGCCGATGTCCAGGTCTGGAACCACAATTTCAAAGTGGCTCCAAGCAACGTGAGCGCAAAGCACACGAAGGTGATACGCGACGGGCTGAGGCCCATGGCCCGGTCAATCCCATGGACGGGGTAAGGTGTGTACACGTCGACAATTTCATAGCCCTGCTCGCGACAGTCGGCGGTCACTGCGAGGATCTCGCGCTCGTTGGCGAATACACCGGTCAACTTGCGATTCATCGGCCGCCTCCGTCATGCGGTCGGCCGTGATGCAGGACTCCTTTGATCTCGGACATCGAGATCACCGGCAGGAACCGACAGAAGAGCAGGAACAGCGTAAAGAACAGCCCGAAGCTGCCGAGAAGCGTAGCCACCTCGATTTTCGTCGGGATGTACGTGTTCCAACTCGACGGCAGGAAGTCTCGGTGTAGCGACGTAACGATGATCACGAAACGTTCGAACCACATCCCGATATTGATGAAGATCGATAGAATAAACACTAGTACCAGGTTCGATCGAATCTTCTTGAACCAGAACAGTTGAGGCGTGAGAACGTTGCAACCCACCATCGTCCAGTAGGCCCACGAGAACGGTCCCAGCGCTCGGTTCATGAAAACGAACTGCTCGTACGGGTTCCCCGAATACCAGGCGATGAAGAACTCTGTCGAGTAGGCCATCGCCACGATGCCGCCCGTGCCGATGATCAGCTTGCACATCGAACCGACATGTCTTGCCGTGATGTAATTCTCCAGCCGCATTACCTTGCGGGCGACCAGCATCAGCGTCAGGACCATCGCCAATCCCGAAAAAATCGCACCCGCAACGAAGTAAGGAGGGAAAATCGTGGTGTGCCAGCCCGGAAGAATCGCCGTCGCGAAGTCCATACTGACGATCGTATGAACCGAGAAGACCAACGGGGTCGCCAGCCCGGCGAGCAGCAGGTAAACAGTCTCGTAGCGCAGCCAGACTCGCGCCGAGCCGTTCCAGCCGAGGCTGAGCCAACTATAGAGGCGGTGCTTGAGTCCCGAGCTTGCCCGGTCTCGAAGCGTGGCGAGATCGGGAACCATGCCGATATACCAAAACGTGAGCGACACGAGGAAGTACGTGGCTACCGCGAATACGTCCCAACACAGCGCCGAGCGGAAGTTGATCCAAAGCGGGCCGCGAAAATTAGGGTAAGGAAAAACGAAGTACGCCAACCAGGGGCGGCCCATGTGGATCAGAGGGAACAATCCGGCGCACATCACCGCGAAAATCGTCATCGCTTCGGCCGAGCGGTTGACGGCTGTTCTCCAGTGTTGCCGGAACAGGAAGAGAACAGCCGAGATCAGCGTGCCGGCGTGTCCAATGCCGATCCAGAAGACGAAGTTGGTGATGTCGAAACCCCACCCCACCGTTCGGTTGAGTCCCCACGTTCCGATTCCCTTGGCGAGCGTGTAGCTGACCGCGGCAATCCCCAGCGCGAGCAGCGATGAGGACAGTCCCAGTCCGACCCACCACAACCAGGACGGTCGACCCTCCAGGGAATGACTGATGTCCTGCGTAACCTCCCCGGGTCGGCGGTTGCCGTCGACCAGTGGGGGGCGCAGTGCGGCTGAAGATTCACTCATCGATCGACGGCTCCCTAGGTTTCCTCGCGGTTACGGACCAAAGTCAGATAGCCGACCGTCGGCTTGACGCCCAGCTCGGCCAACACCGTGTAGTGCCGGGGATCGTGTTTCAAATGGCTGAGGCGGCTTTCCTCATCGTTCATGTCGCCGAAGACGATCGCCCCCGCAGGGCAGGACTGAACGCATGCAGGCTGGATATCCCCGTCCTGGAGCTCCCGCCCGGTAGTCTTGGAGTCGGCCTTGGCGTCCTGGATGCGCTGCACGCAAAGGCTGCACTTCTCCATCACGCCGCGCGAGCGGACGGTCACATCCGGGTTGAGTGCCAGATTCTGCAGCCGGTCATCTCGCGGATAGTCGAACCAGTTGAAGCGACGGACCTTGTAAGGACAATTGTTGGCGCAATAGCGTGTACCGATGCATCGGTTGTAAACCTGCTGGTTGAGTCCCTCCGAGCTCTGCACCGTTGCCTGAACCGGGCAGACGGTCTCGCACGGTGCTCTGTCGCAGTGTTGGCACATCATCGGCATGTGGACGACGTCGATGTCCGCGTCATCTCCACTGTAGTAACGGTCGATGCGCATCCAGTGCATCTCGCGTACCCGCTGCACCTCGTCCTTGCCGACGACCGGGATGTTGTTCTCGGCCTGACATGCGATCACGCAAGCCGAGCATCCGGTACAAGCGCTGAGGTCGATGGCGAGACCCCAGTGGTGCTTCTGTCTGGGGAACTCGGACCACAACGTCGCCAGATCGTGGTGGGCGTGTCCACCGGAATGCGGGTCGGCGCGCCAGGCCGCAAGGTCCGTTTCTTGAACGATCGCCCGGTGGGTTTCCCCGCTCATCGACAGACGACGCGGAATCTCCAATGTGTGGTGTTTCTGAGTCGTCGTCAGTTGGTGCCGCAGGCCGGTCTTCTCCATTTGCACGTGGCGACCGGCAAAGGACAGCGTACGATTGACCCACCGAAGTAGGGGAGCCGCCGAGACGCCGATCGTTTCACCCGCGTCGATCGTGGGGTGACCCTCCAACCACTTCGGTCCGACGTCGGCGAAACGATCGGTACCCAATCTTCCGTAACCCAGTGAGATCGAAATCGTGGCGTCGTCCTGGCCCGGCTGGACGAGCACGGGCAATTCGACGAAACCGTCCCTAGAGTCCGGTGCCGCGATTCTTGCGACGTCACCCGTTACGAGGCCGGCGGCCTCAGCAGCCAGCGAGGAAATCGAGGCGAAGTTATCCCAGACGGTCTTGGTGATCGGGTCCGGGAGTTCGTACAGCCAAGCGTTGTGTGCGTGTCGACCGTCGAGGAGACCCGGCGCCGGGTAGAGGTCGAGCGCAAACCGATCGTTCGCCGGCGCACTCCAGCGCTCCGGGGCCATGATTGCGACGCCGCTGAGTTTCGTCGTCGCACCGAAGCCACCCGGCACGACCCGCCTCACCCGTGCGAATCCGTCATGAAGAGTCCGGTTCCAGAAATCCTCGAACGTCGCGGAGTTCAGCCGCCGTTCGAAAATGTTACGGCGCCAGTAGTCTCGGACGATCTCGTAGGCCGACATCGGTTGACCGGACCAGATCGCCAGAGACTCGAGTAACGGGCGGGTTGATCCGATTGGGCGAATCGTCGGCTGCCGCACGGAGACCACGCCTGCGATCGGCTCCGAATCGCCCCAGGACGCTAAGAAATGAGGTTCGGGGCAGACAAAACCGGCGTGCATTGAGGTTTCGTCGGGGTGGTCGGTAAACGAAACAACCAGCTTGACGCGCGTGAGTGCGTCGATCAATCGCTCACCGCCGGGTAGATCGTAAAGCGGATTCACGCCTCGAACGAATAGTGCATCGATGGTCCCTGAGTCGAGTTCCTCGAGTAGCGTATGGAGTTCGGCGTCGTTCCCTCGGCGCTGCATCGAAACGGATTCGACGTCGAGCGTCGTTTCCGTTGAGGTGGAACCATAGTTGCCCAGCAACTCGTTGACGTAGTTGACGAGTACTTGCACTTGCGGGTCGTTCAAACCGCACAGAACCAGGGTGCGGCCGCGTGGAGCGCTCCAAAGCCGAAGAGCTAACCCCGCGATCGTATCGTCCGGCAATGGGCATGGAGGGAGCGTTCCCCAGGGAGTCGACGATCCCGCCAATCCCGCGATCCGTTCGGCCAGGTGGCCGATAATCGGGGCATCGCTTCCCGCCGGTATCGCGATTCGCCGATCCGCGTTGCTTCCCGTCAACGAAAGCCGGGATTCCAGTTGAACGTGATGCGAGAAAGCCCAGTCCGGCCCGTCGAGTCGGCGCCCCGAGCGGTACGCGGCCGTGTGTTCGACGGGGGAAATCCAACCGCCGAGGAAATCCGCGCCCACACTCACGATCACTTCAGCTCGCTCGAAACGATAGCCCGGGATGGCGTCGAGGTTGTGTGTGTCGCGGTGCGCGTCGACGATCGCCGAAACGGAGATCGGGTCATACGTGACGTGTTTGCCGTCGTCGAACCGGGAGAGGAAGGCTCCGATTCGTTCTTGTTCCACGGGACCGGTAACGGAGTCGGTCAGGAAACGCACCCGCCCACCACCCGCACGGACTTCATCGAGTGTGGCTCCGATCTTCCCGTCGATCGTTTCCCAGTCGCTTGCAACCGCCCCGCGCAACGGAGCGCGTAAGCTCCGGGAGTCGTACAAACCCAGGACGCTGGCCTGACCGATGGCGCACAGGCCGCCGCGGGACACGGGATGGTCCGCGTTACCTTCAAGTTTGATCGGACGGCCATCGCGGGCCTTCGCGAGGATGCCGCAGCCGGCGGCACAACCGCCGCAAACGGAAGCGTACCAGTACGGTTTGCCGGGTGTGACCTCCTCCGGTCGGATGAGATACGGCATCACGCCGTGTTCGACGCCGCGACTGCACCCGGCCAAAGCCGCACTGCCGACCGCGAAACCGGCCAACTGCATGAATCGCCGCCGATCGACCGGTGCCACGATTCCGGAGACCGGCTCCACGGCGTCGTGCCCCGATTCCTCGGGTGAGCGCCGGTACTGCTTGTCGTCGTTTCGGCTCATAATCCTTCCCGGTTCATCAGTAGTGACAGGTGGCGCAATCGAGTGGTGCGGAAACCGGCATGCCGGCACGTCTCTTGGTGCCGGTTTCGCGGTGGCAATCCACGCACCAACCCATTCCGAGGCTGGAGAATTGACGCAGCCGGTCCATGCGTTCGACCGGACCGTGGCAGTTCTGGCATGCAACCTTGGCGGCGATGTGAGGTCGGTGGTCGAAGGCAACGAAATCGGGGACCTTGTGAACGCGCATCCACTCAATGGGCTGCGGTGTCTTCGTTGGATCGACGGCCAGCGTCTCATCGAGCCCGAGGGCGTCGTAGAGCTTCTGAAGCTCGGTCGACACAACCGTTTCCGGAGCGCGGTCTTGTTCCTCCGCGAGACGTTCCTCTTCACGCACCGCGCCGAGAGTCGCCGTGACGAACTTGTGACAGTTCATGCACATGCTCGCCGATGGGAGACCGGCGGTGCGGCTGTTTTCGGCTCCGGAGTGGCAGTAAAGACAAGGGATTGCCAGCTCCCCGCCGTGGACGCGGTGCGAAAAAGCGATCGGCTGCTCGGGTCGGTAACCGATGTGGTTCCCGGGTAGTCTGAGTTCGCCCAACGAGCCGACCAGGGAGATCGACACGAGCACGATGCCTAGAACCAGAACGGCGTTGACAACTTGGCGTTTCATGACCTCCGCTCGCTCCTCAACAAGGGATCTCGGCGTTCTTTCTGGCGTAGAACCACCAGTTCACGCCCAGGCAACTCAGGTAGTAAACGGAGAATCCGTAGAGCGCGTATTCCGCATGCCCGGCCTGGATCTGAGTTCCGAAGATCCGCGGGATCAGGAATGCGCCATACGCCGCGATCGCCGACGTCCAGCCCAGCACCGGGCCGGCCTTCGCGGGTTTGAAAATGATCGGGATCATGCGGAACGTGGAGCCATTCCCGATCCCGGTCGTGGCGAACAGCAGCAGGAACAGGCCGAGGAACGGCCACCAATAGATCTCCGGCCGGCTCGCCGTTCGCGCGACCTGGACGAAGTAGGCAACGGCCAGTGCCGAACCGATCATCAACACCGTGTTCCACTGGGTGACCCGTGCCCCGCCGAGCTTGTCCGACAGCCATCCACCGATGGGACGGATCAGCGAACCCACCAGGGGGCCGAGCCAGGCGTAGTGCAGCGGATTCGGCGCACCGGGGTTCAGCGAGCCATCCGGCAGGGTCCCGAATACATCCTGGATCAGCTTCGGGAACGCCGCGGAGTAACCGATGAACGATCCGAACGTCATCGTGTACAGCCACGTCATGACCCAGTTGTGCTTGTCCCTGAAGATCGAGAACTGACCGACGAGGTTTTCCTTCGTCGCGCGGGGTGTCAAAAATCGCATCAGGAGCAGCGTCGTGACGACCGCGACCAGCAGCACGAGCAGAATTTTTGCCATCTCCGGGAAGGCGCCCCAATCGGATACGAGAAGAACGATACCGAGCGCCGCACCGGCGAAGCCGAGCAGTTCAAGCCACAACATCTTGCTCACCGCGAGCGGTGTGGCCGGGACGTTGTGCCGCGGCAGGTTGTTCATGAAGAAGAACGCGGCGACCGCTACAGCCAACAGGATCGGCACCCAGATCAGGCCGCAGTTCTGGATCCAGACATCCTTGCCGCCCAACTCCGGCGGTAGCGTACGGCTTCCACCGCCGAGTGCGCCGAACAAACCGAAAGTCATGACGAACGGCAACAAAACCTGCATCACGCTGACACCGAGATTCCCGAGCCCGGCGTTAAGGCCCAACGACGTTCCCTGCACGCGTTTGGGGAAGAAGAAACTGATGTTGGACATCGACGAAGCGAAGGCTCCTCCTCCGACCCCCGACATCGCGGCGAGCGCAGCGAAGGTCAGCCACGGGGTACCCATGTCCTGGAGCGCTAATCCGACCCCAAGGGCGGGAGCCACCAACAACAGACTCGTCACGAAAATGACGTTGCGGCCACCGGATATGGCGATCATGAACGAATTCGGGATGCGCAGTGTGGCTCCGGCCAGCCCGGCAATGGCCGGCAGCGTGTAGAGCAGGCTCTTGTCCGCGGCGAACGAGAAGAACCCGAGGGCATGCAGGTTTTGCATTTGCACAATAATGATCGACCAGTAGAGCCAGACCGCGAACCCGCAAAGGAGATTTGGGATCGATACCCACAAGTTGCGCCGGGCTATCGCGGAGCCCGATCGTTCCCAGAAGCCCGAGTCCTCCGGATCCCAGTAATCCAGGGTGACACCACGTCCAGGCTCCGGAGCGTCCGGCTTCACTGTGCGACCCTCATCCGTCATCGCGTGCTCCAGCTAGGTCTAGTCGACCTTGCGAATCGTGTGCCGGGGCCAATACCAGCGGACGACCTGCGTGGGGCGCCACAGGTACATGTTCGGAATCACGAGGACGTGAACCAGCCTGGTGAACGGGAAAAATGCAATGAGGAGGAATGCGTTGACGATGTGCAGGCGCACCATCCACGGCATCTCCGTCAGATAACTGATCTGGGGACTGAACGTCAGCAAGGAACGCAGGTAGGGCGTCGCCGCGGCTGCATACCAGGACGAGCCCCAACCAACAAAGATCGCGATATAAATTCCCGAGAAGATCTGGAACGTGAGCAACCCCAGCAGCACCCAGTCGGGCACGGTCGTCACGATGCGAACCTTGGTGTTGGCCAGCCGGCGCCCGATCGCCGAGACCAACCCGACGAGCGCCAACATGCCGCAGATCAGCGCACTGACCTCGAGGATGTAGAGCCGTAGGGGACGACCGTTCCAGGCGAGAACTGCACGCGGGATGGCGAATGCGACCACGTGACCCACGATCACGGCAAGGATCCCGTAGTGAAATGGGACCATGCCCCAGAAATGCTGCTTGTTCTCGAGCAGCTGGGACGACAGACTCGAGTAGGTGAACGTTCGTTGCCGGTAGCGTTGGATAGTGACGATAAAGAAGATCGTGAACGCGAGGTACGGTAGTGCCACGAACAGGAACTGATCCAGGTAGCGTAGTGCGGTGCTATCGATTCCCACGGTTGTTCCCCCCTCCGCCGCAGGCCTGGGAACCGAACATCGGGAGGCGGTTCTTCCAGTCGGGCGGGTCCTGCCGACTCTCGCGTGGTGCGATGGGCTCAACGTCGTGATCGGATTGAACGACGATCCGGATGGCTTCGATGATCGTGAGATACGGGTGCTTCGCGGCGTCCGCGTTCTCGATCATCTTGTCCAGACCCGGTAAGACGTAACGTGCCGCCAACTCGTCGGCTTCGTCGCCGCTGAGACGTCCCAGCAACGCAAGAACATGCGTCAAGTGATCCGGCAATTCCTGCGATTCGGAGAGATTAACCTCGCGAAGCTGCTCCCTCATCTTGACGAGCAGAGCGCCACGGGCGTAATCCTCGCCGTAGATGTGCCAGCCGATTTCGAGTGTGCACACCGGGTTGATGTCGAACGTTCGCGTATAGAGTTCCTGAATCTGTTCGAGGCTCATACCCGCGATGTGATCGCGGAGCGGTGTCAAGCAGTCGACCGCGGCCGGACAGTCGCGACGCAACTCCTCGATGGACCGCGTCAGGAGCGCGCCATAGTCCCCCTGGCGCGGGTAGTCGAACAGTGCCGCGAGTAGGTCGTAACGCTGAGATCTGGCGAGTGTCATCAGCCCCCCCGTTTGGGTCCGCTTAGGAACCCGAAACCGACTTCCTGCTTGTGCTCCTGCGTGTCCTTCATCATCTCGATCGCCTCTTCACGATGTGACGGAGGAATCACGTAACGATCGTTCGTGTTACATAAAGACGTGAGCCGGTAGATCGCCTCGGCCTCTTCCCGGGAGCAGTCGGCGGCCTGAAGCACTCGCGAAACCATCTCGTCGTCTACATCACCGACCGTAACCGAACGCCGGTAATGCCTGACCGCCATTTGTTTGCGTAGCGCGTAGTCGACCTTACCGGTATCGCCTGCCCCCAGCAGCGAGGCCAGGTACTCGATCGGCATCCGGGCCTTCTCCAGATCGTGGAAGAACTTGTCGGAGTCGGTCGTGACCGTATCGTTCTCCCGGCTGGAGATGACCGGAAGCATCGGCGGGACGTAAAACAACATCGGCATCGTTCGGAACTCGATGTGTGGAGGGAGCGCGATCTTCCACTCCTTGACGAACCGATAGACGGGTGAGTGACGGGCCGACTCGAGGACCGAGTCGTGAACCCCGCAACGTTTGGCTTCACGGATGACCTCGGGATCGTTGGGGTCGAGGATCAACGACCGGTGTGCCTCGACCAGCTCCTCGTCCGGAACGTTGGCGACTTCCTCGATACGGTCGGCGTCATACAGCAGAACGCCGAGGTAGCGGATGCGGCCGACGCAGGAGTGGAAGCACGCCGGCGCCTGACCCGTTTCGACGCGCGGGAAACACAGGATGCACTTCTCGGATTTGCCGGTCTGCCAGTTGAAATAGGTCTTCTTGTAGGGGCATGCCGCCACGCAGGAGCGCCAACCGCGACAGACTTTCTGGTCGATGAGGACGATTCCGTCCTCGCCGCGCTTGTACAACGCTCCGGAAGGGCAGGAGGCGACGCAGGCAGGGTTCAAGCAGTGGTTACAGATGCGTGGGAAGTAAAAGAAGACGAGGCGTTCGATCGACGAGAGCTGAGAGCGCTGCTCGGCGGTCAGCGCGTCGAGGTTGGGGTCGTTCTCGGCATACACCGGCGATCCGCTCAGGTCGTCGTCCCAGTTCGGGCCCGATTCGATGTTGATGTATTTTCCGTCGATCATCGAGATCGGCCTGGCCGTGGGCTGATCGTCCCCTTCGGGTGCGTTGAACAGGTTCTGGTAGTCGTAGGTCCACGGTTCGTAATAGTCGTCGAGACTCGGCATCGACGGGTTGTGGAAGATGTTGGGTACGATGCGGGCTCTGCCGGTCGACTTCAGCCGCAGGTTGCCGTTCTTCTTCTCCCAACCACCGCGGTACCTGTTCTGGTCTTCCCAACGCATCGGGTAGCCGGTTCCAGGCTTGGTCTCGACGTTGTTCCACCACATGTACTCGGTGCCCTTGCGATCGGTCCACACGTTCTTGCAGGCGATGCTGCACGTGTGGCACCCGATACATTTGTCGAGGTGGAAAACCATCGAAATCTGGGATCTGACGTCCATGACCGTTTCCTTCCCTTACCAGATCAGTTTCGGAAGTTTGCGCACGTAGATATGCGTGTCCCGGTTGCAGCCGACCGGTCCCCAATAGTTGAAGTGGTACGTGAACTGGCCGTATCCGCCGACCATCAGGTTGGGCTTGAGCCGGGTCCGGGTGACGCTGTTGTGACCGCCGGCGCGACGATTACCTCGCAACGGAGACTTGGGTACGCCAAACGTGCGTTCGGGTGAGTGGTAGACGATGCAGATGCCGCGAGGGATGCGCGCGCTGACGCATGCACGAGTCACCAGAACGCCGTGGTCGTTGTGCACTTCGACCCAGTCGTTGTCTTCGATCCCGATGCTCTCGGCGTCCTTATGATTGATCCAGAACGGTTCGCAGCCTCGCGACAACGTCGTCATCCGTTGGTTGTCGCCGTAGGTCGAGTGGATGTGCCATTTTCCGTGGGGGGTCAGGTAATTGAGCATCAACGTCGGCCCCTGCTCCTCGCTGACACGAAGATCGGCATACTGAGTCGGCGTCGGTTTCGGTTTGTAGGTCGGTAAGTGCTCTCCGAATTGGATGTACCCCGGATGGTCGAGATAGAAGTGCTGCCGCCCACTGAGGGTGCGCCACGGAACGAGTTCGTCGTGGTTGTAGGTGAACGGGGCGTACGCGCGCCCGTACTCGATCAGCCCCGACCACATCGGACTCGACAGGTAGCGATGCGGTCTGGTCTGGAGATCCTCGTAATTCATCCGGACGGAACGTGATTTCTCCGCCAAATGGGCCAACGGTCTCCCGACCTTCTCTTCTATGTTCTTGTACGAGCGATAGGCGAGTTCGCCGTTGCTCACGGTGGCCAGGGCGAGTACGGCGTTGCAGGCGTCCACGTCCTGCTCGATCGAAGGGTACTCTTTGCCGTTCCATTTGACGCTGTTTCGCTCGGTCAGCTCGTCGTAGAAGTCCTCGCACTTGTAGTGCGTCCCGTGGGCGCCGAGGCCCTTTTCTCGTACCAACGGACCGAGCGAGATGTACTGCCGGTGCAGATCCTTGTAGTTGCGCGTGACCACGGTGAGGTTGGGCATGGTTTTTCCGGGGATCGCTTCAATCTCTCCGTCAGACCAGTTCTTCATCTCGGGTTGAGCGATTTCGGCGGCCGTATCGTGGGCCAGCGGAGTCGCGACCAGGTCGCGTACCGAGTCCGGAAAGTGTCGCTCAGCCATCTCGGAGAAGCGCTTCGAGATCGCTTTGAAAATATCCCAGTCGCTCTTGGACTCCCAGCAGGGCGGCACGGCTTCAGAGAGCGGATGCACGAAGCTGTGCATGTCGGTCGAATTGAGATCCGATTTCTCGTACCAGGTTGCCGCGGGAAGCACGATGTCCGAGTACAGCGCCGATGTATCCATGCGGAAGTTGAGATCGACGACGAGGTCCATCTTTCCCTGGGGCGCGTTCTCGTGAAACTTGACGTCATGGACCGAGTCGCCCGCGATCTCCTCGGCAATGGCGTTATCGTGAGTGCCCAAGTAATGACGGAGGAAATACTCGTGCCCCTTGCTGCTGGACATCAGGGCGTTGCCGCGCCAGATGAACCAGACGCGCGGCCAGTTCTCCTCTGCGTCGGGGTCCTCGACGGAAAACTTGAGATCCTTGTTCTTCAGCCGTTCGACGACCTTGCGAACGACGCTAGCCTTGTCCGCGTCCGGTCCGCCGCCGTTTCCCCCATTGTGCGCCAGGTCGAGGCTGTTCTCGTTAAATTGCGGGTAAAAAGGTAGCCACCCATTACGCACCGCACGCACTTGCGCGTCCATGGTGTGGCCCTTAGCGAGCGAGCCTTCCGGTTGGTTCGGTGGAACCGTGTGGTAGTCCGTGAAGGCCTTTTCGTAGCGCCACTGATCCGTGTTGACGTAATGCCAACTGGGCGCGTTTTGCAGACGCGAGGCGGGAATCCAGTCCTTGGCAAAAGCGATCGCGCCCCAGGGTTCCGCCGGCGCGAGTTTTTCCTGCCCCACATAGTGCGCCAGGCCTCCGCCGTTCTTACCCACGCAGCCGCAGAACATCAGCGCGTGGATACCGGCGCGATACATCAGGTTGCCGTGGTACCAGTGGTTGATGCCCGCACCGATGATGATCGTGCACTTGCCGTTGGTGTGCTCGGCGGTGCCGGCCCATTCGCGTGCAAATTGGAGTAGATCCTTGCGGCCGAGACCGGTGAATCTCTCCTGCCATGCCGGTGTGTAAGGCGCGTCCGCGTCGTCGTAGTCGCGCGGGTAGCTGCCGCCAAGCCCGCGCGGCACACCGTACTGGGCCATCAGGAGATCGTAGACCGTTGTGACGGTGACCACCGTGCCATCGACGGTCGTCAGGCGCTTGATCGGTACTTCGCGATTCAACGATCGCGCCTCGGCAAAGTCGTCCAGGGCGACGCTTGCTCGTCCGTCCTCGATGCCGAGGAACGTCAGCACGGGATCGATGCTGCTACCGTCCGTGCAGTCCTTCAACTCGAGATTCCACTTACCTTTTTCCTTCTCAGCCCAACGCGAGCCCACGCTGCCGTTAGGACACTTCGGCCTGTTTTCGTTTCGATCCCAGAACAGGAATTTCCACTCACCGTTTTCGGTCTCCTTGAAGCGTTGGAGCCGGTCGGCGCGCAGCATCTTGCCGGGCTTCCACTCGCCGTCCTGCTGGACCAGTTCAACGAGGTGAGGCGCATCGGTGTACTGCTTGGTGTACTCGATGAATGCGGGAACCGGTCGATCGTGGTGGAACTCCTTGAGGATGACGTGGTTGACCGCCATCCACCAGGCGCCATCCTGACCGGCGTTGACCGCCAGCCAGGTATCGGCGTACTTCGCGACCTGATTGAAGTCCGGCGAGAACACATACATCTTCGTGCCGTTGTGGCGCGACTCGGCGGCGAAGTGACAGTCCGGGGTGCGCGTCATGTTGAGATTCGAACCCATCACGGCGAGCATCTTCGCGTTGAACCAGTCGGCCGATTCGTTGACGTCCGTTTGCTCGCCCCAGGCTTCCGGTGAAGCCGGCGGTAGGTCGCAGTACCAGTCGTAGAACGACAGCGCGATACCGCCCATCAACTGCAGCATCCGCGCGCCCGCCGCGTAACTCAGCATCGACATCGCGGGGATCGGTGAGAAACCCGCAATGCGATCGGGCCCGTGTTCCTTGATCGTGTTGATGCACGAGGCGGAGATGATTTCCAGCGACTCATCCCATGAGGCGCGGCGAAAACCGCCCTTGCCTCGGGCGCGTTGCCAGCGCGCTCGCGACTCGGGGTCGGATGTGAGGGACTTCCACGCTTCGACGGGATCTTCATGCCGCGCCCGGGCTTTGCGCCACAGATCAATGAGCGCGCCGCGGATGTACGGATACTTCACACGCAACGGGCTATACAGGTACCAAGAATAGGAGATTCCGCGTTGACAGCCGCGGGGTTCGTACGGAGGAAGCTTGGGGTCGATTTCGGGATAGTCGAGCCCTTGCATTTCCCAGGTGACGATCCCGTCCTTGACGTGAATCTGCCATGTGCAGCCACCTGTGCAATTGACGCCGTGAGTGCTACGGACGATCTTGTCGTGCTGCCAGCGGTTGCGGTAGAACTCCTCCCACCCACGGGCGTCCGCTCCAACGCTGTCTT
>Ga0224508_10002865_pt1 | contig 14478 bp, 12 predicted proteins | sample SF_Jan12_sed_USG_4_FD_170157 | JGI IMG/M metagenome (GOLD analysis project Ga0224508, IMG submission 170157) | Sediment microbial communities from San Francisco Bay, California, United States - SF_Jan12_sed_USGS_21 | ecosystem: Environmental > Aquatic > Marine > Sediment | place: USA... | reverse complement strand
TGAAACCGGATTCTTCAATCAGCATCGGAATCCAGCTCAGCAGGAAATACAAAGCACTAAAGGCCAGGAAAAAAGTCGTCCAGAGTGTCAGCGTTACCTTGCGGTGTTCCCTGGCGAGCAGTTGCGACATGATCTGGACCATACCCAACGATTGATTTTGCTGCCGCGGCTCAACGTCCGGCATTTGTAGCAAGGAATCCCTGTTGAGCTTGGCCAGTATTTTGTTTATCCGTCGCAATGCGTCGCTTGGCCGTCGCTCCATCAGGTACTTCAGTGACTCGGGAATCAGCAACCATGCAACCATTCCCATCACCAGCGTAGTAGCACCACCAAACCAAAACATGCCGCGCCAGCCATAGTCCGGCAGTATCAGGCCGGCAGCGACTGACGTGAGCATGGCGCCCAGCGCATACCCCGACGTCACGAATGTCACTGCCAGTGATCTATATTTTTCCGGGCTGTATTCGGCGGCCAGGGTCGCCTGGCTCGCGAGCATAACTCCGGCGCCCAGACCGCTGATGAAACGCAGTGCGATAAATTCCGTAAGCGTTGTTGCATTTGCAGTCAGCAGGATCGATACACCAACGACAATGATGCTGATTACGATCACCTTGCGTCGGCCTACGATGTCGGAGATCGGTGCCAGCAGCATCGCCCCCGCCACCATTCCGGCCAGTGCGAAGCTGAAAATCCATCCGACTTTGTCTGCCGGCAAATTCATCTCGCGCGAGACCTCTCCGGCCACGACCGCCATCGCTATGATGTCGAAACCGTCAAGCATGTTGAAGAACATGCAAAGGACCACTACGAGTACTTGCTGACGGCTAACCTTGCCGTTGTCTATAACGTCCGTGACAAAGCTCATGTCAGTCGCCTGCCATCTGCTGCTCAAGGGCCGCGACTATGTGCTTGAGCCCGTGCAGCGCCGATGTCCAGCTAGCGGCGTCGACCGTCTGCTTCAGCTCAGCATATGTCGATGCCACACGCGGCATGATTTGACGTTCGAGTTCCTTACCGGTCTCCGTGACATACACAGATACCTTGCGTCGGTCGCTATCGGAGCGGCGACGTCCGACCAGATCCGCCTTCTGCAGGCGGTCGACAACACCCACCAGGCTCGGCGGCGGTATCAATGTCAACGCGGAAAGTTCGTTAAAGGCGATGCTGTCGCGCTCCCAAAGCACACGCAGTACCCGGCCCTGCTGCTCGGTAAGATCGAAATCATTGAATATCTTACGGAATCTTGGCATAACCGCGTCCAACGCACGATTTAGCATCATTGGCATGGAGCCGCTGAATTGATCTATTGCCATGGCCGAATATCCATTAACTTATTAATTATTAATATATGAATAAAAATAGTCAGAATGTCAAGCGAAGCTAATCCTGCCGCAACCGGCGAGCTGCGTCAGAGCCTGGGTGCATTTGCGACTGGCGTGGTCGTCGTGACCTGCAGTGGATCTGAAGGTCCGTGTGGAATTACAGCCAATAGCTTTAGCTCCGTTTCGCTGGAGCCTCCGTTGGTGCTATGGAATATCGCGAAAGTTTCTAACTCTCTGCAAGCCTATATTGATGCCGAGTATTTTGCGATCAATGTGCTAAGGGCAGAGCAGAGAGCGCTGTCGGCTCATTTCGCCCAGTCCGACCACACGTCATTCGCATCAATCGAGTTCAGCGAGTCCAGTGACGGTGTGCCGATACTTCCGCAAACGCTCGCCTGCTTTGAGTGCCGAACCCATCAGGTGCACGATTGCGGTGACCACCACATTATCGTTGGCGTAGTTGAACGGCATAGAATCGATCATGGCAAGCCACTGCTATTTTTTCGCGGACAATACACAGAGATTGCGACGTCCGCCGACGGCGAGCCTGTAGTGTGAACCTGAATGGATCTTGATGATGAAACCGAAAGTCTTTTGCATAGGGTTCCATAAAACCGGCACAACGAGCCTTGAGTTAGCGCTGAAGAAGCTGGGCTATCGCGTCACCGGATCGTTCGGCACCAAAGACCCTGACATTGCCGATAAAGTTCACGAGATGGCCTATGCCACGGTGGGTAAATTCGATGCGTTCGAGGACAACCCCTGGCCAATTCTCTACAAGGAACTCGATCAACGATTCCCGGGTAGCAAATTCGTCATGACTCGCCGACCTGCCGAGGCCTGGATTCGCAGCATGGTGAAGGATTTTGCCCTGACCGAAACACCGATGCGACGCTGGATCTATGGAGAAGGTGCCGGTTGTCCCGAAGGCAACGAAGACACCTACGTCGCCCGATACGAGCGGCACAACAAGGAGGTGTTGGAGTACTTTGCAAACCGCCCGGAGGATTTGCTGGTCTTTGACCTGCCAAAGGGTGACGGCTGGAACAAGCTCTGCCCATTTCTCGGCCACGATGTTCCGGACGAACCTTTCCCTCACGCGAACAAGGCAAGCCTGTCGCGAAAATTGAAGAATATCGTTAAGAAGCTGTAGCGTAGCTGCTGCTAAAGACGATAGGTCAATCCCAGGTACGCAGTGCGTGGAAGTCCGGGCCTGGCGCCCGCAGGACGTAAGGCAGCAACATAGGTTTCATCAAGCAGATTATCGACTTTGATGTAGGCCGATAGTGTCGGCGTGAACTGCCAGGCGCTTGTCAGGTCCCAGACCACGCGCGCGTCGACAGACTCGGCCTGATCAAACGGACCCTGACCCGCCGTTGTGCGCAGCTTGCCGATGTAGCTGGCGGCAATATTGATGCGCCACTGCTCAGTTTTGAGGCCTGTCATTGCGCGCAGCTGATGTTCAGGGATATACGGAAGTTCGTCGCCAACACTGACTTCGCCCCATGGGTCGAAGTTGCTGTCGAAGGCACTTTCGAATTCGGCTTGCGTTGTCCACGTGTATTGCAAACTCATTGGCACTTCAATGCCTCCGAGGCTCCATGTATAACTCGATGTAACTTCGAGGCCGCTAACGACAACCTCACCACCATCGAATTGCTCGCCGACATCGCCACCACCCGTTGATTCGGTAACGGTGCCCACAAGGTTGTCGTAGTCATTGATGAAGTAGATAGCCTCGAAGCTCAGCTCGCCGCTATCGTAGCGGGCGCCCGCCTCGACATTGAGACTGGTTTCCTCAGCTGCCGAGCTGCCGGGCGCGGGTGGGTTAAACCCTTTGTGCACTCCGGCGAGGAGTCGCCAGTCGGAGGTGAGCCGATACAGTGCACCAAACCCGGGAATAGCCACTGATACCGAGTTGTTACGCACGCGCGACGGCCCCTGGATACGATCAGGATCGGCTGTTGAATAGTCCAGGCGCTGCATTTTGATGTCTTCAAAGCGCAAGCCAGGCGTAAGGATCCACTTGCCGTTGCGAATCTCCGTGTCGATAAAAAACGACGTAACATCCGCGCTCGAAACACGGTTTGTTTTCGAACCGGGTGCGGCTGCGGTTGTCAGCAGCAGCGCTCCATTCTCCATCCGGTACGCATCTTCATGTTGAAAACGATCCTCTTCGTCTTCGTGAACGCGAACACCGCCCGTCAGCGCGACGTCTGTATCGCCGACACCAAAATCCCACTCCATGCTCGCCTGCAGACCCTGTGAGTAATAGCTGCGCTTGTTGGCGCGCTTGGTAATCGCATCGTCCGGGCTCGTGGCACCCTTGAGCCACGCAAGTTCGTTTGCGAACAGCAGTGGCTCATCGAGCACGCTGCTCATACCGACGCCGTTTACAGACTGTAGCTTGTACCAGTTGCGTCTGAAGTCGTTTCGATACGCGGTGACTTCAGCGCGCCAGTTGTTGCCAGGGTCAAACACATAACTCACCTGATACTGCTCGTGTTCGGTTACTAATTGATCGCCTTCTGATGCTGCGTAACGTCGCAGGGGGTCAAGGCCGAAGTCTTCAACTGTGAGCCCAAGATAAGCTGTGTCGGATGTCTGCTCGGTGAACCCGGCTTTGAGGCGCAGACTCTGATAAATCGACGCAGCCGGGTCGCTATCCAACTGCAGTTTCGCGACATAGTCTTCGAGCTCGTACCCGGTGCTGCCGCCGACAGGGCCATCGATATTCTTGAATCCGTCGCTCTGGCTTTGCACCGTTTCGACAAGCCATGACACGCGCTCGCCGCGACTGCCGTAATTCAGCAATGCATCGGCAATTTTGTGATCGCCAATGCGGAAATCCAGTATGCCGCCCGGTTGCTCCGGTATTGGCGTAGAAATCATATTGATCGCTCCGCCTGTCGTGCGCGGCCCTACAACTACAGCGGCCGGGCCTTTGAGCACCTCAAGCGAATGCATACGACGCTGCGTTGGGAAGTAATAAGCGGACGGCGCCGCGTACGGCGCCGGAGCAATAAGAACACCATCTTCCAACAGCGCGATGCGGGCACTGCGATCAAGGCCGGAACCACGAATACCGATGTTGGGGCGCAGGCCGAATCCCTCTTCCTCCTGCACATAAACACCCGGTACTGAACGCAATACCCGGAGGATGTCCGCATCAATGAACACTGAAAGGGCTTCCTGATCCATCACGTGGGCCGATCCGGGCACATCGGCAGCGTCGCTGCGGTGACCAATGATCGTCACAGAATCAATCGGCTCAAGCGCCGCGTCACCCTCCGACTCCTGGCCACGAGCGGCCAGCGACACAACTAGAACGGCCAGACAGAAGGCTGCGCGGGTTATTCCGGGGTACTGCATTTCAGTGTCCTGTGCATCTCTTGAGCAGGTATAAGGAAACCGTAATGCAAATGCGAATGATTCGCAACTGCGTTAAATACGTATAAACCCCTGCCAAACGCCTATTGCAGAACAGCAGAACCGGCAAATACGGGGTCGAACAGGTCTGAAACCAGCACACAGCCTCGAAGCGACAGATGATTATCATCACGGTAAAGCGGTGTCCCGTCCATCACGACCCTGCAGTTTTGACCCTCGCAGAGCAGCTCGCTCGGGTCGACTATTGTTAAGTCTCGTTCGGCTTGCAACGCGCCGAAGACGCGCGTGACGGTCGACGTCCGGTCACGATATTCCGCGATTGACGGAGCAATCATTGCGTTGACATCGCGGCCCGTCAGCTTCGCCGAGTAAGTCGCCGCTGGTACGTCGTGCCCAACTTCCGGCACCTGCGTCACGAGCACAATATTCTTCCCCAGCCTTTCGAGCGCCTGAATCGTGCGCGACAGCCCGAGCTCAAATAAAGCGGCATTGTCTCCCGCCTCTGTTTCACCTGAATCGAGATCGACCAAGGACATTGATCGGCCCGATTCATTCTTGTAGCGAGTCCCATTCGACGCGATAGCCCATCGTGCCGCCAAAATCACGGTCTCGATTTCCGGGTGCCCACCGACATGCTTGAGAATCGACGCGTTGAACTCAGCGCATGATGGTTCACCCGGGCGATGTATTGACAGCAGTGGCGGACACGCGGTGCGAACAGCAAGCAGCCCGGCGGCACCCTGTCTATCGGCGCTCAGGTTGACCGCACTCGCCATCGAAAGCGCGTGCGAGTCGCCCCACAATAGAAATATCGGCGGCAAATCCTGCGCGCCGATACTACAAAGATTCGATGTGCCGCCCTCTTTCTCGCCGGCCTCCTCGCAGTTTTTCCAGTGTTGCCAACCGGGATCCGTAGCCATGACGTTACTCATCGGTGCCGTTGTGTTTCTTCCCGGAAAGCCGTTCATGAATACCGTCGCAAGACTGGCACTGATTACTACGGTGGTTACGGCGGCAAACCTGGCGAACAATCGTTCCCGCGGCCCCAGCAGCTGACGATTCCTGAACGGTGTTTCAACGAACCGCCACGACAATGTCGACAGAAAGATAATGGCGATCAGGATCACGGCAGTCTCGAGGTCCGTCCATTCATTGATCAAATACTGCTTCGCGAAAACGACGATCGGCCAGTGCCAGAGATAAAGCGAATAGGAAATCAGGCCGAAGAAGACCATTGGCCTGACGCTGAGCGCCCGATTCACAAACGTCTTCCCACCGGCGCCAGCATGAATGACGAAAGCTGTTCCTACCGTTGGTAGTAGCGCTGCGGCGCCTGGAAACGGCGTATCGTGTGTATAGACAAACACGCTCGTTAGCATCATCGCCAGACCGACTGTCGACAATGCATTCCGGACGACGGCGCCCTCAAGCTTCGGCAGCAGTTGCAGCGCCAGCAAGCTGCCGATGAGCAACTCCCAGGCTCTGAACGGGATCAGGTAAAAAGTGGCGGATCCATTGATACCCGTCCAATAGATGCACGCCAGCAGCGAAATCAGGCCGAGAGAAATCAGCCAGACCCCAAACCTGCTCGAGTAACGCTTCGCGATGAACATCAGGAGAAACGGAAACAGGATGTAGTACTGCTCTTCGACCGCCAGTGACCATGTATGCAACAGAGGTTTTAGTTCGGACGAACCGTCGAAATAACCGGAACCCAGAAAGAAGAAGATGTTTGACGAGAAAACAGAAGTCGCCGTCGCACTTCGACCCAATTCTTCGAGTTGCACCGGACTTAGCAACACCAGCCCTGCCAGCAACGTTGCGACAACCACCACAGTCAATGCCGGCAATATTCTCCTGACGCGACGTTCGTAGAACCTCGCAATCGAAAACTCGCCCGCAGCCAGTTCCCGAACGATTATCGAAGTAATCAGGTAACCGGAGATAACAAAGAAAATATCGACGCCGACATAGCCACCGCTGAAGTGCTTGATGCCGACGTGAAAAAACAGGATTGACAGCACCGCCACTGCCCGCAATCCATCAATGTCAGGACGATACTTCGGAGTCATAGCGGGCCCTGGAAGGAACCTAGCCTAATGCGCTTCTCTGAGTCATTGGTCCTGACTCTTGCGAATGAACTTGCGCACCTTGGTGAAGAACGAATTCTTGTTGTAGCGGCCTTTGACGATGTGCCGAATCTGGCAGACGTTTGGAATATCGAGCGGCGTGCCGTGAGTACCTATCAGCCAACGGAACGCGCGATCTTCGTAGGTCTTCATCCAGCGCGGTGCCGGAGTTTGATAATGCTTTATCGACTCGCAGTATCCGCAGGCACGGGCGATATCCCCGTGCGTAATCTGATGGGGCCCCTTGGCTTTCTTGCGGGGCCCACCGTACGGCGTGAACTGGTCAATCGGAATATTGAGCAGGCTCGGCCCCTGGCGCCCCTTCTCCAGGATCTCGTCGTCTTCCGGCAGTAGTTTGGTACCAAGCCCGATATTCGGATGGACCAGACCATCATCACGACCCTGCAGTAGATCTGCCAGCGTATCGAGACAGTTCTCATGGAAGATGATGTCGGCGTCCGTAAACCATATCCAATCTGCGGTGGTGTTTTTGGCTGCGATATTTCGGCCTATGCTGCGACGAAACAACTCTTCCTTTGCCAGGGGCTGCCAGTTCCAGGTAACGCCGGGTACTTCCGTACGACCGAAGTAGTCCAGCACCGGCACAACGCGGTCATCGTCCGGCACGTGAAAGACGGTCATCGTGATATCGAGCTTGTCGGTGCGATGGTTGACGAGCGAACTAAGTTGATACGTCAGAAAGTGGCCGTACCGCCAGCAATGGCTGACGATCTCCAGCTTGAGTTTGCCGGTTTTTTTGGCCTTCTCTACCGTCGCCGGATCGACGTCGCGAAACCAGGCAACGGGCAGAGCGCCCGACACGGCGATGCGATAGAACATGCTGACAACTGACTCACCGAACCCTGACATGCCGAACTCCGATACAGGAAGTCATGCTGACCTGCGCTTTCTGCGATACGTGGCGACTTTTCGCAACGCGTTGATATATTGGGAAAAACGAGCCCAGAAGTATACTTTCTCAGGATAGCGACTTCTAGAAAAATCGGCTTCGACCGACTCCAGAACCTGTTCCCAGTCCGCCGAGGTTTCGTAGCCACACTCGATGAGCTCCGGTGTCAGCGAGCCGTGAATTTGCTGCTGCCCCTTTATCCTTCCCAGGTGTTTTTTCCAGCCCCCAACGCTTGTTGGTGCAATCGGTCGCACGCTATGCATCGCAGTAACCGACTTCTCCGACACCTGCGCGTACTCGTGATACTCGGAAAACCTGTGTACCTGCTCGAGCCACGGAAACTTCGCCGCGATGACTTTCTGAGTCGCATCAGGATCCGTCACGAAATCTTCGTAACGAATTTCGAGGAAGCGTTCATGCTCGTACAATGATCGGGCATAGCCGTGCATCTGGCGCCACAAACGGATATTCGAGTAATACTTGTCTTTATTTTTGCCGTGGCGACTAACGATGACATCCCGCGGGTCGCGCACGACATAAATGACGTAGAACTCCGGGTCGCCCTGCAGGATAGCTTCTGCATACATCGTGTCTTTCGGTCGCTTGGTCAACAATATCTGCCCATCTTCGGCCGACACAAGATGAAATCGAATTTCGTGATCGTAGTGCTTGTCGATCTTGAAGCACGCCACCATGGCCTCGTGCAACAAGGTCGTTCCGCTGCGTGGCGAGCAAGCTACGATGTGCAGGTGTTTGAACATTCTGTCGATTCTACCTGAGCCGGAAATTCATCGTAGCCAGATCGCTGAAACACCAACGTACAACAGCCGTAATGCAGTCACCGTAACCAGCACTCGAAAGATCATTCGAAACTTCTGCTCCGAGAGCTTATCGACGACCATCTTGCCGATCGCAGTACCGATCAAACTCACTGTCACAGCCGCCGCGATCACGTGATAGTACGGCGAGTAATCAAAGCCGAAACTCGCGTAGCCCACTATTTTGAACAAACTCATGCCGCTCAGGCAACCGCCCAGCGTGCCAACGATCTGTCGGCGGTTCAGGCCGGTGTGCAGGATTACAGCGTGCATCACCGCGCCGTAGGCAAACAAGGTCGACAGCAGGGAGTGAATGAATCCAACAATCGCCCAGGGGTGGCGTAATCGGGGTCGCCACGAAACGCTCGGCAGCCAGATCGCGATGAGCATCACGCCACCAATTGCCAATGCGACAATCGACTCCGGCAACTCGATGTAGATTCGGGCACCGATAAATGCGCCCAGGAGTGCGCCAATGAGAAACGGAATAACGATTTTCCAGTCGATGTACTCCCAGAAGAACATCACCCGAGTCAGTGTCGAGCCAATCAACAATGTCGAGTGAATGGGCACAATCGCCTGCACCGGTAGCACTGTGCTGGTAATCGCGAGAATTATCAGGGCGCCGCCGGCCGAAAAAGCCGCATTGAATATGGAAGCAACGAAGCTTCCCGCAATAATGATGAGGGCGGTCGTGTCGAACATTCGACCGATAATACGTGCTCAGCAGATACGCGGTAGCGGATCGTCCTCAAGCTCTTCGAGAAAACGCTCCCCACCAAGCGAGGTCTCGAGTATTACGCGTTTATCAGCGCCGGCTATTCGCCCCACCCTCGCTGCATCACGACCCGTCGGCAGAGAACGCCATATTGCCAGTGCCTCATCAGCCTGCTCGGGAGAGATAACCGCCAACACGCGACCTTCACAGGCGAGATAGTAAGGATCGTAGCCAAGCATGTCGCACACCGATTGCACCGGCTCTTTGACCGGTATCGTGGGCTCAAAGCGAACACCAAGCCCCGTCGCACGGACAATCTCATGCGCAATGGACGCAATACCACCTCGCGTTGGGTCGCGCATGAATCGTAGCCCGTCAAATCCGAGCAGCGACTCGGTAAGCTCCATAACGGGGCCCGCGTCCGACACCACGTCGCCGCGTAAACCGAAGTCCTCTCGCGCCAACATGACGGCCGTACCGTGATCACCAACCGATCCGCTGACGATAATAATGTCGCCATCTGCGATCTGGTTGATCGCAGGACGTACTCCGGGCAAACGCACACCGACACCGGTCGTTGCCAGGTACAACCCACCGCCTTCACCGCGTCGCAATACTTTCGTATCACCGGCAACAACTTTGACACCGGCATCCGCTGCGGCCTTCGCCAGGCTCGCAACAATTCGATCGAGGACTTTTATCTCCAGCCCCTCTTCGATAAACGCGTTCAGCGTGAAGTACATCGGCCGCGCACCGGCGACAGCAAGGTCATTCGTTGTTCCGTGAACGGCCAACGACCCGATATCACCACCCGGGAACTCCAGCGGCTGCACGGTGAATCCGTCGGTCGTCATCATAACGTCGTCGCTGCCCAATGAAATCGGCGCCGCATCCGCCTGCACATCCAGGCCGGAGCCGCCCAGGTGCCGCGCGAATATCTCTTCGATAAGTTCGCGCATGAAACGGCCGCCGTTACCGTGTGCAAGTGAAATGCGATCGTCTTCCATCGTGTTCTATCCGTTGGGGCCGCGGGCCGCGAGCTCTGCTGCCTGCCCGAAACTCAATGCAGCATCGTTGCAGGGTAACGCACCAGGCAGGTAAACGCGGAAACCCGCGTCTTCCAGCAAGCCTACCGTTTGTTCGGCAAGCACACGATTCTGGAACACACCGCCACACAAGCCGACCCTGTCCACCGGGTGTTCGTCACGAATTGCCTGGGCTTGCTGCAGCAACGCCTGTGCCAGGCTTGAGTGAAATATGTCCGCCCTTGATGCCTTGCTGCGGGTGCGGTCGCCGATGACATCCAGCAATGGCGCCCAATCGCTGCGCCAGGTGCCATCCTTGTCTCTTGAAAGTGGCAGGTCTATGCCCCTGACACTGTTGTCACACAGCGCTTCGAGCATCATCGGACCTTGTGCTTCGAAACTTGTGAAAGGGACTTCGCAGATAAGCGCAGCAGCCGCGTCGAACAAGCGACCGGCGGCGCTCGTCTCCGGGCAATTCAGGTCTTTCCGCCACGCGATCTTCGCGAGGCCGTCCTTGTCCGGACAATCCGACCAGTCCTTGTCACAGGCCCAATGCAAAGCGGCCGCACTACGCCAGGGCTCGCGGCCCGCCTTCTCTCCCCCAGGCAGGCGGAAGGGCCGCAAACTGGCAACGCGACGCCAATCCCCGGCCTCGCCAAGAAGCGCTTCACCGCCCCAGAGTGTGTGATCTTCGCCCAATCCAACCCCATCCCACGTGAAAACAAGCCAACGGCCTGCAAGCGCGAACTCTGCAGCGAGTGCGCTGGCGTGGGCACTGTGATGGAAGACATTTTCGACCGGCAACGCTTGTGCCCTCGCCCATCGATGGGTGGTATATCCAGAGTGGGCGTCGCAGGCGATACGCTCGGCGGTCACCCCATAGAGGGCTTGCAGGTCTTTCGCCACCTGCTCGAAGACCGACAAGCTTCGGGGGTTGTCCATCTCACCGATGTGCGGCGACACAACAACCCGCTTATCCCAGGACAATGCGAGTGTGCCTTTCATATGCCCGCCAACCGCGAGTAGCGGCCGTGGCTGTCGCCAAGGCAGCTCGAACTCAAATGGAGCGCAACCGCGACCGAGACGAAACGGACGCATGGAGCCTGCAATGCGCCGATACACCGGGTCATCGGCCGGACGTACGATCGGGCGGTCGTGATGCAGAAAGACATCAGCGACATCGTCGAGCCGGCTTTCAATCTCGTGATTGTCCGTTAGCACGGGCTCGCCGCTGACGTTAGCTGACGTCGCAACCAACGGTGCCTTGAACCCACCGAGCAACAATTCGTGTAACGGGCTGTACGGCAAGAAGACACCGATCTCGCCCAGACCCGAGGCGACATTGTCAGCCAGATCGCAGCCTGCCGAACGCGTCACGAGCACGATGGGCCGTGCAGGGCTGGTCAGGAGCGCAGCCTCGACATCGGCCAGACATGCGTGCTTGCGCACCAGATCCAGACCGTCAACGCCGACAAATGGAAACATGACCGCCAACGGCTTGTCCGGTCGATGTTTGCGTTGTCGCAACAGGCCAATCGCTTTGGCGTCACGCGCATCGCACATCAGGTGATAACCGCCAATACCCTTGACGGCTACTATTGCGCCCGTATGCAGGGCCTTGAGTGCCGCCTCAAGAGCAGCTTCCGTACTTGCAGCTTCTTTTCGTTGCGCATCAACGAAGCGCAGTTGTGGGCCGCAATCGGGACATGCAACGGGTTCCGCGTGAAAGCGTCGGTTCTCAGGGTCGAGGTATTCTTGCTCGCACGCCTCGCATAACGGAAATTCGGCCATGCTTGTATTGGGTCGATCGTAAGGCAGCGACTCTATTAATGTGTAACGTGGCCCACATTGCGTGCAGTTAATAAACGGATACCGAAAGCGTCTGTCTGACGGGTCATTTAGCTCCTCACGACAATCGTCACACATGAAATAGTCCGGCGGTACGAATACGCGTGCATTCGCTTGTGCAGAACTCGTGACAATCTTGAACGTGTCGAAGTCCGAATCAGCGTGCGCTTGCATGCTATCAATGGTCGGGCGGGACAAGGGTGGCGCGTCGCTGACGAGATCCGCGGCGAACTGCTGCAGAGACTGCGACTCACCGCATGCGAGTATTTCGACTTCGCCCAGCCGATTCTGCACCTGTCCGGTTAGCCCGTGGCGTTTCGCCAGACGATAGACAAACGGCCGAAAACCTACGCCCTGTACGTGGCCGGAAAGAACAAAGCGAAGACTGTGGTTTGTTGCGGCACGCACGAGTTCGGCAGGCTCAGCCAACAGACTGCTTCCGACCCTCCCACTCGTTATCTCGATGACCTGACGACCACCAGATTCGACATGCGCCTTCGTCGGACACCATGCACGGACCGATCGGCTTTCGCGGCGTGCACGCGAGGCCGTACAGGCGGCACTGATTCGGATAAATCTTGCCAAGCACAACACGGGCACAGTCACAGCCGGGTGGCATCTCACCGACTCGTTTGCGCGAATCGTCCGCATAGGACGGGTACTGCACACGTGCATCGTGTGCGGCGAATTCTGTTCGCAAAACGTAGCCAGATTCTGGAATGATGCCGATGCCGCGCCAGTTCGAATCACTAACCTGCATTACGCTGTCCAGTTGCTGGCGAGCCGACGGGTTGCCGCCTGGACGCACAACTTCCGGGTAACAGTTATCGAGGAAATGCCGGCCATCTCTGAGTTGTCTGAGCACCGAGTACATCGCCGCCAACAGCGTATCCGGTCGAAACCCGGCTACAGCGGCCGGAATATCGTGCTTGTCGACAACGAACTCCCACTCCTCTGGGCCCATTACGGTGGAAACATGCCCCGGCGCGATGAGCGCGTCGAAGCCGGGGGCTTCTGACTCCAGCAACATTGCCACAGCCGGCCACGTCAGGCGGCCCGACAAAAGCACGAGCAGATTCTCCGGTGCACCTTCGGCGAGCATCGCGGCAACCGGTGCAGTCGTTGTTTCGAAACCGGCTGCGAAAAACACGACTTTCCGGTTGGGGTTTTCTTCGGCGATACGTACGGCTTCTGTAGGAGATGCTATTGGTCGAATATCCCCTCCTGCGGCGCGCGCCTGCTCGAGGGATCTCGGTTCACGTTTCGGTACGTTGACGGGCACTCTCAACATGTCGCCAAACGCGACGAGGATAATGTCCTCATTCAATGCCAGTTGAATGGCCTCGAACACGTCCTCTTCCGGGCAGATACACACCGGGCAGCCCGGGCCCGGTACCAGCTCAATATTGTCCGGGATGGCCGTTCTCAACCCGGCCATAGAAATAGATCGCTCGTGCCCGCCGCAGACATTCATGATGCGCACTCGCCGCTCGATGCCGAGCTCGCGTAGCGCGTGAAGCCAATCTGCGGCCGAGGTAGTCATTTGTGACTGACTACCACATCGCGAATCCACTTGAGCCAGGCATCCATGCCAGTGCCGCTTCTTGCGGAAAGCACCAGCTGCGGTGCCGGGTTTGCGATCTGACGCAAATACGACTCAGCCGTTCCCGGATCGAAGTCGCCTAACACCTCAAGCAGGTCGGACTTTGTTATGAGCACCAGTTCGGCCGCCCGAAACATGACCGGGTACTTGGCTGGCTTATCATGCCCTTCCGGGGTCGACAACAGTGCGACGTTGCAGTGTTGGCCCAGGTCGAAACTCGCCGGACACACCAGGTTACCGACGTTTTCTATGAAGACGATATCGACGCCATCGAGGTCGAGTTCATGCAGTGCTGAATGCACCATATGAGCATCGAGATGGCATGCGCTACCGGTACTTATCTGAATGGCAGGCACGCCTTTTTCGCGGATACGCACGGCGTCGTTTTCGGTTTCGAGGTCACCTTCTATTACCGCGATGCTCAGGTCAGAACCGAGGGCCTCGATGGTCGCCTCCAGCAACGACGTCTTGCCGGCGCCCGGCGACGACATCAGATTGATGGCGAGTGTCTTATGCTTGTCAAAATGCTCTCGATTGTGTTGCGCCTGGTGATCATTCGCATCGAGCAGGCCCTTGAGGACCTCAACAGACTCATTGCCGGACGACGTATGGGCAAGGTGTCCGCCCGCCGCAACCAGGTGTTCGTTGCCAGGCGTTACGTTGCAACCGCAGGTATCACACATTTTTCTGCTCTCCAGTTTCGGCGCCATCAAGT
>Ga0224508_10002864_pt1 | contig 14482 bp, 11 predicted proteins | sample SF_Jan12_sed_USG_4_FD_170157 | JGI IMG/M metagenome (GOLD analysis project Ga0224508, IMG submission 170157) | Sediment microbial communities from San Francisco Bay, California, United States - SF_Jan12_sed_USGS_21 | ecosystem: Environmental > Aquatic > Marine > Sediment | place: USA... | reverse complement strand
TCCGTGCAATTAAGGATCAGGCCACCGGTCAGGCCTCATTCACACGAGTACTGAAGGTTCTGAACCACCGGGCACGTGATCGACGTCACATCGTCGAGCCGCTCGAAACCGAAACTGGACCGGCCGTAGGAGCCCTCCTCCAGGCCGTTGTTGGCGACCATGACGAAGAACATCGTCCCCGGCATCCCCACGGTGAGCCAGTCGTAAGTGCCGACGGCACCGACGTTGCATTCCTGACCGAGCCAACTGGAAAACTCGAGGTTAGCCCGTGTGAGTTCCGCGTACTGGATCGTGTGATCCACGGCTCCGCAGGGAACGTCGTAGCTGATCGACATGATCCCGGTCGTGGAATCGAAGTCGGTCACCCGTAGCGAGCCGGCGGCGCCGGCTTCGCCGGGCACCGTCATGGTGCAGTCGGCCGGGCAGTTGCCGAGCGTCTCGATGTCCTCGCAAGTGCTGTCGCCACAGCAGTAGGCCAGCACCGGATTCACCGCACAGGTATTCCCGTCCGCGGTGCACCTTGGATCGGCACAGGTCACCGCACCCTCCCCGACGATGCCGTCACCGCAACAGTAGCGTAGAGCGGGGTTGCCGCTCTGCGGACCATTGCAATCCGCGGCGCAACTGATGCAGTCTTCCCCGTCGGCCACCTCGCAGATGTTGTTGCCACAGACCGGGTAGCTACCGCTGATGCAGTCGTTCGGACAGTTGGCGCAACTCTCTCCCGGCTCGCAGGTCCCGTCGTTGTCGCAAACGATGCAAGCATCGCCGACGTCGTCGCACGTCGTCCACGGACAGGGTATCGGGCCGGACTGGCAGGTGTAGTTGTTGTGACAGCGTTCCGCACCATTGCAGAACAACCCGTCGTCGCAATCGAGATCGGCCAGGCATTCGACGCAGATGTCGTCGAACTCCTCGCACACATCGCCGGGGCAGGGGTCGCTTCCCTGCGTGCAATCGCCGAACGCGTCGCACGTCTCCGCTCCGGTACAGAACAGGGAGTCGTCGCATTCACCGTCCGCGAGACACTGGCAGGCCGGGCACGGGCCGCCACAGTCGATACGATCCTCCCCGGGGCTGAGAATGCTGTCGAAGCAGGCCGCGCCACCGCAAGAGAGGGTTCCCGAGTGGTCGGTTTCGAAGAAATCCGGTGACAGACCACTGCCGGCGGACAGGCCGACGATGCCGTCGTTGGCGGCCACGTCCAACACGTTGATGGCGATGACGCCGTTGAAGAATAACTCGATCTGGAAATCGTTGTTGTTGGTCTGGTTGTACTCCGGCACTCCTTCCCAGGTCACGACCGCGCGGTCCGCCAGTTGCTTCCAGCTGACCGTGCCCTGAGACGCCGGGTTGAGATCGTCGTACAGACCCGAAACTCTCGGAGTCTCGAAGTGTTCTGCGAGGGTCTCGTTATAATCGCTGTCGCCCACGCCGAAGGTCACGTAGCCATTGCTACCGACGTAGAACGAGCTGTAACTCGTGCCATAGATCGACACCGTCTCGCCACCTGTCAGGTTGACCTGAATGGAGAGATCGTCCGTCAGCGCGAGCACCGTCCCGCCGGCCGGGTCGGTTGGGAAATCGGTAATCGGATCGTTGCATTCCTCGTAGAAATCCACCGAGCCGTTAGGTGTAAAAACAAACCGTAAGAAGTCGGTATCGTTGTCCGATCCGTACTGCTCGGTAAAGAAATCCGGAATCTCGGGCGTGGTGAAGCTGTAGCAGGCTCCGCCGTTGTCGACGCTGCTGGAATTGCCCACCGGATCTTGCGCATCCACCGCATAGAAATAGGTCGTGTCGTCCTGCAGACTGCCGGCCGTGATCGAATGCGCGGTGGAGAAAGCGTTCTCGACCGCGGATCCGGTCAGCGCGGCGCAGGACTCCCCGTAGCGCACCGTCCCCGCCGCCGGCTCATCGGTATCGAAGGTTATCGTGGCGCTGCGCGGTTGGACATCCGCGGTCAGCACGTTGGAGATGACCGGCGACGTGCAATCGACGGTCGCCTGATCGGTCTTCATCACGTTCGTGCCGCCGATTCCGTCGTCGGCGTCGAGATAGCTGGCCGTGACGGTGTCCCCGGGCGAGATCAGCAGAACGCCGGCGGCGTTGGTCTGGCTGAGCGGTATCGAAGCCTCGAACCTGGCCGTCGCGGGGCCAGTCTCGATCAGAAGCACACTCTCACCCGCCGGCTCGGAACCGGAGTCGATGCTGACCGCAATGCTCTCGACGATATTGTCGTCCAGGTTCAGGTCGCAATCGATCACGCGGAGGTTCGCATCGTCTTCACAGGCGTACGCGCTGCCGTTGAGGTTGATGCCGCCATCGGACGTACAGGTCTTGAGGAACGCGCCGCTGACCACCAGCGCGAAGTCGGCGTCCAGCGCCGGCGTCTCGACGTGGCCGTCCTGATTAATCTCGCTGGCGATGATCTCGACGGACCAGATGCCGACCTCCGGGTTTTCGACGAAGACGTTCTCCACGGTGTCGACGGTGTTGGCCGCGCCGCCGGACGTTGACCAGTTGCCATCGAGAAGCCCGTTGTTGCCCCAGTAGACCACCGAGGAAGGCGAGGTCACCTTCAAAGTCAGATCGTTGATCCTGTGAATCGAGGCAGCCGGATTGCCCGCCGGATCGGCGTAGGTCATGGTGACCCGCATCGCCGGCGCGCCGGGATCCACGATCGCGACGTACTCGACGCTCTCCAGGTTGGCCAGCAGGACCGACTCGTCGATGAACGAGATGTCGTCCCGCATGTCGTAAAGAGTCTGGACGTTCGGGAGGCCCCAGCCCTGGTGCACGCGCGTCAGATCATGGGCCTGTCCCGTGAACGCATACTGCGTGGCGGTGTTGATCATGAAAGCCTTGGCGGTCGTCATGTGCGGGCGGTTTTCGAAGACCGTGCCCTGAGGGTCGACGATGTTTCCGAAGATGCCGTCGGACCACATCTGAAAGAACAACCCGAAGTGGCCGCAGATCGACGGCGTGGCGCCGCTGGTCCCGCCGAATTCACCGTAGCCGGTGTCGAAGGTGTAGGTCGTGTAGGGCCCGTCATAAAAGAAGGAGAGGTCGGGCTTGATCCGGCCGTCCGCGGCCGGTCCGATGCTTCCCGATCCGCAGGACCAGCAATCGTCGGCGCGAGTCAGCGTATTGAAATGTTGGACCGCTCCGCCGGAGACGACGTTCTTCGCCCACGCCTGCGGTCGTGAATCCTGGTTCCCTGCGTTGCTCTGCGACTGGCAGTGCACGATATCCCAGTCAAAGAGCATCGTGTCGTGCTCGGCGGAGATGGTGGTGTAGTTGAATGTACGCGCGCTACCGACACTGGACGTCTGGAAGACCGCGAAGTACGGGGCTTGCAACAACTCGCCGGCGTGGGTGTAACGGTTGGTTCCGGACAGGCCGATGTTGTCGACGTCGGCGACGATACCCTGGCCGTCCGGCATCAATCCGCGTGCCAGCGGGTCGCCGGTGCCGTCTCCGAAACAGATACCGATCGTCGCCATGCCATGGTTGTCGACACTCACACTACCGCCGTGCTCGATGAGACCATGGGTGAAATCGGGATGGTTGATGTTGAACCCGGTGTCGAACGACTCACCGCGAACGCCCACCCCCGTGTAGCCGGCCACCGTCTCGATGTGATCGGTTCCGCCGATCTCCCGTACGATGTCCATGTCCTTCTCTAACGGGCTCCAGCGATCGACAAACTGAACCTCGTCCCAGCCGACGACCTCGACGAGCTGCTCCGGTGTCAAAGTCGCCTCCACCAGAAACTTGCCCGCATCGGGATTGTCGACCAACCCGCCCAGGGCGGGGATCCGCTTGGCCACCGCCTGCTTGCCGCCCTCGAAAACCAGGATGTTGTAACGAAGCGGCGCGCTTGCGTTCGAAGTGTCGCGCAAGAACGCTTCCAGACGGTGGGCGGGATGGTAGGGACCGATCCAGCGCACATAGGGTAGTTCCGCCACCTGGTCGCGCACGTGGGGACTCATCTTCACGATGTGCGCGTGGTTGGCGAGGAAGCTGTGAACTGCGCCACCGAGGGTTCCGATCTCGTCGCGGAATTCTTCCAGCGGTTGGGTGACGAACTGCACGATGTAAAGGTTCGAGGTTTCCGGCGCGGAGAGCGTGGGTTCTATCTGCGGCGTCTGGAGTGCCGGGTCGAAGCGGCCGTGCCGTAACTCCAGCACGTACGACGTACTCGTCCCCGGGCCCATCGGACCTGTGTTCTTACCGATGGCATAGAACGGTTGGACATCGCCGGATCGCGTCTCGGTCCACAAGGCCAGGCGTGTTCCGCTGGCCGGTAGAACGATCAGCCGTTGATCCGTCACCGTTGCAGAGGTGGTGTGGAACGGCGCCTGACCGTTGAGGGAAAGGGCGTTGCCCTGACCGGTTGGTACGACCGTCAGCCGCGGGTTTGCGTCATCCGCGATGGGAGCGGCTTGGCTCAGGAGGAGCATAGACGCGATGACCAAGGCCCGACGAACGCTCGAATTCATACTTATCCCCCCGGATCGAGTGGAGAACCCACTCGGTTCCACACTCTCTTACGCTAAAAAGAGGGGCGGGGGTGTGAATTATCATATTTTGACGCAGGGGACCGGCGTTTTGCTGTCGGGGTTCCCGCGATTCTACGGGGATGGAACGTCTCAACTATGGATTGTCGTCGCCATCAAGGCCGGCATGACCACAGCCACCAGCACCGCGGCCTCCATCGCCTCGATCGCCTGCTTCGTCGCCTTCGCCGTCAAGTCCCCGTTCATGATCTTCTCGATCCGCTTCTTGCGCTGCTTCAGTTCTTTTTTGTCGAAGTTCACCTTGAGCAACCCGGTGTGATGCGCAAGCGATAGGAGCGTCACGGTGCGCGCATCGACCTCCGATCCGGTCCCGAAGATCACGCGTCGAAGTCGCTCGACGATGCGCTTCTCCGGCCCGGGATCCCGCTCCGGATAAACCTTGCGGCTGAAGATTCCCAGGATCTTGTCCTCGTCAACTCGCAAGATCCCGCGTGTGGCCAACCTTTCGGCGACGCGATGCCGCAATCTCTTGATGTTGACGAAACGCTCGACCCAGGTCTGCAGCGAGGCTCGTCTCTTGGCCGTGCGAATCTTCTCCAGACACTCGTCGAGCACGGGATCGCCTAGCCTGTCGAAACTCAGGGCTTCGACCAGCGGTTTCCTCTTTGGCGTGACGACGTGGATCCGTTCGGTGAGCAGCAGCTCGGAGAGGACCGCCCCGGCCAATCCGTAGGTGTAATTCGTGCCGGAAGCCACGGTGCCTTGTTCATCGCGCAGCGCCAGCAGCATGATCTCTTCGTGAAGGAACAGTTCGTCGCCTCTTGTCATCTTCCACTCCCTTGATACTTCCTTGGGATGATAACCCCGTGTCGCCCGGTTATTCGGCGTTGGGTATTCCCGGCGGACATTTGGTAATCTCCCCCCATGCCCATCGAATCCGGTGCCAAGCTACTCCACTACTCCCTGACCGAGAAAATCGGCGAGGGAGGTATGGGCGCCGTCTGGCGCGCCAGCGACACGACCCTCAACCGCGATGTCGCGATCAAACTGCTACCCCAGATCTTTGCCGAGAGCCCGGATCGCCTGGCCCGCTTCGAACGCGAGGCCAAGGTCCTGGCCTCCCTGAACCACCCCAACATCGCCGCCATCTACGGTCTGCACGAAGAAGGCGGTGAACGCTTCCTCGCGATGGAATACGTCGAGGGCGAAGATCTTTCGAAGCGCCTCCAGCGGGGCCCGCTTCCCGTCGATCAAGCGCTCGATATCGCCGTGCAGATGGCCGCGGGTATCGAAGCCGCGCACGAGAAGGGCGTCATACACCGCGACCTCAAACCGGCGAACGTGATCGTCAATCCCGAGGGCAAGGTCAAGCTGCTCGACTTCGGGCTGGCCAAGGCGCTCGAGAACGACCCGGCGAGCGGCGACCCGTCGTTGTCGCCGACGATGACCTCCGCCGGCACGGTCGCCGGGATGATCCTCGGCACCGCCGCGTACATGTCGCCCGAACAAGCTCGCGGAAAAACGCTCGACCGCCGCACCGATCTGTGGTCGTTCGGTTGCGTGCTCTACGAATGCCTGACCGGTGGGCGCCTGTTCGAGGGCGAAACGATCTCCGACTCGCTCGCGGCCATCCTTCGTAAGGACCCGGACTGGTCAAGACTGCCCGACGAGACTCCGCCGATGGTGCGCTTGTTGTTGCGCCGCTGTCTGACGCGCGATCCGGCCAAACGCCTGCGCGACGCCGGCGACGCGCGGCTCGAAATCGAGCAGGCCATCGAAGATCCGAGCGTCGAAGCGCTCGGTCTCGTCCCCGGCCGCGGGGAGCCGGCAGAACCACCTTCCGCGATACAGCGCCGGTTGCCGTGGGTGTTGGCCGGCCTCTTCGCACTCGTCGCGACGGTCTTCGCGTTAAGCGGCGACGAGCGTGAGCAAGACACCGCAACCCGGCGCCTGACGATTTCCGTCTCGGGCTCGACTCAGTTCGGCGACGTGTTCGGCGACAGCGGGGTCTCGTTGCCCGCGGTGTCGCCGGATGGGCGCTCGGTCGTGTTCGGCCAAACCGACGGCGACGGCGAGAACCGGTTGTGGCTGCGCCCGTTCGACAGTTTCGAGGGCCGCGCGCTCGTCGGAACCGAGGGCGCAAGCTACGCCTTCTGGTCTCCGGACTCCCGGCACATCGGGTTCTTCCTCGACGGTCGGTTGAAGCGCATGGAGGTGTCGTCCGGTCGGATCCAGCCGATCGGGGGCGATGGTGGGTTCGGCACGCGGGGCGCGTCGTGGGGAACGAACGACAAAATCGTGTTCGTACCGAACTCGAACACGGGAGTCTGGATCATCGATGCCGCCGGGGGCACCGCGCGGCAAATCACAACGCCCGACCCGGACATCGCCGACTCCAGCCATCGCTGGCCGCAATTCCTCCCAGACGGCGACCGCTTCCTTTACTTGCTGTGGACCAACGACCTCGCTGCGCTGGAGCAACACGGCGGCGTGTACCTGGCGTCGATCTCCGGGGATACCGAGCCGGTGCGGCTCGTCCCGGACGCGTCGAGCATGGCTTACGCGCCACCGGGATACCTGTTGGTGATGCAGGAAAACAACCTGATGGCCGTCCCGTTCGATGCGAACGATCGAGAGGTCCGTGGCGAAGCGGCCGTGATCGCCAGCGGTGTGCTGTTCAACAGGAACAACGGGCATGCCTCGTTTTCCGTTTCTTCGGAGGGCACCCTGGTCTACGCTCGGGGCACCGCTTCGGTCCCGTTGGCGACCTTTCTCTGGTACGACCGCGACGGAACCGAATCCGCGACGCCCGGCGAGCCGACCCCGGTATTCAGTACTCGCCTGTCGCCGGACTCGACTCGGGCCGCCGCGATCGTACCCGGCGCCAGCGGCGACGGTGAAGTCTGGATCATCGACCTGCTCCGCGGGGTGCGCACGCGCCTGACACCCGGTGGACCGTTTTCGTTCAGCGAGCCGGTGTGGTCGGCCGATGGAACACGCGTGCTGTATGTCTCGATGGAAAAGGGCGTCTCCGACATTTTCTTTCGCAACGCCGATGGGTCCGGAGACCAGCAGCCGTTCTTGCTCAGCGACGAGGACAAGGCACTGTACGATTTGTCGCGTGATGGGCACCGCATCCTTTACTGGCCGGTCGGATCCGGGGCCGGCACTTCGGATCTCTGGATCTACGACGCGCAAACTCAAAAGAGCGAGGTCTTGGTCGAGGGCGATCCGGATTACATCGACGCGCGTTTTTCTCCGGACGGGAACCGTGTCACCTACGTGGCCAACGATTCGGGTCGCATGGAGGTCTTCATCCAGGCGATCGACGGCGGCGCGCGTGTGCAAGTCTCGACCGGCGGGGGAATCCGTCCGCACTGGCGCGACGACGGCCGCGAGATCGTTTATCGCGACCCTGACCGGCGCATGATGGCGGTGTCCGTCGATCTCGGCGTGAGCGGTGTGACGCTGGGGACACCGAAGGAGTTGTTCACGCCGGACCCCAGGGTCGGCGGTTGCGACATCGCGGGCGATCACACGCGTTTCCTGTGCGCCGCATTTGACCGGCGGGACAGCGACCCCCTGCATGTGATCCTTAACTGGGACACCGGGTTGTAGGTCCTAGTCGGCGAACAACCACGCGATCCAAGCGGGCCATAGACGCCCCGCGACCGTTTCTCGAAAGTAACCGAAATGCCCGATCGACGGCAGATCGTAATCGCCTGGCCGAAGTAATTCGAACTCCGTCCGAGCCGCCGAGAAGAAGTCCATGAAGGCTCGAACCGATACTTCGCTAGCGAACGTGTCGTCCTCCGCGGTCAATGCCCGCAGCCGGCCGGGCCATTGCCGGTATCCGGATTGCGACTCCTCATCGAGACGGCCGAGGACGTACTGGGGGCAACGTCCCCAGTAGGCCCAGCGGCGCGCCACGTCACGCGGCAGATCTTCGCCCAAGCCGAAGTAACGTGCGGGGAAGTAACTGAACAACCGCGTCGAAAGAGGAATCACCACGTGCCAGAGCAACCAGACGCGGAAACGAAAAGCACCGGACCAGTGTCGCCAGTAGCCGCTCTGCGATCCGAGTGCGAGCACCCGGCCCACCGCCCCTGCGTTGGCGGCGAGCCCGAGCAACTGACCTCCCACACTGTGGGTCACAAGCGAGAGCGGGCGACCCTCAAACAGTGTCGTGGCGTAATCGATCATCGTCGCGAGATCCCGCCGGCCCCAGTCCTCGAGATCGGCGTCGAAACCGCGCAACGAGGGCGGGGCCGATCCGCCGACACCTCGATAGTCGAACGTGATCACGGCGTGACCTTGTTGGGCGACGAATTCGGCGAACTCGTAATAGTGGACCTGGGGGACGCCCATCGCTCCACCGATCAGCACGACTTGCTCGACCGGATGCCTGGGGTCGCGGAACACGGTCGCGGCTAGCGGGTAACCGTCACCGGACAGGACCTGTTGGGGTTCGCTGGAGATCATGGATCAGAAATTCGAGCGGGCCCACTCCCGCAAGACTTCCTTGTCCTCCTCACTCAGCCGCGCCTCCGGGTGCAGGATCAAATACTTCGGCAACGGCATCTCCCCCTTGGCGATCTGTTCGTCGATGTCGCGGAAATTGTGTTCCAGTTCTTCAAAATCGAGCAAGGGCCATTGCGAGAAATTCAAATCGCCACGACCGTCTTCCACATGATCGACGACCCACCAGGAGACCGGCGACACGTAGGCGTACCAGGGCCAATCGGTTTCGTGCGAGTGGCAGTCGTAGCAGGCGCGTTGCAGGATCGCGGCGACCTCCGCCGGGGCGTTGATTTCCGACTCGACCGGTGGGTTGGATCGCCGCGCTTGCTTGAACTGCAACAGGAGGAATACGCCCACCAGGCCCAGAGCGATCCACCGCGCCAGTTTGCGCAGCCGCGACGCCGCCATCGAATCGACTCCGTCTACTCGGCGCTTTCGATCTGCTTCAGCATCCGCTTGGCGTGTTCGTTGTCCGGCTCGATGGCGATTGCGCGTTTGATCGACGCGATCGCCGCATCCTTGTCGCCCTTCTGCATGTGCAGTTGGCCAAGCATCAGGTGAGAGTAAGACTGGTCCGGGTCGAACTCGAGGCTCAACTCGACTACTTTGATGGCGCCGTCCATGTCACGCTTCTCGCGCGCGACTGTCTCGGCCAGGCCGCTGAGCGTGCCTGCGCTGAAGTCGTACGCACCCGAGCCATAGTGCTCGTCGCGTAGCTCGCGGTAGCGCCCGATCGCGGAGTCGACATCACCCTCATCGAGAGCGGCGGACAGCACATCGTCGAGCTGTTCGGGTCGCGCAATCCCGCGGTGGCAGGTGACGCAACGGACGCTAAGCAACGAGTCGCGGCCGGTTGTCGGAAGCAGTTTGTCGTTGATTTCACCGGTCATTTTGATCATCGCCCGGGCGACGCGCTTGGGCTCGAGCTCGTCGGTGGCGAAGTCCATCCCCTGGAGGTTGTCCGGGCCCACGTGACAGTGGTTGCAACGCACGCCGAGACCGCCCGCGAACTGCCTCATCACCGAGATGAGCTCGCGCTTACCGATGTCCTCGGGAAAAATTTTGAGGTTGGTGAACTCGTCGGGGATCTGCGCCGTCGCCGGGACGGCGATCAGGCACAGCAGGACCACTGCCGCAACTAGACTCTTCATGCTTTTCCTCCTGAGGAACGTTCCCACGCCGCGTCTATCTTACCCCTAGGGGTCAAGTCTTGGCATTGGACACCTTGAGGGACGGTAATCCGTCCGCTTGCCCGTCTGGAATGTCCCATGCCAAGACTTGACCCCTTATCTTAGTCGTCTTCCACGTAGTGGCGATAGCGTTGCCTGCAGCCGATCGAGCCGAGCCAACCGAGAACGGCGTCGGAGCGCAGCCAGTGCGGGGCGTCCAGCCGATCGAGGTAACCGCGGTAGCTCGACCAGGGCCAATCCCCCGGACGCCGAACGAGTTGCGCCTCGACCGGGTTACGGTGAATGTAACGGGTGACCTGGAGCAGATGTCGGCCCACCGCGAGGCGGCATAGGCGTACGCGTCCCGCCCGTCCACGGATGTCGGCTTCGAGACCGGCGAGAGCGTGCAGGAGGTCGTCCTCGTACGCGCGGACGAGCAAGTGATAGTGGTTCCCCATGACGCAGTACGCGTGAATCTCCACGGCAAACCGATCGGCGCAGTCGCCCAGACCGGCGACGAACGCGGCCAGCTGTGGCGGCGTCGAAAAGAGGGCGCAGCCGTTCACACCTCGGTTGACCACGTGGTACCACGTGCCGGCGCGCACGATCGGACGCGGGCAAGCCAACGCCGTTCGAACCTCTGAGGAAGCGAGGAACCGGTCGAGGGGTCAGGAGGAAGAATCGGTCTCGTCGGGTTTGTCGGGTTCGCCGGTTTCTTCCGTCGAGTCGGGCGACTCTTCCGGTGCGGACAGGCTGACGGTCGGCCGCGGCTCGATGAAAGCGATCTCCGGAGTTCCGTGACGCTTGGCTCGCTTCATGGCTGCCTTCTCGACCTTTTTGAGTTCTCGCTGTCTCTTGAGAATGGACATGCGTGATCTGCCCATGGGGAACTCCTACCTCGGCGATGGGCGCCGGTCTATCGGGCTCGAATGGGATTCGGACCCGGTCATGCAGGGGGAATGGTACACGAAACGGCCAACTTCGTCGCGCACGCGGGGATTTTCAGTTGTTTTTGGGTCCGTTGGGGCAGCCACGATTCGGGAAATACGTATGACACGACGTTTCGGGAACACACGATTGTTTCGCTTTCGGCGTTTCGGTAACTTTGATCGAAGCAGGCGGCCTGAGAACAGAACGGAGACCCAGTTGCTGAACGACAAGTCAGATCGTTGGCTTCATGAGGCCGCGCGGCAGGTGCCCCGGTACACGTCGTACCCCACCGCCCACGGGTTCGTTCCGATGGAATCGGCGCGGTACGCCTCGTGGCTGGCCGAGGTCGAAGGCCCGATAGCCCTCTACGTGCACTTCCCGTTCTGTTCCAAGCGCTGCACCTACTGCGCGTGCAGCATGATCGCGACGACCCACGGCGACGTCGGTGCGGCGTACCTGGACTTGCTGGATCGCGAAGCGGTCGCCGTGTCGCAGCGCATGAAGCGCGACCCTGTCATCCGTCGCCTGCACTGGGGCGGCGGGACACCGACTTATTACAGTTCGGAACAACTCGAGCGGACGATGCGCACGCTGCTCAACCGGTTCACGTTCGCCGACGACGCGGACCTCAGCGTGGAGGTCGATCCCAGGGTCACCACCGATCGGCAACTCGACACGCTTCGACGGCTCGGCTTTACACGCATTTCCATCGGTGTTCAGGATTTCGCCCCGGCGGTGCAAGCGTCGATCGGGCGCCTCCAGACTCCCAAACTGACGCGACATGTCCTGCGCAAGGCCCGCTCCGTGGGTTTCGAATCCGTCAATGTCGATCTGGTTTATGGCCTCCCGTTGCAAACCGAACGGCGGATGGAGGCCACGATGGAGACCGTGGTTTCGATGCGTCCGGATCGGCTGGCGGTATACGGCTACGCGCACCTGCCCGAAGCGATCCCGCATCAACGCAAGATCGACACGCGGGACGTGCCCGATCTGAACCAGCGCCGGCGCCTGGAAAAGATTGCCCGCACAAACCTGCGGGAGGCCGGTTATTGCGAGATCGGTCTCGATCACTTCGCGCTGCCGGAAGACCGGCTCGCGATCGCCGCGACCGACCGCTCGTTGTATCGGGATTTCATGGGCTACACCACGCGGCGCACACCGACCCTGATCGGGTTGGGGGTTTCCTCGATCGGCGATCTACCGCAGGGTTTCGCCCAGAACGTCAAGAAGCTCTCGCTGTACGAGGGGATGCTCAAACAGGGACAGCTCCCGGTCGATCGTGGACTCGTCATCGACGATGACGACCGCGTCCGCCGCGAGGTGATCCAACGGCTGATGTGCGACCTCGAGTTACGGGTTGGCGAGATCGAACGCCACTTCGACATCCGTTTCGACGTCTACTTCGAAAAAGAAGTGGCGGCCTTGAGGGAACCGGGCGGCCTGATCGATCTGGGGATCGTCCACGAATCGTCGACGGGATACGTCGTGGACCGTGCCGCGCGCAGTCTCGTTCGTAACGTCTGTCGCGTCTTCGACAGCCGCACGGGTCGGCGGGCCGAAAAAGAACCTCTGATGTCCAATTCGGGGTGAGGTCGGATCCTCGAAGCTTACCTCAACCGGCGGGACGCTCCGCCATCTTCTCCTCGACATCCGACAGGCGCTGCTCATAAAAGTGCTGCATGGGGTCGTCGGTCTGCTGTGAGAGTTTGAGCGCCCGGGTGTATTGTTCGCGGGCGAGCTCCAGGTTGCCTTCGAGTTCATGCAGTTCGCCGAGGCTGTCATAACCGTTGGCGACGTCCTGGAATAGCTCGATGTTCCGCTCGAAGTAGCGCCGCGCCTCCTCATAACGTTCACGACGGGCAAATGCGTAGCCGATGATGTTGAGCGCCTCCGGGGACGACGGAGCCCAATCCTCGATTGCGGAGTCCGCGAAGTCGGCAGCCTCGGCATAGGCCTTGTCACGGATCAACAGTTGCACGACCTGACTCCAGTGTCCGGTCGGTGGGTGGACCGGGTAGCCCGCCCGTTCGGAGAGCGCGCGATAATAAGCCAGGAACGCCTTCGCGCCGCCGCCGCGTTGGAACGCTTTCGGGTTGCTGAGACTCGGGTGCTTCAAGCTCGACGGCACCTCGCTCGAGCCGTGGGTGGCGAAATAAGTTGCCGTCATGATTTCCACCGTATCCAGGGGGTCGACGTTCGAGAGCACGATCGCCGTCGTGCCCTCGTCGTAAATCGCCAGCAGCACGTTGTGACCACCCAACCGGCCGGCGTGCGAGTAGAGCGGAGCATCCGGGTTTCGTTCGAAGAGAGATTGGCGGTTGCGGAACCAACCGTAGGCGCTGCCCTGGTGTACGGGTTCGAACATCCTCTCGGTCATCGTATCCGACAGCAGTTCGTTTGCCCGGAGCCCCCGTATGAAACGATGCAGGTCGTCCAGCGTCGAGTAGGCCGCGCCCGCTTCGGGCCGAGCCATGGTGTCGTAGCTCCCTTCGCCGGGAGCAAACATCGTTACCGGGAACTCGTGTTTTCGGAAGGACAATCCAGAGACCGCCTCCTCGGCAAGGGCTTCACGCGTCCCGAAACCCGTGTTCGCCAGGCCGAGCGGCGTAACGATGCCGGAGTCGAGCAAAGCCTCGTAGCTTTCTCCCGTCGCCGTTTCGAGGATCGACACCAGCAATTCGTAACCGAAGTTGCTGAACGCGTAAGCGCTACCCGGTTCGTAACTCAACGTCAGTTTGTTCCCTTCGCCGGCGTCCCGCGACAGGCCCGCAGTATGCGAGAGCAGATGGTGCAGCGAGATCCTCGCGCCGGGATCGCCGGGAAAATCGGGTAGGTAGTCGGTCACAGCTCCGTCCAGATCGAGTACACCAGCTTCAACCTGTTGCAGCACCAACGTCGCCGTGAAGGGTTTCGCGCTAGATCCGACCAGGAATCGTGAATCCACTTCGAGCGGCTCGTTTCGTTCGAGGTCCGCGAAGCCGTACGTCTGCTTGAAAACGACTTCCTCGCCCCGTGCGACCAACACCGCTCCACTGAACGGGCTGTCGATCCCGACCGTGTGCCCGCGTTGGTGGTACTTGGCATAGAGTCCTTCAAGCGTGGTCGGGGGCTTCCTTCGCTGGATCGCCAGTAGAACGGTCGCCGAGAGCACGACGAGACCGACCAGGATGTAAACGAATTTCCGCATCGATGCTGCTCCGGACCTTTTTACGGACGGCGTCTTCGGGTGGTTCCGTAATTTGTTTACATTTAGTTACAGCACATCGCCCGCGAATCGGCATAGTATTTCGATCGCGAGGATAGCGGGAGGGCCATTGTCCATAAAATCAATTTTTCGCC
>Ga0224508_10002863_pt1 | contig 14483 bp, 13 predicted proteins | sample SF_Jan12_sed_USG_4_FD_170157 | JGI IMG/M metagenome (GOLD analysis project Ga0224508, IMG submission 170157) | Sediment microbial communities from San Francisco Bay, California, United States - SF_Jan12_sed_USGS_21 | ecosystem: Environmental > Aquatic > Marine > Sediment | place: USA... | reverse complement strand
TGGTGATGATGGGGGGCTGCCGGCGGGCACCTACGACAATGTCCCGGGTCCCGCATTGCCCGAAGAACGCGACGCCGAGATCGGCACCGCCGGTGGTGGCGACTGCGGCAGCACACCATGATTGAGGACAACCGAGGACAACCGGGACAGATTTATTTGTTCGAAAAATAGATCTGTCCCCGTTTGGTGCACTTGGTACTGGGCGACCTTCTCGCAGCTTTTCTCGATGTCGTCGAGGAACAGCAGCGGATCACGCGACACGGATCGCTTCCTTCTCAATGTACGGCCTGACTCGATCTCTCAGCCCGTTCTCCGTGACCAGGTCGACCTTCGCGCCCAAAAGATCCTCCAGGAAGATCCGGAGCTTCATGAACGAGGAGAACCCGGGCGGCTTCTCGAAACCGACAAGGAGATCCACATCGCTGCCGTCAGCGGCTTCGTCACGCGCCACCGACCCGAATAGACGCAGGGTCTTCACGCCGAACCGTTGAAGTTCAGCCGTGTGAGATTCCAGGATTTTCAGAACTGCATCGCGACGCATCGGTATCTCCACCAGATCTTGGTATCAGTTCCGGTTTGATTCCGCGTTCAATTGTAGCCCAAAGTACCCGTACCCGTGGGCAGCCGGTTCGATATCATCTCCCCTTGAGGACGTCCATGACGAATTCGCCCGACCGGCCTGGTGACGAACCCACACTGTCCGGCGAGGAGTCCGTCGAGTACGGCGGAGAGGTGATTTGGGCCGGGGACTTCACGTCCGGCGGCGCACCCGTCGGCCTGACTTCGAGGGAGTTCCGTCGACTCAACGCAGAGTTGGAGCACCGAGCAGGCTGGGCCCGGGCCAAGGCACTGCTGGCGTGGGCCTTCGAGGCGTGCTCTTCGCCCGTTGCGGATGTCGAGATCGACCGGGTCAAGAAGATCGGAGAGGGACTCTTCAGAAAGGTCTATGCCGCCCACGTTGACCTGTCGCCGGATCCCGACAATCTGACCGGAGCTTGGGCCGTCCTTCTTCCCGACCGAAAGGCGACGCAGGAGGATTGTCGGCGCTGGGTCCGCGAGGTCGCAGTCCTCGGGCAACTCGCGCGCGAGCAGTTGCCGTTTCGTGTTCCCGCACCGCTCGGGGCATTTCCCGATGGGGATCGCCCTGCGATCATCAGACGGTTCATCGACGGGATTCCAGTGGATCTTCGAGCCGGCCGGATGCAGAGCATCCGCCCTGCGGAGTTGGTGGGGTGGATCGCCGCCGCCATCCATGCCGTCGACGTCAGCGCCTGGCGGCGACCCCCTGCCGGTGCCGCAACGCGCCGCGCGCACGCCGAGGAGTTGGCGCGCGTCTTTGACGACCTCGAGGGCACCGAGGTCGAGCCCGCGCGGGAGTGGACCCTACAGCACTTGCCCCAGGATCGCGCGGCCGTCCCGGTGCATGGAGACCTGCTCGGCCAGAACATTCTCGTGTTTCCGGACGAAGCGCCCGCGGTGATCGATTGGGAGTTCTGCCGGATGGGGGATCCCGCGTTCGACCTGGCGATCGTCACGCGCGGCGTGCGCCGACCGTTCCAGATGGCTCGTGGTCTTGATCATCTTCTCGATGCGTATTCCGCGGCGGGCGGTGACCCGATCAAGCCCTCCGAGGTCCACTTCTACGAATTATGCCTCGCTGCAGGGTGGTATCGGGAGGCGTTGCAAGGGCGCGGTTCCGAGCCGCCGGAGCAAGCGCTGGCCAAGCTGATAGGGATCCTGCGTCGTGCAGAAGAATCGACCCGGTAGAATCGAATACGCACAACGCTGCGCCACTGCACTTCTCAGGGTTCCGCAAAGGCCTTCTTCCAACGTTTCCTGGGATCGTCGAAGCGGACTTTCTCGGGATCGAATAGACGAGGGTCGTGCGAACCGCCGACCCAAGTCAAGGTTTCGTCGTGTTCTTCGTGCCTGGGGTCAGCCAGGATCTTCAGCATGTTCTCGTATCCCCAGGGACCTCCGCAGTCTTCAGGGGGACACGCGTGCTTTCCGGCTACGCAGTGCGGGTACTTCGCCTTCGGCTCTCGGGGCATGATCTTGTCGAGAACGATTTCGTGTTCCCAGCCATCGCCGAAGTCGTACTCGTAGCTCGCGGAATCGCCGGGCTTCGCAAAGTACTTGTCGATCGCGACCTTCCAACCCGGGATGTATTCCGGATCGCCCACGAAGCGGTCCTCATCGGGAATGCCGATCAGGTTCTCTTCGCCGTGGGATGGGTTTGCAGTTCGAAAGGCATGTAGGTGGCAATCCCGCCAACCCATGGCGTCCTGGATGGCAACGTGCAAATCCCAGAACGAGTAGTTGCCGGGAACCTGGATTCTCCTCCAGATCGGCGGACGGATTCCTTGCAGTGTCACCTTGAACTGGTAGACCGTGTCGAAGCGTTTGGCCATCGGTGGAACTTCTCCGACCTCGCTGGGTCACGACGGGTGGCGCCGCCAACCGAAATCATAGCTCTCTAGTTCTTTGCGTAGCCGGTTCAGCAGGTCTCCGTGCGATTTGCGATGAATCCCGCATCAGGAAACGGGGCGCCTCGAAAGCGTCCAGAACCCTTTCGAGGCGTGGGTGTTACCCATGTCTCCGGTATAAACCGTTACCCATGTGTCCGGAACGGACCACATAGGAATGGTGGGCCCACCTGGACTCGAACCAGGGACCAACGGATTATGAGTCCGCCGCTCTGACCAACTGAGCTATGGGCCCACGGACGGCGGAATTGTAGCCCCAGCAGCAAATACCTGCCTCATGACCCGAGGAGCAAGTCCTCGATCTCGTCCATTGTGACTACGGATGTGCGCCATGATTCCCTGAAGGGAGAACAGAAAATAGATCTGTCCCCTTCTACTTACCCAGGTTGTAGAGGTACCGGTCCCCGCGCAGGATGATCGTGTCGCCGACGATCGCCGGGGTCGCGTTGAAGACGTCGTCGAGTTCGTTCCTGGACAGGATCGCGAAATCGCCCGCTGCGCGGAAGACGATGGCCGATCCGTCGCGGGAGACGCTGTAGATCTTTCCGCCGGCGGACACCGGGGAAGCGTAGATGTTTTCGTATCCCTCGATCCGCTGCTGGTCGTAGCAGGCCTTGCCCGAGACCAACTCGTAGCAGGAAAGGATGCCCGCAAACCGCTGGAAGAAGAAGATGCGGCCGTCCACGAGAACCGCCGAGGGAACGTAGGACAGCCCTTGATCAGTGGCCCAACGGATACGATCGCTTCCGGTCAGGTCGCCACGCGCCCCGGGATAACGGATCGCCATCCCGTGGGCATCTCGATAGCCACTCATGACCCAGACCGTTTCCTCGTCGGCGACCGGGGTGGGAACGACGTTGGGCCCCAATCCGGAGACGCTCCACAACTCGTCCCCGGAGTTCAGGTCGTAGCCCCGTACGTGGCCCGTCGCCGCGACGACCAGGACACTCCGATCCCCGTCGCGGACGACGAGCGGGGTCGACCACGACGTCCGCTCGTCCCGCGGTCTTCGCCAACGTTCCTCGCCGGTCTTTTTGTCGAGCGCCACGATGAACGAGTCACCCTCGTGATCCCAGTTGACGACGATCAGATCCCCGTGGACCACCGGCGAAGCGCCCTCGCCAAATTCGTTCCGAGTGCTCTGCGTGCCCAGGTCCACTTCCCACACCACGCGGCCTTTCTTGTCCAGGCAATACAGGCCACGTGATCCGAAGAACGCCCAGATGTGTTTTCCATCGGTGACCGGAGACGCCGAAACCTGGCTGGCCGTCGAGTGCAACGACTCGTGAGGGACCTCCTTGCGAACCACCGTCTTCCACACCCGCTTTCCGGTTCCCAAATCGTAAGCGGCGACGAGGAACTGATGGACGTCCTCACGGCCGGTCTTCACGGCCGACATGACGTAGATCCGCTTTCCCCAGATCACGGGCGAGGCGTGGCCGCTCCCTTCGAGCTCCACCCTCCAACGAACATTCGTGGTCTCGCTCCATTCGATGGGCGGATTGGCTCCGGGCGCGACTCCGGTGTGCATGGGGCCACGAAACGACGGCCAGTTGGTCTTGGCCTCCCCGGCGTACGACGCGTTGGGAAAGGACAGACCCATTAATAAGGTTAAGCCGACGATTGAGATTCGAATGTGCATGCAGCCCTCGGGTATTCGAGCCGAGCCATGGAGCCGTGAACCGAAATTGTAACCCGCCGATCGATGCCGGCGAACGGAGGGGTGCGGTGTCGACCCGTTTAACCCCAAAAGCGTCGAAGATCCAGACAGTGTGTCGGATTCGACGAATCGCCCCAGTTCTCGATGGAATTCGTTCGCGACGCCAAATCGTGTGCCGTGAGTCGCGACACCTTACGAAGACAAGTCCAAGGATTCCGGGGGGAAAACCATGGCACGGCGCTTGCTTTTACTGGGCGTGAGTTATTGAAACTCCTTTCGGAGGTTGAACGCAATGAGATCGAAAACGAGTAAGAAATGGTTGGTCGCCGTCCCGGCAGTACTGGCCCTGGGAATATTCGTGCAGAGTCCGGCTCCGCCGGAGAGCGACGACTCGTCGGCGAGTCTCAGCGTCATCGTCCAGAGTCGAGGCGATGCCTCGGCCGCGGATCTGGTGCGTGACCTCGGCGGCGAAATTACCCACGAACTCGACATCATTGGCGCGGTGGCCGCCAACCTGACGCCTGCGGCCCAGGAAGCTCTGAGCAACGACGCGCGCGTGCGGGTGCATGCCAATCATGCGATCGAAACGGCCGGCAAACGGAACAAGGACACGGGAGAAGAATCCCTCGCCGAATCTTCGGCAAACAACGATCAAGACACTTCTTTCCCGTCGTTGGTGTCGGCAAACCTCGTGCACGACAATGGGATCGAGGGCCATGCGGTGGGAATCGCCGTGCTGGATACGGGACTCTGGCGTCACGAGGGCATCCTCAACGCCGCAGACGGATCCCGACGACTGATCGAGGGTTACAATGCAATCACGGACTCGGCCATTCAGTTGGACACGATCACCGATCCCGGGGGTCACGGCACGCACATCGCCAGCGTCGCCGCTTCGAGCGTCCAGTCGAAAGAAGGCCTTTACAACGGCATCGCGCCGTCCGCGGAACTGATCTCCGTTCGCGCGTTCGACGACCACGGTGGCGGTACTTACGCCGACGTGATCAGGGCGATCGACTGGGTCGTCGCCAACGCCGACCGCCTGGCAATCCGAATTCTCAATCTCTCGTTCAGTGCCGAACCGCGTTCGAATTACTGGGACGATCCGATCAATCAGGCGGTCATGGCCGCCTGGCAGTCCGGAATCGTCGTCGTGGCCGCAGCCGGCAACCGGGGACCTGACCCGATGACGGTCGGCGTGCCCGGGAACACTCCGTACGTGATTACCGTCGGTGCGATGACCGACAGTGACTCCCCGTCGGATCCGAGCGACGACTTGCTCGCAACGTTCTCATCCATGGGTCCGACGCACGAAGGGTTCGTCAAACCGGAAGTCGTGGCGCCCGGCGGACACATGCTCGGTCTGATGGACAAAGACTCGTACCTCGCCACCACTTACCCGGAATTCTTCGACGGTGGCCAATATTTTTCAATGTCGGGTACCTCTCAGGCGACCGCAGTTGTCAGCGGTATCGTCGCCCTGATGCTCGAGAGACAACCCGGACTGACCCCGGATCAAGTCAAGTGCCGGTTGATGTCGACGGCCCGGCCGGCCGTGGACTCCTCCGGCAACCTGGCTTACTCGGTGTTCCAACAAGGCGCCGGCCTGGTCGACGCGTTCGACGCCGTGAACTTCGTACTGAAGAAGAACCGGAAAGAAGGGACGCGCAACGACGAGTGCGCCAACGTCGGGCTCGACGTCGATTACGATCTGGCGGGAACGCAGCACTACGGCGGTCGCGCGGATCAAGCGGCCGACGGCAGTTTCTACCTGACGGACTTGCAGGGTGACGGCTACATGTGGAGTGACGGCCTTCTCTGGTCGGACGCGCTGATGTGGTCGGACGGCTACATGTGGAGCGATGGCCTCCTCTGGTCCGACGCGCTTCTCTGGAGCGACGGCTACACCTGGTACGACCAGGGTACCGGGCTGGTCGCGGCCGGCTTCCTCTGGACGGACGCACTGATGTGGTCGGATGGCTACCTCTGGAGCGATTCGCTCACCGAGGTATCGTTCACCAGCACCTGGGTTGCCCAGGAATAGTTCACAAAGTTCGTGTTTTGCTTCTGAAGCGCCGCGACCTATATTCGAAGGAGAGGGGGAGAAAGCGGGTCGATCGTGATGCTTCTATGGCAAGCCCTCTTGCTGGCATCCGTTTCGTCCGCCGAGCCCGCCGCCGCAACCTTCGTCACGCCGCTGGATTATTTCGATAGCGGCCGGCAACATGTCGAGAACTACCTCGAACAATCCGACTTACTGCGGGAAACAGCGAACGCGTTGACGCAACGGTGTGCGCGCGTTGAAGTCCGCTCCACGCGCGGCGAGGGCATCTATCATTCGATTCTCGGAAGCGGCGTGCTGCTCGGCGACGGGCGCCACTTGCTGACCGCCGGCCACGTGGTCGAGGGATTCGATCACGGCGAGATCCTCGTTCACTTTCCCAGCGGTGAGTCTCTCGTCGCGACGCTCGACGACTCCCGTTACGAAGCCTTCGGTCCCGACTGGGCCATCCTGACCCTTCACGGGACAGCACCGCTTGCCGACGGGCTGGAAATCGCCACACTGCCGGTCGGTTCGCTGGCCTTCGTGCTCGGCTATCCCGACCACATCGGCATCGACCCCCGAGGAGATCTGGTTTTCGGAGAGTCGTCGACGCGGTTTCTGCAACCCATCGTGACGTTGGGGACCGTCAGCGGGACCGACCCGTTGACTCTCGAACCCCATGTCGGAGCAGTGCCGACGGAGGGGATGAGCGGGGGTCCCGTCTTTGATTTGCAGGGAAGGTTGGCTGGAATTCTGGTTTCGGTGGCGCGGGAACCCGGAGCCGAGTCCCTCTACCACTATCGCATCGTTCCGGTGGGCGGAGTGCCCGAGGCCACGGAAATGACGCCGCCGCTGGACACGGCGACGTCATCCCATCCAAATACGGACTAGAGTTTAACGCCCAGCTTCTGCAACGTCGCCATGGTCAAACCGCCGGTCGGTAAGCCCTTGGACCGCTGGAACGAGCGAATTGCGCTGCTCGTCTGGCTGCCGAAGATCCCGTCGATCGGTCCGGGATTGTGGCCGGCCTTCTGTAGCGCCGATTGCACCTGACGGATCGTCGAACCCGTCATGTTGGTTTCGCAGAGGATCTCGCGCCATTCCATTTCGCCGCCGGAGACCTGCACAGTGCTGGTCACGGTCTCGTACTTCGCCGGAATCTCGATGCGCCGTTCCTTCGGCGGTGTGGCCACCGTCTGGACCTTCACGGTCTTGTATTCCGCGGGGATCTGGACCGTCTTGGTCGTCGCAGGTTTGGCGATGACTTTCTGCCGCACCGTCTTGTAAACCGCCGGCACGTCGACCAGGCAAAGGATTTCCCCGGTGGCGTTGTCGACCTTTTCGACCGGTCCGCGACCTTTCTTCCAGGTCGTGTGGGCTTCCTTGACGAGGATCTTTTCCTCGACCCACTTGTACTCGGCGGGCACCTCGACCATCCTGCTGGTCGCTTCCTTGACGAGCACTTTCTCTTCGCCCCAGGCGTACGTCGCCGGGACGACCTCGATGCGCTCGGAAGCTTCCTGACGCAGCACCTGCTGGGTCTCGGTCTTGGTCACCGGTGGCACGAATACTCGTGCGTAGCACTCGCCGGATTTCGCGTTCGGCGGGTACATCTCCGAGCCCTTCGAAGCGTATGCCGAACTTCCCGAACGGGCCGAGCCGCCGGAAGTCCCGGTGGACGATGCCGCGGACTTGGCGCGGGCCTCAGCATCACGGGCCGCGGCTTCCGCGTCGGCCTTGGCCCTGGCCGCTGCCTCGGCTTCTTTTTGTTTCGCCGCGAGATCACGCTCGAGCTGGCTGACCGAGCCTTCCAGCTTGGTGATTTCCGAATCTTTGGTCTTTACCGTGCGTTCGAGATCGGTCACCGTGGTATCCATGTTCTTGTTCGCGCAACCAAAGGTCGCGCAGACCAGAACCACCGCAGAACCGATCAGTACGATTCTCTTGAACATCTACCCCTCCTGAGTTGTTTAAATTCCTGCGGCCATGGTAGTAAAAAGCGGCGATTACTTCCACGATATTTCTGGAAGCGCCGCCAAGTTAGGGTTTTTTTTGCCTTGATGGCGAGTGTTTTGAAGGTACTGAAACTAAAGGTGGCGCTCAGGAGTCCGATAGGGAGAACCGTATCGTAGGGGATTCCCGTTGAGCGAAAAACTCGGACGCACCGTCCTCGATGCAGACTACGGTCTTGGCGAGCATTCGTTCGACTCCAATCGTCTCGGCCTGATCGACGAAGAGGAACTCACCGAACGGCTGATCGCTGCCTTTTCGTCACCCGGTTATGAGCCACCGCGACTTCCTACCGTGGCGACGGAACTGCTCGCCCAGTCCCAAAACCCCGACGTAGAGTTCGCCGACATCGAGCGAATCCTCGAGCGCGATGCCGTGCTTGCCGGTGAGGTGTTGTCCATCGCCCGGTCGGCGTTCTACGCGCGGAAGTTTCCACCGGAGAGTCTCCGGGACGCGCTGGTTTCGATCGGGTTGACCAAGCTACGCGAAGTTGTGCTGCAGGCCGCCCTCAATCTTAGGGTCTTCCGCTCTCCGGCGTATTCCGCCTACATGCAGAGGCTCGCCGATCACAGCCGCGCTACGGCCCACCTGGCTCGCCTCGTATCGCGCCATACGCCGATCGGCGAGGAACAGGCGTTCATGTGCGGCTTGCTCCACGACGTCGGTTTGGCCGGCATCCTGCTTGTACTCGGTGAAGTCTCGCGAGGAGAGAAACCGAGAGACTTGACCGTTCTGTGGCCCGCAATCCACCGTGCTCATCCCAGAGCCGGCGCCCGCATCGCCGAACTGTGGAAACTGCCGTCGACGATCGGGTTGGCGATCTCCGCGCACCATGACGTGAGTGTCGGGGGCTACGATCATCCCCTTGCCGCCACCGTCTGCATCGCCGAAGCGATTGCCACCGAACTCAACCGCGGGTTCGCACCGTCGGCCGTCGTAGACGGCGACGAGAAAGCGTTGTGCGAATCCGCACTGATCACCTCGATCGACCGCACCGATGCGACCGTGGTGCGCCGCGCGGCCGAGGGTCTGGGCATCTCGGAGGAAGTGCTGGCAGATCTTCGCAAGGAGGCCGTGGACTGGATTCTTCGCGCCGATGGAAGCGGAACCGACAGCTAAGGCGACCAACGCCGTCAACTACACGACAGTTTTCGTGATCCGCTCTAAAGTATCAGGCCAAAGTGCCGATTCTCCCCAAGCCGCACCTTCCGTTCGGCGCAGGGAGAGGTCACAAGATGTCAGGCACGGTTTTGTTCGTAGACGACGATCCGAGCATCGTTAACGCGGTTTCCGAAATTTTACGCGAGGGCGGGGAGATTGATGTCGTCGGCGCGGAGAGTGGCGAAGCCGCACTCGAAGTCCTGAATTCGCGCGACATCGATCTCGTCGTCTCGGATCACACGATGCCCGGGATGAGCGGTCTTCAGTTGCTCTGCAAGGTGCGCGAACTGGAACCCGACATGCCGCTCGTCATGCTCACCGGCTTTCGCGACGCGGTCGAGAAGGATGTCCTGAAGACACTCGGCGAAACGGTCGCCGTCCTCGACAAGCCGTGGGACAAGAATTCGCTGCGGGGCGTCGTAAGCGAACGGCTCGCCGAACGCGCAGATCGGCGCGAGGAAGCCGACCTGATCGAGTTCGGCGGCGTGAGTCGGGAGCAGATCGAGCGCACACGTAAGATCATGAAACGGATGCAGCAGCCCGGATCGCTGGGCCAGGTCCTCGTCGACACGGGCGCGATCACGCCCGAGACGCTGGTGCAAATAACGAATCGGCGCCGCTCCAAGCTCAGCATCGTTAGTCTCCTCAACGAGGACGGCGCCCTCGGTGAGGAAGCTTTTGCCAAGTACGATCAGGCGCGCCAGGAAAACCCGGATCTCAGCGAGCGCGAGCTTCTGGTCGACAGCCGGCTCGTCACGGAAGAACAGTTCCTCCGTGCCGTTTCCGTCAAGCACGAGATCCCGTTTCTGGACCCCACGGCCTCGGACATCGACCCAGAGGTGCTGGCCAAGACGTCGATACGTTATCTGTTGAAAAACAAGGTTCTCCCGGTCCGTATGGTGCACGGAGAACTGGAAACCGTACTCGCCGATCCATTGAACCCACACCTGTTGATGGAACTCGAACGACTCTTCGAGGTCAAAATCCGGCCGGCCTGCGGCACGGGCAAGAGAATCGGCGAGACCCTCCTTACGCTCGAGCGGCTCCGTGCGGGTCAGGAGAACGACGAATCGACCAGCCTGCAGTACCGCATCATCGAGGAAACGCCCGAGGTCGAGGACACCGGCAAGGAAGCGGTTCAGATTGTCGATTACCTGTTGCTCCGCGCGATCCAGTTGGGCGCCAGCGATCTTCACATCGAACCGATGGAGAGCAAGGTGCGGGTGCGCGTTCGGATCGACGGCGTGCTCCAGCGCTTGACCGATCTGCCCATCGATTCGGCACGGCGGCTCGTTTCCCGTGTCAAGGTGTTGGCCGGTGTCGACATCGCCGAAAAGCGTTTGCATCAGGACGGCAAGTTGGCCGTGATGGTCGAGGGCTGCGAGGTCGATATTCGTTTCTCCAGCTACGTCTCGACGTACGGCGAGACGTTGGTGCTGCGCCTGCTCGACCGCAACCGCAATCTGATGACCATGGAAGATGTCGGTTTTCAACCGACCATCCGTGCGGTCGTCGAAGATGTCGTGCTCAAGACGTCCTCGGGTCTTGTCGTGATCACGGGTCCGACCGGGTCGGGAAAAACGACCACCTTGTACTCGTTCGTCGACCACGCCCTCGATCCGAACCAGAAAGTGATCACCGCGGAGGATCCGGTCGAGTACGTCCTCGACGAGATCACACAGTGTTCGGTCAACGAGAAGACCGGCCCGACGTACGCGCAATCGTTACGCTCGATCCTACGCCAGGATCCGGACACCATCGTTGTCGGTGAAATGCGGGATCCCGTAACCGCGGGAATGGCCTTCGAGTGCGCGCTGACCGGGCACAAGGTCTACACGACCTTTCATACCGAAGATTCGGTCACCGTGTTCATCCGGCTGCTGGAAATGGGGCTGGAACCGTTTTTGATCGCCAGCAGCCTGTCCACGGTCGTGGCGCAGCGGCTGGTGCGGCGCCTGTGCCCGAAATGCCGGGTGCAGGCCAAACCGTCACGCATGGATCTGAGATTTCTCAGCATCGAGCGGGCCGACCTCCGCGATGTCCCGATCTGGGAGCCACGCGGTTGTGGACACTGCGACGGTACCGGCTACAAGGGGCGGCTCGGGATCCACGAGGTGCTGATCCCCGACGACGATTTCCGCGATGCCGTTCTTCGCCGTGCTTCCGCCCGCGAATTGCGAGAACAGGCGCGCAAGCTGCCCGAGTTCCTCACGATGCAGGAGGACGCGTTGCTCAAGGTAGCGCTGGAGCAGACCACGTTGAGTGAAATTGTCGCCTCTGCGCCGCGCGATCTCAACGCACGGCCGCTCTCGACACTTCGCAAGATCGGCGGCCGGAGAAACCAAGCATGACTCCGCCCGCCACGCCACCCGAAGCCTCGATCGCCGAACTCGCACGGGCGATCATCGAGGAGAACTCGATCGAGTTGCCTCCGCTCCCCGAACTGGCGATGCGTCTGCGCAAGATGTTGTCCGATGAAAACGTCGAGACGAAGCAGGTCGCCATGCTCATTTCTACCGATCCCGCGATCACGAGCACCTTGCTGCGCCGTGCCAACTCCGCCGCGTTCGGTGGCCTTCGCGCAATCACGGACATCGCTCAAGCGGTGGCTCGGCTCGGTCTCAAACAGGTCGAATCGCTCGTCACGACACTGGCGTTGAAGGGCACGTTCGACGTCGGAGACCCGAACAATCATCAACTGCTGCGGGAGTTATGGAACCACTCGCTGATGGTGGCGCTGGGGGCGAAGCGAATCGCGGTTCGAAGTGGCCTCGACCCCGAATCGGTGTTCCTCGCCGGCCTGCTGCACGACGTCGGCCGGCTCGTTGTGCTGAAGGGCGTCAACGACCTGCAGCAGGCCGGGCAACCGGAGGTCACACCGCCCGTTCTGGACGAGCTGATGGAGACTCTGCACTCCGAATTTGGACACCGCACACTCAAGGCATGGAAGCTCCCCGACGATCTCTGCCGGGTCGCCCGAGACCACGAGGTCGAGACGGAGGACGCCACGGACCTCCTGTTGCTTGCGGTCCAGGCGGCCGACTCGATCTCCTGCAAACTCGGTTTCCACCCCGTTCCCAATCCGGACCTGGCCCTGCTCGACGAGCCGGCGATCGAACTGCTCAACATCGGAGACATCGAGTTGGCCACACTGATGGTCGACCTGGAAGACGATTTCGATTCCATGCAGTCTCTGCTGTGAGAGGGAGGAACGATGCGGAGTCAACGTGGCGCGAGCCTGCTTGAACTGCTGGCCCTCCTGGCGCTGGCGGGGATTGCCGTGTCCATCGCCGTCATCGGATCGTTCGACTGGATCAACGCGCAGGCATCCCGCAGCGCCGTTTACCATGTTCAGGCGGCACTTCAATCGGGGCGCGCCGAGGCCGTGGCGCGAAATCGCGCTTGCCAGGTCCGCGTCGAGCCCGGAACCGGCATCTTGCGGATCGTCGATCTGAACCTTGCCGGCCCGTCGGACGACGTTCAGATTTCGCGACTCGAACTGTCCCGCACGACGTTTTTCGAGCGGCCGGACCCGGGTGACGCCGTCACGCTTCCGACGATCGCCGCTGGCGTGTACGGAGCCACGTTCGAGGCGGACGGCAGCGTCTCGTCGGGTGCGGGGGGCGAGATCGTTCTGCGCGGGGGTCAGGACTACCGGCGCATTACGCTCTTCGGCGCCGGCGCGATACGCGTCGAACGCTGGCGTTCATCCGGCTGGTCGGAGTCGTAGGCATGCGCGCCAGGCAGGACGGTTTTTCGTTGATCGAGGTCCTGGTGGCCATCATCGTGATCGGCTTTGTCGCACTCTCCGTCGCCCCGATGTTCATGATCGCCTCGCGCTCGAACAAGTCGGCGGCCCACGTCGGCCAGTGCTCGGCGCTGGCGATGGAACGGATGGAAATACTTCGCCGCACGAACTCGGGATCACTGGCGGTCGGCGGTTCCTTGACCACCAACACGGCGGGGTACGTGGACACGACCCAGGCGGACTTCGTGGTTCGCTGGCGCATCACCGCCGCCGTCGACCCGGCCGCCGGCAAACAAATCGACGTGCGTTCGATCTCGCTACACCCCTCGATGGGGCCGGACAAGCAGGTCACGTTCAGTTCACTGCGGGTGCCCTGATGGCCTCGAGCGGCCGCCAGGACGGGATGTCTCTGATCGAGGTGATGATCAGCCTGGCCGTATTCTCGCTGGCTTCGATAGGTATTACGGGGATGCTGATCGACAATTCGCGGATCAACAAGGCCGAGCAGATGCGCGCCCAGGTTCAGGCAAACGCGCGAAACACGGTGTCGCTGATTGCCCAACGCATCCGCACCGCGGGTTGGGACCCCCTCGAGTTGGGGTTTCAGGCGATCGTCCGCGATGACGATTTGACGGACAGCGAGAATTACGTCGAGTTGTACTCGGATCTCGACGGGGACAACACGCTCGACGGAGTCGGAGAATCGGTTCGCATCCGGCATCTGGCCGGCACGGTCGAGTGGCGCTTGGAGACGGGCGGCTCGTTTATCCCACTCGCGGCCGGAATTTCAAACGACGCCGACGGGGACACCGTCGTGGAACCCATGTTGGTCGCCGACACCGCCGATCCTCCGAAATGGATTCGCATCCGCGTAACGGCCGAATCGTCGTCCGCCGATCCACGTACTGGAGAGGTTTATCGGTACACCGTCGAAACCGAAGTCGCGCTGCGGGGTAGCCTGTGAGCGAGCGTGGATCCGCACTGGTTTTGGCGATTGTCGTGCTGGTCGTATTGACTTTCGTGGGAATCGCACTGCTCACGCTGTGTCAGTACGAGGGCCGCATGGCACAGGCCGACGCGCGCACCAAGTCCGTCTTCTACGTGGCCGAAGCGGGACTCGAGCACGCACGTCAGACGCTCGTCGATACGGACGCGATCTCGGCATCGCCCGGACTGATCGACGAGGAACTGGACGATGCGGCCGGTGTGGACGACGTGTTCGATCTCGACCCCGAAACGATCCGGCCGGTGTACGACGCGAATGGGCAAGTCACCGGCTTCAGCGGCTACGGCGACGACGTACCGTTGCAGGCGTTCACGTCTTTCGGGCCGGGAGGCTATATCGCTTTCCTCCGCAACGACGGAATCGACGAT
>Ga0224508_10002862_pt1 | contig 14483 bp, 15 predicted proteins | sample SF_Jan12_sed_USG_4_FD_170157 | JGI IMG/M metagenome (GOLD analysis project Ga0224508, IMG submission 170157) | Sediment microbial communities from San Francisco Bay, California, United States - SF_Jan12_sed_USGS_21 | ecosystem: Environmental > Aquatic > Marine > Sediment | place: USA... | reverse complement strand
TCCCGCCTCACTTCAGGTGAGCCGGTTCGACCGGCTCGCACCGCGCTGGCGGCGGCAACTCGAGCGAGAGGTGACCGCTCTTCAGCTGAGGAGCGGTCACGACCGCATGATCCGAGACCATGGCCGCAAGCCATTCCGGGTAGCCCATCGCTCGGGCGGTGCGCGACACCAAGTTCTCCGGGCACGGGGTGGCGGCCACCAACGTCCGCCATGACGCGAGCAGCGCGTCTCGTCGGGTCGCGAACGGGCCGAACGCCGCGAACGCGAACGTCCACCCACGGACGGCACCCACGATGACCTCCGCGACCTCCACGTCGCATCCCGCACCGGTAGGCGGCTCGTCCCACGGAAGAGCGATCTCGGTTCCATCCACCGAGAACCGTCGCTTGACGACCGACTTGTGCACGTCGACCCAGCGCCCATCGGTACTGTCTCCGACGAGGCCGTCGGCAGGGCTCCACTTCCGCCACACCTCGAGCGACCCGGCGAGGCTCTGGCCGAGCTCGACCCGCCCGTCGAGCGACTGCCGTACCTTGAGCTCCAACGTCTCTCCGAAGCGGCGTTTCACGCCGATGTCGCCACGGCCGTCGAGCAGGTATGTGTCGCACCGCTCTTCGCCGGCGCCGGACGAGCCGGCGAACCACTCACCGATGCCGGGAGGGAGCGACCCGACGAAGAACCAACGGACCTCGGTCGTGTCGACGATCGAGAACGCATCGGGTCGGCGCGCTCGGGCGGGCTCAGCGACCGACACCACCAACTCCCATCGGTGAACCGTAACGTACGGCTTCCATGCCGGGCCCGGTTGTGGCCGGCTCGGCGAAGAGTGAGTGACCGGGCGTGGGACGCAGACGTTCCGTCACGAGAACCACGCGGCGCGCTTCATCATCGATTTGTGCGCCGCTCGCCACCGTTTGTCATGGGTGCGGGCCTCGACGACGATTTGCTGGCTGATCTGGCCGGCGGCGAACGCGGCTGGCCCGTCGAGCCGCTCGGCACACTCGATCAGCCATGCTCCGGCCACGGCGGCGTCGTTCAGCTCGCCGAGTGCGTCTTGGATCCGTGCCGCGTCGTCGGCGAACTTGCGTGCTTGTTTGCCAGCGGCCGGCGCGACCGCCTCGGTGGCATAGCGCACCCGTTTCGCCAGGATCCGAACTGCATGAAGCTCCTCGGCCGCGGGATGGCTGCCGAGCCGGCCGATGGCGCGATCGAGCCGCTTCCAGCGCTTGCGGACGAGCTTCGGCATGACGTCGCGTGCCGGGCGGTCCGCCCGCGACACCGTCGCCGGTTCCGCCGCCGCGGCGACGAGATGATCGAAGAGCTGCATCGCCCGTTGTTCACCCAGATGCCGGACGAGACGGCGTCGATCGCGGCGACGCTTGAGCTGCAACTGGTGCAGGACCCGGCGGGCGGCATCGGGGTCGATCTCGGGATGGCGTGCGATGAGATCGCGCAGCTTCGCTCCGAGGACGTCGGCGTCGCGGACCGCGCCCAGTTCATCGATCAGCCACCGCAGCTCGGCCCCCAGACTCGTGGACCACGCTGGGTCAAGCAGCGGTTCGAACGTCTTGAGGTCCGACCGCATCCGACGGGAGGCCACACGGGCCTGGTGCACGCCCTCGGGATCGGTCCCCAGTCTGGCGGCGGGCAACTGGAGCAGCAGCCGGGTCACCGACGATGCGAACGCCGCCTCGATCACCTGCCGGGCGGTCGGCTTGGCTGGCAACGGCGTGACCTCGACATCGGGCGGCCGCATCGCTGCCGGGCCGAGCACTCGCACCAGTTTCGGGATCGGCCGCTCCGTGGAGCGTTTCGCGGCGGTCAGCCGAGTGACGACCTCGTCTAAGAGCCGGCCGTCGGCGTCGGGCGCCAGTTCGACCTCGATCTCGCGAAACACCACCTCCCCGCCATCGGGCCGGGAACCGCAGACGTCGTCGGCGGCCAGCTCGGCCACGACCGCGCCATCGTCGGTCAGCCAGCGGCGATACAGCCGTCGCGTCCGTACTTTCGCGACCTCTTCGACGGCGACGCCCCGGGTCAGCGACGACACGAGGGCGACCGCCCTCGAAGGGGGAATGCCCGGATCGCCACTGACGGCAACTTCTTCGCGATCGAGGATGATGCCCTTCGACGGCCCGGGGATCTTGACGGTCCAACCGTCACCACTGCGGTGTCGGAGGGTGCAGCCCCACCGGGCGAGACGCAGGTCGGGCGTGTCGTAGTAGGTGTCGTCGATCACCCGCTCCTCGACCTCGCCGAGCATCGCGCCAGCAACAGCGTCGTGCAGATCCGGCAACTCGAACGAGTCGGGCACGATCATCTTCACTTCACGTTCACGCATCGATCCTCCTGGTATGGCGCCGATCGGCTCGGCCAGGGCGTGGTTTTCGGGAGCGAACATCGTGAAATGCCCGAGTCGACCATCGCCCGTTCGACCCCAGGTACCGCCTGGAGGAACCGCCTCGTCTCCTCCTCGGAACAGAATCCCATCACCGGCTCGACGCCCGCCCGGTTCTACCAGCTGCGATCGAAGATGACGACTTCACCCGCCGCGGGGAAGTACTGGATATAGCGCTGGATGTACATTTGTGACTTCTCACGCTCGGTAGGAGCCGGCAGCGCGACAACGCGAAACACCCGCGGGCTCACGCGCTCGACGATGCGCTTGATCGTGCCGCCCTTGCCAGCGGTGTCCCGGCCCTCGAACACGATGCAGATCTTTGCTCCGGTCGCCTTCACCCATTCCTGCATCGCGACCAGTTCGCCGTGGAGCACGCGGAGCTCGGCCTCGTATTCCTTGCGCTTCAGCTTCGCGGGCTTCTTCGACTTCGAACCCATCTCGTTGGTCCCTTCTCGGGTTTCCTCGTTGTTCCCTTCTCGTCTTCACAGCGATCGCATCTACATCTACGGATACACCTGGGAGCCCGCCAAGGCCAGCCTGTGCGAACGATTCACCCCGGTGATGTTCAGCTACCGCCTACTCGCCACGGCTCGAGTTCCACGGCACGATCCGCGACGTCGTAGTCGACGTCGAAGGCGCGCTCATCCGATGCCCGGAGCCGTGCTGATCGCCCGCGACCGCGGGCTGCTCCGAGCGCAGGACGATCAGCAGCCGGCCCCCTCGCCCACGTTGATCTCTGCGTCCTTGACTGGGCGGCGCCTGAGCGACGAATCCCTCGGCGGCACTAATCAGCAGTCTCCCAGTGAGGCCGGCCTCGGACCGTCGAGGGGCGTGGCTCGGTCGGGGTGTGTGAGGCTGGCGGCATCGTGGGTCACGGCTGTTGGGGGGGTTTGTGATGGCCGAGCCGGTTGATGTCAACGATCTGGTCGATGGGCATGTGGCGCTGGAGGTCGAGTGTCTGGACCGGATCTACCTGAACGGGTATGTCCCGAATCTCCAGGTCGGTGGTCAGGTGGTGACGTTCCTGTGTGAGCATCGACAGAACCCGGTGCCGTCACCGGCGTTGTTCAACCGGATCGGCGCCCGGTTCCGACAAGCGGTGGACCGGTTCGTGTTGGACAACGAGATCCCGGTGATCCGTTTCGCCAAGGACGACCGCAAGGCCGATGTGATGCGCCGCTACCTACGGGCCGCCGAGCGGGCTGAGCGGCCGGGGGTGGTAGCGATCGGGGTGGCTCAGGAGTTCCAGTCGGTGTTCGCGGCCAGTGACCGTAACAAGGGCAAGGGCCACCCGTCGTTCGACACGCCGTTCAACCCGATCACGTGTTTGGCCGAGCCGGATCCCAATCCTCGGAGCGTGTGCGAGGAATCGGGCGGCTTGGTGAGCAAGACAACGGTGAACCCGCAATTCTCGTCCTCGGGCCCCTTCAGCGTGAACGTCGACGGGATCGAGGGCTGGGACACGGCCCCGTTCACGGCCGCTCCGGATGCGTTGCTCGACGATCGCCCATTCCCTGACGAGGATCAGTCGGGTCTAGGGAGCTTCGGTGGTGGCACCATCGGAGCCGATCCGTTGCAGTTCGCCATCGCCTGGACGAGCGCTCCGGACGCCGCCGGCGGGATCCTCACCAGAGCACAAGGTATGAACGCCGAGCTGCTCCGTGACCGGTTCTCCGAGCGGTTCGACAACACCGATATCTACCGGATGATGTACAAGACGCTCTTCCGGGAGATGCTGCCAACCGGCGTTGGCGTGCCAGCACAGGATCGCTAGCCGCGGTTGACGTTCGCTCAGCCGGCTGAACCCACATCGATAGTCCGCAACAGGTCATGGAAGGCCAATGCCGCACTGCGGAGCGAGACGACGGTCAGCCGTGCAGCCTCGGGGGCTAGGATTGGACGGGGAGGTGGTCGTGCAGTTCGAGCCCCAGCTGATCACCTACGTCGACCGGCTGGCGGGCGACTTCGGCGGCCTCCTCGATCTGCTGGAAGGTCCGCTGGCAGGGGCATTCGGAGGAGTCCATCTGCTCCCGTTCTACGACCCGATCGACGGCGCCGACGCCGGCTTCGATCCGGTGGATCACACAGCCGTCGACCATCGCCTGGGTGACTGGAACGACGCAGCACACATCGGTGCCAACCATGTCGTCATGGCCGACCTCATCGTCAACCACGTTTCCTCTCGATCGCCTGCGTTCATCGACTGGTGCGAGCACGGCGTCCGCTCCGAACACGATGGCATGTTCCTAACCCTCGACCGGGTCTTCCCCGGTGGTCCCACCGATGCCGAGCTCGACAGCATCTACCGTCCACGGCCCGGACTGCCCTTCACCGATTACGACGTGGCGGGGGTCTCCCGCCGTGTCTGGACGACGTTCACATCCGACCAGATCGATATCGACGTCGACCATCCCGCGGCGTGGCGCTACCTCCTCGAGGTACTCGACCGTTTTGCCGGCGCCAAGGTCGACATCGTGCGTCTCGACGCCGTGGGCTACGCGGTCAAGCGACACGGTACCAGGTGTTTCATGCTGCCGGAGACCTTCGACTTCATCCGCCGTCTCGCCGACGAGTGCCACGAGAGGGGCATGCAGGTACTTGTGGAGATCCACTCCCACTATCTGACCCAGATCGAGATTGCGGGGGAAGTCGACCTCATCTACGACTTCGCGCTGCCACCCCTGGTGTTGCACGCCATCTACCAGCGCGACGCCCGTCCGCTGCAACGATGGCTGACCGTTCGCCCAACGAACTGCGTGACGGTGCTCGACACCCACGACGGGATCGGGGTCATCGACGTCGCTCCCGCCAACGGTGAGCCGGGCCTCCTCGAGGCCGATGACATCGACCGGCTCGTCGAAGCGATTCACAGCGCCAGCCGGGGCCAGAGCCGGCAAGCAACGGGTGCGGCCGCATCGAACGTGGATCTCTACCAGGTGAACTGCGCCTGGTTCGATGCGCTCGGCGGCGATGACCGGGCGCATCTCCTGGCCCGGATGATCCAAGTGCTCGTACCCGGGGTCCCGCAGGTCTACTACGCGGGGTTGCTTGCGGAACACAACGATATGGAACTGATCGGGCGCACCGGTGTGGGACGTGACATCAATCGGCCGTACTACGACGACCACCGGAGGCGAGCGGCGCTCGCCCGTCCTGTCGTCCAGGACACGCTGCGCCTGCTCCGTTGGCGTAGCGCCGAGTGCCACCTATTCGGTGGTGACTTCGAGCTGCTTGCGTGCGACCCCCATCAACTGGCCCTTGCCTGGTCGCACCGGGGGCACAGACTCGAGGCCTTCTTCGATCTTGCGGACCGCAGCTATCGGATCGAGCTGGACGGACGGTCGGCCTCCGCCATGCATGACCTGGGTTCCCTTCGCTCCGACCCCGGCCGCAGCGCAAGCGAGAGCGCATCCGCATGAGTGCAGATGCGTTCCACTGGAGGGTCGGGCGGAGGGCTGGGCTTCGCGCCGCTACTACTAGGAGTAGAACCTGATGTTGGAACTACTTCCCGACCTCCCCGACCACGTCCTGGGGATCAAGGCAATTGGCGACGTCGAGGATGACGACTACGAGGACGTCCTCGTTCCGGCGATCGACGACCGGCTGAGTCGGCACGAGAAGATCCGCCTGCTGTACGTGCTCGGTGAGGAATTCGACGGCTACGAGGGCGACGCTCTCTGGGAGGACGCCAAGCTCGGCATGAAGACCTTCACGTCCTACGACCGCATCGCCATCGTGACCGACAGCAAGCTGATCAGCCGTTCGGTGAAGGCCTTCGGATGGCTCATGCCTGGTGAGGTCAAGGTCTACCCAATAGCCGACGTCGAGGGGGCGACGGGCTGGATCACGTCGTGATCCTGAGCTCCTGGCGCTGACTGCGCAACCCGTGTGCTCAGCCGGGTTCTGGCGGGGTGCGACGAGAAGGCGTCACCGACGTGGGCGCCAACGTGACCCAGACCGGGGAGTGATCGCTAGCCACGGCGTCGTGGACCACACCGGACACGGTCGGCGTCAGGCCTCGAGCGAACACGTGGTCGAGGGTGAAGCCGCGACCCGCTCGTCGAACCGTCGCGACCACACGAGGCGACACGTGGGCGAAGCCCGCTTCATCGAATCGGGCGACGAGCGAACGGACTCCGCGCTTGCTCACAGTGTTGAAGTCGCCGCCGATGATCGCTCGTTCGGTCGACCAAGCAGATGCCGCATCGGCCAGTGCCGCGAACTGGTCTTGTCGCTTCGCCGAACCGAGGGCCGGGATCTCGGTGTGGGTCGAGCACAAGGCAGTCGTGACGCCATCGATCGAGGCGACGACCTTGAGCGCGACCCGAGGTTGTCCGCTGAATCGAGCCTTGTGCGGCAGCTCGATCACCTCTCGGTCGTGAAGCGGGGTGGGGGAGAGGACCGCATTGCCGAACTGACGCCCGGTGCGGGGATGAACGCTCGCCGCTACGTACTCGAAGTGGTAGCCCCCGAGGGCACGAGCGAGCATCTGGGCGCCGGCTTCGTCCAACTCCTGCACGAGGAGGACGTCGGTGTCGGCCAGCGACGCTTGCTCGGTCAGGTCCCGTGTTGCCTGCTCGATCTCGCGACCGAACTGGATGTTCCAGGTCACGACCTTCACGCCAGGGTCACGGTCGAGGTCACGGTCGAGGTCACGATCTCGGTCTCGGCGTAAGGCTTCGGCGGTCGGTATCGGTCGAACAGAGCAATGATGAGCGACAGCAGGAGGAGGAAGAACGCAGTGGCATAGAACGGGTCCTCATCGTCGGACGGGGCCACGATCCGGTATGCGATCAGGATCGCAACGTTCACCAGCAATGTCGTGGCGAATGCCCGCAGGGTCGTCGACCACGCCGCGTCGAACCGGCGGACGAACTGCGTCAGCAGCGCATTCCCCGAAACGACCAAGCCGACCCCGACCGCGATCTCGAGAGTCGTAGCCGGCGTGTCCCCGAGTGCGTTGGCGAAGATGACCGTGACCAGCGTCGTGAGCACGAGCTTCTCGCCCAGCCCTTCGTTCCAGCGGCGAGGGAGCAGAGGGTCGACAGGCTCTGGGCCGGGTAGCCGGTCGGCGTCGAACGTGAGCGGGTGATCGGCCGGCGGCAGTCGACTCCAGAACTGGGCCAGGAGGGCGAACAGGCCAACGACGGCGACCACCAGTACGACCAGGACAAGGGGCCGGTTGCTGAACGCCGTACCCCACGAGTCCGTCGCTTCAACCCCGAACAGCTGCTCCTTCATCACGTCGGTGGTGTCGAGCTGGGCGATGTGGATCCAGTACTCCTGGGGCAACTTGATGAAGATCCAGATCGCGGCCGCAGCACCGATGATCTGGCGGTTCGACAGCCGATCGGTATCCCAGCGGAGTCGGACGACGGCCATGAAGATGAAGAAGTACTCGAAGGTGTTGGGGAAGATGATCAGCAACGGCCGCCATTCGGTCAGCTCGAACAGCGCCACCCCCACCAGCCGGTAGTACCAGAGGGCGGCGGCGACGGCAATGGCCGTTCCCGACTTCCAGTTCCGGAACGTGGCGATGTAGGCGATGGTGAGGTAGTAGATGTCGAGCGCTTTGTCGTACCCCTGGTAGTTGAGCTCCTCCAGGTCGATGTCGGTCATCCTCTGGAAGATGGTCTGGTCAGCGGCGTCGATGACGAGCGAGGCCAAGATCGCCGGGAGTGGGTAGCGCAGGATTCCGAGGGGGACGAACAGCCGGAGCGCCAGGACGAACAGGAAGACGGCGAGATCGGGTGCGTCCACACTCACGATCATGCTACGAGAGCGGTGGGCGCCGCCTCCGGGCCAGGATGTTCACCCAGGTGAAGTCCACGCACCGGAGGAGCGAGGCGATCGCCGAGGGTCTCCAGGGGTGACGAGAGCGCTGACCCATGGTCCCGTCGATCGGGAGCACCTTGTGTCTGCGGGCCGCGGACCACCAGAGATCGATCAACTCCAAGCTGGGCCCGTTCACCCGGGTGAACCGGGCACTGGCTCAGATGGTGGTCGAGGCGCTGATGCATGATCGGACGGAGCCTCTGCGTCGCGCGGAGCCAGGAGGAAGCACATGCAGGTCGGACACCCATGAGCGCGACCGCTGACACCAGCCCTCCCGATCGACAAACGCCGGGGCGAGCATTGCCGCCGTGGTTCGAACAGCTCGCGCGCTACGGCTGGGCGTTTCTCGGCGTAGTCGGTGGCGCGGCGGTGATCGTCCTCGGCCTTGCGGCCCTGCGTGAGCTCGTCGTCCCCCTGTTGTTGGCCGGGGTGTTCGCCATCGTGTTCGAACCAGCGGTCGGGTGGATGGCCGAGCGCAGGGTCCCGCGCAGCATCGGGGCATTGGCCATGATCGCGGTCACGGCGGTCTTGATCTGGGGTTCGATCGCAATCGTGATCGTCGGTGTGGCCGATCAGACAGACGAGCTGACCGAGCGGTTCGACCAGGCACAGCGAGAGGTGAACGACCTGATCGAGCAATCGAACGCAGCCGACCTCGTGGATCGGCTCCGGGCTAGTGGGGACGCGTCAGGCTCGACGCTCCGGGACGGATTCGGGTCGCAGATCGGCACCGTGCTGGACTCGGCGGCGGCGGCGGTGTCCGGCATCGTGCTCGGCACGGTCTTGCTGTACTACTTGCTCAAGGACGGTCAGGAGCTGACCCGACAGCTGGTCTCGAGTCGGGACCCCGAGAGGGCAGCCCAGAACCGGCGGATCTTCGCCCAGGCCGGTTCCAGCATTCGCGCCTACTTTCGGGGCAAGACCGTGCTCGCCTTGGCCCAGGGGCTGTTCATCGCGGTCGCGCTCGCGCTCATGGACGTGCCGCTGGCTGGATCCATCGGGGTCGTGAACGTCATCGGCGCCTACATCCCGTTCCTGGGCGCGTTCATCGGTGGGGGATTCGCCGTGCTCATGGCATTGTCAGACGGCGGGCTCGGTCTCGCGGTGGGAGCGCTGGCGGTCGTGCTGTTCACCAACATCGTCCTGGAGAACGTGCTCGAGCCCCGGTTCCTGGGCGCGTCACTCCAGCTTCATCCGATCATCGTGCTGCTGTCCACCGTGGCCGGTGGCGCCGTCGCCGGCGTGCTCGGCCTGGTCCTCGCCGCACCGCTGACCTCGATAGGCATCAACCTGTACCACGAGCTGCAGCGGTCGGGATTCTTCGACGACACCGAGGCGCTGGTGCGGAGCGCGGACGGCGATCAGCATGACGCCGGCGAGGGCGACCGTAGCTGAGCACTAGCACGAGCACAGTGTCAGCGTGGCTCTCGCGCCGGGCTAGGTCACGCTGTATCGTCCGTTCGACTGCCTCCGAACTCGCCGTCCCGATAGGCGTCGACACCATCGTCGATCTCGAGGAAGTACGCATCGGGCGAAGGCGTCGACGGCGTCTGCTCGCTCGAGCTGATCGGCCAGCGGCTAGCCGGATTCGGCATCGTTGGGTCGTACCGTTCGAGGTGATCAAGATGCCATCGGCATCGGGTGCGTCCAGGATCGAGATTGGGACGTGGTCGACGGGGCTTGGACGAGAGCGTCCTCCGGCGCCGCTCTGCCGACTCTGCTAGGGATGGAAGGTGGACAAGAAGGTCCGGTTGGAGAACACAGGGCGTGTTGCCGCCGCCGCCTTCGAGGTATTGCTAGACGGACGACGGGCGTTCCAAGCCGACCGAGCCAAGCGGCTCAGCGCCGGATTGGCCTACTACTCGGTGTTCGCCTTGGTCCCGACGATATTTCTGGCTCTGGCCATCGCCGGCGCAATCGTCGGCCAGGAGGCCACGGAGGGCCGGTTGGTGGATCGGCTCGATGACGTCCTGGGTATCGCCGCCGCAAGACAGATCGAAGACGCAGTCTCGGGGTTGCGCGAGAGTACCGACACGTCAGGCTTCGTGCTGATCAGCTTGGGGGCGGTGCTGTACTCGGCGTCAGCGCTGTTCGTTGCGTGGCGAGACACCCTAGAGGTGATCTGGGATGTGCCCTACGACTCCAGTCTGACCACCTCCCTCCAGCGACGGGCCTTCGGCGCGCTAGTGCCGATCGCGGCCGGTGTTCTCCTGGCGACGATCATCGTGTCGGAGCAGCTGCTGGCCTTCGTCGCGCAACAGCTGAGCCCGGCCTTGCTCGATGTTCTCGTTCGTATCGCCGGGACCCTGTTGCCGACGTTGGTGGCCGTCGTCGCCCTCGGACTGCTCTACCGTTACACGCCGAGAGCGAAACGCCCTCGGTGGAGCGCAGTGTGGCCGGGCACGGTCATGGCCTCGCTGGCGCTCGCAGTGTTGTCGTGGGGCTACGGGTTGTACCTGCGCTTCGTCGGCAGCGGTAGTGTCGCTGGTGCTGCTAGTGCGATCCTGGTCGGGCTCGTCTTCATCTACTACGTGGCCCAGATCCTGCTGTTCGCCGCCGAGATCATCGGCGTGCTCGCGAAGCGGCGGCAGACCACGATCGATGCCGTACCGGCCGGTTCGTGATGGCACCGTTACACTCCCGCTGGCGACGCGGTGTCGGTCCTGAGCCAGACATCGTGGTGCCGACGCGGGAGCTCGAAGGGTGACCGCGCCCCTTCGGCGCCGGCGGCATTCCATTCCTCTTCCGACACCAGCTGTGACACCGCCTCGTCGAATGCTTCCACCGCGCCCCGCAGGTCGGTGCCCGGGCGTTCGCGGCGAAGCACGGCTACCGAATCGACATCGACGCGCTGATCATCGACGCCGTCGTCTTCGGCATGATGGATGTCGCCGAGCTGAGCCGGTTGTGGCGTGTCGCCCGGGCCGACTTCTGGATCTCGGTCGCCGCCATCCTGGGTGTGCTGAGCGCCGGCGTGCTCTCGGGCGTGATCATCGGGGTCATACTGTCGCTGGGGTGGCTCGTCTACATCAACTCCACGCCCAAGATGCCGGTGCTCGGCCGGCAGACCGGGACCCAGGTCTTCCACAGCGTCGAGGAGTATCCCGACAGTGAGACCTATCCGGGCATGCTGGTGATGCGCTTCGACGCCGGGTTGTTCTTCGCCAGCGCCGACGCGCTCGAGGACTGCTTGCGGGAGTTGGTCCAGGACGCCGAGACTCGCTACCACACCGTCGTGCTCTCCTTCGAGAGGGACCGATCCGGTTGTACACCACCTGTAGCCGTCAGATGCTCGCCCTTGTCTGTCCAGACGGTGTGCTGATATCGTCAGATAGCACGGAGGTGGTAGTGACCGACATCCTGATCCGAGATGTTCCTGACGATGTTGTGGCTGCAATCGATGCCAAAGCGGCCCGAGTGGGTTTGTCGCGCTCCGAGTATCTCCGCAGGGCTTTGGCCCGTGAGGGCAGCGAGGGGTCTGCGAAGGTGAGCGTCGAGGACCTGAGCCGTTTCGCGCAGACCTTTGCTGATCTTGGGGATTCCGACATCATGGGTCGAGCCTGGTCGTGACCTCGTGGCTGATCGACAAGTCGGCTCTGGTGCGTCTGGCCCAGAGTCCGGAAGTGGATGAGTGGGCGGTGCGGATCCAGCGGGGGCTGGTGCGCATCACGACGGTCACGCGTCTCGAAGTCGGGTTCTCGGCCCGTTCGGGCGACGACCTCCGCTCCGGTCTCAGGGTTCCTCCGTTGGCGTCGATGCCGGTCGAGTATCTGACACCGGTGACCGAGGATCGTGCGCTAGCCGTCCAGATTGCGCTCGCCGATTTGGGTCAGCACCGGGCGCCATCGATCCCGGATCTGCTCATCGCGGCCACGGCTGAAGTGGCGCAGTTGACGGTGTTGCACGTGGACAAAGACTACGAGCTGATCGCGGAGGTGACGGGTCAGCCGGTTGAGCGGCTTGCCGTAGCCTGACCAACGGCTGGCGGTCGCTACTCCTGTCCAGCACCTCCTCGAACCCTGCTGAGTGCCTTGCCAAGGTGGGTTGATCCAGGCGCCTGGGAAGACGACGTCATAACCGCTGTCGCCTCGTCACCCGGGTGAAATGCCTGCCGACGCTTCAATACGAGGAACGTGAAGGCGACAATGACGCGATCGCCGCGGTCGGGTTGGGTCCAGTGAGGCGTTGTGCTGAAGTCAGGACTCCACGTCGAGTGACGATCGCTGTCTCACGAAGGAGACGCCAGTGGTGAACATCTCAGCCGGTACCCGATGCGCCGTGGTCGCGGTGCTGACCTCAGCGCTCCTGCTTGTGACCGCCTGCGGCAACACCGACGATCGTGATTTCTCGGACCTCACGCCGGAGGGCCAAGAAGTAGACCGCGATCTTTCCGACCTCACTCCCGAGAACCAAGACGGCATGGCCGAATCGGGGTGACCGACGGCATCGCTAGCGAGTATCGAGCTGCTCGTGTCATTCCTCGCCGTCGTCTTCGTTCCCGAGGTGGGATACGCCGCGCCGCTCGACCTCGACCTGAGGACTTGAATCAAATCAGCCCGAGCTCGCGATAGCGATCGAGTGCCTCGTCTCGCGACGACGCTTCCACCTTGCGATAGATGTTGCGGAGGTGGGTCTTGACCGTATTGGGTGAGACGTCGAGCTCGGCGGCGATCTCTCGATTGGTCATCCGGGTCGGGAGGTACCGAAGTACGTCGAGCTCTCGGTTGGTCATCGCGGCTAAGGGCTTGCCGGCCTGCCCAACCAGCTCGGGTCCCGAATCGACTCCAAGCGCGGCAAGGATTCGCTCGATGAGATCAGCGGGCGCAGGGTCGGCCGTGGCGGCGCAGTACTGATGCACCATCATTGGCTCGTCGATCAGTGGTTGCACGATGTCGTGTCGCCGTGCAGTGGCCAGGAGGTCACGGGCGATGGCCAGAGCCTTCGCTGATTCCCCCTGCAGGCGCAACGCTTGCTCCAGCACGAGGCCGCATCGAAGCCGAGGCAGCGGCTGTGATGGCAGGAGGGAGCCGTCTGCGCCAAACTGGTCGATGACCATCTGCGGTTGCCTGCTCACCAATGCCGCTCGAGCTGACACTGCTCTCGGCAGTCGTCTCATTCCTCCCAGCCGCGCCACGATCTCCAGCCAGTACTCGGCCTCAGCTGTCCGTTGGTGGACGGCCGAGATCCACAGACCCCATCCTGCGACCCAACTGCGGAGAACGGTCGGGTTGAGGTTGCCGCTGTTGTCGTAGCAGACCCCATCGAGCAGCTCCTGCGACCGGTCATGCTGACCGCCGCTGGCGAGGACCTCGGCCAGCCGCGCCCCTCGGTTGCTCCGCAGCAGGTTGGCCTCGCCGCGGTCGAGGCGAGCGGCTCCCTGCAAGGTGGCTTCGGCTTCGGCGAGGTGTCCCTGGCACCACGCGATTCGGGCCAGCGCCATCTCTGAATGGGCTGACAGATGGAAGAGTTCGACCTCACTGTCCCTCGAACGGTTCAACGCTCTCTGAGCCAGTGCTCTGGCTCGGTCGAGATCGCCGTCATCGGCCGCGTACCGGGCCGACACGTGCTCGTGTGCAAGCACCAATTCGGGCCAAGGACAGTTCTCGGGGTCGAAGTCGGCCCATCGAGCTCGACTGCGCTGGTCATCACCGAGGTACTCATAGGCATCCGCCTCGAGAAGGACATGGTCGGCCCCGATCTCTCGGATCACCTCGACGAGATCGGGCTCGTCCACCGTTTCAGCGAGCGCATCGAATGCGGAGAGTTGTCTCAGTACTGCTTCGATGTCTCCCCGGCCCCGTGCCAAGTAGAGGCGAACGTTGAGCGCTCCGAGCCGTTCCAAGGCCGTCTCGGCGCCTCGCTCGGCTTGAAGGAGCCAGCCCTCGGCTTCTTCGAATCGACCCATGGCGACCAGTACGTAGGCCAGGTTGGAGCACGCATCGGGACGCCGCTCGAGCTCGTCGACCGGTAGCAAACCGAACCAACGGTGGACGGTCTCGGCGCGACCTGCGGCCCAGTAGTGCAGGGCCACGTCCCCGATGTGTCCCAGTGCTTCGTCGTAAGCCCTGGCGGCGACGAGGTGCTCGACTGCTCTGGAGGTGTTGCCCTGGTCGCGATGCCATCTACCGGCTCGGAGTTCGAGAGCCCGCTCCCTGGCCGCCCCTCCTGCCTGCAGTTGCGATCGAAGCAGGTCGCGTATCATGGGATGGGGCCCGTACCAACCGCCACGATCTGCGGGTCCGACGAG
>Ga0224508_10002861_pt1 | contig 14484 bp, 10 predicted proteins | sample SF_Jan12_sed_USG_4_FD_170157 | JGI IMG/M metagenome (GOLD analysis project Ga0224508, IMG submission 170157) | Sediment microbial communities from San Francisco Bay, California, United States - SF_Jan12_sed_USGS_21 | ecosystem: Environmental > Aquatic > Marine > Sediment | place: USA... | reverse complement strand
GCCCTCGCCGCATCCCACTTCCAGAAGATGACCCGAAATATACGGCTGAGCCAGGTAATAAGCTGTTAGGAGCCTTTGGTGAATGGGGTTGTCGGAGCTGATACTATCGCTGGTGATCTCCGTAGTAAATGTGGCCATTAAGCATGCAATTTGGTTCCTAAAGTTATATTAAAATTTGCAAGATAGTCAGCACGGCAGGCTTATAAATTGGGTCAAATTATTTAATATTATCCAATGACTTGGGGAATGTTATTGCCTTATAGAATTAAAAGTGGCCTGGTTGTTGGCATATTATTTCTAACGGGCCTGGTGGCGACGTTGTATGGTCAGGACAATGTTATTAATGGAGCAGATGTATACCGAAATCAGGGCATGGTATTGGGGAAGTTCAAAAGTCTGGTTGAAGGTGACTCCCTGATCTTGTATGCGCAAATTACTTTTGCCAACCCGGTCTCCGATTCCATACCCCTTTCTACCCAGGTAGAATTTGAAGATGGATCCCGCGAAACCGCTGCTCTGGAATTCCATCAGGCTATTGACAATCAACAGGATCGGATCTTTACTTTCAAATGGATCTACTCCCTGGATCGATCGCTTTCAAGCTTCACCGTTGAAGTCAATATTCGACCCCGGGTTTGGACCTTTGTGGAAGGTATTGCGCCCTTCAAATCGCATCCGCGAGGTGGCATCCATCTGGTAGACAGCCATAAAGGCCTCCCCCTTTTCGACCCCTTTCATAGATTGAAGGATAGCCTACGCATTGAATGCCGGACATCAGTTGATACGGTATATGCATTTTACTATGGACATTCTTTTGACCCAGCCCGGCCACCCATGTCGTTACGTGCGGGCCAGTCCTCTTCCGAACTCATTATTGATAGCGTCTTGGCCCTGCCGGTAGGTGGGAATATTATCTTTCCATTACCCGGACTTTATTTGATCCAGGCCGATACCAACGGTATAGAAGGGGCTGCTTTGTACGTAGGGAGTAAGGGATATCCCAAGCCAAGAATGCTGCAAGAGCTTTCAGAGCCTTTGGTTTACATCACCACCAAGGAAGAGTTCCAGGAGATTAAGGCCGACTTCTCCAGTAAAAAAGCTTTTGACAAGTTCTGGCTGTCCACAGTGGGCAATCCTCAAAAAGCTCGCGGTTCCATAAAGAGATATTACCAATACGTAGAATCGGCAAATCGATACTTTACCAGCTACAAGCCAGGTTGGAAGACCGATCGAGGTATGGTCTTTACCGTCATGGGTCCCCCCATTATGGTTAATAAAAACAAGAGTCGCGAGGTCTGGGGATATTTGCAGGGAGATTCAGAAGTTGAATTCACGTTTATAAAGGTGGGCAATATTTTTTCCGACAATCACTACGAACTGCGGCGAGAAGAAAACCTTGACAGGCCCTGGTTTAGAGCCATCGACCGCTGGCGAAAAGGACTAACTGGATTTTAATGGAAAAGCAAAAGACTGGTCAGAAGTCCTTCGTATACGGTACCCGAGCTACGCTGGAATGCATTAATGCCGGCCGGGAGATCGATAAGATATTGGTTCTGAAGAATCTGAACAATCCTTTGGTGCAGGAGCTACTGCAGGCTGCTCGTGACCATAAAATACCGGTACAACGGGTACCTGTACAGAAACTGCAAAAGTACACCAGGAAAAATCATCAGGGTGTGGTCTGCCTGTTGTCCTCCATCAGCTATAGCTCGCTGGATCACGTTATTTCTCAATCTTATAGCCAAGGACAATCCCCTCTAATAGTGGTGTTGGATCGTATCACGGACGTCCGGAATTTTGGAGCAATCGCCCGCAGTGCCGAATGTGCCGGTGCCCACGCTTTAGTGGTTCCTTCCAAAGGAAGCGCCCAGATTACTGAAGATGCTGTGAAGACCTCAGCCGGAGCTTTGAACTTCATAGCGGTCTGTAGAGTACCTAATCTCTTGAACTGTATTCACGAGCTAAAAGCACAAGGCTTGCAGGTAGTTGCATGCACTGAAAAAACCCACAACTTAATCTATGGTGGCGATTATTCACCTCCTACAGCCCTGATAATGGGATCGGAGGAGAACGGTATCGACCCCAAGATATTGGAAATATGTGATGGACGCGTGAAAATCCCGTTAATGGGAAATATTGATTCTCTCAATGTCTCGGTAGCCGCAGCAGTAGCTCTTTACGAGTGTGCCCGGCAACGTATGCCTTAACCTCTTTAAAGGAATTGGGACAGTTTTTTGGCCTTGATATCGCTTGAAAAGTTTCTGAACTGCCGTTCATTATCTTTTTTGCAGATCACCAGCACATTGTCAATGTCTGCCACCAGATATCCTTCTAGCCCTTGAACTATGATCAGTTTATCTTTGGGACCCTTTACCATACAGTTCTTGGTATCGTAAGCCAGTACGTTGGCCTCAAAAACGTTACCCTGCTCATCTTTGGTCTTCACATCGTGCAGTGTCGACCAGGAGCCCATATCGGACCACCCGAAATCGCCTAAAACCACAAATACGTTGGGGGCTTTTTCCATCACTCCGTAATCGATGGATAAATTCTTACACTGATAATATACATCACGGATAAAATCCTTTTCACCCGACGTGTAATAAAGCTCTTCACCGTGTGCAAACAGTTCTGCCATCTCCGGGAGAAATACCTCAAAAGCCGACTTAATGGTCTGTACGTTCCAAATGAAGATCCCCGAGTTCCACACAAAATCGCCACTTTCAATGAACTTTTGGGCGAGCTCCAACTCGGGCTTTTCTGTAAAGGTTTTTACCCTTTTTACATCGTCGCCACTGTCTGGCCAGAATTGAATGTAGCCGTAGCCGGTCTCCGGGCGGCTGGGCTTTATGCCTATGGTGATGATCTTGTCGCTGTGTGCGGCCGCCTCCACACCGGAAGTAATCACTTCCACGAATTGGGTTTCCTTGAATATGGCATGATCGGACGGGCTAACCACAATAGTAGCTTGTGGATTTTTGGAGGCAATCTTATAACTGGCGTAAGCAATACAAGGAGCGGTGTTGCGCCCTACGGGCTCCGTGAGGATCTGCTGGTCTTGGAGCTCCGGAAGTTGCTCCTTTACCAGTTCGTAGTAAATCTCATTGGTAACTATGTAGATGTTTTCTTGCGGACATAGATTCAGAAACCTTTGATTGGTCATTTGGATTAGTGAATCACCTGTACCCAGCACATCCAGAAACTGTTTGGGACGATGGTTGCGGCTATACGGCCAAAATCTGCTACCTACGCCTCCTGCCATTATCACCGCAAAGGTGTCGGACTTTTTCATAAAATTCCTTCCTTTAATAAATCATGCAAGTGGACGAATCCTAAAACTTGTTTACCCTGAGCCACGATCAGTTGTGTTATATTACGCTGCTGCATAATGCCTAATGCTGAAACTGCATAGGCATCCGGTTCAATGGTTTGCGGATTGGTCGACATAATGTCAGTTGCACCGATGAGGTCGGTGGTTTTATGCTCTTTCAACATCCTCCTTAGGTCCCCATCGGTAATAATACCCATCAAATTTTCTTGCTCATCCAATACCGCCGTGGCTCCTAAGCGTTTGGAGGTTATTTCCAGGATAACTTCCGGAATAGTGGCCTCCACAGTAACCGTGGGGCATTGGTTGTTGGGATAAACATCTGAAACTTTTAGATATAGTTTTTTTCCTAGAGAACCACCGGGATGAAATTTTGCAAAATCATCACTGCTGAACCCACGTGATTCCAGCAAACATACCGCCAGGGTGTCCCCCAAGGCCAAATGAACCGTAGTACTGGTAGTTGGCGCTAGATTATGGGGGCAAGCCTCTTCTTCGATAGTGGCATCTATTACATAGTCGGCCTGCAGCGCCAGCTCGGATTGCAGGTTGCTCACCATTCCGATAATGGGAACCTCCATTCTTTTCAGTAACGGGATCAGCACCTTTATTTCGGGGGTGTTGCCGCTCTTGGACAGGATCATGATCATGTCCTCCTCTTTGATCATGCCTAAATCACCATGGATGGCATCGGCAGCATGCATATAAATGGATGGGGTTCCGGTAGAATTAAGGGTGGCGGTGATTTTATTGGCGATGATGGCGCTCTTCCCGATTCCGCACACGATCAACCTGCCTTTGCTCTGCAGAATCACCTCTACTGTTTTAATGAATTCATCGTTGATTAATTCACTTACTCGGCGCAGTGCTTCCGCCTCATTAATCAACACTTTTTTAGCTATTTCTTTGATATTTTTTACTAAATTCAACTTGGGTTTTCAGATACAAAGGTTTGTACAAAGATAATCAAATTAATGAATCAAAGGGGTTGGATGTATGTTGATTGAGCAAAAAGACCAACTTAGAGAAAAGTTAAAGGAGGTATTCGGCTACGGTCAATTTCGAGGAAATCAGGAAGCTATCATAAATAATATCATGAAGGGCACAAGCACCTTTGTGATTATGCCAACAGGAGCCGGCAAATCCCTTTGCTATCAACTACCCGCTATCCTTCAGGAAGGAACCGCCATCGTAATATCACCTTTGATCGCCTTGATGAAAAATCAGGTTGATCAGCTTAACGCCTTAGGGATTAATGCACAGTTCTTAAATTCCACACTCAGTAAGGCCGAAATTAACCGGGTAAAGCGGGAGACCCTAAACGGCATAATTAAACTTCTTTATGTAGCGCCGGAGTCCTTGACCAAACCCGATAATGTTAACTTCTTAAGTCAATCGCAAATTAGTTTTGCGGCCATCGATGAAGCCCATTGTATTTCCGAGTGGGGGCATGATTTCAGGCCGGAATATCGAAAGATCAAATCCATACTGGAAAAACTGGGGGACTTACCGATCATCGCGTTAACAGCAACCGCGACTCCCAAGGTACAGCTCGATATACAAAGAAACCTGCAAATGGAAGATGCTCACGTGTTTAAGTCATCTTTCAATCGTAAAAATCTCTATTACGAGGTGAGATCCAAGCAGGACATTAAAAAGCAGCTGGTAAAGTTCGTTAAAGGACATCATGGCAAATCGGGTATCGTTTATTGCCTGTCCCGAAAGAAGGTTGAAGAGATCGCGGAATTGTTGCGGGTCAACGATATAAAGGCGCAACCTTACCATGCCGGTTTAGACCCTAGTGTAAGAGTAAAGAATCAAGACGATTTTTTGAACGAAGAAATTGATGTTATCGTGGCTACCATCGCTTTTGGGATGGGAATTGATAAACCCGATGTGCGATTTGTGGTGCATTACGATACCCCTAAATCTGTGGAGGGCTACTATCAGGAGACCGGCCGAGCGGGACGCGATGGCCTGGAAGGTAATTGTTTGATGTTCTATAGCTACAACGACATCATTAAGCTGGAAAAATTCAACAAAGACAAACCGGTCACCGAGAGAGAGAATGCCAAGATCCTTCTGGAAGAAATAGCTTCCTACGCCGAATCTTCGGTCTGCCGGCGACAACAGTTGCTTCATTACTTTGGAGAAACCTACCTTAATGATCATTGCGGTAAAACCATGTGGTGCGATAATTGCCGCTATCCCAAGGAAAAATTCGAGGGCAAAGACTATGTTTCGGTAGCACTCAACGCAGTAAGTGAAACCAGTCAACGCTTTGGCATACGCCATTTGTCGAATGTTATCAGAGGCATAAGCAATCAATACATTGAGAGCTACAAGCACAGCGAATTGCCAGTTTATGGACAAGGCCATTCCGAAAGCGAGGAGTTTTGGTGTTCGGTACTCAGGCAAAGCCTGCTGCAGGAATACCTGCAAAAAGATTTTGAGAAGGTGGGGGTGTTGAAGCTCAGCCAAAAAGGCGAGAAGTTCCTTAAAGATCCTCAATCCGTAATCTTGTCCAAAGATCATGAATACGGAGAACATGACGACACCGCCCCCAGCAATGAGATAATTGCCCGCAAATCTTATGACACGGCGCTGTTTGAATTGCTTAAGGGTTTACGAAAAAAGATTGCCCGCCAACGTGAACTCCCGCCCTATGTGATTTTTCAAGATCCTTCTTTACAAGAAATGGCGGTTACCTATCCCACCACCAAAGAAGAGTTGGGACAGATCAATGGAGTAGGTCAAGGCAAGATCTCCAAGTTCGGAGAGCCTTTTATCAAGGCCATTAAACAATACGTGGAGGAGAATGACATAACAACCGCATCGGATGTGGTGATTAAGTCGGCCATAAATAAATCCAAAAACAAGATATTCATTATTCAACAAATAGATAGAAAAGTGGATTTGGAAGAAATAGCTGAATCCAAGAATATGAAAATGGAAGAACTCCTGGGTGAGATCGAGCAAATCTGCTATTCCGGGACCAAACTCAATCTCGACTACTACGTGGAGCAGATCATGGATGATGAAAGACAAGACGATCTGTATGACTATTTCATGGATGCGGAAACTGACAGCATTTCTTTGGCCATGAAGGAACTGGAGGAAGAGGATTACTCCGAAGAGGAACTGCGGCTGATGCGTATTAAATTCCTATCTGAATACGCCAATTAAGGGCTGCCTTACTGTATGTATAAAAATTTTCAACTATGAACATATTGATCCTGGGATCAGGGGGCCGGGAGCACGCATTTGCCTGGAAGTTGGTGGCCAGTCCACAGTGTGACCGTCTGTATGTGGCACCTGGAAATGCCGGCACCGGCAAACTGGCGGAAAACCTTCCGATCGACCCTAACGATTTCCCGGCTGTGGCCGCTCAGGTAATGGCCAAAGATATCCAATTAGTGATCGTAGGTCCTGAAGAGCCATTGGCCAGGGGAGTTCGGGACTATTTCGATCAACATAGCCAACTTAAGAAGGTGCTGCTAGTAGGCCCCGGAAAAGAGGGCGCCCTTCTGGAGAGCAGTAAGGATTTTGCCAAACAGTTCATGAACAAATATGGTATTCCCACAGCCCGTCATCGAACTTTCAACCTGGAAACTTTGGAAGAAGGCCTGGAGTACCTCAGAGGGCAGGAAATGCCGATCGTATTAAAAGCCGATGGCCTGGCTGCCGGTAAAGGAGTGGTAATTTGTCAAACTCCAAGTGAGGCAGAAAGGAATCTCCACGAAATGCTGGCAGAGGCCAAGTTCGGCGCCGCCAGCTCCCAAGTAGTAGTAGAACAGTTTCTGGAAGGTATTGAAGTTTCCGTGTTTGTGCTTACTGACGGAACCCACTACAAGATTTTACCAGAAGCCAAAGACTACAAGCGCATCGGAGATGGGGATACCGGGCCCAATACCGGAGGGATGGGAGCAATTTCACCGGTGCAGTTTGCCGATCATGATTTTATGCAGAAGGTGGAGCAACAGATCATCATACCTACGATCGAAGGGCTCAAGAATGAAGGTATTCATTACCGGGGCTTTATATTTCTGGGCTTGATCAATGTTAAGGGTAACCCCATGGTGATTGAGTATAATGTACGTATGGGAGATCCGGAAACACAGGCGGTATTACCACGGCTTAAAAGCGACATGGTGGATCTAATGACAGCCTGTGCCCGCGGTAAGCTGTCGGAGGTGTCAATAGAAATTGATAGCCGCAGTAGCGCCACGGTGGTAATGGTATCTGGGGGATATCCCGAATCCTACCAAAAAGGCTACCCAATCTCCGGATTGGAGCAAGAGACTTCCAGCCTTATATTTCATGCTGGAACGGACCTTCGTGCAGGCCATGTACATACTAATGGAGGTAGAGTATTGGCGATAACCAGTTTAGACGATGTTATGGAAAATGCCCTGAGCAATGCCTATCAAACCGTATCCAATATCAGCTGGGAAGACGCCAACTTTAGAAGGGATATCGGTCAGGATCTCCTGGTAAATTCAAACAAATCTGTTTAAACTTCGGCTGGCAAATAGAAAATTGTAAATTAACTGATTGATAAGCCAGTGATCTATGTCAGGATGCAATACATGCGGTATCGGTGAAGACGGTAAAGTGGCCGGTTGCCAAAATAACGGCGGTTGCCTTACCGGTGGATGCAATAAACTGAATGTATTTGATTGGCTTTCTAATATGAATGCCCCTCTTGGTCAAGAATTCAATATCGTTGAAGTGCGCTTTAAGAATGGCAAAAAGGATTTTTTCAGGAACTCAGAGGGATTGGATATATTCAACGGCGAGCCGGTCATCGTAGACGTACCCAACGGCCATCACCTGGGATACATATCCCTTCAGGGTGAACTGGTGCGTTTACAAATGCAAAAAAAGAAGATCCCCAATGATGAAAAAGTGCGGAAAATATACCGGGTTGCCACTCCTAAGGATCTGGAGAAGTATCAGCAAGTTCGTAAACGGGAGCATCCCACCTTTAACCGTACCCGGGAAATTATTAGTGAGCTAGGCTTACAGATGAAACTCACTGACGTGGAATTTCAGGCCGATAACACCAAAGCTACATTCTACTATTCTGCTGATGAAAGGGTAGACTTTAGAGAGTTGATAAAAGTGCTGGCTGGTGAATTTCGTATTAGGGTAGAAATGCGTCAGATAAGTCTGAGACAGGAAGCCAGCCGCCTGGGAGGTATCGGCAGCTGTGGCCGGGAATTGTGTTGCTCAACCTGGCTTACGGATCTAAAAAGTGTATCCACTGCCGCCGCCCGCTATCAAAACCTCAGTCTAAATCCCAGCAAATTGTCGGGGCAGTGTGGCCGCCTAAAATGTTGCCTGAACTTCGAGCTGGAAAGTTATCTGGAAGCCCTAAAGGATATCCCCAAAATTGAGGAGCCCTTAAAAACCAAGAAGGGCACAGCAAAATTACAAAAGACTGATATCTTCCGAAAGATCATGTGGTTTGGTTACGAACAGGAGAACTCCTGGCATCCCGTGTCCAGTCAACGTGTCAAAGAAATTCAAGAACTGAATCAACAAGGCATAGTCCCTGAAAACCTGGATGTCAATGAAGGTACAAACGGAGAACAACGCATCCGGGCATTGAACTTGGAACTTCAAAGAATGGATAAAAAATACCGCCGAAAAAAAAAGAAACGCCCCTATAAACGCCGTAAGAAAAACTCCTCAAACAATGATTCGTAATTGCTGCTATTTATTAATTATCTCCATAGTACTTAGTTGTAATGATGAGCAAAGGGTTTTTGAAAGGAACATAGATTTTGATGAACAATCCTGGGTAGTGAGCAACATCCCAGCTTTTGAGTTTGAGATCCTGGAAACCAATCGCACCTACGATCTTTTTTACAATGTCAGGAATTCAATCTCCTATCCCTATCACAATCTATATGTCAAATACTCTTTGGAAGATACTCTAGGAAATGTAATCAGCAGCAAACTCCAAAATATGGACTTGTTTGATCCCGTCACCGGCAAGCCATACGGAGATGGTCTGGGAGACATTTTCGATCACCGCATATTGGCGCTGGACAAGCATCAATTTGAAAGACCTGGTGTTTATCGCTTCAAGGTTCAGCAGTATATGCGGCAGGACACCCTGCCAATGATTCTCTCCGTAGGATTAAGAGTAGCTTACTCTGAGCCTGAAACAACTCCCTAAAACGGCTTACTGGGAAGGACAATACGGAACCGGGTCCCTTTTCCTACCTGGCTCTCAACACTGATCTGCCCCCGGTTCAACTCTACGAATTCTTGGCACAACATCAGGCCCAAACCAGCACCTTTATGTTCGGGGATGCCATTAATGGAGCTGCCCTCAAAGGCAAATAATTTTTGTTGGTCCTCCTCGCTGATACCGATACCATCATCGGCTACGGTTAGTTCAGCATGACCTTCACCTTTAGCGGTCAAACCAATGGCAATATATCCACCCTGCCGGGTAAATTTGATAGCATTGCTGATCAGATTGCGCAACACCAAATTCAGCATGTTGGTATCCGCATAGACCAAGACATTTTCGTCTATATTGGTTTGAAAATGGATATTTTTCCCTTCAATCGACTTTCAACCAACTGGTAGTTGTCATCCACTAATTCCATGACATCTACCCTTTCCGGATTAGCCTCAATCTTTCCCATTTGCGACATGGACCATTTCAGTAGATCGTCCAGGAAATGAGACAAACGCGAGGTAGACTCCTCCATTTCATGTGCCAGTGCTTTCAACTCAATATCTCCTATGGATTTCAGTTTTGCCCCCAGGATGTTGAGAAAACCTGCAATGGTGTTGATGGGACTGCGCAAATCATGCGAAATAATTGAAAAGATCTTGTCCTTGGTCTGATTGAGATTGCGCTGTTCTTTTTCAGTACGCGACAAAGCCAGATTGATCTTTTGCAACTCCGCTATTTTTCTTTGCTGTTGTTCCTGATTAGTCTTGTCCCGTAATTTAGAAGACTCCAGGCCTTGAAGCTCCTTGTGGGAATTGGACCACCCCCACCAAAATATGATGGCGGCAATGCCTAAGCCCAGCAGCGCGAAATGTCGCCAATTCCAAAGGGGTACCCCCCGGTTGTTGTTTAAGGTTTGCGGTGATACCTGTGTAATTGAAATAGTATCTTTCGAAGATTGAAGTTCCTTGGTTAGCAAGTCATTAAAGCTGTCGGCCTGCTGTTGTAAGCTATCCTGATAAGCCTGGGACAACCCCTCAATCACCTGATTCTGATAGTAAAAAGCACTGGCAAAATTATTCCTTTTGGCAGAGATACCCGCCATACTTTTGTAGGTTTTTAGCTGGTTGGCTACATCCTGGATCTGCTGAAAATTTTCTAGTGCCAGGGTATATTGTCTTTCCGACAGGCGGTAATACCTCCGTGGTTCAGCATTATCTCCAAAGTACTCGTAAATAAAACCTTTTGACCAATAGACCTCTGCTGCTTCCCGGGATTTTTGTTCGCCATTCAGTTTGGGTATGGCCTGGTCAAAGTAGTTTAGGGCCGTGTTGTATTTCCCTACTTCCATGTACAAATATCCGATACGAGAAAGTGCGATTCCTACTTGCTTTTCTCCCTGATCAATAACGTTCAGATAGTAATTTATACTGTCTGAGTTTGGCTGAGAATTGGGACTTTGACCTGCGAGAAAACCGGGAATCAATAGGAGAAACATCACCGACAAATAAGACAAGAGGGCTGGGTAATTCCTTCTTGTCAAAAGGGTTACGTAACATTTGATCCAGCGCATTATTATGGATGAATATACCCTTTTCGCGCAAAGCAATCAAATTAATTCAAGCAGGTAGTAGGCTCCTTTTTACTACCTTTGGAAGCCGTATAAATACCTATCCTGTTTTATCACAATTTCTTTAATTCAGATCTTCTGTTTATATAGGAATAATACAATTAAGTCTTAATAAAAAAATATTTTATTTTTTTTGGATAATTGCAGAATTATTGATGGAGTTTCCCTGATTTTCTATTTGGAAGTCGATTTTGCGCTACCCTCCTTAACCGCAAAACGCTCCATCTGTTCCACCACATCTTGGGGGTTCATCCAGTATTGGCGGCTGAAAATTCCCTGGAACCGCCAGCCCTTGGCATACAAGATCAGTGGGATATAAACATGTGAATCTTTAACAGAAATACTTTGATGATAGAGGTTGTCATCTGTTAAAATAAGTCCGAGAAAATCACGCTGGTCTCGGACCGTAAGATCGGCAAATGGCAGAGACTGCTCGAAGGTCAGATTGGGTTTATGTGACATCTCCTGAATGAGTCGGGTTTTTAGGTACCAATCGCTGCGATGACCTTGATGTTCGGGAGGCACCATTTGGTATTCGCCTCTTGATACATTCCATGCATATTGAAGATATTCCTTGAACAATCTAGGACCCGGATTTTTGCTGCTTTCTACTTTTAGGTCGGAGGGCAAGATACTGGAGATAATATAAATCCTCTCACGAGCCCGGGTTACTGCTACATTTAATCTGTTTTCGCCTCCGGCAATATTCAAACTCCCAAAGTTCATGCTTAATTTTCCTTTTTCATCAGGAGCATAGCCAAGGGAAAATATGATGAAGTCTTTCTCGTCGCCTTGTACATTTTCAATATTCTTAACAATCAACGATGGAGGAAAGGGAATCTCGGCCTGGGCCAAACGTTCCTCCAGCCTTTCAATTATGTACTGCTGCTGCTGTATATTGAAGGTTACAATGCCCACTGATTTCTCCGGCTCTTCCCGCAACAACTTCTCTACCAGGATCACCACTTCAAGAGCTTCATTCTGATTGATATTCTTTTCCCACAAACCATCTACTTTGCTAAAGCTGATCGCCGGGATGCCATTGTTAATCACTTGATAGTCCGGAAGCATGCGTAACCTGTCTCCATAAAAATGGCGATTAGAAAAATTGATCAAATCCAATGACTTACTGCGATAATGGCCTTGTAATTGCACTTGATCCAGGTATTTACATGCTAAATCCAAAAGTGAATCAATTTCCAAATCAGAATTATCAGGATCTTCCTCCTGCCATCGTATTTGATAGAGGTCATTGGGACTGAGTTGCTTGGAATCACCTGTAATCACCACCTGATTTCCTCGGTACATAGCCGGTATCCCTTTTTCAGCAAAGCATTGGGAAGCCTCATCGAATATCACCAGGTCAAACAACAGCTTCATGGGCGTCATAGCACTTACGGATTCCGGACTGGCCAGCCAGCAGGGAACTAATTTGAACAGTTCTTCATGAAATTGACTCAAAAGTTTGCGAATAGGCCAGATGCGTTTCTTTTTGCTCACCTGATGTTTCAGGTCGCGGTATGATATCATATTGTTCAGGCGATTGTACTTGACTTCAGAATATACCTTTTCTCTTAATCGTAAAAGCAGTGTTTCCTGACTTAGAGCAAGCTTCTGCTTAATCAGATCCTGATACTCTTTTTGTAATTCGTCCAATCTCAAGGAAGAAACCATGCGCAATACCGGATACTTGGTTTCAATGTGATCAATCCACGCTAGTTTTATGCTGTTCTCAAACAACTCTGTGATGGCACCGTCACTATTATGATTCCAAGAATCATACAGCTTGTCCAACACAGACCGCTGCTGACCGGTAAACTGATGATGCAGCCGGTCATACTCGCAGAGATTATCAAATTCCCGTTGCAGCTGTTTTTTGTAGGGTTCCAGTAAATCTGGTGAATTGATAATAGCACTAATTTGCTTAGGAAGCAGGTATGATTGCCAGCGCTGTCGGTGTGCCGGCAAATCGTCCATGGTGCGGATCAATTGCTGCAGCTGCTTTTTTAATTGTGCATAGCTGAGTTGCTGAATGTTAAAATATTCCTTAAAGTTTCTTTGCTGCCGGAATATTTGCTTGGCATTCAACGCTTTTCTCTGATAGTAGAACCAAGCTTGGAAGTCCACCTCACTATATGATTCTGGAATGTCCTTCAACCAGGGGTAGTTGCGGAGTTTGGAAAGATTATGCTCCAGATTTAGACGGTTGTCAGTTTTTTCCACCAAGATCTTGAAGCCATCCCGAGTGTTGGGCAGCCCATTGGCCCGCAAGACCCTTTGGAACTGCATCTTCTCTTTGCTGAAAAGATGCCAGCTAAGCCATTTGAATATGTTCTTTCGGGATTCAATCTTTTGTTGCAACACTTCCTGGAAAGTACCTAATTCCTGAGCCTCAATAATCACTTCTGGTCCCTCGTTCTTAAAGCTGTCCATAACCACCCGTTCCATATTAGCCAGCCAAAGATCGTCCTTTTCGATATCCCTGTAGTTCACCATATGACGGAAAAAATCGTAGACAGCTTCATCTTTCAGGAAGGTGATGAATCTGTCAATATCGTCTCGGTGATTGATAAACTCCTCACAGTCGTCCGAAGTGACCTCGGTTTTCAGCTGATTACCTACCTCCGCTACTATTTTTTCTGTATAACCCTGGACATCATCAAGTACTTTATTAATTGCCTGTACATCCGTAATAGAATATTCTCTAAATGAACGCCGGTCTTTCCATAGGAAATCATCACCTTCCAGTCTTTGCCAGTAACGATGATACCGATCCAAGCCCTTTAAAAAAGCTTGAGCTTCCTTCCATGAAAAATATTTGTATTCCTGTTTGAGATTAATGGCTGGACCGTTAAGGTCGGAAGTGAGATAAAGTTCTTTTATGGAGATGCCGCATTCTTCTTCGTCGAATAAGGACCTCTTGAACTCTTCGAGCTCCTCGGTGATTTGGTCGATACGCCTACTAGCTTGTAAAAACTCCCTCTCCAAATAGATGGCGTCCAAGCTGTTGTTTTGATGACGATATTCCTCAAGGCTTTCTATTTGCAACAATATCTGCTGATAAAGTTCGCGGCGGTCATTTTTGAAATCATGAACTAATGCCGTAAACGGGTCCAGCCCAATTTCCTGAAGTCTCTGGTAAACAACATCCAAGGCGGCCCTCTTCTGACATACCAGTAATACCCGTTTTCCCTGTGCGGCATAGTCGGCCATTAAATTGCATATCAATTGGGATTTGCCAGTTCCCGGAGGTCCCTGGACTACCATGGAGTTACCAGATTTGATGGCCTTAAGGGCGTTCTCCTGGAAAGCATCCATCTTGCAGGGAGT
>Ga0224508_10002859_pt1 | contig 14488 bp, 13 predicted proteins | sample SF_Jan12_sed_USG_4_FD_170157 | JGI IMG/M metagenome (GOLD analysis project Ga0224508, IMG submission 170157) | Sediment microbial communities from San Francisco Bay, California, United States - SF_Jan12_sed_USGS_21 | ecosystem: Environmental > Aquatic > Marine > Sediment | place: USA... | reverse complement strand
CGGTATCTCCTCGGTACCGGCGATCGTGGTCAACGGCAAGTACCGAACCAGTGCCACCGAGACCGGCAGCTATCCACGACTGATGGAGGCCATCGACGAACTTACCGTTCGCGAGGGCCTGCGCTAACCGACGTCTTCCGCGACAATTCGCAGGGCACCGTTCGCCGAGCGGCGCCAGTACAGGCGTTTGGTCGATAAGAATGTCTGTTTGCCTTCCGTCACCGCCAGCTTGAATCGGCTCAGGTAGACACCATCGTCGACCGGGTCAGCAAGCAACAGCAAATCACTGACGTCCACTGCCGATATCGGCCTGGTTCCGATGGTCGCCAAAAGCAGCGCGGTCCAGTCGGATTTGTCCATTTCCCAACGTCGAAAGTCCTCGCCGTACAGCGACAGATGCGCGTGCATGTCACCCTTGGAAAGACTGGCTGACCATGCGGCAACCGCCGCTTCGAGGTCCGCACGCAGTGCGTCGATTTCTTCTTTGTGCAGCCACTTCATCGTCCGCCCGACAATCACAGGCGTTATATTCGGCACGAACAGCTGCTCGATTAACGCAAGCTCCTCATTCGGTAATGCCAGGCAGCCGTCCGTGTCCAGCGGTGGCCGCTTGCCACCGTGCGCGTCGACGCCGTGCAGCCAGATACCATCCCCGGTCCTGTTCGACTGTTTGTCCAGCGCGTTGGGATAGTCGAGAACAAACGCCGTGAATCCATATTTTTCGTGCATTCGGCTGGTATCCAGTTGCTCGGTCACGAAGTAGATCCCGAGCGGTGTGCGCCGATCGCCGTTGCGCTCTTTGCCATCGCCGTTTTGCCCGATGGACATGTACGACTCGCCGCCATGAGTAACATCGGTCCCGGACGTGTTCTCATAGCGATGCAACACAAACTTCGATGTTTCGGCGATGAATAAGGTGCGGATGGAATCGGGAACACGAAGCACGAACGCAGGAGCGGCATCGGCCGCATACAGCGATGTGCTGAGGACGAACAGAAGCGGTAGAAAACACAAAAGCCGGCGCATGGGTCGGATGTTACAGGGTTGGCGCTCACGAACTAAGTCTTAACCCGTCCCGTAACTAATTGAATATAAGGGAATCGACATAAAATCAGGTCTCATTCGCTGCAGATAATCGGCAAATTCGCCAAACCAATTCCCGTTCTGGCGCATCTAATACAAAATAGGCGTCGCCGTCGAAGGCGGCGCTCATAAAGAAATCCTGCTAATCAAGGCAAATCAATGAATAAGAAGGTTCTTTGGATCGTCGCCGCCGTCATTGTTATCGGCGTCGCGACGGCGCTGCTATTGTCCAACGGCGACGAAGACACACTCGAAGTCCAGACCGCCACCATCGCCCGCGAGACCATCGTCCAGAAGGTCAACGCGACCGGCCGAATACAACCCAAAACCCAGGTTCGTATCAGCGCGGACGTCAGCGCCAAGATCATGACGCTGCACGTCGAAGAAGGTGACCGGGTCGAAGAAGGGCAGCTGCTCGTCGAACTGGACCGCGAGCGCTACGAAGCGGCGGTCGAAAGTGCGGAAGCTAATGTTCGCTCGGCGCAGGCCAACGCCAAGCTCGTCCGACAGAATATGATCAAGGCGGAAAAGGACTACGAGCGAGCCCGCGATATCGTCGCGCGCAAGCTCGAATCGCAGTCCGTGCTCGACGCCAACAGTGCAGCCTACCAGGTCGAGGTGGCTCGGCATGAATCCGCGCTTGATCAGGTGGAGCAAGCCAGGGCAGCACTAAAAGAGGCCCAGGACAGCCTTTCCAAGACCACCATCTATTCGCCGATGACGGGAACTATCAGTGACCTCGACAAGGAACAGGGTGAAATTGCCATCGGCTCGCAGTTTCAGGAAGACATCATCCTGGTCGTGGCCGATTTGAACGAGATGGAGGCGCAGGTAAATGTGGACGAGAATGACATCGTCAGCCTGCAGCTGGGCCAGACAGCCGAGATAGAGGTAGATGCACTGTTCGGAGAGACGCTGACGGGCACCGTGTATGAAATTGCCAACACGGCCAACACCAACGAGCAGGGCGGCAATAATCAGAAGACGGAGTTCGAGGTGAAGATCGCGATCGCCGGTGAAACGTCGAGACTGCGACCCGGCATGACGGCCAGCGCGGATGTCAGCACGAAGACCGCGACTGATGTGATTGGTGTACCGATACAAAGCGTTGCGGTAAGAACAGTCGACCAGCTGACGCTCGAAGGGGAAGAGGTCGCCGACGCCGAGAAACGCTACACGGCGGATGATGACGGATTCGTCGAGATCGTGTTCTGTGTCGAGGACGACGGCACCGTTACGGCACATCAGGTCGAGACCGGCATCCAAAGCGACGACTTGATCGAAATCCTCGCCGGCGTGGACGAGGGCGAGGAAGTCGTCACCGGCTCCTATCGGGCGATCTCTACCGATATCAGGAATGGGGCGAAAATCAACGTCAACAACGACGCCGATGCTGATTCCGGTAACAGCTAGGCGGAGCCGGCCGATGAATCCCGCAAAACGCCACGACGCCAGCCTCATTCTGCGTGATGTCGTCAAGACCTACGAGATGGGCAGTGAGACGGTGCACGCCCTGAGCGGCGTGACGCTGGATATTGCCAAGAACGAGTATGTCGCCATCATGGGACCCTCGGGCTCCGGGAAGTCTACGTTAATGAATATCATCGGCTGCCTGGACGTGCCGACGAGCGGTACCTATTCGCTGGACGGACAGATGGTCGCCGACAAATCTGAAGGCGATCTCGCCGAGATTCGCAATCGGATGATCGGATTCGTTTTTCAGACGTTTAACCTGATTCCGCGCGCGGACATATTCCACAATGTCGAGCTTCCGCTGGTCTACGGCGGCCTGCCGAAGGCCAAACGGCGTCAACTCACCGAGCGGGCAATTGAGCAGGTCGGCCTGACCGACCGTATGACTCACAAGCCGAATGAGCTATCGGGCGGTCAGCGACAGCGTGTAGCGATCGCGCGAGCACTGGTCTTCAACCCTTCGATCCTCCTGGCCGACGAGCCCACCGGCAACCTCGACAGCAGAACCGGCGAAGAGATCATGGCAATGTTCGATGATCTGCATGCGGCCGGACAGACCGTGATACTCGTTACCCACGAAGACCACATCGCCGCCCACGCGCGCAGGACTATTCGCCTGCGCGACGGCATGGTCGAGAGCGATATTCTCTCGGGAGACGCGGCGGCCGCATGAGCCTCTTACTCGACTCGCTGGAATCGACGAAGATCGCCTGGTATTCGATCATCGCCAACAAGGCGCGCGGAGCGCTTACGATACTGGGCATTATCATCGGTATCGTCGCCGTGACGACGACGATGACGGCGTTTAACGGCATGCAGTCGGCGTTTCGGGAGGGCGCCGGTGGCATCGGTGCCGACGTGCTCTACGTCTCGCGTATGCCGTGGATTACGATGAACGACTTTTTCCAATACCGAAATCGACCGAATCTGGACGTTCGCGAGGCCACCGCCCTCGAAAGCGCGTTCGAGGGCCGCGCCATCGTGAACCCGTCGATCCATACCAATCGGGATCTCAAGTACCACTCCAATACGATGCCGGGAGTGAGCGTTCTCGGCACGACGCACAAGATGGTAATGGTGTCGGATCGCAGGCCGGAGTTCGGGCGTTTCCTGATGGAATACGATATCCGCTATCGCAAGAACGTCGCGATCATCGGGCAGGAGGTCGGGCAGGAGTTATTCGGGCAGGCCAACCCGATCAACAAGGAAATTAACATCGGGCGGTACCGTTTTCGCGTTGCGGGCGTCCTGGAAAAGCTCGGCGGTAACACCTTCGGCGGACCGAATTTCGACCGCCAGGTTTTCATCCCTATCTCCACATTTGTGAAGTACTTTGGTGGCCGTCGCTTTCAGGACGTCGACGTCGCGGTCAAGGCTCCCTCGGTGGAATCACTCGATGATCTCGAATACGAAGTCATCGGCGAAATGCGCAAGATTCGTAAGCTCCGGCCGACCGAAGGCGATAATTTCTCGATCAACAAACTCGACTCTCTACTCGATGCTTTCAATAGCATCGTGGGCGCCATTTTGGGAATCGGTCTCCTCGTTACGAGTATCTCGTTGTTTGTCGGCGGCATTGGTGTCATGAACATCATGTTCGTCTCCGTTACCGAGCGCACGCGTGAAATCGGTATTCGCAAGGCAATCGGGGCAAAACGAAGAGCCATTTTGATGCAGTTTCTGTTCGAGTCCGCCGCGATCTGCCTGGCGGGCGGTCTGATCGGCATCGTGATTTCGTGGGGTGTTACGGCGGCGATAAATGCATCGGGAATGCTCCCGGCTAGCATCTCACCCGGCATTATGGTCACCGCGGTCGTTATCTCGATTATCGTTGGAGTCTTCGCCGGTCTGGTGCCCGCTATCAAAGGTGCGAGGCTCGATCCGATCGAAGCCCTTCGTTACGAGTAATCGGGGAAGCAACGTAATGCGCAATATTGACACACTGCAAATGTCGTTCCAGGCGATCCGCACCAATCGCCTGCGTTCCTCGCTGACGCTGGTCGGCATCGTACTCGGTGTCGCTTCCATCATTGCCGTCATGACCGGTATTTCTGTCGTGCAGAATACGATGGAGGCCGAAATGAGCATACTCGGCGCGCAAACCTTCCAGGTACAGAAGTGGCCGAGCGGACCAACCACCCAGGAAGAACGAATGAAGGCCATGCGCAGGCCGCCGGTGACGTTGGCCGATGCGCAGGCGATACGCGATCACGTCAAGAGTGTGGACATTGTCGGGGCCGAACTCTGGGATTCCGGCTTCAAGGCAGAATATCGCGGTGAAGAGACTAATGAGAACGTCTCCATTGTCGGCGGGACGCCGGAATACCCTCAAAACAACACGCACTATGTTGCTTATGGCCGCAACATTTCCCAGATGGACATTCGCACGGCCAATAAAGTCGCGGTCATTGGTTACGCCATTGCACAGCGCCTGTATCCCTTCGTAGATCCCATCGGCCGCGACGTCCGCGTGGACGGGCGCAAATACACGGTAATCGGCGTCTTCGACGAGAAGAAGTCGGCTTTCAACGATTCCTACGACAGCTACGTTCTCATACCGGTGACAACGTTCATCGCGATCTACGGCAACGTTGATGGCGACGGCTTCGAGCGCTCGGTTAATGTCACGATTCACGCGCGGACGCCGGAAATCGTTGACGATGCCATCGAGGAGACTCGCGCCGTGCTGCGTCGTGTGCGCGGCGTCAAACTGGGCGAGGAAGACAATTTCGAATATTTCAATTCCGAAAGCAGTATCCGCCAGTTCAACGAGATGACAGTGGGCATCAAGGTTGGTGCGTTTGTCATCGGCACGATCGCGCTGCTGGTTGCCGGCATCGGCATCATGAACATCATGCTGGTGTCCGTCACAGAACGTACCAAGGAGATCGGCATCCGCAAGGCGCTGGGTGCAAGGCCGCGATATATCCTGAGACAATTCCTGCTGGAGGCGGTACTGCTGTGCAACATGGGCGGTATCATCGGCGTAGTGCTGGGGTTCGGCCTCGGTAACCTGATGGTCAAGATGGGCATGTCGTCGTCATTCGAGACCGAGGTGCCCATCGAGTGGGCGATCATCGGGCTACTGTTCTGTACCGTTGTCGGGGTGATCTACGGTATGCTTCCGGCCATCAAGGCCTCGCGCTTAAACCCGATCGACGCGCTGCGCTACGAATAAACGCTTTAAAGGCGGCTCGATGACAACAATAACGCAGGACTTTGCTCTTGCGCTGCAAGGCGGCGCCGGTGCGGTCGCCGGTCGTGACTACGCCGCCACCGAAAAACACCTGGGCGAACTCGCCGAAGATTGCCGCCGCCGGCTCGCCGGGGGCCGCAGCGCTCTCGATGTCGTCGAACATGCGGTAGCGGAACTCGAGGCCAGCGGTCTGTACGTGGCCGGACGCGGCTCTGCGCCGAACAGCGCCGGTTACGTCGAGCTCGATGCCTCCATCATGGACGGCCATTCGCGTGCCGCCGGCGCCGTGGCGGCGCTGCGTGATTTCGTCAGCCCCGTTAGAGTGGCTCGCGGTGTGATGGAAAAGACACCACACGTGATGCTCGCTGCGGCCGGTGCGTCGGCCTTCGCGCGAAACAACGGGTTTGCGACCGTCGACAGTCCTGCGGACTATTACACGCTCCCGGTAGGGGTCACCAGCGACGATATTCAGGATATCGCGCACGGGACGGTCGGCGCAGTCGCCCTCGACACCTCCGGCCACCTGGCAGCGGCGACCTCGACCGGCGGCACCTTCGGCAAACTCGAGGGCCGTATCGGCGACACCCCATTGATCGGGCCCGGCACCTGGGCCGACGACAGCATCGCCATATCCTGTACAGGTACCGGGGAACACATCATCCGCTCCGGTGGCGCGGCAGCGATTGCGTTTCGTTATCGCTCCGGCGTCGCTTTGCCCGACGCAATCGGTGAAATGCTCGATGAGGTCAAACGCCTCGGCGGCGATGGCGGCGTTGTCGCCGTGACCGCCGACGGTCTAATTGCGATGCCCTACAACTCTGAGGGTATGAAGCGGGCATCCGTGACATCGGATTCGGCGCTACACGTGGCAACATTTCGCTGAGTGTATAATCGCCCGAAGTCTGAACAATTAATTTAGCTGATCCGTGGGAGAACAAGATGAATTTCGAAGAGTGGTTACCCACCATCCAGGAAGTTAGTTTGCAGTACGGGTTGCTCGCGTTGAAAGCGCTGGCAATATTCATCATCGGCCGATTCGTCGCAGGGCTGCTGCGGAATGTTGCAGATCGCGTCATGAAGCGTAGTGGTACCGACGACATGCTGCGCAAGTTCCTGCGCAACATCCTCTATGCGGTTCTGATGGCGTTCGTCATTATCGCCGCGATCAGCGCGCTGGGGATTCAGACGGCTTCACTGATCGCTGTCATCGGTGCCGCGGGACTTGCCATCGGCTTGGCATTGCAGGGGTCGCTGGCCAACTTCGCCGCCGGTGTTCTGATGATTATTTTCCGGCCGTACAAGATCGGTGACCTGGTCAATGTTGCCGGTACGGACGGATTTGTCGAAGAGGTGGAGGTCTTCACAACGGTACTGCGCCTGCCGGACAAGACGAAGATCATCATCCCGAACGGCCAGATAATGGGCGACGTGATCATCAACTACACGGAAGCGGAGAAACGGCGCATGGAGCTGCTGGTCGGCATCGGCTACGAGGACGATATCGACCAGGCGCGCGACGTGATTCTCGCGGCCATCAAGCAGAGCGAATACGTTCTGGATGACCCGGCACCTGGCGTCTCGGTCGCGGAACTCGGCGACAATTCGGTCAATCTCGCCGTCCGTCCGTGGGTAATGTCTGCGACCTACGCGCCGGCGTCACATGAGATTACCGAGCGCGTGAAAAAGGCGCTGGACGCCAATGGCATCAGCATCCCGTATCCGCAACGCGATGTGCATATCTACAATCACGACAGGAACTAGCGTTTTGACGTACTGTGACGGGGCTGTGAACAACGGCCCCGCGCTGCCGGTCTAGCCCGAACATTTCACGAGTATGCCGCGCTCTCGCTGAGTCCTTAACCGATCTTACGCGCCAACTCATGAAATGTTCGGGCTAGACCGGCAGCGCGGTCGAGTGTTTGATATCCGATAGCACGATGCTGGAGGTTACCTCCTGGATTCCGGGCAGCTGTGACAGTTTTTCGAAAAAAAACTGCTCATAAGCCTTGATGTCTTCGGCAACGATGCGCAACAGGAAGTCCACCTGGCCGAGTAGCACGTAACAATCCATGACCTCCGGATAACTCCGCACGGCATCCGCGAAATCCGACAGGTTGCTGCGGCCGTGCGATGTCAGTTTGACGTGCGCAAACACCATCGTGGTTAATCCTACTTTTTCACGATTCAGAATAACGGGATGATCACTGAATACGCCCTCGTCACGCAGGCGCTGAATACGCCGCCAACAGGCTGACTGCGACAAGCCGATACGCTCGCCGATCGCGGAGGCATTGACGCCCGGTTCTGACTGCAGGAGATCGAGAATCTTCCGGTCCGTGTGATCGAGGGAAACAGTCTGCATGATTAATACGTCTACGTGACAATTATTGCATTAATTATGCTCTTTAATGGACTCAGACAAAAGGTTTTGCACGATTTATCGGTTTTTTTCGGTATATATTAGCAACACCATGTTGAGTTCCCGAGGGGAAGTAAATGGGCGTTTACGATCACGCCGAATTCGATAATCACGAATCTCTGCATTACTTCCATGACGACTCCACGGGTTTGCAGACGATCATTTCCATACATTCCACCGCGCTTGGCCCCGCAGCCGGTGGCTGCCGTCGCTGGACCTACGCAAACGATGCCGATGCATTAACCGATGCGTTGCGGCTCTCCCGTGGCATGACTTACAAGAACGCGGTCGCCGGATTGAAATTTGGCGGCGGCAAGGCCGTTATTCTCGCCAGCGAACGTGCCCCCAAGTCCCGCGAACTGTTCGCCGCTTTCGGGCGCGCCATCGACTCGCTCGGCGGCCGCTACATAACGGCCGAAGACGTGGGCTGCTCGGTCGAGGACATGCGCTATGTTCGCGAACAGACCGAGTTCGTATCGGGACTGCCACGTAACGCAGGCGCCGCGGGCGGCGATCCGTCGCCGTGGACAGCGCTTGGCTGTTTGCAGGGCATCGAGGCCGCTGCAAAGGCCCGGCTCGGTACGGAGTCACTGCAAGGCGTGCGCGTTGCCGTGCAGGGTGTCGGTCACGTCGGCGCCAGTCTATGTCACTTGCTGCACGCGGCGGGGGCCGAGCTTTTCGTTTCCGACGTAAGTAACGAGAATCTGAATGCCGTCAGCGCGGAGCTGCCTGTGACGGTCGTACCGCCGACGGATCTGCTGTTCTCCGATGTCGACATCCTGTCGCCCTGCGCGCTCGGCAACATACTGACATCGACGACAATTCCGCGGCTGCGGGCGAAGATCGTGGCCGGCGCCGCGAATAACCAGCTGGCGACTGAAGCTGACGGTGCACGGCTGGCCAAACGCGACATTCTGTACGCACCGGATTACGTCATCAACGCCGGCGGCATCATCAGCGTGGCCGGCGAGTATTACAACACCAGCTCTGAAGATCAGGTTCGCGACGATGTTGGTAGAATAAGGCAGCGCCTGGAATCGATCTTCGACGAGGCCAGCGCGACGGGCCAGCCCACCAACGAGATCGCCGATGAAATGGCGCGCAGCCTCGTCGCGGCGGCCCGGAAGGAAAAATAATGATACAAAAGTCGAGATTACAGATTCCGCGCCCGACAGCTCGGCCAGGCGACGAACCGGACTTCAGTTACCTGGACCTGTCTCCGGCGGGAAGCGTTGACAAGCCGCCGATGGACTCACGCACCCGCGACATCGAGTACCTGAGTAGCGGGCTCGTGCGCGTACTTGATGATGACCACGCCGCCAAGGGACCGTGGGACCCGAATCTCGACCCGACACAGCTGCAGATCGCGCTGCGCTGGATGATGCTGACGCGAGCACTGGATGATCGAATGTGGCAAATCCAGCGGCAGGGACGTATCTCGTTCTATATGCAGTCCCGCGGTGAAGAGGCGGTATCGATCGCGCAGGGTATGGCCCTCCGCCCGGGCGATATGTGTTTTCCGTCTTACCGCAACCAGGGACTGTACCTGTATCGCGGCGTCAAGCTGGTCGACATGATGTGCCAGTGCCTGTCGAATACGCGCGACATGTGCAAGGGCCGGCAGCTGCCGATCATGTATCACACCAAACCGGGCAACGTGTTCTCGATTTCCGGCAACCTGGCGACGCAGTTTCCGCAGGCCGTCGGCTGGGCCATGGCATCGGCCATCAAGGGCGAAGACCACATCGCCGCCTCCTGGTTGGGCGATGGCAGCACGGCCGAAGCCGATTTCCATTATGCGTTGACGTTCGCGGCGGTCTACCAGGCGCCGGTCATTCTCAACGTCGTCAACAACCAGTGGGCGATTTCGACGTTTCAGGGCACCGCCGGCGGACAGCGCCGCGCGTTCGCCGCGCGCGGCCTCGGCCTCGGCATCCCCGGCATTCGCGTCGACGGCAATGATTTGCTGGCTATCTATGCAGCCACTCTGTGGGCCGCGGACCGGGCGCGGCGCGGCGGGGGTCCAACACTCATCGAGCACGTCACCTATCGTGGCGGCGCACATTCGACCAGCGATGATCCTTCGAAATACAGGCCTAAGGACGAGTGGCAGGCTTTCCCGCTTGGCGATCCGGTCGAGCGCCTCAAGCAGCACCTGATCCTGGAGGGTCACTGGTCCGAGGACAAGCACGAAGCGTTGTCGAAGCAACTAGTTGCCGATGTGCAAGCCGCATGGAAGGAAGCGCAGAAGTACGGCACCATGACCGAGGGCCCGTGGCTTGATCCCGCCACGATGTTCGAAGATGTCTACGCCGAGATGCCCGCGCACCTTGAATCGCAGCGTCGCCGCATGCTCGAGATCCTGAGCGGCGATTTACCACGTGATAACAGGCCCTAGCCATGGCCCAGATGAACATGATCGAAGCCATCCGCTCGGCGCACGACGTGATGATGGACAAAGACCCGACCGTGGTCGTGCTCGGTGAGGACGTCGGCTATTTCGGCGGCGTCTTCCGCTGCACCGACGGCCTGCAACGTAAATACGGTGAACATCGTGTTATCGATGCGCCGATTGCCGAGGGCGGTATCGTTGCGACGGCGATCGGTATGGGTGTCAACGGGCTGCGTCCGGTCGCCGAAATCCAGTTTGCCGATTACATTTACCCGGGCTTCGACCAGATCGTCAGCGAACTGGCGCGCCTGCGCTATCGATCCTGCGGCGAGTTTTTCTCGCCGGTTACCATTCGTACGCCATGCGGCGGCGGCATCCGCGGTGGCCAGACACACTCGCAGTCGCCGGAAGGTATTTTCACGCACGTCAGCGGCATCAAGACCGTCATGCCATCCAACCCGTATGACGCCAAGGGCCTGTTAATCAGCGCTATCGAATCCGACGACCCGGTCGTTTTTTTCGAGCCCAAACGCATCTACAACGGGCCGTTCGACGGCGACCCGGAAAAGCCCGGCGTATCCTGGGCGTCGCACCCCAAGGGCGAGGTGCCCGAGGGCTACTACACGGTACCGCTTGGAAGTGCCGAGGTCGCATTGCCAGGCGAAGAACTGACTATCGTCACGTACGGCACGCTGGTCCATGTCGCTATCGCGGCGGCCAAAGAGACCGGCGTCGATTGTGAAGTCATCGACGTTCGCACGATGGCTCCGCTGGATGTCAAGATGCTGACCGATTCGGTCAAGAAAACCGGCCGTTGTCTGATCGCTCATGAAGCAACGCGCTTCGGCGGCTATGGCGCCGAGCTCGCGGCAACCATTCATAAGGATTGCTTCTACCATCTGGAAGCACCGATTAGCCGGGTCGCCGGTTGGGATACGCCCTACCCGCACGCTTTTGAGTGGCAGTATTTCCCGGGATTGAGACGCCTGTCGGCTGGCATTCGCCGGGTCATGGGGGTCACGGCATGAGCGAATATGTTTTCAAACTTCCGGACCTCGGCGAAGGAACCGTCGAGTCGGAAATCGGCGAATGGTTCATCAAGGTTGGCGAACTCGTCAACGAAGAAGACATTGTCGGCACGATGATGACAGACAAGGCTGCCGTCGAGTTATCGTCACCGGTGACTGGCACCGTTGTCAAGCTCGCGGGCGAGCCCGGCGATATCGTCGCTGTCGGCGCGCCGCTGGTCGTATTCGACACCGCAGGTAACGCGGAATCCGTAGCACCGGCATCGGGCAACGCGCAAGCAGCGTCGCCCGAATCGGTACCCGCGGCGCCGGAACCGGGTTCGCCGCCGGTCGCTGACAGCGCACCAGGCCCGCAGACAGCAGAACCGGACGATGCGCTGGAACGAACCCGTATCATGACGTCGCCGGCGATCCGCCGTCGCGCCAAGGAAGCCGGAGTCGATCTCAGCCTGGTCCCCGGGTCCGGGACCGGCGGTCGTATACTGCGCCAGGATTTCGACCTGTTCCTCAAAGCGCGTGCCACCGGAACGGCGGTCGCCCTGGGCGCATCGCCATCCACAAAGGTCAGGGAAATCAAGATTATTGGCGTCCGTCGCATGATCGCCGAACGCATGTCAGCCGCAAAACGTGAAATACCGCATTTCGCCTACGTTGAAGAAATTGACATTACCGAGCTCGAGGCCCTGCGCCAACATCTCAATCAGACCAGGGACGCGGCCGAACGGCTGACGCTGCTCCCGTTCCTCGGACAGGCTCTCATCAAAGCGCTAAGGGAATTCCCACAGTGCAATGTCACACACGACAAAGCCCGGAACTTGCTGTTGCAACATGACGCCGTGCATCTCGGCGTTGCGACGCAGACACCCGATGGCCTGAAAGTGCCGGTCGTCAAGCACGCGGAGACCCGTTCGATTGACGACCTCGCCGCGGAGATACGACGCGTCTCACTCGCGGCGCGCGAAAACCGCGCCACGAAACGCGATCTTTCCGGCTCGACGATCACAATTACGAGCCTGGGCAAGCTGGGGGGTATCGCGTCCACGCCCGTGATCAACAACCCCGAAGTCGCGATCATCGGCGTGAATCGCGCCGTGCAACGACCGGTCGTATTTAACGGCCAGGTGACAGTACGCCTGATGATGAATCTGTCATCGTCTTTCGACCACCGTTTCGTCGATGGCTATGATGCGGCGGCAATGATCCAGCGCATCAAGGACATGCTCGAACACCCGGCGACGATCTTCCTGCCGACTTAAGCCGAGAGTACGCGTCCCGGGTTGAGGATGTTGTTCGGGTCGAGTGTGGTTTTGAGCGTGCGCATGAGACCGATTTCGGTGGCGCTCTTGCTGTGCGGCAACCAGCCAAGCTTCTCGAGACCGATGCCGTGTTCAGCCGAAACAGAGCCGCCGTATCGTTGCAACGGTGCGTACACACACTCGTCGCTGTCGGCATGGAAATCCCCAGGTTCACCGGGCGCTACAAAAAAGTGCAGGTTGCCATCCGCCATGTGTCCGAGCGCCGTACACAACGCATTCGGCCAGCGCCTGCTCACGTTATCCTGCACACTGTCGACGTAAGCCGCCATGTCACGGATTGGCAAACTGACGTCGTAGAGGTAGAACGGCGGTTTGGTTAGCGCCGGTTCGAAGTTTTCACGTATCTCCCAGATAGCACGCGCCTCGCCGGCCGACTTCGGAATCACCGCGTCGGCAATCAGCTCATCTTCGAACGCCCGCTCGAGTACACGTTCGAAACGTGCGGCATCAAAATCCGGATCGCTTCCCTCGGCCTGAAACACGACATAAAACGGATAGTCGCGTGCGAGCGGCGGCCGGTGACCGTTGTCACCGGTTACCGCCTGGTAGTAATTACCCCACATGATCTCGAAAGCGCTCAGACTGCCCGCGAGCTCACGCTGCAGCATGCCCAGGAACGCGATGACGTTGTCGATACTCGTCATCGCGACCAGCGCGTCCTGGCGGCTGGTCGGCTGCGGAAACAGTCGCAGCACCGCTCGCGTCACGATACCCAGCGTGCCTTCGCTGCCGATAAACAGCTGCTTCATGTCATAGCCGGCGTTGTTTTTCAGCATGCGATTCATGGATGACATCACGGTACCGTCCGCCATGACCACCTCGAGCCCGAGTACGAGGTTGCGCATCATGCCGTAACGCAGCACGTTGATACCGCCGGCGTTGGTTGCGATGTTGCCGCCAATCGTACAGCTGCCTCGAGCACCCAGGTCGAGCGGAAAATACATGCCCTCCCTGGCCACAGTCTCCTGCACAGTTTGCAGGACGGCGCCGCCTTCGACGATGGCCGTGCCACCCACCCGGTCAATCTCGACAATGTCGTGCAACTTCTCGGTCGAAAGCACAAGGTCGTCAAGATTCGGTTCGACGGCCGAGACACAGTTCGTCAGCCCGCCATGCGTGATGACGGATTGGCGCGACGCGTTGCAGTGCCGAAGAATTGCGGCAATTTCGTCCGTGGAAACTGGCAGCACCATCGCCTTCGCCTGCATCGGCGCCGGATTCCAGTAACTGGTCGCACGACTTGCCACCGACTGGCTGTCCAGCAACTGCCCGTGGCCCACGATGCCATCAAGTGCCGCTATCGAAACAGACAAAATCAACCTCCAGGAATCGACCGGTAAGGATTCTCGACATTATCCTGAACTTGAACGACGAACACCATGCTGTTGCCTTTGCAGGCTATCCCGGCCGGCCGTCGATGCGAGGCTGCACCAGCATCGGCACATAACGCAGCATGAAGATGCCGAACGCAAGCACCCAAAGCATGCCGGACGCGATAATTATCAGGCGGTACCAATCACCGGCCAGCAGGTCGGCGAGCACACGCAGGATCGCGGCCGACTGTAACGTAAGGAACGCCGC
>Ga0224508_10002858_pt1 | contig 14488 bp, 19 predicted proteins | sample SF_Jan12_sed_USG_4_FD_170157 | JGI IMG/M metagenome (GOLD analysis project Ga0224508, IMG submission 170157) | Sediment microbial communities from San Francisco Bay, California, United States - SF_Jan12_sed_USGS_21 | ecosystem: Environmental > Aquatic > Marine > Sediment | place: USA... | reverse complement strand
CTCAATGCAGTGGCGCGCCAGTTAAATGAGCGTCCACGCAAGACATTAGGCTTTGATACACCAGCAGAACGATTTAATGCATGTGTTGCGTCGACCGGTTGAGCTGACAACCCAAAGGAGACGCCCAGCCGGTTGTGATGTTCCGCGATAAACTGGTACTAAATATTCGGAAAGTAAGTCAGTTTTCAGTAAATAGGGATACTGTCCCCGGATTTGAATCCATGTCAAATCAATCCGGCTTTCTTGAAGTCGGCAATAAGCCGATTGGGAATTTTGTCGTCCTGGTAGAATTCCGTTTTCAAAAAATTATCTACAGAAAATTCTGGCATTGCGATTAAAAGTTCATTCGACGCATCTTGCATGGCTGACTCATCATCTAGATGGCTCAGCGACGCGACCAGGTATGCATGGATACGAATTGTTTTGTGCAGTAATTCAGAAACCACATCGACAGTGTTTTGATACTTTCCAAGAGCATAGTGGGCAACCGCTTCGACTTCACGGATGTAAACCGGCAGAAATGGATCCAGTAATTTTGCCTCATTCTGAAGCTCCAGCGCTTTATTGCTGTCACCGAGAAAATTGTACAAGTCACCAATTTTCCCAAGAATCCACGGGTTATTCGGGTTAAGTTCATGCGCGCGTTGAAAATGGTACGCCGCCTTCTTAAAATCGCGTTCTTCGATTGCAATCGAGCCCCTCAGTCGATGAGATTCCGCATCGGTATCGTCGAGCTCCAACGCACGTTGGGTATTGGCGACACATTCGTCCCAGTGATCTTCTCCGGTCCATATGTCCAGACCACTAAGCGCACAGGCTCGCCACGCGTAAGCACGGCCGTACTCGGGATCTTTTTCGATTGCAAGATTAATCCAGGACACAGCCTTTTCGGAATCCTCACGGGTTACCCCACCGAGACGATGATGTTCGAGCCCACGAAGGAGGCATTCGTAAGCATACATGTCGACAGGCACTTTTTTCTTTGCGCTGGTCAGCGCTTCCAGTTCCACGCGCCCAGCCACCATCGACACGATACTTCTTGATAACTCGTCCTGTACGTCAAACAGGTCGTTGAAGTCGCAATCATATTTCTCTGCCCAGATATGATCCCCACTCATGGTGTTGATCAATTGGCTGGTGATTCGGACGCGGTCACCCATTTTGCGAACACTACCTTCGACGCAATAAGCCACGCCCAACTTTGTTCCAACTTCACGTAAATCCATGTTCTTGTCTTTCAGCGCAAAACTGGCATTTCGCGAAGTGACGAACAAACTCTTGAAACGCGAAATTTCGGTAATCAGGTCTTCGGTAAATCCGTCTGCGAAAAATTCCTGCTCGGGTTCGTCGCCAAATACCGTAAATGGAAGGACCGCCAATGAGCAGGGATTAACGCTTTCGTTTTTCGGATCGAGGGTTCCTTCCGAATTCCCGATCATACAGCTGTGATTCAGTATCTCACCCAACACCCGGTATGTTTGAACAGGCTCCGAGATGTTTTTCAGGGACTGTTCACCACGATTTTCAAATGTCAGCAAGGCAGTTCTTTTAACCTTGTCAAATACTGCCTGTGATATGAGAATTGATCCGGGATCTGCTAGTCCCTCAAGCCGTGCCGCAATGTTGACATCATCGCCGTAGATATCTTCATCGTCCCACAATATGTCGCCCAGGTTTACGCCGATACGGAATCGCATTTGCCTATTCTCAGGTATATCTTTTACCCGCGATTCGATCTTTTTTTGAATCGTATAGGCAGCCTGTACGGCGCTATTGGCTGAGACAAATTCAGCCAAAAATCCGTCTCCGGTCAGCTTTACTATTCGTCCAGAATACTCTTCAATGACTGGATCAACGATTTCGCGTCGATATGACCACCAGGTGTTCATGGTGCCCTCTTCATCTGCACGCATCAGCCGTGTATAGCCTGCCACGTCCGCCGCCAGGACTGCTGCTAATCGCCTTTGTGCCTGTTGTTCCATGAAGTAAGTTCGATGGCGAGTACTAATAAGGGCCAATCAGTATGCTATTTAGGCGGGGATTAGGCAAATCGATAACCTTTTATCGAAAGAATATATACAGACCCATTAAACGTCACATGACCAGCGTCTGTTATTGGCCGAAGATTGGCTCCTGGCGCAGGTAATTGAGCGTCTCCTTTGGGGAAAACAGACGCTCAATAGCTCAAAATCAGCGGCGATTTACGACCCGATGCGGACTAGCGCTTCAGGCTACAATAACTAGGCAGCGCGTTCAGCGAGGGCAATGCCTGGCCGGCGGGCCGCACGCCTATGCTGCTGCGACTGCCTGCATCGCGGCCTGGGCGCAATGGCAGGAGGCACCCACCGGCAGGTCGGAACGGGCTGCGGCTAGATCGAGTTGCTGTCGGATCATCTTCGCCTCAGCAGTATCGCCAGCTTCGCGACGGCGGAGGCATTCGTCGAGACCCTTGAGACCCCAGATGTTGTTCGGATGGATGCAGGCGCGAGGTAGATCGCCGGCGAGGCCGAGATCCTCACGATAGGCCTGTTCGGCCTGCTCGACTTGGTCTTGTTCCAGCATTAGGGCGCCGAGCGCATGGCGGACGGGCTGTATCCAGCCCCAGGGCTCGTCATAGGGTAGCGAATCTTCCAGTTCAACCGCTTTTTGGAGATGGGCGAAGGCGATGTCGTAGTTCCCCTTCCGGTACTCCAGTTCGCCGTCCAGCATTTGCTCGGCTACATCGAGCAGGTCGATACAGCGATTATTATGGAGATATCGACTGTCGGGCACATTGGCGCGTGCCTCAAAGAATTTCACTCGTTCCGCTTCCGACTCCGCCACTTCATTCAATGCGGCGTGGGCCACGGCTTTTGCGTAGTGCAGCGATGCGGTGGTGTGGCTGTAAAGGCTCTGATCCTGGGGCAGAGGTTCATCGATAATGTCGCGCCAACGGCCGAAGCGAATCTGAACATGGGTCTTCATGGAAATATAACTTTCCAGAAAATCGGCCATGGGTGGGCTCTCCTGCTTCAACAACTCTACCGGAATCTCAGTGATCATCTCTTCTGCTGCAGCCATGGCCGGTTCGTACTGGCCGAGAAACATCGCACCGTAGATGGCGAAATGATAATTGTGGACACGATAGGCGGTGTAGAAGTTCATCCGCCCCTCGCGCTCAGCGATCTTTAGGTCAGCCTCGATCCCCTTCTGATTCCAGTGCAGTGCGTCACGGTATTCTCCGCACTGAATATCGATATGGGTCGGCATGTGGATCAAGTGGCCGGCGTCAGGCACCAGCTCGCGCAGGCGGTCACCAACTGTAAGTGCCTTTTCCGGGATCGGCGACATTTCCATCAGGTGGACATAGAGGTGCAAGACGCCCGGGTGGACGCGACCCTCGGGGGTATCGACGAACCTTTCCAGCACCTTCTGCGCCTCGATCGTGCCAGCGCCCTTGGCGACCGAGTTGTTCCAGATGTCCCACATCTTCCACGGGGTCTGGTTAAGAATTGCTTCTGCATAGACCGTAGCTACCTCAATGTCGTCAGAATGGTCTTCGTAAACCTTCTTCATCGCTGCGGCGAAGTCATCGTTCCAGGGCGCCTGATCATCGATCGGTTCTCGCTGAGGGTAACGAGCCGTGAGGGCCTCGATCAGGGCGCGCTCAACCGGGGTAATTTTATTGACTAGCTTGAGAGCGTCCTGGGTACTGTCATAGGCCATACCGAGGGCGTCGGACTTGGTGGCAGGATCCATCATCCACCATTCGAAATTGTAATTCGGACCGGCTGCGTAGGCGATGCCCCAATGAGCCATGGCGCAATCGGAGTCGTACTCCAGCGCTTTCTGAAAACATTCGATAGCTTGTTCGTGGTTGTAGGAGTACGTCCAGACAAGGCCGCGATCGAACCAGCATTGCGCATCATCGGAACTTGTCGAGACCTTTCGCGAATACGTTCCCAATTCGTAGTATGCCATCTCCGACCTAGCCTCCGTAATTTCGTTGATAAGAGTTTATCCGTACCTTACGTTGAATATTACCGGTAAGTAAGCATAACGGCCAATTGTTGTGAACGATTGAGCCACCACTCGCGTGCGTCCGCTTCTGGCCGAAGATTGCCTCCTGCCTTGGTTTTACGAGGGTCTGCTATTGAGAAAGCTGCCGCACAAACTCAATCCATCAGCGGCAGATTCCGACCCATCTGAAGGGCATTTTTCCGGCTGCAGCGCCTTGTTAGGCTGTTCTTTGGAAAAGGCAATATACATACGATTGCTTGACCCCCCCGGGGGTTGTGTGCATTTCATTCCTGTGATGCTTTAGCTCGAATTTATCTCCAAACGTTTCTGCGAGGAGATCGGTATCATAACGTTGAACCGGTAATCCGCTGCATTGGGGTGGTGCCTCGGGCGTAAAAGTGCCAATTATAAAGTTCCCACCTATCCTGAGTGAGGTGAGTAATGCTTCTTTGTATTTTTGTTGTATTGCCGGCTCGATCAAAAAATGAAAGACGGCTCGATCATGCCATAGAAAGTAATACTGGTATGGTAGTTCTATTTCGGTAATGTCTCCTACAAGCCAGGTTACAGCACTAGAGGCATCACCTAGCCTTTTTTGAGTGATTTGAATTGCAGATTTCGAAAGATCAAGGACAGTTAAATTCTTATATCCCTTTCCCAATAAATCATCGACCAAAGTGGAGGCTCCACCACCTACGTCGATGATTGGTTCTTGTGGATCAAGATCTAAACTTTCGATCCAGGCTAACGGAGTTTCCAGATGTGGTTTGTACCAACCTACATTGTTGGCTGGTACGCTAGAGTAAATTTGATTCCAGTGATTTGGGTCATTCATTCGAATTACAGCCTAACGCTTCGCATCAGCGGCCAAACTAGGAGCGTAGCGAGTGCTTTGGTCCGACTGCATACGCTTGTTATGAGGCAATTGGTTTATTTCCTTTTTTGAAAAAGAAAGAATGCTGATGGTAACACGAGTAAATAGAGGCTTTCCCAAGGTTCATTTTTATAGGGAGGCCTAAAGTTGAAGCTAAAAAATTGCGTTGCAAGTGCAAACAGGATAATCAATGAAACAAATGCAACTGCCAATGAAGGGAACACAAATTTTTTCAAATTCGTGTCTTTCTTAGATTGATGAAGCAATCTTAATGTCGGCACCAAAACTAGTATGGGTATTAGCAGATATATCGACACGTAACCGAACAAAACACTCCCAAGTCCGTCGGTTGACGCCAGGCTCGAAGTTGGCATAACTAAAAGTAAAAAGAACGCGTGCTTACCTTGCATCGATAGGATTTCGTGCTTTGAGTATTTTCTCGTAGCTTCTTGCCTCATAACGCCTCGCATCAGCGGCGCGGCTCTGCCGCGTCCGCCTGCATGCGCTTGTTAGCTGCGTTTGTATACTTGGCCACGATGAGCAACTTTAACGACTAGGATGATGAGTTCGGTGTCTTGTATTTCATATATAATTCGATACACACCTTGCCGAACTCTGTACTTTTCTTGATTTGAAAGTTTAACGCAACCTTCCGCTCTTGGATTTTCTCGCAGTGAGTTTATGCGGTTAAGAATTCGTTTTACATCCTTATTGGGAATGTTGCGGAGATCTTTCACCACAGACTTCTTAAAGGCAAGGCTATAGCTTGCCATGTGACTTTAGGTCTTTTAGAAGCTCTTCGTAACTTAAAGTCGGCTCGCTTGCTCTTTCCTCGAATACACTTAAGTCCTCCTGGTCTTCCCTCAACACAAGACGAACCGCCTCATTAACCACTTCGGAAACCGATGTATGCGTAGTCGCTGCTTTTATTCGCAATGCCTGATGAATCTCGGGCTCGAAATAAACCGTTGATCTCTTAGATAATTCACTCATGGCGCTAAACCTCCGAATTAAAGAATAGCGCTATAACGTTATAACGTCAAATATGATAGCAGCTAACGCCCGGCATCAGCGGCCAGACAACTCGCGAGTGGAACGGTCCGTCTGCATGCGCTTGTTATGCGCGATGACTGAAGTTCTGACTTTCATTAATTATTCACTATCAGGCTGTCTGATATTTATCCTTTCCTTCCCAGGCGACCTGGCACGAAAAACCAATAAAACTCAGAACTACGCCGGTGCCCATTTCTTCGCCATCCGAGAAACTTTGTTCGCTGTTCTCAAAGTTGATATCGCCACCGTAATTACAGCGTGAAAATTGCCATCCCTTTGAGTTTAGTCGGTCTACAAGTGATTCAATTTCAGAGACAAGTAATTTGCTTAAGTGATCTCGGCTGTGTTCTTTATTTGCTTCGTATAGATTCTTTAGTTCGGAATTGATTGCTTCTTGCAGTTGAAGCAACCCGGAGTACCTTTCCGATGAGACGATATCTTTCATATCAGGCTCTCAGCGCATAACGCCTCGCATCAGCGGCTTGCAAAGCGCGTAGCGGTTTGCAAGTCCGACTGCATGCGCTTGTTATAAGAGGCATTTCTTATTCTTTGAATTTTGGCCATTGGTTATATCCTATTTCAGGATTATTGGAACAATATTCGAGTATGAATCTTGATTCAGCTTTATTAATTTCAGATTCATCCATGGATTCCATAAGTATTTCCCTTTTTATAGTAAAGCTTTTTCTTTCTTCTCTTGTGAAGTCCTTGGCGATTATTTCACTATTGGCACTTCCAAAATAATTGATGCTGTTTGTAAGATCCTTGCCAATATAAATTTTCCCGTTCGGGTAAGTAATCTTATAAATTATTTTCAGATTATCTTCCATTGGTTCATGCCTTATAACGCTGCGCATCAGCGGTCGACAAAGCGCGTAGCGGTTTGGCGATCCGTCTGCATGCGCTTGTTAGGCGCGTTTTGCTTCGTGTTACCTGCTTGTTGAATATTTGCTCGCGTAATAATAGCTGTATGCCATCAGGGTAATCAGACCAATTGCAAAAAGGAACAGGGCCAGATTAAATTCGACAGTTCCATCCAAGGAAAACTTCGTTCTTACGGCCGTAATCAATGTTACAACGAGAATTGTTGGAATCAGTATCCACTTTCGCTCCATTGGTTTTCTATCTGCTATTAGTAACATTACAGTCCACGAGAATATGGTAACTGACGCAAGGCCCATCGGATAAGCTACTTCATCTTCACCCATTCTTTCCGGCATCAACACTAGAATTGCAACAATGAAATCTGCTATTGCCGCAATCCAATAACTCAGTCGCAATAGTAGAATTGATCTTGTCATCTCATACTGGCCCTAAAGAGGTTGGAATTGGATACTGTCACGGAGGCAGGGAATTGTCTAAGCGCCCTAACGCCTCGCATCAGCGGTCAGCAAAACGCGTAGCGGTTTGCTGATCCGTCTGCATGCGCTTGTTATGTGAAAAATTTGTTCCCACTTTCTAAGTCTTCCATCAATGAAACAATTTCCTGTAGCGTTTTGTTTTCAGGGTCATTCTTTAGTTCGAGCTTAAAGGTAATAAACGCTAGTCTATATCGTCCGTATGCTGTTTGTACCGCAATCATATTTAAATCTTTTCGCCCTTCCTGTTTGGCGTATTTTTGAACTAATGAGCTTAGGTAGGCTGACTTCCTTTTAAGTAAGTATATTAGTGGGAGGAAAATGGCCATTCCTAATCCGCCTATAACGGTATCGTACAGGCCATAACCAAGAAAAAAGAAAGCTACAGAAATCCAAAGTACAAGAATCACCGCCAAGGTGAACCCTGCCTTTTTGTCCTGAGACTGGATACTCATTCAGATTTTCACATAACGCCTCGCATCAGCGGCCGTTTCACTCACTAGCGAGTTGGATGGTCCGGCTGCATGCGCTTGTTATGCGACATATGGAATTGATTAGTTCGGCTGTCCTACTCACGGCCTGAAATAATAAACTTCCGTGGGGTTGTAGATTTGTTGTAACGGATCTTAACACCTCGGGCTCGCAATTCTCTGACTGCTTTCTCTGCCACAAACCCAATTCTTGTAGTAACTCCACCAACAGATTCAGCAGTTTCTCGAGCAGTAAATTCCTGAGGAAATGTTTTAAACGAATAGGATTTGCGCTCTAAGAACTTAATAACTTTGTTCTTCAGTTCAATATCATTCATCAGGCGTCATCTATTTTAATTTGTCAATGTAGCTATTCTAAGATCCGTATTCATAGCCACTTTCTTTTTTACAAGCATTCACAGCTTCACGAGCGTCCCAAGATTTTGATTGGGACTCCACTTTTTCTTCGCATAGAGCCGTCTTTTCCGAAGAGGACAACCCCCTAAATTTTGACATGCATGAGCTGTTCAAATTGGGGCACGCTATGGCGACTGGTTCCTGGTAGCATGCAGATTTAAATTTATCGTATTGTTCTTGTACGTACTTTTTACACTCTGCTTCAATTCGCGCGTTTTTCGCCTCCTTGCCCTCGCATCCAATAACAGACAACACAGCAAACAAAATTACCAGTGTTTAAATTTTCACATTATTGCTCCATTCCGATTTTTTCTGTCGCATAACGCCTGCGCTCAGCGGCCGGCCGCAGGCCGGTCCGACTGCAGCGCCTTGTTAGGTAGCGTTTTTATGAATTCAAAGTTCTGCTCAATTGACTCCAAACTGAATTGCTGGGCCTGAGGTTTATGGAAAGGACTAATTGTTACTGAAACTATTCCGTCTTTAAAGGATTCAGGTTGAATATAGTAGGCAAGTCTCGGTGAGCGCCACGCGCTGTTTTCGAGTACATTAAGTATGAGTAGTTTCTGCTTGCCTGATCCACCAAACCAGTTTGATGTATATTGGGCTACGGCCAGAAACTTTGAATCGTCTGACCAAATAAAGCTGGGATTACATTTTTCTACTTCCAACCCATTCGATAAAACTAAAGTTCCCAAGGTCGGATTTCCCATTGACACTTCAATCGCATCTTTAATCTCAGCCCACATCGTGCTGTCGGGCGACTTAAGGTGCAAAGAACGCTGCCAGATAGGTAAATTGTATGGCCAGTCAAGGAGGTCTGTCATTAGCTACCTAACGCCTCGCATCAGCGGTTGACAAAAGGCGTAGCCTTTTGGCAATCCGTCTGCATGCGCTTGTTATAACTCATGTTTTTCCCATGTCTGTAAGTCGAAGCCAGTTTCCAAGAGATATTTCTGTGATGCTTCTCTAACCTTAGCCCATGGCTTATAGCGAAATACGACATCTGACCCTGATAAGTTATCAGGGATGTTACAGCATCGAATAGCCTCTTTTAATTCACCAAGCGTTTCAGTTTCCTCGAACTTTAGTGCTTGTTGTTCGAGCAAGACATTGATTGCAGAATTCAGAAGATCCTCGGGCAGAAGATAATTATCTTTCGTGCCATTGACGATATATCGGTTCTGCACCTCTAACGAAGCCAACGGTGCCAGCACTTTGTGAAGTAGCTTCATGAGTTATAACGCCCCGCATCAGCGGCAAAGTGCGCGCGTAGCGGGCACTTTGTCCGACTGCATGCGCTTGTAATGTGGCGACTCACAGTTGCTGCCACCGGGGAAAGACCTCGCACATCTGAAGAGCTTCCTGCTCCGACCATGCGGCTGGCCCGGTCGCGAAGTGTTCATTCGCGAGCCGAATCACTTCCTGACTGTAGGCAAGCTTCACACGGAAATTCCCTAAGTGCCGAACCGATACGACCATTCTACAATACTGATTCGATCCACGATGGTGACCGATGGCGATAACGTTCTCGCACATTCCCGAGTACGCATCAATTATGTGTAGCTTTGCGCCTGGCCGAAAATGCTTCGCGCCGGATTTCGCCTCCGCTCCGCCCGGGCCATGCGGACGTTCGGCAGCGACGTTTGCGACGACGCACCAAATTGGTTCAGTCATAACTTAACCACGCACGAAACGGCAATTCTTAGCCATATAACAGTATATTTAAAAGGTCTTTGACCTTATTAATAGATATTAGCAGGTAGACCTGATAACCGCCGCTTTAAAAGCTGCACGCGAGGATCCGCTGTTGGCCGTTTTCGGGAGCCCGGTTAAGGCTTTTCAGCATCTGCCCTGGAGAGAGGACCAGGATAGTAGAACTGCGCCAAATGAGAACAATTTATCAACGATCAAATTATCCAATAAAACCTGTTGAATGCTGCTATTTATTGTCGATAATGCAGCGCCGCGAAAAGATACGAGCGGGTTTCTTTTGTGGGCGTATAGGAACAAGAAAACTTTATTCTGGAATGATTAGAATGTTACGCAAAATCGAGGGTACAGTTCGAGCCTACAGGGCGATTGACGTCCGTAATGTCCAATTTGAAATTCAGGGCGCAAACAATGTTATCGAACTTAACGTCGGGCAGCCCTGGATACTGAAAAATGGCGACTATGTCGTCGTCGCCGGTGAAGACGACGGCCGCTCAGGTAAATTCAACGGTTACGCCTACCGCAACGACACCAAGGAAATCTTCGGTAAAAGTGAAACCGGTTTTCTGGATGGCTACCGCTACATTTTAATGGGTCTGCTTTTCTCCTGGGCCATCTTCCCAGTGTTCATTCACATTCCTGCGGGTCTACGTCGACTGAAATTCGGACGCAAGATCGATCAGGCCGCTTCAATGCTCTGGTCCACGAATGGGTGAGTTGAACCTTTAGTTACCGCGCGACCGCTATTGGCCGGAACTCGTCTCCCGGATTAAGATTATTAGCGTCTCTTATCGGGAAGGCTGAAACATAAAATAATTATATGGTAGACCTGGTTCGACCCGAACCGTACGTCATTATCATTCCAAATACGATCTGTTGCTCGTCGCGCCTGTTGATAATTGAGTCGACTACAAACTGCATTGACACGAGTCAACTGAGCAGGGTGAATGTTTGCTATAACGTGTCCAACACGAAATCAACTGATCGAGGTTTCCCATGGACATCATCAAGACCGCTCTGGGAGCATTTGCATGTTTGCTGGCAAGCAGCAGCGTGAATGCGCAGGAAGCCGTCTTCGTTATCCGGCATGCCGAGCAAGAACTTACAGGTACAGTAGACGCCGGACTTCGCCCAGAGGGGCGCGAACGAGCTACTGATTGGGCGACGATTCTGAGACCATCCGGGCTTGATCTCGTTGTGACCACAGAAATAGAGCGATCACAGGCTACTGGCGCGATTATCGCCGAGGCGCTTGGAGTGCCACGAGTGGAATTCAGTAAAGGCGGCAGCTCAAGTATCGCCGCATTCCTGCAGGAGAACTATCCCGAAGATGTGGTACTAGTCGTTGGACATTCCGGAACCATTCCGAAATTGCTGAGAAGTCTTGGGTACTCGGATACCTTTCCGATCAGCAAATCAGCATATGGATGGTTGTTTATTGTTACACCTCTCGAAAATGGCCCGCCAGCGGTCGCTCGTCTTAACATCAATTTGCGTTAGCAGGGCACCCGTGGATACTCAGTGAGCAGTCTTTTCGATGTATAGGAGGTTTTCTTTGTGCATCGAGGGTCCGTTAGTGGCCGATCCCCGCAGCTCAAAGCGGCAATATCAGCGGCAGCTATTGAGGAAATCGTCGCTCAAGATCAGTTGATAAGCGGCGATAGACGACCCCTCACGGGCTGTTGAGTCGCGAATATTTTTAAACTTATTCGGATTCTAGGCTCTCTGACTTACTGGTCAGTTTCTAAGGGGTAACCCGCTTTCTTCCAGTCATCAAGACTATCTAGAAGGTAGTAAACATTCCTGAATCCATATGCAGCCGCTTGGGTAGAAAAATCTGCCAATGCACCGATTCTTGTCGTGCCTCCATTTGGGTGATAAATCACCATGCCTCCGGATTCAGACGCAATTTCCTTTAGACGGATCTCATTGAATTCACGCGGCCCCATCTGATTATCCCTACCTCCGTATAATCTGTAAGCCCCCGACTTTTTTACACGCGCATACCAATGCAGACACTCGAACTGATTAGTTGAGTTTCCGTTTTGGGTCGCTTTTTGCGGCTCATAGATAAAACCTGGGCGTCCGCTTTCGAGAATGGTTTAAATCTCCCCCGAAAAATGTGGGGACGGTAGGTATATCGTATTGGGATATCGAATCCCCCCTCCCCTTGGCCAAACAGACTGAATCCTGGATATTAGAATTCCATCAGGATCGATGAAGGTGCTCGTTAGCAGCCATTCCAGCCACACACAATCATCGTTATTTAGGCCGTTAGAGGGCTTTTTAAGGGGGTGCAGGCGCTATAACTTGCTGGGGAAATACACGAGAACGAGGCACAAGCTTTAAAACGCCCCTACCCCTCTTTAAGTTGGGCATGCCTACGGGACCAATAAGTTAGTGAACTACAGTTAATCTCTGTGGAAACCGGTTTCTCAAAATTCATAGAAATTCAGGCAGACAGTAGCCTATAGGTAGCCCCGGCAATAATCGGCTATTTCGGGAGGTTAAATATTAATTCAAATTATTGATATATATATGAAAAATGGTGGCTACGCCCTGATTTGAACAGGGGACCCCATCATTATGAGTGATGTGCTCTAACCAACTGAGCTACGTAGCCATTAAGATTTGCATGGGCCGGAATCTCCGACCGCGAAGAGCGCGCGATTTTCGCCTGTCCACCGCGCGCTGTCAAGGTCAGACGTTGAATCGAAAGTGCACCACGTCGCCTTCCTGCATGATGTAGTCCTTGCCTTCGAGGCGCCACTTGCCGGCGTCCTTGGCGCCCTGCTCGCCATTGCCGGCGATAAAGTCGTCGAATGCGACCACTTCGGCGCGGATGAATCCCTTCTCGAAATCGGTGTGGATCTTGCCGGCGGCGCGCGGCGCGGTATCGCCGACGCGGATGGTCCAGGCGCGCACTTCCTGCGGTCCGGCGGTGAAATAGGTTTGCAGGTGCAGTAGCTTGTAGCCAGCGTGGATGACGCGATCCAGGCCGGGCTCTTCGAGGCCCATTTCCTGCAGAAACTCGGCCGCTTCCTCGGCGTCGAGCTCGGCGATGTCGGACTCGATGGCGGCGCAGACCGCGACCACTTCGGCGCCCTCGCTGGCGGCGTACTCGGCTACGGCGTCGAGATGCGGGTTGTTTTCGAAACCGTCCTCGGAAACGTTGGCGATATAGAGCACCGGTTTGGCGGTAATCAGATGCAGCTCCTTCATCCAGGGCTTCTGCGAGTCGCTCGGCTCGAAGCTGCGCGCACTATTGCCGCCTTCGACATGCGCCTGCACCGCGAGCATGAACTCGTATTTCGCCTTGGCTTCCTTGTCATGCGACTTGGCCTGCTTGGCGGCGCGCTCGGTCTGGCGGGCAATCGATTCCATGTCGGCCAGCAGCAGCTCGGTATTGATGGTTTCGATATCGTTGAGCGGGTTGATGCTGTTGCTGACGTGGGCGATGTCTTCGTCCTCGAAGCAGCGCACCACCTGGGCGATGGCATCCGTCTCGCGGATATGGCCAAGAAACTGGTTGCCAAGCCCTTCGCCTTTGGAAGCGCCCGCGACCAGCCCCGCAATGTCGACGAATTCCATCGTCGTCGGAACGGTTTTTTTCGGCTGCACGATATCGGTCAGTTGCTGCAGGCGCGGGTCGGGTACTTCGACCACGCCAACGTTCGGATCGATGGTGCAAAACGGATAGTTCTCAGCCGCGATGCCCGCTTTGGTCAACGAGTTGAACAGGGTCGATTTACCGACGTTGGGCAGACCGACAATGCCACATTTGAATCCCATTTTTTTTCCTATGTATGCAGGGCCTGCATCGCCTTGTCGATGCGTCCCTCGTAAACCAGCGGCATCACCGCAAGCGTGTCGCGGTTGGCCGTGTCGATGGCGTTCAGATCCGTCACCGAAGGTTTGTGTAAAACGTAGTTGATTACCTGGTTGCTGTCGCCGGGGTGACCGATACCGACGCGAATCCGGAAAAAATCGCGGCTGCCGAGGTGGCTGATGATATCGCGCAAACCGTTGTGACCGCCGTGACCGCCAGACTGCTTGATGCGATTGGTGCCCGGCGGCAGGTCGAGTTCGTCGTGAATCACCAGGATCTGCTCGGGTTTGATCTTGTAGTAGCGCGCCAGCGCGGCGACCGCCTGGCCGCTGCGATTCATGAAGGTCTGCGGCTTGAGCAGGTACACATCCTTACCCTCGGCCTTGAACTTGCATTCATCCGCGTTGTAACGCTTGTCAAAACGAAAAGTCGCCGAACGATCCTGCGCCAGCAGGTCGGCCAGCCAGAATCCGGCATTATGGCGCGTATCAACGTAATCGGCCCCGGGATTACCGAGGCCGACTATCAAACGTATATCTGCGGTTAGCGCAGCCACAAGGGGATTTTACTCCTCGTTGCCGGCTTCGCCTTCAGACTCGTCAGCACCGCCTTCAGCTTCTTCGCCACCTTCGGCAACTTCGCCTTCAGGTGCTTCAGGCGCCTCGTCTTCGATGACTTCCTCACGAGTCTTGACCACCGACAGCACACCGACGTTATGGTCGTCATGCTCGATGTCTTCGACATCCTCGAGGTAAGTCAGCGAAACGATCTGAACGCC